>Ga0209801_1000010_pt1 | contig 152507 bp, 128 predicted proteins | sample GraSoiAngelo_127_FD_185884 | JGI IMG/M metagenome (GOLD analysis project Ga0209801, IMG submission 185884) | Grasslands soil microbial communities from the Angelo Coastal Reserve, California, USA - 14_0927_09_40cm (SPAdes) (version 2) | ecosystem: Environmental > Terrestrial > Soil >... | reverse complement strand
GCGTCGAGCACGCGCAGCAACGGCCGCGCCTTCTCCTCCGGGATCAGGGTGAGCGCGGCGCCGAACACGAGTGAGAAGAAGATCACGCCCAGGAGATCCATTCCGGCCGCCGCCTGGATCGGGTTGCGCGGCACCATGTTGACGAACGTCTCGACGCCGAACCGCGTCGAGCCGGCGGCCTGCAACCCTTGCGCCTGGGAGCGATATGTCGCCATCAGCTGCTCGCGCACGTCAGGCGCGAGACCCGCGCCCGGCCGGAACAGGTTGACGAGCACGAGCCCGATGGCGGCCGACAGCGCGGTCGAGAGCAAGAAGTACACGAGCGTGCGGATGCCGACGCGGCCCACCTTGCGGATGTCGCCGATCCCCGCGACGCCGAGCGTGATGGAGGTGAAGACGAGTGGGATCACCGTCATGAGCAGCATCCGGAGGAACACCTGCCCGACGGGCCCCGCGACGTTGTCGCCGACCCAGCGCACCCACGCCGCCCCCGGGGCGAGCGTGTTCGCGGCGATGCCGCTCGCCGCGCCGAGGACGAGGCCCAGGACGATCTTGCTGTGGAGCTTCACGGCGCCGCGCGAGGCGCCACGTGCAGCTTGCTGTGGCGATAGCCGTAGGAGATGTACAGCGCGAGACCGATGATCAGCCAGACGGCGAAGCGCACCCAGGTCTCGAGCGGCAGCCCGATCATCACGAACAGGCACAGCGCCGCCCCCGTGAGCGCCACGATCCACACGAACGGCACGCGGAACGGCCGGGGGCGCTCGCGGTCGGTGTAGCGCAGCACCAGCACACCGGCGCACACGAGGACGAAGGCGAACAGCGTGCCGATGTTGGTGAGGTTGTACGTTTCGCCCGCGTCCCCGATCAGCGACCACAGTCCCACGAAGACGCCCGTGATCAGGGTCGTGATGTGCGGCACGCGCGTCCTGGCGTGAACTCGCGCCGCCCAGGGCGGCAGCAGGCCGTCCCGCCCCATCGCGAAGAAGATGCGCGGCTGCCCGTACTGGAAGACGAGCAGCACGGCCGACATCGAGATGATCGCGCCCAGGGCGACAATCCAGCCCACCGTCGTGAACCCCGCGCTGTTCAGCGCCTTGGACAGCGGATCGGCGACGCCGAGCTCCGTGTACGGCACCATCCCGGTGAGCACGGCGCCCACGATCATGTAGATCACGGTGCAGATGGCGAGGCCGCCCAGGATGCCGATCGGCAGATTGCGCTGCGGGTTCTTCGTCTCCTCGGCCGCCGTCGAGATCGCATCGAATCCGATGTAGGCGAAGAACACGATGGCCGCCCCCTGATGCACGCCGCGGAAGCCGTTGGGGGCGAACGGGTGATAGTTCGCGGCATTGATGTGCGTGAGCCCCGCCACGACGAACAGCCCCAGCACCAGCAGCTTGATCGTCACCATGATGTTGTTCGCCGTGGCGCTCTCGCGCACCCCCAGCATGAGGAGCCAGGTGATCAACGCGACGATCACGAACGCGGGGACGTTCACGAGCAGCGGGATCCCGGCCACGTGGGGCGCGCTCTGGAGCAGGCCGTGCAGTGCCGGATCGGGGGAGAGGAGTGCCGTGCGGTACCCCGTTGTCAGCCAGACGGGCAAATGGAGGTCGAAGCTGCGGAGCAGCGAGGTGAAGTAATCACCCCAGGAGATGGCGACGGCCACGTTGCCGACCGCGTACTCGAGGATCAGGTCCCATCCGATGATCCACGCGACAATCTCGCCGAGCGTCGCGTACGAGTAGGCGTAGGCGCTGCCCGCCTGGGGGATCATGGCCGCCAACTCCGCGTAGCACAGCCCGGCCAGCGCGCACGCCACGCCCAGGAACAGGAAGGACAGCACGAGCGCCGGCCCGGCGCCGCTGCGCACCAGATGGCCGGCGGCGTCGTACTGCCCCGCCGCCGCCGTCCCGATCGCCCCGAAGATCCCGGCGCCGATCACCGCGCCGATCCCCAGCATGACGAGATCGCCGGCGCCCAACGCGCGCTTCAGCGCGTACGGGCTCTCGCCTTCGACCAACAGCTCCGCAATCGGCTTGCGGGCGAAGAGCTGCCTAGACAAACAAGGGCGCCAGCACGAGCGTCACCGTACTCAGCAGTTTGATGAGCACGTGCAGCGACGGCCCCGCGGTGTCTTTGAAGGGATCGCCGACCGTGTCGCCTACCACGGCCGCCTTGTGGGGCGGGCTGCCTTTGCCGCCGTACTCGCCGGTCTCGATGAACTTCTTGGCGTTGTCCCAGGCGCCGCCGCCGTTGTTGAGCAGGGTCGCCATCAGAATGCCGCCGATCGTCCCGACCATCAGGAACGCGGCCACGGTCTCGGCCCCGACGTGGAACAGCACCTTGAAGACGAGGCCGACGGCGATCGGCATGCCGACGGCGAGCAGCCCGGGCGCGACCATCGCCTTCAGGGCGCCCACGGTGACGATGTCCACGGCCCGGCCATAGTCGGGACGGGACGTGCCCTTCAGGATCCCGGGGTCGGCCTGGAATTGGCGGCGCACTTCCTTGATCACGCTCACGGCCGCTTTGGTCACGGCGCTGATGGCGAGCGCCGAGAACCAGAACACCAGCATCGCGCCGAGCAAACCACCCACGAACACCTCAGGCTTCGAGATGTCGACGGCTTTGAGCGGAGAGCCGAGGGCGGCGACCTCGTCCAGGTACGCCGAGAACAGCAGGAACGCCGCGAGCGCCGCGGAGCCGATGGCGTAGCCCTTGGTGAGCGCTTTGGTCGTGTTGCCGACGGCATCGAGCCGATCGGTGCGCCTCCGGATGTTCTCGGGTTGATGCGACATCTCGATGATGCCGCCCGCGTTGTCCGTGATGGGCCCGAAGGTGTCCATCGCCAAGATGTAGGCGGCGGTGCCGAGCATCCCCATCGTGGCCACCGCGGTGCCGAACAGCCCCGAATGGGCCAGCCCGCTCGAGGCACCGAGCTTGTAGGAGGCGATGATCGCGGCCGAGATCGTGAACGTCGGCAGCGCCGTGCACTCGAGCGCCACGGCGAACCCCGCGATGATGTTGGTCGCCGGGCCCGTCACGGAGGCGGCGGCGATGGACTTCACGGGGCGGTAGCGGTATTCGGTGTAATACTGGGTGATATAGACGAAGGCGATGGAGGTGGCGATCCCGATCACGCCGCACAGGGCGAAGTGCCACCACGCGGCGGGGTGTCCCGCCGGATTGAGCAGCCAGTACGTCCCCCCCGCGAACCCCAAGGCGGCGAGCACGGCGGTCCACATATAGCCGCGATTGAGCGCGTGCATCGGGTCCTCGTCTTCGCGGGCTTTCACCACCAGGACACCGATGATCGACGCGACGAGTCCAAACGCGCGCGCCACCAGCGGAAACAGCATGAGACCCACCACCTGCTCCGGGCTAAACACGCCGGGGTTCGCCAGCGCGAGCCCCGAGCCGAGGATCATCGCGCCGATGTTCTCCGCCGCCGTGGACTCGAACAGGTCGGCACCCCGCCCCGCGCAGTCGCCCACGTTGTCGCCCACCAGGTCCGCGATCACCGCGGGGTTGCGGGGGTCGTCTTCGGGGATCCCCGCCTCCACCTTCCCCACCAGATCGGCGCCGACGTCGGCGGCCTTGGTGTAGATGCCGCCGCCCAGCTGGGCGAACAGCGCCACGAACGACGCCCCGAAGCCGTAGCCCACGATCATGAGCGGGATCTTGGTCGGCTCGAAGTGCAGGGCGTCGAGCACGCTGTACAGCAGGCCCACGCCGAACAGGCTCATCGCCACCACGAACAGCCCGCTCACGGCGCCGCCCCGCAACGCGATCTGCAGGGCCTTGTTCAGGCTCGAGCGCGCCGCGCTGGCGGTCCGGATGTTCGAGCGCACGGCGACGTACATGCCCACCAAACCGGCCACGCCGGAACAGAACGCGCCGAACAGGAAGGACAGCGTCGTCGTGAGCGCGAGCGTCACCGCCGCGGGCTCGTCGGGGTGGGGTTTGCGGAAGAACGCGTACAACAGGTAGATGAGCACGCCGAGCGCGATGCTCAGAAGGCCGATCGTCCGGTATTGGCGCCGCAGGAACGCTTCGGCGCCCTCCTGGATCGCATCGGAGATCTTCCGCATGTCGGGGGTGCCATTGTCTTGGCGCAGCACGTAGCCGCGTAGACCCCAGGCAACGGCCAGGGCGAGGATGGAAAGCCCCAGGACGAGAGCAATCAGCATAGTGAGTTGTGGCTCCTTGGAGCCCGCCCATGGAGCGGGCTAGTGACCGATACGCAGGGGGACCGGTACGATGCTCGCCACGTTCCGCCCGTCCCGCGTGCGGGCCGGGTAGAACTGGTACGCCATCATGCGCTGCTGGAACTCCCGGCTGTAGGCCGCGTCCGCCATCGGGGGATCGATCTCGACCCGAGTGACGCGCCCGTCGGCCGCAACCCAAAACTTCACGACGTAGGTGCGACCCGCAACGGAGCCGGGCACCCTGGCCAGCGGCGGCAGAATCGCCGTCCGCGGCGAGGCGACGAAAATGTAACCGCCTTCGCCTCCCGTTCCAGGCCCGGGGGCGGCCCCGGTCCCGCCCCCCGCCCCGCCCCCCTGACTCCCGCCGGCGCCCGGCCCCGCCCCCGACGTGGCGGCTCCGGCCGCCGGCCCGGCGAGCGGCGGCGCGCGCGGCAGCTCGAGCGGCGGCAGATCGAGTTTCAAGGGCGGGAGGGCCCGAAGATCGGAGACGGCAACCGCCGGCACGGCGGGTACGTCCACGGCCGTCGGCCCGGCAGCGGGCAGGGTGAAGAAGTTGATCTGAGGCCGTCCCGCCCTCTCCTCCCCTCCCCCTCCGCGCCCCAGCGCGCCCGGGAGGCGCTGCAGCAGCTCGCGGCCGCGCACGATGAGAAGGACGATGATGAGGCCGTGCGCCACTACGGAGACGACGGCCCCCGTCCCCAGCCGCCTCCGACCGAGGGGGAGACGCAGTCCGGGGAGCGCCGGGCGCTCGGTCGGGGTCGGGGGTGCAGTCACGAAGGATAGATACCCCGACAGGCGAGGAGGGGCGCACACAAACGCGTAGGGGCGCAGCATGCTGCGCCCCTACCGCATACCCCGGGCGCCATCCCGGCTACTGCTTGCCCTGCTCCGTCGGCGTAAAGCCGATCACCTGCACGCCCGCGCCGTGCGCAATATCCATCGCCTGCATCACCTCACCGTACTTCCGATTGGGTGCCGCCTTGACGAACAGCAGCTTCGCGGGGCGCGGGTCGAACACCTGGTGGAACGCCTGGTCGAGCTGGGTCAGCGCGTAGGGCTGCCCGTTGATCGCGTACGACCCGTCTGCTTTGAGCTCGAGTACGATCTGGCTGGACGGCTTCTCCTTCGCCTTCTGCTGCTGCTTGGGCGGCACCTGGACGTCGAACGCCTTGCGCGACATCGGCTGCGTGATCATGAAGATGATCAGCAGCACCAGCAGCACATCGATCAGCGGCGTGACGTTGATGTCCGAGCTCAGTCCGTCGCCACCGCCCGTGGACCCCATCGCCATGGGTCAGCCCCCTTCCTTCTTCTTGGTGAGCGACTGCTTCTGCTCGGTGATCGCGGCCACCACGCGCGCGCCAGCCTGGCGTGCGATCTCGATCGCCTGCTGCACGCGGCCGAATTCGATGTTTTGATCGGCTTTGAAAAACAGGATTTTGTCCTTGGTGCGGTTGGCGTAGATGTTCTCCAACCGGGCCGGTAGGTCTTCGTCCTTTATCTGCCTCGGCCCCTCGCCCAGGTCGAGGAAGAACTTGCCATCGCGGTCGATGCCGAGCCGCACCTCGTCGGGGCCTTCGGGCCGGAGCTCCGGGTTCTCCGAACGCGGGATCGTGGCCTGGAAGCCCGCGGCGATGATGGGGGTCACGATCATGAAGATGATCAGGAGCACCAGCATCACGTCGATCAGCGGCGTGACGTTGATGTCGGCCTTGACCGCCGACTTGGCGCTGGCGCTAGTGACTGATAGGGCCACTGGACTGGGACGCCTTCTGCGTCTGGAATTCCTTGGTGAAGATCGAGCGGCCGAACTCCGAGCCGACGCTCTTGATCAGGTAGTCGATCAGCTCCTTGGACGTGTATGTCATCTCCACCGACAGGAAGTCGATCTTGGTGCTGAAGTAGTTGTACAGCCACACGGCGGGAATGGCAACGATGAGGCCGAACGCCGTCGTGATGAGCGCTTCCGCGATACCGGACGACACCGAGGCGAGTGAGCCGCCGCCGCCCGACGCCGCCATGCCCGTGAAGGCGTTCACGATCCCCATCACGGTGCCGAGCAGTCCCACGAACGGGGCAGTCGAACCGGTCGTCGCGAGAATGCCCAGACCGCGCTTCAGCTCGGCCGCGACGATCAGCATCTCGCGCTCCACGGCGCGCTCCACCGAGTTGATGTCGGCCGCGGTGATCGTGGCGCGGTCGCGCAGCAGCGGCTTCACTTCCGAGAGCGCCTCGCCCACCACCCGGGCCACGTGACTACGCTTCTGCTTCTCGGCCAGCTTGATCGCGCCGTCGAGCTGCTCCTCCTGGAGGAAGCGCGAGAACTCGGGCGCGAACTTCTGTGTCTCCTTCTGGGAACGCCACAGCTGCCACAGTTTCTGGAACGAGCTGGTCCACGAGATCAACGACATCAGGAACAACACGACGACGATGAACTTCGCGAACGGGCCCATCGACACAAACAGATCGTAGAGCGAGAGGCTCATGTCCTAGAGGCTCCTTCGGGCCTTGAGCGGGTGCGGGCCTAACGGCCAGTGATCTTGAAGTCGATCGGGATATTGATCAGCACGCGCACCGCCCGCCCGTGCACCCGGGCCGGACGGAACAGCGCTTTGAGCACGTACGTCTTGGCCGGCTGATCGAAGCCGGGGTTGGGGCTCGCAATGACCTTGAGCGACGGCGGCTCGGCCCGGCCGGTCGTGTCGATGATCGCCTGGACCATGACCCGCCCCTGTATCCCCGCCTGTCGCAGCAGCTCGGGGTACTGCGGTTGCGGACCGGAGAGGACGGACGGCTTCTCCTCGACGATCGCTTCCATGAACACTTCATTGCCCGTCGGCACGATCCCGGTCCCGATGCCGCCTTCCACGCCCGTACCGGAGTAGTCCTTGGGATCGAATTTCTCCTGCAGGTTCACCGGCGGGATGTTGGTCGGGATGACGTCGGGGGCGACGACCGTCTGAAACCCCTTGAGCGGCACATCGAGCTGCACCGGCTGCTGCTCCGGCGGCTTTTGCTGCTGCTGCTGGTCGAGGAACACCATCGCGGTGTCCACCTTGACCGAGTGGTCGGTCTGGCCGGCGTTGAGTGTCGCGTACACCGCGCCCGCGATCACGGCCGTATGGACCGTCAGCGAAACGAAGCCGACGCTGAAGGCCTTTTTTCCCGTCTTCTTGCGCTTGGACTCAATCAAGACGTCGAACACGACTATCCTCCGGTGCCCGGTACGTATGTAATACTGCACTTTCGTCTTGGCCCGCTAGTGGAGCGCGCATTACAAAACGATGACAGCCGCGTGAGACGTTGGCGTCGGTCCGGAGCGCCTCGCAGCGCGTCTTGAGCAGGTGTGGTCCCGCTTCCGCACCCGCCCGGGCTCCTGACCGTCCGGGCTCCTGGCTCACCGCGCGAGCACCCGATAGGTGTACCGAATCAGCCCAGTGCCCTCCGCTTCAAAGTCGAAGCGCAGCTGCACCCGCGTGCGCACCGGCACGCCCTTGGCGAAGCCGGGTCGGAAGCGAGCTTGCGGCAGCGCTCGCTCGATTTGCTCCACTACGCCGACGGCGGTGCTGGACTGGAGGCGCACGGTTTCCGGCTCAACCAGGCCGTCTTGATCCACGACCGCCTGCAGCGCGACGAATACGTGGGCCCGCCGGGCCGGGAGCACGACGCCGTCCAGAACCATCTGGTAGGGGAAGAGGACGAACTGGGGCGGGACGACGCTGTCGGCGCACTTCGTGAGGCAGTCATACAGCGGCGCGACTGCCGGGCGGACCGCCACCGTCCGCACCGCCGTCGAATCGCCGACACTCACCGCGGCTCGCGCCTCGCCGGCCAGGCGGGCGATCTCCGGGTCGAATCCGTCCAGGCCGGCCACATCCAAGCCGGGGTCGAGGGAGAAGGCCTCGCGGAACGCCTCCGAGGCAGCCGAGTCGCTCGCCGAATAGAAGTTCACGATGCCGAGCAGCACCCAGGCTTGGACGCGCGCGGCTGGCGAGCGGGCGGGGGCGTCGGTCACGCGCCGGAGCAGCACCGCGGCGCTGTCGAGTTGTCTCGCGCGCAATTGGGCACGGGCCTGCGTGATCAGCTCGGCGGACGCCGGCGCGCCGCTATCGGCCTGCGCGTGCACAACCGCCGGACCGAAGCAGAGCGGCGTCACTACCCAGACGGCTCGCGACAGCTGAAGACGCCGCATGGGACCTCCCTCATCGGGTCGGCAACGAAGGTGCAAAACGTATGCCTACTGGACCGTCGTGAGCGCGAAATCAATCGGCAAGCGCACCAGGACTCGCACCGGCCGGCCATGCACGCGCGCGGGCCGAAACAGCGCGCGGAGCACGTAATCACGCGCCGAGACGGCGAACCCGGGATCAGGACTGGCGACGATCGAGACGGAGCGCGGCTCCACGCGGCCGAGGGTGTCGACGACGACCTCCAGGACCACGCGGCCTGCGACGCCCGCTCGTCGCAGCGCCTCCGGGTAGCGAGGTGTGGGCCCCGCAAGAAGCATCGGGCGCTCGTCGACTACCTCGCTGCTCAGCGGTCCCGCTTCCTCACCGGATGCGCTGCCGACCACCACACCGGGATGTAGCCACTGCGTGGGATCGAACGTCCCGCCGCGATCGATCGGTGGGAGGCCGATTGGACTGTCGGTGGCGAGGTCCAAAACAGGCGGCAGCGGATCGGTGACCCCATTCGGTACCGCCGGCGACCGGTCATGAGCCGGCTCCGCTGGCCAGGGCAGCAAGACGGGCGGCGACTCAGCACCGGTCGCTACCTGGGGTCGCAGCGTCGCCCACACGGCGACGGCGCCGATCACCACGTGCGCCGCGAGCACCACCGCGCCGCTCGAGAGCACCTGGCGCGCGCCGCCACGGCGCCCTGCGTTGAGCTTCTCGAACATGGAGTCTCCTCCAGAAGAGGTCTCCATGACGGTATCGCGTCAGGCTTGCGCGGGCTTAAGGAGATCGTGACAAGGTGATGATGGCCGGATTATCCCGCGGCTTCCTTCGGCAGGGTCACGGTGAACGTGGTTCCCCGTCCCGGCCGGCTCTGGACCTCAATCGTGCCGCCGTGCGCTTCGGCGATCCACTTGCAGATGGCGAGGCCGAGCCCCGCTCCCGGACGCTCGCCGGTACGCGTGCGCGCCGAATCCGCCCGCCAGAAACGATCGAAGATGTGAGGCAAGTCGCCCGCCGCGATGCCGATGCCGGTATCGGCGACGGTCAGGGTGACGCGTCCGTCCGACTGCCCCAGCTGCATCCGGACGCTGCCGCCCGACGGCGTGTACTTCACCGCGTTGGTGACGAGGTTCAAGATCAGCTGGCGGATCCGGCTCGCGTCTACGGGCACGATCACCGGCTCGGGTGGCGTCGCGAGCTCCATTTGCACTCCCGCCTGCTCGGCGAGCAGTTCGCCCGTCTCCCGCGCTTCTTCGACGATCTCCCGCAGGTCCACGGGCTCGCGGTGCAGCGGCGCGATGCCCTCGTCCGCCCGGGCGAGGGTGAGCAACGCGTCCACGAGTTCCGTCATGCGTTTGATCTCCTGGAGCGTCTCTTCGAGCGTGGCGAGGGTGTCCTGGGGGAGCCCCGGGGTCGTGATGGCGCGTTCCACGCCGCCCCGCAACACGGTAAGCGGCGTCTTCAGCTCGTGGCTCGCGTCCGCCGTGAAGCGTCGCAGGGCCGCGAAGCTCCGTTCGAGTCGGGTCATCATCTGGTTGAGCGTCTCGGCGAGGCGCCCGAGCTCGTCCTTGACCATCGGCTCGGCGAGTCGGCGGTGCAGGCTGCGACCGTCGGTGATCTCCCGGACTTCACTGATGATCCGGTCCACCGGCTCGAGCGCGCCGCGCGCGATCCAGGAGCCGACGAGGATGGCGGCGATCAGCCCGATCGGCACGATCAGGAGCAGTGTCGAGAGCAGCTGCGCGACCGCCAGCTCGGCGGTGCGCACGTCGGCGGCGACGAGCAGCGAGCCGAAGCGCGGCCCGGCGCCGCTCACGATGTGCGCCACATAGCGGAGCTCGGGTCCGTCGGGCTCGAGCCGCACCGTGCCGGCGGGACGCCCCGAGAGGGGCGGTGTCATCAGCTTGCGCAGCTGGACGACCTGCTGGTACGTGAGCGACGCGTTGGACGACGAATACAGGATCTCGCCGTCCTGGGCGGTGATCAGCAAGTAGTCGGGGACCGCCTCCAGTACGGCCTTGATGTCCGCCACGAGCGCCGGCTTGCGCGTCGAATCGTAGGTGACGAGCACGCCGCGCGCCCGGTAGCTCTCTCCCAGAATCGCGGCGGTCAGGTCCGCCTCGGAGCGGATACGCTGGTCCAGATCGTCGTACGAGGCCCGGCGGCGCGCCACGTACAGCACGATCGCGAACGCGGTGAGCGTGAGCACCAGCGCGGCCGAATACCACACCGTGAGACGACCGCGGATCGTCTGCATCTCACGCCTTCACGACGTAGCCCACGCCACGCACGGTGTGAATCAGCTTCGGCTCCCCGGCGTGATCGATCTTCTTGCGCAGCCGGGTGATCACGACGTCCACGATGTTGGTCCCGGGGTCGAAGTGGTAGTCCCAGGCGTACTCCGTGATCAGGGTCCGCGGCATGACGCGGCCCGCATGCCGCATGAGGTACTCGAGCACGGCGTATTCCTTGGGCGTCAAGTCGATCAGCTTGCCGCCGCGCCGCACCTCCCGGCTCCCCGTGTCGAGGCTCAGGTCCGCGACTCTGAGCACCGGCGGCGCGATGGCCTTGGGTCGCCGCCCCAACGCCTCGACCCGCGCGACCAGCTCCTCGAGCGAAAACGGCTTCGTGACGTAGTCGTCCGCGCCCATCCGGAGGGCCTGCACCTTGAAGTCGACCGCGTCCTGGGCGGTCAACACCAGCACCGGTACGCCGTTCCCCCGGTCGCGCAGGGTGCGCAGCACGTCGAGCCCCGACGTCGTCGGCAGCCGGAGGTCCAGCACCAGCAGATCGTAGTGCCCGCTGGCCGTGAGCCGCAGCGCGTCGCCGCCGTCCCCGACGAGCTCGACGTGCGAGCCCGCCTCGGCCAGCCCCCGCTTCACGTACTGCCCGACCGTCTTGTCGTCTTCGATGACGAGGATCTTCATTCGACCGGGAGGTACACCTTGAAATTTGAGCCCACGCCGACCTGCGATTCGACCTCGATCCGTCCCCGGTGCTCCGCGATGATGCCGTAGCAGATCGACAGGCCCAGACCGGTGCCGCGTCCCTGAGGTTTGGTAGTGAAGAAGGGCTCGAAGATCTTCGGCAGGTCCTCCTGTTTGATGCCGATGCCGGTGTCGACGAACTCGAGCAGCACCTCGTCCCGGCGCTCCGGGTTGATGCGGCTCCGCACGGTAAGCGTGCCCCGCGAATCCATCGCGTCCATGGCGTTCAGCATCAGCGCCATGAAGCTTTGAATGAGCTTCTCCTGATCCGCGAGCACCGCCGGCAGCCCCGGCGCGAGCTCCCGCGCCACGGTCAGCCGCTTGAAGCGCGTGTGATGCTTGAGCAGGAACAGCGTCTGCTCCACGACCGCGTTCACGTCGACCTGCCGCTTGTCCCCCGACCGCGGCCGCGAGAAGTCGAGCAGGCTGTCGACGATGCGGCGGCAGCGCTGCACCTCCGCATCGACGATCTTGAGGTACTCCTGGTGCGCCTGGCGCTCCGCCGGCGCGAGCTCCTCACTGCGCAACGCCAGCGCTTCGCAGCAAGCGAGAATCGTGGCGAGCGGGTTGTTAATCTCGTGCATGACGCCGGCCGCGAGCTGCCCCACGGCCGCCAGCTTCTCGGTCTCGGACAGGCGCTGTTGGGCCTGGCGCCACTCGGTGATGTCTTCGCCGATGGTGATCACGTGGGAGATGTGCTGACCATCCTGCCGCATCGGGATCTTGGTGATGCGGTAGTGACGCGTCTCGCCGCTCGCCGCCGACTCCATCTCCACCTGCTGGATCTCGCCGGTGTCGAACACGCGGTCGAATTCGCGCTTCAGCAGATCGCGCGGCTGCCGGTCGAGCACCTCAAAGACCTCGCGCCCCACGGCATCCTCGCGCGAGACGCCTTGCGTGCCGGTCTCGCGCTTGCGGTTCCAGGCGCGGATGCGATAGCCGCGGTCGATCACGTACAACCCGACGGGGAGCGAGTCGATGATCTGAGCCGCGAAGCTCCGCTGCGCCTCCATTTCGTGCGTGCGGAGCGCCACCTCGGACGCGAGGTCCTGCGACAGCTCGGTCGCAGCGATCATCGGCGCAAGGATGCGCGCCACCACGACCACGACGTCGTGCGCTACGCCTTCATAGCGACCGGTGGGGATGACGACTTCGAGCGCGCCGAGCGGCTCGTCCTCGTGGATGAGCGGCAGCCGCAGCACCGAGCCCCCGGCCGTGCCCTCGCGCTGCACGCCCTGGCGTACCCAATCGGCGACCGGTGGCGAGTACCCTGGCAACTCCGCCTCGTCGCCCGGTGTGGTGACGGGCGCGTACCGCGTGCCGTCGGGGGTGCGCAGCCATAAGCGGCAGCGACGCAGGTTCAGGCCCCGGCGCAATGCCCCGACGACGCCGCGCAGGGCGACCCCCGACGCCGACCCCGCCTGCAGGACCGACGCGACTTCGGCGATGACCCGGATGCCCGGGTGCTCGGTGTCGAGCTGCGGCGCGACCATCGGCGGCTAACCTAGGGATGCGACTCCCGGCGCGCCAGCGGCGCCTCGAAGCGGATGCCCAAAAACGCCCGCACCTCATTCACCTGGCCGAAGAAAAACGTCGGCCCGAGCAGCAACCCGACCTGCACGCCGTCGGGGTCGCCGAACTTCAGTCCCGGGAGCACGGTGAGCGCGCCCCACGGCGATCCCTGCGGCAGCGGCGTATGCGCCCCGAGATAGCCCGTGCCTTCGACGGTGAGGTCGGCGCCGACCTCGCTCTTGCTCGTCTCGGTCCCCAGCGTGGCGAGCGACAGCATCCCGGTGTGTCCGCCGAGCGTGAGCCCGAAGACAAAACCGCGTGCGCCGCCGAGAATCGCCCCCTCGTCGATGAAAGAACCGAGCCGGGCGCTGAGCGACGCAACGTGCAGCGGGCCCGCGTGCACCGCGCGCGCATAACCCACGTCGGCCCCTTCGATCTGCCACCCCCCGCCCACCGTCGCGGCGAGACCGGCGGTCCACGCGCCGCGCGACTGGCCGCCGAGCGGCGTGGACAAAGCCAACAGGGCCCCCGACATTGTGATCATGGACAGGCGCACGTTCGTCCTCCTCACCGGTTCGGTTTCAGGCGGACTGATCCGCCCGCCGCGGCGCCGGATCGCCCGATTGGCAGGCGTCGGGCGCTTGAAGTTCGACCTCGACGAGCAACGGCGCTGGTCGCTGTGGTACTATGGCGACGGACCACCCGTTCCCTTGATCCAGGCCGCAGTCGTCGCTGCGCGGGTGGGCGACCAGTGGATCACGCTCGCCGACCTGGAAGATAGCACGGTCGGAAGCCGGCGACCGCCGGGCGGCGAGTCCGTCGTGGTGCGGGGGCGCGCGGCCGGCGTGTTCCTCGAAGCCGAGTTCCTCTCCGCCAGCGAGGCGGAAGGCGGGGCGTCCCAGGCGTCGGTCTCGGTCACCATCTACCCCGACCGCTACCTCCCCACGGTGCACGGCATCCGGTTCTTCCAGGCGCCGGAAGCCGCCGTGCTCGCCGGCGGCGCACCGCTCGTCGCGCTCGTCAACGGCTATCACTCCTGGACCGCCTGCCGGGTCGTCCCGGCGTTGCCCACGACCGAAGATGCGTTGGTGAGCCACGGCGCGCTCGGCTTGACGCGCGGCACCCGCGCGTTAGCGCTCGCCTTCGATGCCGGCGAGCCGGGCGAAGCGACCGTGCAGCTCTCGCGGGAAGGATTGGAGGCCGGGAGCGCATGGCTCCCCACCCGACCGCTCCGTCCCGAAGGCGATACGTCCCGCATGCGGATCTGCTATCAGCCGTCCGGTGACGGTCTCGACGCGCTGACGGCGCTGTTCGTGCCGTCCTCGCCGGTGGACCGCGAGCGGCTCGCGTCCGAAACGGCCCCCGCCGGATGGTGCAGCTGGTACGAGCTGTTCGGCAAGGTGAGCGAGCCGGACGTGGTCGCCAACCTCGAGTTCTGCGCTGCGAACTTCGACCGTCGGTTCTTCCGCTATATCCAGCTCGACGACGGCTATCAGAAAGCGACCGGAGACTGGGACACGAACGCGAAGTTCCCTCACGGGCACCGTTGGCTCACGGACCAGATTCACGCCAAGGGATTCAAAGCGGGGCTGTGGGTCGCTCCGTTCGTGGTGACCGAGCGCTCCGGCGTCCCGGGCGCGCATCCCGACTGGCTGCTGCGACGCGCCGACGCCCCGATCGTGTGGGACACGCGGGACGACTGGGGCGGCAAGGTGTATTCGTTGGACGGCGCCCACCCCCAGGTACAGCAGTGGCTGTTCGATCTGGCGCGCCGCGCCGTTCAGACGTGGGGGTACGATTACCTGAAGATCGATTTCCTGTTGTGGGCCACCGCCGGGGACGCTCACTATGGCGGGTTGACGCACGCCGAGGCCTATCGCAAGGGCCTCGGCGCGATCCGCGACGGCATGGGCACCGAGGCGTTTCTGCTGGGGTGCGGCGCCCCGCTGCAGCACGCCGTCGGCTACGTAAACGGCATGCGCATCGGCACGGATGTCGACGCGAGTTGGGGCGGCATCCAGGCACCGGCCCGCGCCGCAGCGCTGCGCGGCTTCTATCACCGGGCCGTCTGGTTGAACGATCCCGATTGTCTCGTGGTGCGGCCACCCCTATCCGGGGCCGAAGCGCAGGTGTGGACCGCGATCGTGGCGCTTTCCGGGGGCGTGACCGTCCTCTCGGACAACCTCCCGAAGCTTCCGCCCGACCGGCTGTCGCTGCTGCAACGCGCGATCCCGGCGGCCCCGGTCGCGGGTCGCGCGCGGGGCACCGCCGCAGTTCAGCGCGAGGTGGCGCCCGCGATCGTCGCGGGGGACGACGTGTACCCCATCGCCGGGCCGTGGCGGCTCCGCACGGGGGATGATCCCCGCTACGCGACTCGTGAGTTCGACGAGGACACCTGGGAAACCGTCGCGGTGCCGAAGCCGTGGGAAGACGCCGGCCACCCGGACTACGACGGCTACGCATGGTACCGGACGCGCTTCTCCCTCCCGCCCCTCCCCGCCGGGCGGACGGCCTACCTGGAGCTGGGTAAGGTCGACGACGTCGACGAGACGTTCCTGAACGGGGTGAAGCTCGGGCAGACCGGCTCTTTCCCACCGAATTACCGCAGCGAGTGGCAGGCATACCGTCACTATCGCGTCCCGGTCGACGCGCTCAACTGGGGCGGCGAGAACGTGCTCGCGGTCCGCGTCTACGACGGGGCCGGACCCGGAGGGATCTGGAGCATGCGGCGCGATGCACCGCCCGCCCATTGGGTCGTCGCGGGAGCGCCGCGCTGGTGGACCGTCGCACTCATCAATTGGGAAGATGAGCCGCGCCAGCTCACCGTGCCGCTCGGCACGCTCGGGATCGGCGGCGCGAAGTTCGACGCCTACGACGTGTGGCGCGATGCGCCCCTCACCCTCCCGAAGGACGTGCTCGCGGCGGCGCTCGAGCCGCACAGCACGCTCACGGTGGCCGTGCGCGCCGCAGCCGCGCATCCGCAGGTGATCGGCACGACACGGCACATCGTGCAGGGCGCGGTGGACATCGCGGACGAGACATGGGACGCCGGGGCGCGCACGCTCAGGGCCCGGTCGGTGAACCTGGACAGCCGGGCGTACGCGGTGACCGTGTCGGTCCCGAAGGGGATCAGGCCGGGCTCGTGCAAGGCCGACGTTCCATGTACCGTGAAGAGTCTCCAGAGCGGGCATGCGGTCCTGGAATGGGCAGCCGGTGGAGACGGGCGTGACATTCGTTGGGAACTGAGTTTCAGGTCCGTCACAGGACCGAGGAGAGTCAAAGACTAGACGCGCGTCTAGCCGTTGCCCCTCCTATTCACTTCAGTCCCGTCAGCTCAATCTCTCGAATGAAATACTTCTGCGCCACGAAGTACAAAACGACCAGCGGGACCACTGCGGTTACTGCGGCCGCCATCTGGTACGTCCAGTTCGCGTAGTACAGCCCGTGAAGGCTCGCGAGCCCGACTTCGACCACGCTCATTTCGGCCGAGCGCGTCGCGACGAGCGGCCAGAGCAGGCTCTTCCATTGATCCATGAACGCCAACACGGCGAGCGTGGCGAGCGCAGGCTTCGAGAGCGGCAGCACCACGCGCCAGAACACGGCCCATTCGCCGGCCCCGTCGAGCCGCGCGGCATCCTCCAGGTCGCCGGGGATGGTGAGGAAGAACTGCCGCAGCAGAAAGATCCCCCACACGGAGACGAGCTCGGTGGAGATCAGCCCCGCATACGTGTCCACCCAGCCGAGGGCATTGATGATCAAGAAACGCGGGACGAGGAGCACCACCACCGGCACCATGAGGACCGACAGATAGATCATGAAGACACGGTCGCGCCCCGGAAACCGCAGACGGGCGAAGGCGTACGCGGCCATGGCGCTCGTCGCGACCTGTCCCACGACGACGCCCCCGGCGAAGATGGCGGTGTTCAGAAAAAACCGCCCGAACGGCAGGGCCGTCAGGGCGATGGCGAAATTCTCCGGGTGAGGCCGTGCCGGCAGGAGTTGCGGCGGATAGCGCAGTACGTCGAACTCGTCCATCAGCGCCGTCGCGATCATATAAAGGAAAGGCGCGAGCGTGGCGGCCGCCACCAGCGCGACCAGCACGACCGAGATGATCCGGCGTGCCGCGCTACGCATAGTCTTGCCGCTTTCCCAGCAGCATGAACTGCGCTCGGGTCACGCCGAACAGCACCACGAACAGCAGCAGCGACAACGCGCTCGCGTAGCCGAACTGCAGGAACTGCCACGCCGTCTGGTAGATGCGATACACCAGCACGTCCGTCGCGTGCAGCGGGCCGCCGTCGGTGAGCACATACATGTAGGTGAATACCTGGAACGAGCCGATGAGCCCCGTCACGAGCACGAACAGCGTCACAGGCCGGAGCAGCGGTAGGGTGATCCGGCGGAAGCGCTGCCACGCGCTGGCCCCGTCGACCCGGGCGGCGTCGAGATACGCCTGCGGGACGCCCTGCAGCCCAGCCAGGAACACGGTCATCTGGTAGCCGAGCTGTACCCACACCGACACGATCATCACGGCAACGAGCGCCGTGCGAGGGCTGCCCAGCCAATCCACCGGTCTCAGCCCCAGCGACGACCAGAGGTAGTTGATCAGGCCGAAGTCGGGGTGATACATCCACTCCCAGACGAGCGCGATGGCCACCACTGACGAGACGTAGGGCAGCAAGAACACCGTCCGCGCCAACCGTACGGCCCACGACTGCCGGTTCAACACCAGGGCCGCGCCCAGCGACAGGATCATCGACACGGGCACGGACAGCGCATACACCACCGTGTGGCGCAGCGAGACCCACACCAGCGGATCGTGAACCACCCCCTCGAAGTTTGCGAGCCCGACGAACGGCCGCGCCGGGTCGACGAGGGTCCAGCGATGCACCGACAGGTACAGGACGAAGAGGATCGGCGCGAAGGAGAAGACGCCGAGATGGAGCGCTGAGGGGGCGAGAAAGCCCCACGCCGCCACCGTCTCGCGCAGCTGCCGGGGGCGAGCCGCCGCGTGTTCGCCCCACGCGGCGAACGCGACGGCGAGTGGCCCGAGCAGGGCCAACCCGACGGTCACCGCCAGCCAGCCTGCCATCCAGCCCTCCCCCTCTTCCGGCGCGGCGCGCAGCTCGGCCCACCGGCCTGGGGCGAGGCGCACTGCGACTGCTGCCCGCGGCGTCCCGGCAACGATTTGCCGCCAGGGAGCACTGGCCTCGCTGTCCCCCGGCATCAGCTCGGTGCCACGAGCAATCGGGGCGAGGGCGGAAAGCGACCAGCGCAGCTCGGGCACCCGCACCACGGCCTCCTGCATCAGCAAGCGGGCGTCCCCGAGCCAGCGGTCGGTCGCGTCCCGCGCGGCCGCTCGGATGTCGCCGTACGCCGCGAGCCCGAAGACCGTCGCCGCCCCCGCGAACCACGTGACGGCCCGCCGCGACCGCCCGGCCGCACCGCCCACAGCGGCGGCCGCAAGCGCGCCGGCCACCAGGCTGGGCAGCATCGCGAGCGTACTGCGCCACGAGAGCCACGCCGTGCGCGCCGGCCAGGCCGCCACCGCGCCGACCACGTCCCACCCGTCGCGGTCGAACAGCGGCGCCAAGGCGGCGCTGCCTGTCGACTGCGCCGCCGCGTGGCGGCGCAGCCGGTCGAACAGGGCGGGCGAGAGCGGTCGCGCCGTAGCGTGCACCAGCGGAGCAGTGCCGTGAAACACCTCGAGCGGCGCCGCGAACCCCGGAAGGCCGTCGAGCGCCCGCGCTTCGATGAGCAGCCGGGACAGGTCATAGTCGGCACTCCCCCGCGCCGGGCGCGCGACGAGCGCGAGGTAACCCGCCGTCGCCGCGGCGACCCGTCGCGCGAGCCCGCGCTCGGCCCGGCCGCTCGCCCAGCGCACGGTGACGAGCACGAGCACGCTGCTCGCCACCACCGCGATGCCGGCGCCGCTGCGCCACCGTCCCCCCGCCGGCGCGCTCACCGAATCGCCCCGAGTACGCGATCGAGCTGGCGCGCCAGCTCGTGCGCCGCCGCCGCCGGAGCGGCGCCCGCCAGCGTGATGCGGTCCAGGAGATCGGGAAGGACAGCTTCGACCTCCCGCCAGCGCTCGATCCGCGCGCCCCACGGCATCCGCCCCACGGCTGCGGCCCGCACGAACGCCGCTTCCCACCCAAGCGTGTCGCGGGCCACGAGCGCCTGTGCGGCGGTGGTCAGGGCCGGAAGCTCGAGCCCGGCCTCGCCCCGCGCTCCGTCCGCGAGTGAGTCCGTGAGATCCGCGGCGAGCTCGATCGAGAGCTTGCGTCGCGCGGCGATCGCCGGCACGGCGTAGCCCGAGGCGTAGATCACCGTCACGGGACGAACACCCGCGCGGTGCGGGATGCCCACGAAGCCGACGCGCAACCGGCCGCTGGCGGCGTACGGACGCAACCGGGGCACCCAGGAATGGCCCGTGGTCAGCATAGCCACGCGGCCGCTAGTAAAGAGACGAAAGTCCTCGCCGACCGACTTGACCAGGTTGTGGGTACGGGGGGCGATGCCCTGCCTCGTCATCCAGCCGGTATACCAACGGATTGCCTCGATCGTGACGGGCGCGTCGAGACACCCACCGGCGCGTCGCCCGTCGACACAGAGCACATCGCCGCCGCCTGCCCACACCCAGGGAATCCAAAGGGAGGGGCGACGGTCGAAATAGGCCCCCCACTGGTCGATCGTCCCGTCGCCGTCCGTGTCACGCGTCAGTCGCTTGGCGGCCCGCAGGAAGTCGTCCCACGTCCAGTCGTCTCTGGGATACGGAATCCCGGCCCGGTCGAACAGATCCTTGTTGTAGACGACGACCAGCGGTGTGTATCCCCTGGGCAGGGCGTACACCGCGTTACCGCGGCTGAAGACCGACAACACAGTCTGGTCGAGGCACCCGATATCCACCCCGGCGCGCGCGAGGTAGGGCGCGAGGTCCAACACGACGCCGCGGTTCACCAGCGCGGGGACGTCATTGTCGTCGAGCAGGAACACATCGGGGGGAGAGCCCGCAGCCATCGACGTGAGCAGGCGCTCGCGATACTCAGCCTGATGCGTGGCGGTGCTCTGCTGCACGACCCGAACGCCGCGATTGACGGCGACGTACGGCGCGAGCACGCGGTCCTCCAGCTTCGCCTCGAGGTAGTCGGCCCGGTTCGCCAGCACGAGCGTGACACGATCGCCCTCCGCCACCGCCCCACAGGCCCAGACCGCGAGACACGCGGCGACCGCGCGTCTCACGCGAGCCGCTCGCCTGCCACGTCGAACAGGTGCAGGCGCCGCCGATCGAGCTTGAGGCCGACGTGATCCCCGGTCCGCAGCTCGACGAGTCCCGGGAGCCGCGCGATCAGCGGCTGCCCGCCTGCGGCCAGGTGGACCAGCGTCTCCGCCCCCAACGGCTCCACCACCACCACCTCGGCGTTGCCCATCCCCTGGTCCTCTCCGCACAGGCTCACGTGCTCGGGCCGGACGCCGAGGTGGATCTCCCCCTCGTAATGCTCGAGCGCTACCGGCACCGACAGGCTGCCGCAGTCCACGACACCGCCCCCTTCCCGCATGCCTGTGCCGCGGCCCGCGAGCACGTTCATCCCCGGGCTCCCGATGAAGCGGGCCACGAAGACGTCGGCCGGGCGCTGGTACACCTCGGCCGGGGTGCCGAGCTGGCGGAGCCGACCTTCGTGCAGCACCGCGATCCGCTGGCCCATGGTCATCGCCTCGGCTTGATCGTGGGTGACGTACACCATGGTCGCGCCGAGCGCGCGGTGCAGGGCGAGCAGCTCGGCGCGCAGCTCGCTGCGCAGCTTGGCGTCGAGGTTGGAGAGCGGCTCATCCAACAGGAATGCGCGAGGCGCGCGCACGATGGCGCGCCCCAGCGCCACGCGCTGGCGCTGGCCACCAGAGAGCTGCGCCGGGCGCCGGTCGAGCAGCTCGGTCAGGCCGAGCCGCTGCGCGACCTCCTGCACCCGGCGCGCGATCTCGGGCTCGGCCACGCCGCGCACCTCCAACCCGAACGCGATATTGCCTCGCGCGGTGAGGTGCGGATACAACGCGTAGTTCTGGAACACCATGGCGACATCGCGGTCGGCGGGCGGCAGATGCGTCACTTCGCGCTCGCCGATCAGGACTTCTCCCACCGTCGGCTCCTCGAGCCCGGCGATGCACCGCAGGGCGGTCGTCTTGCCGCAGCCCGACGGCCCGAGCAGCACGAGGAACTCGCCGTCCCGCACCTCCAGCGACAGCTCCTGCAACGCGAGGCTGGCCCCGCCGTCGAACGTCTTCGTGAGGCCCCGCAAGGTGACCGACGCCATGCGGCTCAGCCTACTCGGGGCGGTGCCGGATTTCAACGTCGTGACGCGGCGTCATCCGAAGGCGATCGTCAGCGGGTCGCCGACGTTGCCTTCCCCCGCCGCGCGGCCGTCGATCTTGACGCGGAAGCGCCCGCCGTCGATCGCGACCGCTACGCCCCGCCCGGCCACACGCACCCCCTCGAGTGCGGCGCGGCCGACGCCCAGGGGCACGGGCCAGACCGTGAGACCTCCCGCCGGGCCGTCCGGCAGCACACCCATCACGTGCGACACGATCAGGTCGTTCACCCAGGAGTGCAGGTAATCGTCGATGCCCCGGTAGACGCTCGGCCGGCCGGTGTGCGGGTGATAGTGCTCGAAGCTGTTCGGCCGTTCGGGGTCGCCGTCGAACGTCATCATGCGTGCGAACTGGCGAATCAGATGGCCCAGCTTCCCCGCCCACGTCCCCTGGTGCAGCCGCACGACCCGCGCCAGCGCATCGATGATATGCGAGTTCGTCATCGGCCACACGCGCCCGTTCCACGGACAGTTGTGACGTTTTCCCTTCCACTCGGCGTCCGGATTGAACAGTGGATCGTCCACACTCGACGAGGGGACGGGGTAGGCCGTCCAGAACTCGGCCGGCTCGAACAGATGCTGCTCGAGCCCCGCGACGTGGCGCGCGTCAGCGAGGTCGGTCCCATACGGATAGAAGCACACCGCGGCTTTCACGCTCGTGGGCCGGGCCGTCCGCGGGTTTACGTCGAAGAACATCCCCGCCGCCGGATCCCACATTTTCTCGAGGATGGCGCGCCCAGTCCGGCTCCCCGCTTCGCGCCAGCGACCGACGTCTCCCGGGCTCACCCGCCCGGCCAACCGCTCGAGCGACCGCAGCAGCCGGTAGGCGTACACGGTCACGTCCACACCCTTCAACCGGATACGGCTCTCCCAGCCGACGCGATCCGCTTCGGGATCGACCGCCTGGTAGCGGGACATGTATTCCTGACCGGTCTCGAACTGGTTGACCACGTCGATCATCCCGGTGTGATCGGCGTCGCGCGTTCGGAGCAGCCAGGCGGCGTAGCGCACCAGGCCGGGATACACCTCGGCCTCGAAGGCGGGATCGGGATGCACGGCTTCGAGCGCGTCCAACGCGCCGCCCCAGTCGGCATGATAGAAGTCGGGCCCGCGCTGGTGGTCGACGTACACGCGCCCGGGGAGGGAGCCGTCGGGGTTTTGGTGCGCGAGGAACGTGCGCAACACGCCCCGAGCCCACGTCGGATCGGCGAGCCAGCGAAGCTCGCGCATGTGGCACTGGGCGCTGTAGGTGATCGGCATGTGGAAATGGCCGATCCCCTCACACACGGCGGGATACCGGTAATTGCCCATTCCGCCCGCGATCGCGTTGAGGCGCAACCCGTACCAGCGGTGGCGCCAGTGGCCATCCAGATACGGGTCGGAGCAACGGAACGTCGGCACGGAGCCCAGGAACTCGTGCCAGCGGCGCTCCGCTTCCAGGCCGGGGCGGTCGGGGGTCCGCCGCCGGGCGGGCCGGTCGCTCGGCTGATCAGAGGGGGCACTCGGCCGGGCAACCTCGAGCTCGAGCGCCACGGACGCCGAGAAGCGCACCGTGCCGCGCGGGGGGAGTCGCAGCCGCCGCTGCAGCCCCAGGTACATCACACCGCGCGGGTCGATGCCCTCGAGGTGCAGCTGGTCCCGCAGCCGGCCGCTCGGCTGCCACCGGTCGTAAAATGGCGTGAGCTCGAAGCGCGGTGGCAACATCGCGGCGGACGGTTCGGAGCGATACGCGCCGAAGGACTGGGCGGCGGGATCGAGCGTGAGCCGGTGCGCGACGCGGGCCCGGTGCTCCCGTTGGTCGGCGACCTCGCGCGTGAAGCGCAGCATGTGCCCCTCGGCGTGCACGTCGGCCGCCGCAAGCGAGCCCCCATCCACGGCCGTCCACACCACGACGTCGAGGCTCGCGCGCTGCGCGGTGGGGTTGTGGATCTCCCATTCGGAGGCGAGGGCACCGCCCGGTGCGCTGCGCGTCTCGCGCGCGCGCCACGACCCCAACGCGTGCTCCAGGGTCAGCAGGGCGGGCGTCCAGCGCCGCCGCACGCAGCGCACGGGCGCCGCGCGTCCGTCGGTGAGGAAGGTGAGCGTGAAGAGCGGACGGATCACGTACTGGAAGAGATGCGCCTCGTCCCAGAACCCGGGCGCGTCGACCCACTGAGGGAACGGGGGCGCCCAGATGAGGCCGTCGCCCGCCCCCAAGTACCACTTGTCGTCCCGCGCCCGGAAGGATGCCCGCGCGGCCGCGGAGGGGCTACGCTTCAAGCGCCGCGATCTGCCGCAGCAGCTCGGCGCGATCGATCAAGCTGTCGTCCACGCCTTGCCCTCCTCGATTGCACGACGGCACACTTCGGAACTCTGGGGTGATGCAGACGCGTTGCCGGGGTAATGTCACAAGCCACGCCGGGCGGGGCAACCCTGCACGCCCGGCGGGTTTGAAATCACCCCACCAGGCGTGCATGTTTTGAGGCGTTGCACGCCGTCGAAGGAGGATCCGATGCCCGGGACACTCACCCCTACGGAGAAGGTCATGGCACACACCCTGCCTGCCCTGCCCTATGATTTCGCCGCGCTCGAGCCGCATATCGACACACAGACGATGCAGATCCACCACGGCAAGCATCACCAGGCGTATGTCAACAACTTGAACGCCGCGCTCGACAAGCACGCCGAGCTCCACAAGAAGACCCTCGAGGAGCTGCTCCGCGGCATCAACACCATCCCCGAGGACATCCGCACCGCGGTCCGCAACAACGCCGGCGGCCATCACAATCACTCGCTGTTCTGGACGATCATGGCGCCTGCCGGCAAGGGCGGCGGCGGCGAGCCGGCCGGCGCGCTCGCCGATGCGATCAAGAAGACGTTCGGAGATTTCACGAAGTTCAAGGAGCAGATCGCCGGCGCCGCCATATCCCGCTTCGGAAGCGGCTGGGCCTGGCTGACCGTGGCGGGAGGTAAGCTCGAGGTCTCCAGCACTGCGAACCAGGACAGCCCGCTCATGGATGGCAAGGTGCCGGTGCTCGGGCTGGACGTGTGGGAGCACGCCTACTACTTGAAATACCAGAATCGGCGGCCCGACTACATCGCGGCGTGGTGGAACGTGGTCAACTGGACTGAGGTTGGCAAACGCTTCGAAGCCGCGAGGCGATAGACGCTAAGCCACCCCCACCAGGCGTTTCACCGGTGCGCGAAAACCGCCGTGCGGCCCGCGCGGTCGAAGGTCATGATCGCGTAACGCACCGGCAGGGGCGAGTCCATTCCCGGCGACCCGGCGGGCATGCCCGGCACGGCGACGCCCGCAAGCTCGGGGCGCTCGCGCAGCAGCCGGACGATCACATCGGCCGGCACGTGCCCCTCGATGACGTAGCCGTCGACCAGTGCCGTGTGGCAGGACGTCAGGTGCTTGGGAACGCCGTAGCGCTGCTTGATGGCCGCGAGGTTGGTCGTGTCGTGCACGACCACCTTGAACCCGGCCGCGCGCACGTGCTCGACCCAGTTCGCGCAACAGCCGCAAGTCGCGCTCTTATAGACGGTGATCACCGGAAGCGGACCGGCCGCTCCCGAACCCGCGCTCAAGGGGCCGCCGAGCGTCACGGCGGCGACGCCAAGCGTCCCGGCCAGCCACTTGATCTTGTGGAGCACGAACTGTAAGGAACCCCGAAGCCGGACGTGGGGCAAGAGGGTCAGGCTGTGCGCGCTAGTGCCCGAGGGGAACCTCGAAGCGGGACTTGAGGACCAGCCGGTTCCCCGACGTGGTCGTCCCAAAGCCGACGCCCATGTTCAACTCGATATCGTCGCCGAGACGCAGGTCCACACCCGGGTAGAACTGGTGCACCTGCTGGCTGCCCGGCAGCGCACTGCCGAACAGCCCGGTCTTACCGTAGTACTCGACGCTCAGCGCGACCCGCTTGCTGACCGCGATGCCGACGCGTCCGCTCGGCTCCACCTCCCACTCCCCCTCGCCGCTCGTGGTCGTGAGTGCTCGCTCGATCACGGGATTCAATTGCAGTTGCACCCGTCCGATCCGCTTCTCCAGAATCGGCCGAATCTCGAGCCCAGTCGTGGTCTCGTCATAGGCCGCCGGCGAAAACTCCAATTCGGCAGCGATCCCCAGATCCACCGGCAGCCGCCACGATTCGGGCGCCCGCACCCGCGACCGCACCCGCCACCCGGCGTACTCCACGCCGGGGCCAGGACGGTACGCCGACAGGAGGTAGGCCGTCACCTCCCAATGATCCGTGATGCCCCGGGTCAGTTCCAGGGCGAGATGGAATTGATGCTCGCTCGGGGCGACCGGTCCCTCGAACGCGGTGGTCCCGCGGGCGATGTAACTCATGTGTGTCTCGAGCTCCCACACCTTACGCGGTGCGGTTTCGGCGCCGTACACCGCGATCTCGAAGGGATCCTGCGCGATGGCCTCGCGCAGAGGACAGACCGCCCCGAACAGCAGCACGGGCACAAGACGTCTCGCACGGGCGTTCACCCTACATGCCACCTTTGTTTAGAGTGAGGTTCCTGGACTGACGAATCCCGAATCTATTTGTCGGGTTTAGGGCGGTCAAGAACCCGGCTAGCTTGACGGCAGACGAAAGGAGCAGTCTAGTGACGGAAACAATGAGTCGCCTCGCAGGCGGTCCGCTGGCATCGGGGACCGAGGCACCGGACTTCACGCTGCACAGCACTCCCGACCAGGCGGTGTCGCTGCGCGACTTCCGTGGTCGGCCGGTGATTCTCGCGTTCTATCCAGCCGACTGGAGTCCCGTCTGCGGCGACCAGATGGCGCTGTACAACGAGATCCTTCCGGAGTTTCAGCGCTACAGGGCCGAGCTGCTCGGCATCTCGGTCGACGGGGCGTGGTGTCACCTGGCGTTCGCGCAGCACCGCAGGCTCCATTTCCCGCTGCTCGCGGACTTCGAGCCGAAGGGCGCCGTGGCCCGGCGTTATGGGGTGTATCGCGACGGCGACGGCACCACCGAGCGGGCGCTGTTCGTGATCGACGGGGGCGGCATCGTACGCTGGAGCTACGTGTCGCCGATCGGCGTGAACCCGGGAGCGGACGGGATTCTCCGCGCGCTCGAGTCGCTTGCAACGGAGCGAGCGTGAGCGCGAAACGGGAGCGGGCAGTGCTGGTGCTGCCGGTGGGCGAGCGGGATCACGTACAGGGACCGGCGAACGCCGCAGTGACGCTCGTCGAATACGGCGACTTCGAGTGCCCGCATTGCCGTCGCGCTTACCCGATCGTGAAGGAGGTGCAGGAGCGCATGGGCGCGCGTCTCCGGTTCGTGTTCCGCAATTTTCCTCTCACCGAGCTGCACCTGCACGCGCAGCACGCCGCCGAGGCGGCGGAGGCGGCCGGGGCGCAGGGGAAGTTCTGGGAGATGCACGATCGCCTGTTCGAGCGCCAATTCGCGCTCGAGGACGAGCATCTGATCGAGTACGCCCGCGAGCTCGAGCTCGACGCCGCGCGGCTGGCACGCGAGCTGGCGGCGCACACGTACAAGGCGAAGGTGCGCGACGACTTCATGAGCGGCGTGCGCAGCGGTGTGAACGGGACGCCGACGTTTTTCATCAACAACGTGCGGCATGATCAGGCATGGGACGTCGAGGCCCTCCTCACGGCCCTCGAGGGGGTGAGCGAGGGCGTGCGGTGACCCACTGAGCGTCGGCGATGCACCAGTTCGAGATCATCCTCGCGCTGCTCGTCGCCGTCGTGCTTCTCGGGATCGCGGCGCGCCGGCTGGGCGTCCCGTCTCCGGTGTTGCTGGTGATCGGCGGTCTGGTGATCGCGCTGCTGCCGGGCCTGCCGCCCGTCGAGTTCGAGCCGCGACTCATCTTCGTCGTGTTCATCCCGCCGCTGTTGTACCGCGCGGCGCTGACCGCCTCATGGCGCGACCTGCGCGCCAACCTCCGTCCCATCACGCTGCTCGCGGTCGGTCTCGTGGTGTTCACGACGATCGTGGTCGGCGTCGCGGCGCATGCCCTCGCGCCGGGCCTGCCCTGGGCGGCGGCCTTCGCATTGGGCGCGCTCGTCTCGCCGCCCGACGCCCCGGCGGCAACCGCCTTCCTGCGTGGCCTCGTGGTGCCGCGGCGCGTCGGCACGATTCTGGAAGGGGAGAGCCTGGTCAACGACGCCGCCGCGATCGTCGCCTACCGCATGGCGGTCGCGGCGGCCGTGAGCGGCACTTTCTCCGTTGCCGCCGCGGGACCGCGCTTCGTCTGGGTCGGCACGGCGGGTATCGCGGTCGGGCTGGCCGTGGGATGGCTGATCGCGTGGCTGCGCCGGCGCATTCACGCGCCCGAGATCGAGGCGACGATCTCGCTGCTCACACCATTCGCCGCGTTTTTTCCCGCCGAGGCCGTGGGGGTGTCCGGCGTGCTGGCGGTGGTGGCCTGTGGCCTCTACCTCGCGCGGCTGGGCCCGCGTATCGTGGCACCCGACACCCGAGTGCAGACCGAGGGGATGTGGGGCGTGGTCATCTTCGTGCTCGAGGGGCTCACGTTCATCTTCGTGGGACTCGAGCTGCGCGCGGTCCTCGGAACGCTGGGCGCGTACTCCACGCGGGAGCTCGCGATCGCCGGAGTGGCGGTGAGCGTGGCGACGATCGCCGCGCGTGTCGTGTGGGTGTTTGCGGCGAGCTACGGCCCGCGCTGGCTGAGCCGCCGCTTGCGGGAGCGCGATCGGCTGGGGTCGTGGCGTCACGTGGCCCTCGTCGCGTGGGCGGGCCTGCGCGGCGCGGACTCCCTGGTGCTCGCCCTGGCGCTCCCCTTCACCACCGCCGCAGGCGCCCCGTTCCCGGGGCGCGATCTGATCATTTTCCTCACGTACATTGTGATTCTGATGACGCTCCTCGTCCAGGGCTTCTCGCTCCAGCCGTTCGTCAACTGGCTGGGGATCTGCGACACCGGCGAGACGCAGCGGCTGGAAGAAGCCCACGCGCGCGAGCAGGCGTCCGCCGCCGCGTTGCGGCGGCTGGACGAGCTGGCGCCGGGCCTCGACGGGGAGACGCTGACCGAGCTCCGAGCGCGCTACGGCCACCGCCGCCGGCGCTTCGGCGCCCGGGTGCGCGCCGAGCGCGACGGCGCCGAGGAGGGTCTCGCCCGCGGCCGCCGCACCGCCGTCCTGGAATTGCTCGAGGCGGAGCGGCGGGCGGTGATCTCATTGCGGGACAAGGGAATGATCGGTGATCACGTGATGCGGCGGGTACAGCGCGACCTGGATCTCGAAGCGCTGCTGCTGGGATCGCGCTGATGGCGCGTCCCGCCGCACCGCCGCGCGCAGCCGACGCTTGGGCCGGTCCCGCCGCCGGTGCTGACGAACTCGACCAGCTCGTCTATCTCTCACACCTGATCGGGCGGGAGCCCGGGCTGGTGCAGCCGGGCGGTGGCAACACCTCGATCAAGCTTGGCGACGTGCTTCTCGTGAAGGCCAGCGGCACCGACCTGCGTACCATCGGGCGCGAGGGGTTCGCTCGGCTGTCCCTTGCGGAGCTGGCGGCGCTGCGGAGCGCCGAAGCGATGAGCGACGCCGACATGATGCGCTTCATGGCTCGCTGCATGGTGCCGCCCGACGGACGTGGGCCCGCACCCAGCGTCGAGACGCCGTTGCACTCACTCCTCCCTCACCGCGTCATCGCGCACACCCATGACGTGGCGACGATGAGTCTCACGAACCTGAGCGACCCGACGGCCGAGCGACTGGTCACCGAGCTGTTTCGCGGGGAGATCGTGTACGTGCCATACGTGCGCCCGGGGTTCCCGCTGGCGCGGCTGGTAGGAGGCATGGTGGACCGGCTCCCCCGGAGCGCCGTGGGCCTCGCGCTGGCGCACCACGGCCTCGTGGTGTGGGGAGAGGACGCGCGGGAGTGCTACGCGCGTCTGGCGGGCGTCGTGAGTCGCATCGACGAATACCTCGAAACGAGGCGACGGGGCCGCGCGGTGCTGGGAGCGACGCCCCGGTCGATCCCCGACGCGGAGGTGCGCCGCCGCTGCGCGGAGCTCGTCCTCCCCGTGGTGCGCGGGATGCTCGGGTCACAGCCCGAAGGACGCGTGATCCTGCACTTCGACGACGGCGAGGATATCCTGGCGACGCTCGGCGCCGAACGGCTGCCTGGGTTGGTACGTCGCGGCATGGCGACACCCGAGCACATCCTGCGGGCCGGGCGGCTGCCCTTGTGGCTCGACCTCGACCCGTCCGCGCCGGCAGAGCGGCTGGTCGACGCCGTCCGAACGCAGCTCGCGCAGCAGCGGTCGGAGTACGAGGCGTATCACCGACGCCACGCCGCCCCCGAGGAGCGACCGCTGGACGATTGGGCCAAGGTCGTGCTCGCTCCGGGGCTCGGCATTATCACCGCGTCCCGCGACAAACACGGCGCCGTCACGGCCAACCTGTGCTATCGGGCGGTGCTCGCGACGATCGCGAATGCGGAAGCGCTCGCAGGGTTCGAGTTCATTCCCGAGGCCGAGGTGTACGCCTTCGAGCACTGGCCGCTCGAGCGACGGAAGATTGCAGAACAGGACGCGCGCGAGCACACCTCCCGGCTCGTCCCGCGCCAAGTCGCGGTCGTGATCGGCGGCGGCAGCGGCATCGGGCGGGCGGCGGCGCGGCGGTTCGCGGCGGAAGGGGCGCACGTCGTAGTCGCCGATCTCGACCACGCCGCCGCGGATGCCGCGGCGCGGGAGATCGCGGCGGCGCACCCCGATCGCGCCGTCGCCATGCCGGTGGACGTCCGGGACGACGCGAGCCTGGCGCACCTCATACGGCGGACGGTGGTCGAGTTCGGAGGGCTGGACTGCCTGTTCTACACGGCGGGCCAGGCGCCGCGGTTCGCGGGAGTGACAGACATCGGACGGGAAGATCTCCAGCGGCAGCTCGACGTCCACTACCTCGGCGCCGTCCTGGCGATCGGCGCCGCCGCGGGCGTGATGCGACGTCAGAAGACCGGGGGCTCGATCGTCGCGTCCGTCTCCAAGGCGGCGCTCGCGCCGGGTGCCGATGCGGTGGCCTACGGCGGAAGCAAGGCCGCGCTGCTGCAGGCGTTGCGCGTCGCCGCCGTCGAGCTGGGCGGGGACGGTATCCGGGTCAACGCCATCAACGCGGACCAGATCGAGACACCGATGTTCCGCCGGTTCGTCGAGGAGCGCGCCGCGAGGAGCGGCGTGTCCGTCGAGGTGCAGCTCGAGGCCTACCGCCGGCGCAACGTCATGGGCGCGTCGCTGATCCCGGCCGAGGTCGTAGCAGACATCGCCGTTTTGTTGGCGAGCGAGCGATTCCGCTTCACGACGGGAGACATCCTCACGGTCGACGGCGGGTTGCCGGAGGCGTTCCCACGCTGACGCCACTTCGGGCCCTGACGCGCGACGGTTGGCTGTTATTCCTCACCCGCGTCACGCGCCTGTTCGCATACGGTTCGTTGTCCGTCGTCCTGGTGTTCTATCTGACCAGCCTTGGCCTGAGTGCGTCCCAAACCGGCCTGTTGCTGACGCTGACGCTGGCGGGGGATACCGTCGTCTCGCTCTACCTGACCACGCGAGCCGATCGTATCGGGCGACGCCGCATGCTGATCATCGGTGCCGCTCTCATGGCCGCCGCCGGCCTGATCTTCGCGTACACGCGCGACGTCCTGTTCCTGATCCTGGCCGGAACGATCGGCGTCATCAGCCCAAGTGGCAACGAGGTTGGGCCGTTTCTGTCGATCGAGCAGGCGGCGCTCTCTCAGGTCGTTCCCGCGCGGTCCCGCACCGCCGTCTTCGCCTGGTACACGCTGGTCGGCTCGGTTGCGACCGCCGCCGGGTCCTTGAGTGGCGGAGTGCTGGCGCAGCTCGAGAGCTACCGGGCGGTCGTGCTGCTGTATGCCGCTTTCGGGGTGCTGCTCCTTTTCCTCTTCACCCGTCTGTCGCCTGCCGCCGAAGTGCGCATGCCCGACGCGGGATCGGCGGCTGCGGCGGCCATGCAGACGCTCTTGGGCATCGGCAATTCCCGGGACGTGGTCCTGAAGCTGTCGGGCCTGTTCGCCCTCGACTCCTTTGCCGGCGGCTTCGTGGTGCAGAGCTTCGCCGCCTACTGGTTCTATCTCCGTTTCGGCGTGGACCCGCGAACCCTCGGTGCAATCTTTTTTGGAGCGAACGTGCTTGCCGGAATGTCGGCGTTGCTCGCGTCCCGACTCGCTGCGCGCTTCGGCCTCGTGAGAACGATGGTGTTCACCCACCTGCCCTCCAACCTCCTGCTGATTCTCGTTCCACTGATGCCGAACCTGCCGCTCGCCATTCTGGTGCTGTTCGCGCGTTTCAGCATCAGCCAAATGGACGTGCCGACCCGGCAGTCCTACACGATGGCAGTGGTGGCTCCGGAAGAACGATCGGCGGCGGCGGGCATCACCGGTGTGGCGCGCACGACGGGCGCGGCAATGGCCCCCATGTTTGCTGGGTTGTTGTTCGCCCGACCCGCGCTGATCAGCGTGCCATTCTTCATCGCCGGAACGCTGAAGGTCGTCTACGACCTGCTGCTGTATCGCGGCTTCGTGGCCCGGCACCCACCGGAAGAAACCGCGTAGCGGAGCCCGGCCCCTAGGTCCCCGGGCTGGGCTCCCCCAGCAGCTCGCCCACCGCCCGCAACAGCTCACCGAGCTCGAACGGCTTCCGCAGGGTGCGCGACGCCCCGAGCAGCTCGGCGTCCTTGCGCATGTCGAGGGTCTGCGTTCGGTCTCCGCCAGAGATCGCGATGATCTTCACCTGAGGAGATTCGCGGCGCAGCTGCCGGATCGTCTCGATCCCGTCCCGCTCGGGCATGAAGATGTCCGTGATGATCAGGTCGGCGGGCCGCTCCCGATGCGCGCGCAGCCCGGCGTCGCCATTGCCGACGTCTTCCACGGTGTGGCGCGCGCGCTCCAAGATGCGGCGCACCGCCCCTCTCACTTGCGCATCGTCGTCGATCACGAGGATCCGCGCCATCGGGCTAGGCGCGCCGGGCTCCGACCATGCCCGCCGCGCGCTCGGCGGCGAAGCCGAGCAGCGCGCCGATGGCGAGCGCAACGCCCGCGCGAATCGCCTCGTTCACGGTGTACACGTTGAGACCGAGTGCGACGCCCGCACCTGCGAACGCGCCGGCGGTGAACGAGAGAATCGGCACGCGCGATTGCAGCACGATGGCGGACGCCGTCGCGCCGAGGATCACGGCAACGACCACGTTGCCACCGCCGATCGCACCGCGGACGGCGTGAGCGACGAGCACCCACACCACGCCGCTCAGCGCGGCCACGATGGCCTTCTGCAGACCAGCGACGCCGCCGCCCGCCGCGAAGAAACATCCCAGGGCGACCACGCCAGCCCACAGCGACACGTGCAGCCGAGCCACGTCCGCCAGCCACGCCCACAGCGCGATCACGAGCCCCAGCATGAGCGCCCGCGCGGTCATCGTATTCATCGGCTTCGTCTCCTCTCGAGCGACCTGAGCTAACCCGCGGGCCTCTCTTTGTCGCGCTCCGCCTGTGCGCGCTCCGACCGCTCGCGCTCTTCACGCACGCGTCTCACACGCTCCTGTCGCTCCCGCAACGCTGCCTCTTCCCGAGCGGCGCGAGCGGCGTCGCGATCCGATGGCTCCGGGGATGCCTGCTCGCGGGCGCGTTGCACGCGGTCCTGCCGGCCACGCCGATCAGCGTCCTGACTGGCCGCCCGCTCCACCTCGAGCGCGGCCTGCCGTTTCGAATTCATCCACCACATCACGCAAAACAGGCCAAACTGGGCGGGCAGGACAAAGATAAAGGACAGGGGGAACAACGTTTTGATGGTGGCCGAGACCGCAATGCTCGCGAGGGCCCACTTCCAGCCGGTCATGTGCTCGTATTCGGCGGCGGCGTAGAACACGCCGGCCAGCCCGAGACCGCCTAAGAGACCCATGCGCCCAATATGTGAAAATGAGTCCGGCCGGGCAAACCGCGCGTGCTACTTCGCGAGCCAGGACCGGCCGGTGGCGAGGACCGCCACCAGGGCCAACCCGAACACGATGCGGTACCAGGCGAACAGGTCGAACGAGCGGTGCGACACGAAGCGGATGAGCCACCGCACCACCACCAGCGCGCTGGCGAACGCCACCACAAAGCCGACCGCGAGCATCAGCGCGTCTGACCCGGACAAGAGGTGCCGGTTCTCCCAGAGGTCGAGCCCGGTGGCCGCGAACATCACCGGAATGGCGAGTAGGAACGAGAACTCCGCGGCGGCAGGGCGCGCGACGCCCGCCAGCAGCGCCCCCATGATCGTCGCCCCCGAGCGCGACACTCCGGGAATCAGCGAGCACACCTGCGCGATCCCGATCCAGAGCGCCGTCCGGTAGTCGACCTGCGTCACCGTTTCGACGCGAGGGGCGGGGCGCCAGTGCTCGATCGCAAGGATAGCAACGCCGCCGACGATCAGCGCCACGATCACCACCGCGGGCCTGAACAGGTGCGCTGTGATCCAATGGTGCGTGAGCAGCCCCACGATCGCCGCCGGCAGGAACGCGATGAACAGCGCGACGATCAAGCGACGCGACTCCGCGACGGCGATGCCATCCCGCACCACGCGAAACAATAGGCGGCGATACAGCCAGACGACCGCCAGGATGGCGCCGAGTTGGATGATGATCTCGAAGGCGGCGGCGCGCGGGCCCACGAACCCGAGCGCGTGACCCGCCAGAATCAGATGTCCGGTCGACGAGACGGGGACAAACTCCGTCGCGCCCTCGACCAGCCCGAGGATGATGGCGGCGATGATGGTGGGCATGAGAATGGAGCGGAGGGGATTCGAACCCCTGACCCCCTGGTTGCAAACCAGGTGCTCTCCCAGCTGAGCTACCGCCCCGTGAGGCTAGTAAGATAGCAAACGGAGAACTGACGCACAGACGCACAGCGGTGAACAGGTGACCGTGGCCGGCCGTGCCTACTTGAACACGGCCCCCAGATTGGTCGTGACGCCGACGAATACAAGATGCGGCGTCTCGCGCCACAACCCGACACTCCCGCCTGCGTCCACCACGATCCACTCGGCGGGCCGAAAGGTCACGGCGCCCAGGGCGCCCCACTCCGCCGATGCTCCGGCGCCCGCCGTAAGCCCGTACAGCTCAGTCGTGAGCCCGTAGCGGCCGAGCGCGACCGCCGCGCCCACCGAGTGAAACCAACGGAGCGGCGACGCGTCGGCGCCGAGCTCCACCGGCCCGAGATTCACGTCGACATGGAGCTTCCTGGGTGCGTCCACGCTCGCCACCGCCAGCACGCTGCCTTGCGTGCGCCCCGCGCCGCGCCCCGCCGCCGCGTCGCCCGTCGGAACCGTGACGCTCGACGCCAGCGCCAGCGTGGCCCGGGGTGACACGCCGGCCGAGAGCTTGAGCGTCGCACCGACATCGCCCATACCCCCGCCCCCCGCGGTGTGGATGAATCCGGTGCCGAAGAACGCCAACTGCACCTGGCGGGCGACGCCGATCTTGAGATTGTAGTCCCAGGCGGTCGCATCGCCCGCGTCACCGCCTGCGACGCGCACGCCCTGCTCGAGCTCGGCATATCCCGGCGCCACCGCGTAGGCATGGGTCGCGAAGGTGGGACGCTCCGGGTTCGCCGCGCGCGGCGACTGGCCGCGAGCCACGTCGGCGAGGCACGACAGGAAACCGAGGGCGAGCGCCCGACGCATGCTCAGCGGCCACCCCCGAGCGTCTCCTCGAACAGCTTGAGAATCCGGCGGTACTCGTCCGTCCAGCTGTCGTTGCGCGTGAAGCCGTGCCGCTCCACCGGGTACAGCGCCACATCCCAGTTCTCCTTTTTCAGCTCGATCAGCCGCTGCGTCAATCGGGCCGTGTCTTGGAAATGGACGTTGTCGTCCACCATGCCATGACAGATCAGGAGTCGACCCTGCAACCCCTCAGCGAAATAGATCGGGGAGGACTGCCGGTAGGCCACGCTGTCGTCTTGCGGCTCGTTCAAGATCCGCGCCGTGTACGGGTGGTTGTAATGCGCCCAGTCGGTCACGGGCCGCAGCGCCGCGCCTGCGGCAAACACATGCGGCTGGGTGAACATTGCCATCAGCGTAATGAACCCACCGTAGCTGCCGCCGTAGATCCCGATCTTCGTCGAATCCACGCCGAGGTGCTGCACCAGCCAGCGTGCGCCGTCGACCTGGTCGTCCAAGTCCTTCCCGCCCATGTGGCGGTAGATTGCGGTGCGCCAATCGCGCCCCTGCCCGGCGCTCCCGCGGTAATCGAGATCGAGCACGGCGTAGCCCTTCGACGCGAGCAGTTGGTTGAACATGTATTCCCGGTAGTACGACGACCACCACTTGTGCACGTTCTGGAGATAGCCGGCGCCGTGCACGAACAGCACCGCCGCGTGGTTCGCGGGCGTCGCGCTCGGGCGATACAGCCGCGCCGGCACGCGCGCACCGTCCCGCGCCGGGATCATCGCGATCTCGGGGCTGAGCCACGGGAAGCTACGCCACTCGGACGTCGTGCTCTCGGTGACTTTGCGCATCTGGCCACCGGGCTGGTTGGCCTGGAAGTACAGCTCGGGCGGATGGTTGGCCGTCGAATGCAGCACGGCCAGAAGCTTTCCGTCGGGCGCCACGACCACATCCTGGCGGCCCTCGACCGAGGTCAGCTGGGTCTTGCGGCCGCTCGCGATGTCGAGGGCGTAGCAGTGCACCTGCGCGAAGTCACCTTCGTTGGTGTGCAGGTAGAAGGTCTTGCCGTCGGGCGCGAGCGCCACCTGCTGCACCTCCCAGGCTCCGCGCGTGAGCGCCCGCGGCGCGCCTCCGGAAGCGGACACCGTGTAGAGGTGCGCAAATCCCGTTTCCTCGCTCCCGTAATAGACGGTCTCTCCGTCCTTGAGCCACCCCGCGGTCGCACCGAGCGGCCCGTCGAGCCAGGCGTCGTCGTGCAGGTGCGCGACGACGCGTGTCGTGAGCGATGGCAGATCCACGATCGCGAGCCACGCGTCGGTGTAGGCCGTGGTCGTGACGCGGATCAGGGCATGCCGGCCGTTCGGGGAGATCCCGACACCCACGGCGTTCCGCTCGCCCGTTCCCACGGAGTCGATCCAGGTCGTCTTGCCCGTCGCGACCTCGATCAGCGCCGCGCGCTCGCGTGACTGCGCGTCGCCCACTTTGGTGCGGATCTGCTGCGTCTCCACGAACCCCGACTGGGTGACCCAGCTCGGCAACACCACCTGCCGCCCCTCGAGCGAGTCTCCTTTCGCCCGCTCCGTCACGGTCACCAGCACGAAGCGGGCGTCGGGCGCGACGTCCAGCCGCGTGGCGCTCTGACGCTCGCCGAGATAGAGCGGCTTGGCGGTATGGACGGTGTCGGTGTCGGCGCGCATCTGCTCCTCCGCCACCTGGCGCCGGATGAAATCGAACAGCTCGCGTTGCTGATCGCGCAGGAACTTCTTCTCTCCGGTGGGGTCGCTCGGCTTTTTGGGCGCCGGGCCACGACGCACGTCGCTCAGCTGGCGCAGCGCGCCGTCCTCGAGACCGAGCGCCCAGGCGTTCCCGTCGCGCGTGAAGTAAACCGTGCGTCCGTCCGCCGACCACGCCGGATCGGACTCGGGCGCCGGCGTCTGGGTGAGCCGCCGCTTCGCGCCCGTGCGCTCGACGAGCCAGACGTCGCCCTTCAGCACGACGACCTCGCGGCGTAGATCCGGTGACCACGCGCCATCCGCCATGGCGATCGTGTCCACGGTATTGCGCGGCAACCGCTCCGGCGAGGCCGCGCCCGCGACGGCCACGCGGTAGTCCCGATCCAGCGTGTCGACGCCGGGGCTGCGCCACGCGAAGTACACGTAGCGCCCGTCGGCCGAGAACCGCACATTGGACGGCGCAGTGCCGACCAGGTCCGGCCCGCGCATGATGCTCTCGACCGTGAGCCGGAATCCCTGCCCGACGACGATGGCGGGGACCGAGAGGAGGGTGAGCACGACCACGCTGCGGCGCATCGGGAGACTCCTCGGGCTTGGGGCGGGGCTAATGTGCGCGGCGCTGGCCGCGTGCACCACCGGCGAGCGCCCACTGCGGCTCGGCACCACGCATACGGTCGAGCAGTCGGGGGCGCTGGCCGTGCTCGACTCGCTGGCGCACCCCGTGCCCGCCACCGTGATCGGCCCATCGGGGCAGATCCTCGCGGCCGCCGCCCGGGGGGATCTGGACGTGGTGATCACCCATGCGCCGAGCCTCGAGCGCCGCCTCCTGGTCGAGCCCGGGCATGTGCTGCTCGCATGCCCGTTCGTGGCGAGTCGCTTCGCGATCGTGGGTCCCCCCGCCGATCCGGCGCGCGTCGCCGCCGCGCCCCGTGCGGCCGATGCGTTCCGCCGCATCGCCGCGGCGGCCGGTCCGTTCGTCTCGCGAGGCGATTCGTCGGGCACACACGTGAAGGAGCTGGCCCTATGGGACGCGGCGGGCGTGCGACCGCCTGCTGCCGGCGGGTGGTACCTCCAGGCGGGGGCCGACCAGGCGACGACCCTGCACGTGGCCGACGAGCGCAACGCCTACGCGCTCGCCGACCTCCCGACTCTGGCGAAGCTCGGCGGCCTGCGCCTGCGCGTGGTGTTCGTGGCCGACACGACGCTCACCAACCCCTACACGCTCTACGTCGTGCGTGAGTCCCCCCGGCGCGCAGCCGCGCAAGCGTTCGCACAATGGGCGATGGACAGCGCGCGACCGAGTATCCTCGCGCTGCGCCTCCCGGACGGAACGCCGGCGTTCGTCGCGCGGCCGGGAGGATGCACCGACCGGCTCTAGGGCGTGACGGTGAGAGCCCGGCTCCCTGGCTGCAGGTCCGCGTAGGACGCGTTCGCCACGTCGAGGATCGTGCCGGTGTAGCCCGTCGGCGGGCTCTTCTCGGGCACCTCGATGGTCACGAGGACACCGTTCGCCAGGTGCCCAATGACAATGACCCGCCAGCGCGTACGCGCCTGCCGCGCTGCGAACACGCGATACCCTGAGCCGGCTGCCGCCAGCACCGTGTCGATCCCTGCGGTCGTGTCGGCCCCCGCGACCTCGAGCAACATCGCCAGATCGTCCGCTCCAGCGTTGGACAGCCGCAGGGACAAAGGGCGCGACGCCAGCCCCGAGGGGCTCTCGCACCGACTCACCGTGAGGGCGAGCAAGACGCCGAGCAACGCGACGCGCCGGGTCATGGCCGCCGTCCCGACGGTCGAGCCGCTGCGCCAGGCGCGGCGCCGTTTCCGGTGCGTGCCAGCCAGCGGGCCACGTCGCCGATGTCGAACGTGCCATTCGCGTTGCCCTGGAGGTCGAGGTAGCGCCGCCGGTCGTCGCTCGCTGGCGCCGACCCCTGGAAGCCCAGGGCAAGAACTTGTTGCAAGGCGAGCGTCGGCTCCACGACCTGCAGCGTCAGGGAGCGGCGCGCCGTCTGCGTCCCGTCGGTCACGCTCACTCTGAACGTGAACGTACCAGTGTCGGTCGGCGCGCCGCTCACCACGCCCGTCGCCGCCAGGGCGAGGCCGGGAGGCAGCGCACCGGAATCGGGGGGAGCCCAGGTGTACGAGCCCGCGCCGCACGCCGCGGCGAGCGTCATCGAATAGGAGTAACCCCACTGCGCGGCGCCGAGCCGCGGCGCCGTGGCGACGGCGAGCGAGTCGCCGCCCAAGCGCAGCACGAATCGCATCACGTCGTTCGGTAGGACCTGACTGATCGAATCGATCCCAACCCCCGGGCACGCACCGCTGTTGAGCGCGGTGTTGGGATTGGTGAAGAGCGTGAGCGTGGGGTTCTGCGTGACCCCCGGATACGGATCGCCCGCATCGCCTCGGTCCGCGCACCCCGCCGCCGGCGGCGTGCACAGGATGTTCGGGTTCGCATCCAGGTTGCCGCGCGCATCGGCCTGGAGCAGCTCGAGTCCGTGGGTCGGGCCGGCGTTCACGGCGTTGCCGAACTCGAAGCCATGCTGCGCGATCTGCTGGGAGTCGACGTGCCACGCGAGCAGCCCGCCTGAGCACTGCGGCGGCATCGGCGCCTGATACCACACCTGGCAGGCGTTGCGAATGAGCGCGCTGTCGGCGTCGACAGCCTGGCGATTCTCGAGCAGGAAGTACTCTCCACGTGGGTTCGCGCCGGTGGGACGCACCAGGAACGCGGTGTCGGAGGTCGGCGCTGCACCAAACGAATAGGTCCCCGACGTCGTGAGCGGCGCCAGCGTCACCCAACCGAGCTGGCTCAACGACCAAGCATCCATGCGCGCGGGGCTCGACGGCGAGGAAAAGTTCCCGGCGCCCATCAAACTCCAACGCCCCACACCCTCAGTGCTGTCGCTGGTGTCGTACAGGTCGGGCAGTCCGAAGCCATGACCGGTCTCGTGGGCCACGGTGCCGATCGGCATGATGTCGGCGCCGGTACACGAGTCCGAGCCGCCGAGCCCGCTCTGCAGGATGTAGTCCCGCACCTGCAGGAATTGGCCGGGGTGGCCCGGCAGCGCATCTTGCGTCTTATAGGCCGGAGACAGCGCACCGCGGTGCGCCCACAGATGGTTCTGCGGAGCGCTTTTCGATCCGCACTCACCGCCGATCGTGGGTTGCATGAAAAGCATCAAACTGACCACACCGCTGGTCGGGTCGTAGCTGAACTGTGTGAAGTCCACCTGCGCATCCACGAGTGCGAGCGCTTCGCGCAGCGCCGCCTGCAGAGCGGCGTACGCCGGCCCGCTCCAGATGCCATTACAGTTCGTCGAGCCAAACGGATTCGTCTGCTGGCAGGCGGAGCTGGTCCCGCCGGTGTAGCTCGCCTCCGGCTTGCTGAGCGTCACCCAGCCGTACGTCACGCCCTGCACGTCGAGCAGCCCGTTGGACATCTGGCTGTAGAAGCTGTGGTAGCTGTACGGCCGCCCGAACGGCGGCGTGGTGCCGAACAACACGGCATCGTAAGCGGTCGAGGCAAACGGGGGAGGCGTCGTGCCCGCGTAGCTGAACAGCACGGCCGGCACTCGGAGCGTGCCGGAAACCGCCGCGGCGCTCGGGGTCGGCACCCCCGCGGCGAGCGGCGCGTTCAAGGCCCCGAACTGCCGCTGCGCGAGCAAGCGGGATCGCATGGCGCGCACCGCGCGGGCCTGCTGGCGCCAGACCCCGTCGGGACCGAAATCGCGGCCGGGCGCCTCGCGGCGCGGCGGGCGCGGCTCCTGCGCGCGTGCCGCCCATGGCGCGCACCACACGAGCAAGAGCCCCAGCGACAGCAAACGATGTTGCGGCACAGAGTACCCTACCCCACAACCCCCGCGGCGGCAGTGCGCTCCCTCACACCACGCCGCGCCAGCAGCAAGCCCAGTCCCATGAAGCCGATCACGCCACCCACGACCTTCGTCTCGTAGGTCCAGGGGTGCGGTTCGTCGGCGGGCGGTACGAAGCCCAGCACGATCGAAAACGCCACCGCCGCAAGGCCCGCGAGACCGACCAGCAACGTGGCGGCACTGCGCGTTCGCCGCAGGCGCAGGTACGCGCCGAAGAGGTACAGATAGGGAATGAAGAAGAGGATGAGCGTCGTTTGGGTCAGCGCCAGGTAGGCGTTCTTCACGGTGGCGCCGACCAGGCTCGCGACCACGAAGACCGTGGCGAGCCCGCCCTGCACCAGCAGCCCCACGTGCGGCGTGTGCCAGCGCGGATGGATGCGACCAAAAGCGGGCGGCAGGGCGCCGTCAATCCCCGCCACGAACGGGAGGCGGGCCGATCCCGCGAGCCATGCCCCCACACCGCCCAGGTTCCCGAGCGCCAGCAGGATCGCCACCACGCCGGCGACGGGAGCGAGCCACGGCGCGCCGAGCCGCTGCGTCAGCGCCGCCGTCGCCTGCGGCACTCCGTTCGTGATGCTCACGGTCTCCGCCGGCAGGGCCACGAGCATCGCCGCCGTACCGAGAACGTACATCGCGACGATGCCGAAGCCCGAGATGACGATGCCGCGCCGCAGCGTCGCCGCGGCATCGTGGATCTCGTCCCCCAGCGTCGGGGCGAGCTCGAGCCCGGCGAATGCGAACGTCATGGTGGCGAACAGATTGATCGACGGCAGACCGAGCTTCGCGGGGACCAGCCCGCGGAGCGCGAACGGCGTCGCGCTGCCGTGCGCCGCGAGCGACCACGCCGCGAGCAGCACGAAGATGAGCGCCGGCAGCCACGTGCCGTACCCGCCCAGGTTCTGGAGCCGCTTCCCGATGCGAAGGCCGACCACGTTCATGCCGACGGCGAGCCACAGCCCCGCCAGGGACAGCGCGCCGATGAACAGATTGTCGTCGCCCAAGCGCACGAAGCGCGGCCCGCCCGCGTAGGCGGCGATCGCCGCCGTCGCGACGAGCAGCGAAGGAAAGTAGAAGAGGTTGTTGACCCAGTAGCCCCAGCCCGCCACGAAGCCGTGCAACGGCCCGAACGCCCGGCGCACCCAGCGGTAGATGCCACCGGCACCGGGATCGATGTCGGCGAGCTCCCGCACCGCCACCGCCGACGGCAGGAAAAAGACGACCATCGCGACCAGCCACAGAGACAAGCTGGCGAGTCCGAACTGGCTCGCCGCCGTGGTCAGCCAGCGCAGCCCGACGATCGCCGTGATGTTGAACAGCACGACGTCGGAGAGCCGCAGGACGCGGGGTAGTCGGCTAGGGGGCTCGGGCATGCACCGTGGCGGTGAGCCACCCGATGCTGCTGCCCAGCACCGCGCCGCCCGCCACGTCGGTGGGGAAATGCTTGCCGCCCGTCACGCGCAGCACGGCGACGCCCACCGCCCCGGCGTACAGCAGGATCGCATTCCGGGCGCGGTGCGGCAGCTGCTCCCGCCGGGCGATGACGAGATACGTCGTCGCCGCCGCGAACGCGAGCGAGGCGTGCCCCGAGGGGAACGACTGGCGGTTCTCCGGCCGCGACGCCGCCGCCGCGGCGTCCGCCGTGTAGAGCACCGGGCGACTGCGATGCACCAGGACCTTGAGCCACTCGGTGGTCGCCTGCGTCCAGGCGAGCGAGTTGAGGAGCACCGCCGCGTTGCCGCGCCGCTGAGCGGGATCGAGCCCGTGGAACGAGACGAACGCGGCGGCGCCGACGACGCCTCCGAGCATCAGGGTGCTCGCGGTCGCGGCGCTCGCGGAAGCGTTGTGCAGCGCCGCGCGATCGATGTTCGGAACCGAGGCCGGATCGCATGGGGCGCACGGCGGCAGACCGTGCGGCAGATTCAGGGCAACGGGGATGAGTGTGAGCGCGCCCGCGGTGCCGACCGAAGCGGCGTCCCACCAGGTCACGCGATACGGTGCCTGACCCGCTGTCGGCCGGGCGACGGCGAACAGCCAGACGAAGACGATCGCCGACCGGGACATGCAGACTCTCGCTCGAAACGGGAGGCTTGGAAGTTACGTCGTGACGGCGACGGGTGCTAACTCACGTTCGCGCGGGACCTTGCGGTTTTGTTGTACCGCCACTACTCTCTAGGCTGCTGTTTTCCACCCAACCAGTCTGGGGGCCCCGTGAGTACCGAGACCCTGCAGCACGTCGCGCTCTTCGACAAGTGCAAGAACTTCACGCGGGCCGACGAGGTGCGAGCGGCCGGGTTGTACGCGTGGTTCAAACCGATTTCGCAGTCGGAAGACACGGTCGTGGTGATCGAAGGCAAGCCGCGCATCATGATGGGCTCCAATAACTACCTCGGGCTGACGCATCACCCCGAGGTGCTTGCCGCGGCGAAAGAGGCGCTCGACGAATTCGGCTCCGGCTGCACCGGCAGCCGGTTTCTCAACGGGACACTGGAGCTGCACTGCCGGCTCGAGGCCGAGCTGGCCGAGTTCTTCGGGAAGGAAGCATGCCTCGTCTTCTCGACCGGCTATCAGGCGAACCTCGGCCTGATCTCCGGCCTCGTGGGTCGGGGCGATGTCGTGTTCCTCGACAAGCTCGATCACGCGTCCATCGTGGACGGCGCGAAGCTGTCCCACGGCGAAACCATGCGCTTCAACCACGGGGACTTGGCCGGCCTCGAGCGCAAGCTCCAGAAAGTGCCGGTCGGGACGGGCGTCATGATCATCGTCGACGGGGTGTTCTCGATGGAGGGGGACATCGCCGACGTGCCGAACCTGCTCAAAGTCGCCCAGAAATACGGTGCCGCACTCGCGATCGACGACGCGCACGCCGTGGGGGTGCTCGGCCCCAACGGGGACGGGACCGCGGCGCATTTCGGTGTGGCCGAAGACGTGGACCTCATCGTGGGCACCTTCTCGAAGTCGCTCGCCTCGATCGGCGGGTTCGTGGCGGCTTCCGAAGACATCATCGATTATCTGCGGCACCACTCGCGGCCCCTGATGTTCACGGCGGCGCTCCCGCCGGCGAACACCGCCGGGGTGCTCGCCGCGCTGCACGTGCTACGGCGCGAGCCCGAGCGCCGGGAGCAATTGTGGGCCAACACGCATCACCTGCAAGAGGGGCTGCGCTCGCTCGGATTCGAGATCGGGCCCACCGAGACCCCGATCGTCCCCTTCCTCATCGGGGACTTCGAGAAGACGTTGACGTTCTGGCGCAAGCTGTTCGACGCCGGCGTCTTCACGAATCCTGTGGTGCCGCCCGCCGTGCCGCCGTCGCAGAGCCGGCTGCGGACCAGCGTGATGGCGACCCACACCGCCGATCAGTTGGACTTTGCCTTGCAGACCTTCGGCCGGCTGGGAAAAGAGCTGGGGGTCATCTGAGCGCACTGGAGATCGCGCCCGTCACCGGCGGGCGCGATCTCGAGCGCTTCATCGCCTTTCCGTACGCGCACTATCGGGGCGACCCGCTCTGGGTCCCACAGCTGCGCATGGACGTGCGCACACTGCTCTCCCCCGCGAAGAACCCGTTCTTCCGGCACGCCCAGGTCCAGTGCTTCATCGCCCACGCCAACGGCCGGACCGTGGGGCGGATCGCCGCCATCCAGAACGACGCCCACACCCGGGAGCACGGAGATCGGGTCGGGTTTTACGGCTTCTTCGAAAGCGTGAACGACCAGACGGTGGCAACCGCGCTGTTCGACGCGGCCGTGGCCTGGCTCCGGCCCCGGGGGCTCGCGGTCCTGCGCGGGCCGATGAGCCCCTCCATCAACGACGAGTGCGGTCTGCTGGTGCAGGGATTCGATACCCCACCTACACTGATGATGTCGCACAACCCCTCCTACTACGTCGACCTGCATCAGCGCTACGGCTTCGCGAAGGCCAAGGATCTGCTGGTATACGAGAGCACGACCACGCGACTCCCCGAGCGGATCGTGCGGGCCGTCACCGTGATCGCGCAACGCAAGGGCATCACGCTGCGGGCCCTCAACATGAAGCGCTTCCGAGCCGAGGTCGAGCTCGTCAAGGCACTCTACAACGACGCGTGGGAGAAAAACTGGGGGTTCGTGCCGCTGACCGAGGCGGAGATCGACCATCTCGCCACGCAGCTCAAGCCCATCGTCGTCCCGGACCTCGTGTGCTTCGCCGAACGGGCGGGCAAGGTCATCGGGTTCGCGGTGGCCCTGCCCGACCTGAACGTCGCACTCCGGCACAACCCGTCGGGCCGCATGTTCCCCGGCATCCTCAAGGTCCTGTGGCATGCGCGCAAGGTGAACCGCCTTCGTATTCTGCTGCTCGGCGTGCTGCCGCAGTACCGCTCGAGCGGCGTCGACGCGCTGCTGTACCACTGGATCTGGACCAAGGGGGTCGCCCATGGGTTCACCTGGGGCGAGGGGGGCTGGATCCTCGAGGACAACGCGGCGATGAACAACGCCGCCGTACAGCTCGGCTTTCGGCCCTACCGCACCTACCGGATCTACGACAAGCCCCTGTGAAGGCGTTCGTCACCGGCGGGACGGGGTTCGTCGGCGCCCACCTCGTGCAGACGCTGCTGGCGCGGGGCGCGGAGGTGCGCTGCCTCGTACGCAACCCCGCCAAGGCCCTGGCCCTCGGCTGGCGGGACGTGCGCCTCGTCCGCGGCGATCTGGACGACGCCGCCGCGCTGGCGGAGGGCTGCGCGGGAGCGGAGCTGGTGTTTCACCTCGCCGGCCGCATCAGCGCCCGCGATGTGCGGGAGTTCATGAGCGCGAACCGCGACGGCACGGCCAGCGTGCTCGAGGCCGCCTCGCTCCAGCCGCCCCAGCGCTTCGTGCTCGTCTCATCGCTCGCCGCCGGCGGCCCCACCACGCCGGGACATCCGATCGACGAGGAGCGCCGCCCCGCGCCGGTGACGCCCTACGGCCAGAGCAAGCTCGCGGCGGAGATCGTGGTCCGGGCGATGCCGTTCCCCTGGACCATCGTGCGCCCCCCGGCCGTGTATGGCGAGCGGGATCGCGAGACCCTCAAGGTGTTCAAGTTGGCACGCCGGGGACTCGTGCCCGTGTTCGGTGACGGATCCCAGGAGCTGTCGGTCGTCTACGCAGGAGACCTGGCGGCTGCACTGGTGGCCGCGGCAACCTCCCCCGGAGCGGCGCGTAAGGTATACTACGCGGCGCATCCCGCGGTCACGACGAGCGCCGCACTGGTACGAGCTGTGGGCCGCGCGGTGGGACGTGAGCCGCGCCTCCTACCGCTGCCGGCGCCGGTCGCGCGCGTGATGCTCTGGGCCATCGGATCGCTCGCTCACCTCGCAGGCCGGGCGACGGTGCTGTCGGCCGACAAGGCGGCCGAGTTTCTGGCTCCCGCCTGGACCTGCCGACCGGACGCGCTGATGCGGGACACGGGATGGTCCGCCGCTACCGATCTGAACGCCGGGTTGCAACGCACGGCGGACTGGTACCGGAGGGAGGGGTGGCTGTGAGCGACACGTCACACGACGCCACGACGGCGCGCCCCAAGGATACCTGGGCGACGTGGCGCCGTGCCGTCGTGCGGCGCTTCACCGCCGTCGATCTCGTCACCCTGTTGTACGTAGCGGTCGCCACCGTCGCCGTCCTGGCGTTCACCGCCGACGACCGCACGGGCTGGGACTGGCTGCTGCTGGCGCATGCACTGCTGGTCGCGCTCGTGCTGCTCGCCCCGCGGGCGCGCGAGGCGGGGCGCGTCGGACGGTTCCTCGGCGACTGGTACCCTATGCTGTTGCTCGGCGGCCTGTACGCCGAAGTGGGCGTGCTCAACGTCGACGTCGGCTACCAGCACGACGTTACGATTCAGCGCCTCGAGTTGTGGGTGTTCGGCTCGCAGGTGTCGTACCGCTGGATCCGCGAGTGGCCCAACCCGGTGTTCTCGTGGATCATGCACATCTGCTACATCGCCTACTACGCGATCTTGTGCGCCTCGCCGCTCGGCCTGTGGCTCAGCGGGCGGCGCGACGCCGCGCGGCGCACGATCTTCGCCGTGATGATCACGTTCTATCTCTGCTACGTCGTGTTCCTCTTCTTTCCCGTGGCCGGGCCGCGCTACGCCTTCGACCTCGCGCACAACGCCGCCACCGAGATCTGGCCGGCGCGCGCCACCCAGTGGCTGCTCGACCGCGGGGACTCCTGGGGCGCGGCCTTCCCGTCGTCGCATGTGGCCGCCGCCGTGGTCGCCACGATCTGCGCGCTGCGCTACTGGCGGCCCCTCGGGCTCGCGCTCGTGCCGCTGACGCTCGGGCTGGTCCTGTCGGTGGTGTACGGGCAGTTCCACTACGCGGTGGACGCCGTGTCGGGCCTGTTCGTGGCCGGCGCCGTACTCGCGTCGCAGTACGTGTACGGCGCGGAGCCGGAGAAGGTCGGTGCCTCGCTGCCCGCCGGGAGCTGGGAGCGGGCCTGAGTCGCGTTGGCTGCCCGGTATCGGGGTTCCACGGAGCGACTGTGTGCTTGTCGCGTAGTGGAACCCCGATACCGGGCAGCCTCAACGACTGACGCTCGCGGCTCGCGAAGCGACCGTGTCGAGGTCTCCCCCGAGGGCGTCCATGCGGCGTTGGAACTGGAGATCGATCAGCAGCAACCCGACGACGTACGCCGCCAGATTCACCACAAACACGATCGTGAAGATCCGCGGGTACGGCAGCCAGATTCCGAAATAGAGCGCGAACCGCTTGACCCCCGGGTCGAGCCCCGAGCGATCCGTGATACTCGTCATGAGCAGAATCGCGACCAGCGCGAGCAGAACGAGCTTGACCGGAACGATCCCGGCCGCGGCGAACCCCGCGAAGATGACCGCTTCGGACGCCCGGTCGAGGCGTGTGTCGAGCCGCCGCCCCGCGTCGGAGGCGAGCCCGAACTCACGGGCGATCCCGCCGTCGATCCCGTCCAAAACCTGCCCCAACGCCATCAGGCCGAGGCCCCAACCCAGGCGACCGGCGGCGACGCTCGCGCCCGCGACGACGCTCACCCCGAAGGCCGCCCAGGTCACCTGCGCGGGCGACAGACCGAGTCTCAGGTGCGCGAACCGCAGCAGCGGGCGGATCGCCCGGTCTAATGCCTTGCCCAGTACAGGAGCAAATTCGTACATAGCAGGACGGCGAAGAGGACCCCTTCCTTCACCTTGTCGGGAATCCCCGTGAGCCACCCGCGGGTCACCCAGGGGGAGTAGGGGTACAGCGGCATCTTCTCGAAGCGGACACTGTAGTCCATGGCCACGTGGATCGCGAAGAACACCAGCGGGATGACGGTTCCGAGTAACCAGCACAGCGGCGTGATCCAGAGCAGCGCCACCGGCTCCTGCAACGACGAGCGCCAGTAGTAGCCGCGCTTGTCCACGAGCCCCACCGCCCGCAGGTAGAACGGCGCCTTCACCGCATGGTCGACATCCACCCCGATCCCGAAGGCGTACGCGAGGGCGGCGTCGCGTCCGTGTAACTCCATCGCCTGCACGCCGAGCGTGGTGGCGAGGATGTGCGTGAAGACGGTCACGGCGCGGTGGCGCCCTCCCCGGCCGGCTGCCGTCCCGCCAGCCAGACGAGCGCGAGCCCGACGCCGATCCACGCCATGTCGCGCAGCCGGCTCACGATGGCGGTATAGACGCCCAGCGCGGGATCGAGGCCCAGGAGCTGAAAGAAGAGGTACAGCGAGCCCTCCTTCGTGCCGACTTCGAAGGGCACGAAGAAGATCGTGTTCTGAATCAGCGAGGTGAGCCCGCCGATGGCATACGCCTGAAAGTAGGTCATGTGCAGGCCCACGCCGAGACCGATCAGTACATACTCGAGCATGAAGATCGAGCGACTGAGATACTCGAGGAGGAGCGCCTGAAAAAATCGCCCCGGTCGCCTGTGATAGAACTCCGTGATCTGCACGTCCATCTGGGCTAGCGTGGCCCGCAGAGACTCGAGGCGCCGCGCCAGGCGGTGGAGCAAGGGGAGGCGGTGGATCAGGTCGAGCGCGCGCTCCAGCACGCCACGGCGGTGTCCCGTTAGCAGCAGCCAGCACAGAAGCGCCAGCACCACGAAGGCGACGGCCAACCCGGCGAGCAGCGCCGCGTGAGGGGGCAGGAGGAGAGCCCCGAGCACGATCGCCGTCAGGAAGCTCAGCAGCATGCCGAGCGTGTGCAGCATCTGATAGATCACGACCGAACCGGCCGCGCGCCGCACCCCGAGCCAGCGCGCCGCCGCCGCGATCTTGAACGGCTCACCCCCCACGTTGACCATCGGCGTGACGAAGTTGAGCGAGAATCCGGCGACGGTGATCGCGTACGCGCGCCAGAACGGCGGGCGAATCGGCTCGTCGGCCATGATCAGCCACCACGCCGACGTGTTGCAGGCGTAGACCACGCCGTACAGGATGAGGATCGGAACGAAGATCCATCCCGTGTGCTCCGCGTCGGCGAGCAGCCGCGCCACACCGATACGCGCCACCAGGTAGGCGAAGATCGCCGAGCCACAGACGAACAGCAGCGCTTGCAGCTTGCGGCTCACGCGTTTTCCGGGATGGCGACCCTGCAGCCGGTGTTGGCGGCCTGGTAAGCATGCTCGACCACGACCGCGACGCGGCGGATGTCCTCGAGGTAAGGGGCGGCGGCGTGGACCGGATCGCCCCGGTCGAGGGAGGCGATGAACGACGCGAAGAGGCCGGCGAACCAGCGGTGGTACGCCGCCTTGTCGAGCTCGGCCGAGAAATCGTGTCGCTCGAGCCTGCCCCCGCGCTCGAGCCGCAGCTCGCCGCCGACCCACTCGATGGCGCCGTGCTCGCCCGCGAAGCGGATGCGATTCTCGCGCTGGCGCGCAGCCCAGGTGAAGAACATCGTGACCAGCCGCTCGGGGTACTCGAAGTGCACCGACGCGGTGTCCTCGACCTCGTAGGCGCGGTGGCGCAGGCGGCCGGTCCAGGCGCTCACCGCGGCGGGCAGCCCCGCGACGTCGAGCATCTGGTAAATGAGATGGGTGCCGTGGTCGAGCAGCACGCCGCCCCGCCCCGCCGCGCTCGTCCCGCGCCACGGCGTCCCGCCGGCTTCACGGCCGGGGTCAGCGGTAAGCCGATAGACCGCGAGCTCGGCGAGGTGCCAGCGCCCGATCGCACCCTCGCGCAACCATTCCTTCACTTTGACCCACACGGGGTTGAACCGGTACTGGTGACACGGCATCACGATCCGGCCGTGCGCGCGCGCCGCGGCGGCGATACGGTCCGCTTCGACCCGCGTGAGCGCGACCGGCTTCTCACAGACGACGTGGTAGCCTCGCTCGAGGCCCCAGAGGGTGAGGTCGAGATGCGAGGCCGTCGGCGTACAGATGTCGATGAAGTCGAGTGGCCCTACCCGGGCGAGCTGCTCGGGGTGCGAGAGCAGCGGGATGCCGTCGACCGGCGGCACGTCGACGGCGCTGTCCACGACGGCGACGATGTCGATGCGCGCACGCACGCCGGCCCCCGTCCGCAGGGCGGGGAGATGCGACTGCCGCGCCGTGCCGCCCGCCCCGATGACGGCACCCCGGTACCGCTGCACGTCAGGTGAAGCGGGCGTAGGCATTGCGCTCGTGCTCGAGCGCGTCGCTGAGCGCCGTGGCGTTCCATTCATGCATCAGCAGCAGTACCACGAGGAGCAGACTCATCGGCACCGCCTCGGCCCACAGGAACGCCGAGATGTGGCCCGCCACCGCCGCCGCGCCGAGCAGCAGGAAACGGATGTTCTGGCCCAGCCAGCTGCACAGCGGCAGCAGCACCTCCTGACGCTCGCGGTACTCCTCCCGGAAGGCCGGGGGCACGCTGCGCCCTCCGGCTCCGCCGGCCCGCAGCAGCCGCAGCAGCTTGACCGAGCGGGGGAACAGCTGCGACTGCCGCACGACGTAGTCCCGGTACACGCGCGCGCCGAAGCGCTCCAGCACCGTGCCTGCGGATCCGGCCTCCAGATCTTCGGGGAGATCGAGCTCTCCTGCCTTGCCCGTGCCCAAATCGAGGAAGGCATTGCGGATGAAATCCACCGCGGCGCTCTGGTAGGTGTGGGCGAGACCGGCGAGCGCGACCAGCAATACGCCCGCCCACCACACACCGCCGTGCATCAGCCGGTACATCAGGTGGAAGTACAGATTGACGAATCGCAGGTTGTCGTTGATGCCGTCGAGCGCCCGGCCGAACCGAGTCGAGGTGCCGCGCAGCCGGGCGAGCTGGCCGTCCGCCGAATCGAACACGTCCGACACGATGAAGAGCACGAACCCGATGACGTCGATCCAGCGGTCCTGGTACACGAACAGATGGCCCGCCACCAGGCCCACCAGCAGCGACCACAGCGTGACCTGGTCGGGCGAGATGCCAGTCGAGTAGAGCGCCCGCGCGATCCGGATCCCGATGGGCCGGAAGAAGCGCAGGTCGAGCCATTCCTCGACCGCGCGACCCTTATCCGACAAATCGTTCCGCGGCTTCACCGAGTACGTCCTTCATGGTGGCGAGGGCGCCCATCGCCTGGTCCTCCTCGATGACCAGGGGCGGGTTGATTCGCACCTCGGGATTGTAGATCATCGCGAGCACGCCGCGCGACAGCAGGGTGTCGAAGATCCATCGCGTCGCTTTCTTGTCGAGCAGTTTGCGGGTCCCCGGCACCACGAGGTCCAGGCCGATCAGCAAGCCGCGGCCGCGCACGTCCGACACGATCGGCAGCTCCGATTCCCAGCGCCGCAGCTCGGCCAGCATCTTGGCGCCGAGGCGCCGGGAGTGCTCGACCAGCCCATCCTCGATGATCGTCTCGACGGTGATGCGGGCGGCCGCCGCCGCGAGCGGATTCCCGCCATAGCTCGACGAGCTGCCGCTTGGATTGGCGAACGGCTTGGCGAACGCAAGCTCTTCGCGCGCGATGATGCCGCTCATGGGGAAGCCGCCCCCGAACCCCTTGCCGATCGTGATCACGTCGGGAATCACGTCCTCGTGCTCGATGGCGAACATCTTCCCGGTGCGCCCGAACCCGGTGATCATCTCGTCGCAGATCAGGAGCGCGCCGAGCTCATCCGCGAGGAGACGCAATGCCCGGAGGTAGCCGGGCGGCGGCACGACATTGCCCGCCGTGCCCTGGATCGGCTCGACGATGATCGCCGCCACGTCCTTGGTGGTCTCGAGCTCCACCTTCTGCCTGAGGAACTCCACGCAGTGCCATTCGCACGACGGAAAGGTCTTGTCGAAGGCGCAGCGCGCGCACGCCGCGTAGGGTGAGAGATAGGCGCCCGGCATGAGCGGCCCGAGCGCGTGCTTGAAGCTCGCGCCGAGCACGGGGAGCACGCCGCCGGTCTTGCCGTGGAAGCCGCCCCAGAATCCCAGGACCTCGGTATGCCCGGTGCGCGACTTCGCCAGGCGGAGCGCTGCCTCCACCGCCTCCGCACCGCTCGAATAGAATTGCGTCCGGTTCAAGTCGCCGGGCGCGAGCTCCGCCAGCAGCTGGACCAGCGCCGCGCGGTGCTCGGTCGTGAAGCTGCCGACGTGAATTCGGGCGATCTGGCGCTGCAGCGCCGCCACGTAGCGGGGATGGGCGTACCCGAGGCTCGCGACGCCGACCCCCGCGAGCAGGTCGATGTAGCTGTTGCCGTCCACATCGTACAACACGGCGCCTTCGCCGCGATCGATCGAGAGCTGGCTGAATAGCGCTACGCTCTGGGTCCCGGGAGCGAGATACAGCGCCTCGCGGTCGAACAGGGCCTTCGACTTGGGGCCGGGAACCTGAATCCTGCGGATTGTATGGGTCACGCGTGTTTCCGGTGTGCGAACCGATGAGTGACATAGTCGGCAATGGCTCGCGCCGCTTCGTCACGGAACGGCGCGAAGCTCGGCCAGTCGTTGATGTCGATGAGCACGGGGCGATCGGGCTCGGGGAACGCGACGTCGCCCCCGAACACCTCGAGCCCCAGGATCGCCGCCGCTTCGAACGCCAGCGCCTTCAGCCGATTCTCGTCGATCTTGGGCCGCTCGCCCGCCAACCCCGCGTCCGAGCCGTACCAACGGAAGAAGCGCCCGTCGGTCACCCCGTAGAACTTCACGATCGGGCCGGGCACGTGCTCCTGCAACGCGACCCAGGGGATGCCGCGCGCCGTGAACGCGTGCAGCTCGTCCGCGATGCGCTCGCGCGAGGTCGCCACGACGTCTTCGGGACGCTCGGCGTGCACGTCGCCCCGCTTGATCCACACCTTGCGATCGTCCGGGTAAAAGGCGTCGACTTGCTCCGGCGACAGCGGCGCCGAGCTGGCGAGGATGAGCGTGCGAGGGAACGACAGGGTGCTGTCCCCGAGCCGCTTCACCAACCGGTAGCGGTGACAGTTGAGCGCGCTCGACGGGCGGTTGACGACCACCGCTCCATCGCTCTCCAGCGGCATCAGCTGCTCCGCGGCGAGCGACCCCTGACACATGTTCAGGTACAACGCCGCGACCGGCAGGCGTCCCTGCTCGACCTCGCGCTCGCTGGTCTTGACGGCGTTCCACCCGCTCCTGGCGAGCTCCGAGACGGTGGCGTCCAGGATCGCGGTGTCGTTCACCCGATGTTGCATCGGCGAATACGACGGGCTGCGATAAATCGCGACCAGTTGCGTCAAGGCGGTCTCGCTCCCCGGGGTCCGGACTCAGGCCTCGCGCGCGGCCAGCCACGCGTTGGCAGTTTGCAGATCTGATGGACGATCGATATCGATGATGCGCGGCACCTCGACCACTCCCACCCGCCCACCGTCGGCGACCACGCCGGCCAGGTACCGTCGCATCTTGTGCAAGCCGCGGTCGACGGCGTCGGCCGCAGCGTCGCGGGCCCCGGCGCTCAGGCCGTAGACGCCGCCCGTGACGCAGCGCGGGTGGAGCGGCTTGTCGCTGACGGAGCGGACGAAACCGTCTTCCCCTGTGCTCACGTACACTGGAGACTCGTCATCCACGTACGGCGTCACAGCGAGCACCATGTCGGCGCCCTCGGCCAGCTGGCGCTCCGCCCCGCTGTAGACCGCTTGCCAGTCGTGCGGTCGCATCACCGTGTCCACCATACTGCAGAACACCGGGCCCGGCGCCACCGCGTGGAGCCCCTCGACCAGCGTGTGGAGCGACGAGGGGGTGCGGCACTCGATCACCTTAAGGGGGCGCCCAAACCGGGTTCCGTCAAGCACGCGCCGCACCATCGGGAAGTCCGCACGAACTGCACACGTGAGACTGGTGCACCCGAGGGCCTCGAACGTCTCGAGCAAGCGCACAATCTGCGGCCTCCCGGCCACCTGCACGAGGGGCTTGGGAGGCGATCCCTCTCCTGCGGTTGCGAGCCGCGAGCCTTCCCCGCCCGCGAGGATCAAACCGTGCACGCTAGTCGAGGATCCTTTCGATCTCGGGGAGCCGCGCGATGCGCGCCGTGGGGTCGGGCCCCGGCGGCTGCTCCCGGTCCGGCGGCGCCAGCCAGCACGTCCGTAGCCCGAGCCCGGCGGCCCCCCCGATGTCCGCCTCGAAGTTGTCGCCCACCATCCAGGCGCGGTCCGCGGGCGCCCCGCCCAGCGCGCCCAGCGTCTCGCGGAAGATCCGGGGATCGGGTTTGGCCGCGCCTACCACGGCCGAGTCGCTGACTGCCGTGAACAGCCGGGCCAGGCCGAGCTCGTCCAGACAGGGCGCCAGGTTCCCCGTGAAATTCGAAACGATGCCAAGACGGTAGCGACGCGCGAGGCGCTCGAGCACGGGCTGGTTGCGCGTCGCGATCGCACGTGCCTGGGCATGAAACTGCTCCGCCATCCGCCCCGCATCGACCGCCGCGCGGTCGGGCACGAGCTCGAGCAACAGGCTGGTCTGCTTCTCGATCATCTGCCGGAAGCCGAAGCGGCGGATGTCGGCCGTCCGGGCCAGTGTCTCGTCCGCCCGTTGGTAGAGCGGCTCGAACGCCGCATAGCCGAGCGCGCCGCCGGCCGCCCGGTACGCCGCGTGGAAGCGCGGGCTCCAATGCACGCCATCGGCATCGAGGGTCCCGCCGAAGTCGAAGAGGACGACCTCAGTGGTCCTAGTGATGCCCGTGGCCCGCGCCGTGCTCGTGCATCGGCAGCTTCATCGGCATGGCGTCCGCCATCCGCATCTCGTGCCCGCCGCTCTGCCGCATGTAGTGGCGGTAATCCTGCTGATACAGCGAGTCCGAGCGGTCGGCGGGTGGCCACTCGACGCCACGGTCGGGCACGAACAGCCCGCCCACGACTCCCATCCCGCCGTCCGGGACCGCCTGGCCGGTAGGATTGTCGTAGTAGACGGTCACGCGGTAGCGGTGGTCCGGAGCGATGTGGGCGCCGAGTCGCGTCCAGCCGTACAGGCGACTGATCGGGACGGAGTGGATGTGCCCCACCGAGTCGGCGATCGGCGCGGCCCGGTAGATGACCTGCCCCGCCGTCACGTCGACGAACTCGATCAGCCGTCCGTGGTCGTGCATGTGGCCACCCAAGCCGACGATTTTCCCCGGCACGGCCGGGCTCCCCTCGTAGGAGCGCTGCGAGCGCCCCGGCGGGAGCGCGAAGGACTTGTCCCCCACCGGGAAGGCGACGTCCATCTGCCAGGGCGACGCGCGGAACAAGGGCCAGGGCCGGCCCGTCGGCGTGAAATCCATCACGAGCCGCACCCGCGCCTCGTGGTAGGTAACCGGAGTGAGGTTCTCGACCATCGCGCTCGCGACGACGTGCTCGCCGCGGCGCAGCGGCAACCCGAACAGGAGGCCCGGCAGCCGTACGGCGCCGGTCTCGTGTCCTGCCGCGAGTAACCGGCGCGAAATCGGGAGAAACAGCTCGCGGTGGTCCGGGTCGATCAGGTTGAAGTGATGGATGAGCTCGTCGGACAGCTCGCGACCGGCGCTGTCTACCACCGCGACGCGAAACCCGTGGATGTAGCCGTCGCTCGGAATCTCGAGCGTCGCGACGGGCGGCTGCGCCAGCGCGTGGTGCGGCGTCCGGGCCGGGAGCTCCAGGGGCGCGAGATCGATCACCAACGCACCGCGCCCCGGATCGGTGAAGATGCGAGCCCCGGCGGGGTCTGGCGCACCAGGAGAGCGCCCATCGCCCGGCCCGAGTGCGAGCAGCAGGGCGACCGGCAGCAAGCGATGTCCCGTCATGGCGGGGAAGTGTAATAGCGGCCGCCGATCTGAGGCAACCGACCCTCCCCGAGCCCGTCGCCCGAGTGGAGGCGCTGCACGGCCGCCACCACTGCGGCGGGCCGCTCCTCATAGACGAAGTGGCCCGCGCCGGGCACGGTGTCCACCGCGAATGAGCGGAGCAGTCCCGCGAGCGTGGCCACCTCCTGCGGGCTCACGCCGGACCCGCGGCCGACGGTGCCCACGACGAGGCGCACCGGGCAGCGGATCTCCCCGAGGTGCGGCGCGAGGCGATCGCTCTCGTGCGCCCGCGCCATCGCCAGATAGGCCTTGAGCGTCCCAGCGAGGTCGCGCGCGGCCCCGGCCGTGTAGCCTTCGACGACCTGATCGGTCACCCACGTCGTGTCGCCCGATGCGGCGATCAGACCGCGCCGGACCTTGGCTCGGACCAATCGCTCGCCGCCGAACAGCTTGATCCACGGCGCGAGCTGAATCGCCCGACGGAAGCCGCGGGTCGTGGCGGCCTCGGCGGGGCCGCCGTCGAGTGACACGATACCCCGAACCAGATCGGGCCGCCGATACGCGAGCCGGTAGGCGATCGCTGCGCCGACCGAATGCGCGACGACGATCACGTCGCCCACGCCCAGACGGTCGAGCGCGGCGGCCACTCGATCGGCCTGCGCAGTGAGCGAATAGTCAGCGTGCTCGGGCCGACCCGAGGTGCCGATGCCGAGCGGCTCGATCACAATCGTGCGATACCCCGCCTCGACGAGCCTCGGCAGTACAGTGCGGTAGCCAAACGCCGACCCGAACAACCCCGGAATGAGCACAACGGGGTCGCCCACTCCCTCGACCGTTACCCATACTGACTCGGCCGGCGCGAGGGCGATTGAGAAGGCGCGCGATGTATCCGCGAGCAGCAGCACGATGAGGAGCCACATCGGTCACTCCGCAGGAAGCAGACGGCGAGCGACGGTGAGCACGACGAACGCGACGGTGCCGGCGAGCAGGAGCCAGGTCGGCATGTCCACCAAGACGCCGAATCCGGCGATCAACAGCAAGCGCGGGAAGCGTCCGAACGCAACGGCCGCGAGGAACTTGGAGAGTGGGTAGCGCGAGAGCGGCGCGAGAATCCTCACCGCAGAGTCGGGGATCGGCGAGAAGATCACGATAGCCGTCGTCCAAAAGGGCGCGCGCGAGAAGGCGTCGATACTCCACCGTACGGCTTTCCCGGCCTTCAACGCCGAGACCTTCGGCGACTCGGCCGCCCAATCGACGAGCCGGTAGTTTACCGCCTCGGCCAGCGACGCGGCCGCCGTCCCTACCAGTGCCAGCACCCACGCCGGATAGAAGCGGGCGTAGTAGAGGAGGGTGGCTTCGAACGCCGTCGGGAGCAGCGGCGAGAGCGGGCCGTGCACGAACAGCGCGACCAGAAAGAAAGTCCCGAGCTTCATGCGAGCAGTTCCGCATAGCGCCACACCACGACTGCGAACACCGCGCCTTCGAGGATCCATGCCCATGGCTGCCGGTAGTAGCCTGCATACATTGAGCGGCCCCAATAGCCGGTGTTCTTCCATAGGTCGAGGGAAAAGCGGCGTTCGCTGAACGGCAACAGCAGCGGGATGCCGGTGTCGGTCGGCAGATCCGCCACGACATGCAGCACGATGCTCGCGAGCGCGAGCAGGCCGAGCCACGGACCGAACAGGACGGTGGCCAGCGCCCCGACAGCTGCGCAGAACGGCAGGCTGTGACTCCAGGTACCGTGGAACTCCGGGGCAGCCCACCCGACCCGGATCAGAAGCGAGTCCGCGTTGGGAAGGAATTGGGCGGCGGTGACCACGGCGAAGGTCTCTGGCCGCGGATCGATCGAGGCGATCGCCAGGGCGATGCCGAAGTGGCCGAATTGCATCGTGTCTCCCGGAAGGGATCCGGGGACACGTTGGGCTCAGCGTGTCAAGCCCTTTTCAAGTGGAGCGATTCTCGCGGTACCGCTTGGCCTGCCCCGGGGTGACCATTTCCTGAAGCAGGATGCTACGAACGATCGGCGCGGTGAAGACATAGCCGCGCGCGTCGGCCGCGAGCCAGCGCTCCCACTCGAGCAGATCGAGCGCCGGCTCGACGGCGGTTCGCTCGAGCCGGGTCGCCGTGGCGAGCTGCCCGACGTCCACCCGCTCCCCCAACGCGGCGGCGGCACCGAGCAGCTGTTGGGCCGCTGCAGGAAGCTGGCGGAACCGTAAGCAGACCACGCCCACCACTGCGGGGGGCAGGTCGTTCGGAAGCGAGTCGACGAGCGTGCGCTGGGGCGACGGCCACGCCGGCGCGTCGGGCGCGAGCTTGTAGCCACTCGCCACCGCCTCGAGCATCGCCACGGCGAGCAGCGGAAGGCCCGCGGTATCGTTCTCCAGCCGCCGGGCGAGCCGGTCGGCATCCGGCGCCGCATAGGCCGGCAGCGCCCAGGCAACGAGCGCGCGGAGGGCGACGGGGTCGAGCCGGCCCAGCCTGATCACCTCGCCTTCCAGCTCGCGCCCTACGCGCGCCCGCAACTCGTCGAGCCGGCCGCTCTCGGGCGCGCCCCGCGCGAGACCGAACAGCAGCAGGACGGGCCGGCGCGTGGCATCGCGGGCCAGCCCGGGCAGCGACTCGAGCGTGGCGGCATCGATCCACTGAGCGTCGTCGAGGGTGAGGAGCACCGGTCGCTCATGGGCGGCGGCGACCACTGCGTCGCGCACCGCCTCCCCCACCGGCAGTGCCGCGTCCACGCGCCGGAAGCGGACCGCTAGGTCGGGAGCGAGGCTCCCCAGAGCCGCAAGCGCGTCGGGGGGGGCGCCCGCGATCCCGGGGGCGTCGGCCAGACCGGCGGCGAGCAGCCCCGCGACAGCGCTCCAGTCCTTCCTCTGATCGACGGCGACGGCCCTGGCTGCCGCCACCGTCGCGTCGTCGAGACGAGCCCGAGCGACGAGTTCCTCGATGAGCCGGCTCTTCCCCTCGCCGGGCTCACCCTCGACGATGATCACCTGCCCCCGCCCGCTCTTGGCCCGCTCCCACGCCGCCGCCAGCGCCGCGAGCTCGGAGCCCCGTCCGCACAGCAGCGGGCGCGGCCGCGCGGCCGGCGGCGCCGCGAGCACCCGGCGGCCCACGCGCGCCTCGCGGATCCGATCGATCAGTCGCACGGTCTCGGGGCCGGGCGCGGTCCCGACCTGATCGGCCAGCACGCCCGCGACGTCGTCGGCCACGCGCAGCGCGGCCGCCCGGTCGCCCGCGAGCGCCAGGGCGCGCATCGCCGCCCGGGCCGCCGGCTCGGACGCGCGATCGACGTCGCGTGCCCGCAACGCGGCCGTTGCCGCCGCCGCCGGGTCGCCCCGCGCCAGCAACCCGTCGGCGTATCGTATCAGCGCGTCGACGCTCTGCGCGCGCCACCGGACCCGCTCGCCACCGAGCCAGTCTTCGAACTGACTGGCGTCGGGAATCGAGAGCCCTTCGAGAAAGTCGCCCTCGACGAGTGCGGCCGCGCCTGGCCAGTCGCCGCGCGCGTACAACTCCGCGAAGCGGTCGCAATCGAGCGTCACGCCGTCCGCGCCGAGGCCGATCTGGTCGACGTCCGCCTGCACCTCGTCGTCTCCCAGGGCGCGCCGGAAGACGCGCAGTGCCTCGCTCAACGAGTGGCGCGCCTGCTTCTCGTCGCGGTCGCTCCAGAGCAATCCTACGAGGTGCTCGCGGGTGCGCCGCCGCCGCGGGCTGCGTGCGAGGTACACGAGCAGCGCGACGTGCTTGCGCCACAGGAGCTCGGGCGGCGCGTCGGCGCCGGCCACCGTCACCTGCACCGGGCCGAGCACGCGGCAGTAGACGCCTGCGGGTCGAGACATGGCGCCGGGGATTATCGGGCGCAGTGCGGTACAGAGCAAGCGCCGGTAGATTCAGCACGCGTATGGAGCCGCCCGCACTGGAAGACGTGCAGCGCGCCATCGGCGATCGCTACGAGCTGCTCGGCGCGGTGGGCGCCGGGGGGATGGGATTCGTCTACAGCGCGCGGCACGTGACGTTGGGGCACGTGGTCGCCGTCAAGGTCCTGCCGCTCGAGGTGGCGGCCAGCGAAATGCGCCGGCGACGCTTTCAGCAGGAAGCCGCGCTCGCCGCATCCCTCGCTCACCCGCACATCGTGCCGGTGTACGATTTTGGCGTGCGCGACGGGATCACGTTCCTCATCATGCCGTTCGTGCGCGGGCCCACGCTGGAGCGCGCGCTCGCGCAGGAGCGGCCGTCGCTCGACACCGCGCTGCGCGTGGCACGGGAGATCGGCGGGGCGCTCGACCATGCCCACGAGCGCGGCGTCGTGCACCGCGACGTGAAGCCGTCCAACATCCTCATCGACCACGACTCGGGTCGCGCGCTGCTCACCGACTTCGGGGTGGCGCACGTCGTGCGCATTGCGACCTCGCCGCTGACGGCGCCCGGGGTCCCTATCGGCACTCCCGATTACATGGCGCCCGAACAGGCCGCCGGGGAGGAGCGGCTCGACGGCCGGGCCGACCTGTATTCCCTCGCCGTCGTGACGTTCGAGACGTTGACGGGAACGCGACCGGCCCAGGGGAGCGATCGCGCCACACTCGCGCGGGCGCTGCGCGGCGCCCGTCCGGAGCTGCCCCCCCCCGTGGCCGCCGCCCTGGTAGCCCCGCTCGCTCCGCAGCCCGACCAGCGGCCTCGGACGGTGGCGGCGTGGCTGGCCGCCGTAGATCGGGCACGCGCCCGCCCGTGGCGCCGCTGGGGCGCCGCCGGTGTCGCGGCGGTCGCCGTGCTCGCCGGCGGGGCCTGGTCTCTGTGCCGGACCCACGTGTTGGGAATCTGCCGGCCCGCGTCGGCCGCCACCGTCGCCGTGATGCCGTTCGACAAACTCGGCGGAGCGAGCCTGCCCGACCGGCAACTGATGGAGGTATTCGCGCGCCGGCTGTCCGCCGCGCCCAACGTCGTGGTGCTGTCCGGCGCGCGCGTGTACAGCGAGGCGGTGCGACGCTACGGGCCGGGCCCGCTCAGCGACCCCGAGGCCGATTCGCTCGCCCAGTACTTCGACGCCAGGTACTTCGTCCAGCCGAGCCTGGTGTTCACGGGACCGCGCGTCAGACTCACCGCCCGGCTGTACCGCCGCACCGCCCGTGGCGCCATCGGCACAGGCGACCTCACCGGCTCCGTGGATTCCCTGGCCGACATGATGACGCCCGTGGGAGAGCAGGCGTTGCGTCCGATCCTCGGGCGCGAGGGGGGCCTCGGATCGGGGCGCACGTGTCCCGTGGGTTTCGCGGCGTGTACCGCCTACCTCAAGGGCGACGAGGCGTTTCGGCGGGGTGACTACGAGCGTGCCGCGACACTGTACAACGAAGTCATCGCCGCGGCCTCGGATTTCGCCCCCGCGTACTTCGGCCGCCTGCTGGTGGTGGCCCAGACCAATCCCACAGAGAGGACGTTACGGGAGGCGATCAGCGGCGCGCGCCTGCACGCCAGCGGCCTGGAGCGCGCTGACAGCTTGCTCCTCGCCGGCTACGTCCATTTGCTGCAGCGGGGCGACGGACTCCGCGCGCTCGAAGACTTCGAGCGCGCCGCACGGACCGCGCCGGACCAGCCGTACGTGCATTTCGTGCTCGGCGAGTTCTACCTCTTCCTCGGCGCCCTGTTCGACCAACGGCTGGCGAGCGCCAAGACGGCGTTCGACAGCGTGCTCGCCCTCGACCCGAAGTTCGCTCCGGCGATCGCGAACAGCATTTCGCTCGCGCACCTCGCCGGGGACGATGAGGAAGTGCGGCACTTGATCGACCTCTACCGGACGATCGACACGACGTCCGTCGTCGCGGAGCTGATCGGGATCGGCGACACCGCGATCTTCCGGCCGACGGACGCGCTGCGGCTTCTCAATGCGGCGACGCTGGAGCGGCGCCGCTTCCCCGTGCTCGAGTTCCTCGCGATGCAAGCCGCACAGTTCGCGACGCCGGCCGACAGTGCGCTGCAGCGCGTGGTGACACAGCGGGTCATGCGCGCGCTCGAGCGCCGCGCCGCCACCGACTACGAGCGGGCCCTGGCGCTGCGGTGGGCCGTCGCCGCGCACCTCTTCGCCGGCCGGGCGGACAGTGCTCGGGCGCGGCTCGCCCGCGCGGCGCCCGGGAGCGCGGCGCGCGAGGGCGATTCCTGGATCGCGCTAGCCCACGTCACGGGGCTCGAACCGTTGGGCGATTGGCGGCGCGCCCTCGATCGGCTCGAGACTTGGGTTACGTCCCCCACCGGAAACCAGGACGCGACCGCGCATTGGATTCTGGCGCGCGCGGCTCGAGACTCGGGCGCGCACGCGACCGCGCTGCGCCGCCTGGCGCGCCCGGACAGCGCCCCGCTCCCGGTCAGCCTGAGTCTCGACCTCGAGGCACGGGCCAGCCTGGCGACCTCCGATACGGCTGGTGCCCTCGAGCGGTGGGATCGCGCCACCCGTCGCTACGCGGTACTGAGCGCACCATTCGATCTCGTGGCATCGCTGTGGCCGCTGCGACTCGACCATGCTCGCGTGGCTGCCGCGCGCGGCGACACCGCAGGCGCGCGACGGGCGTGCGAGAGTTTCGATGCGCTCGTGGGATACGTCGATCAGGTCGCGCTGCCGCAGCTCGAGCGGGCATGCCGCCTGCACCGGCTCCGGTGAGACCGCTTCAGGGAGGCTCCACGCGGTAGACGGGATGGATTTCCCACAGGGCCCGCAACGACGAGTTACAGCGCCCGTGCTTCGGATCGATCGTGTCGCGCCGGCGCCCCCCCGCCCGGTGATGGCCGTCGAAGAACGCGGCGCCCACGAGCTGCACTTCGACGGGCTTGGCCAGCACGCCGCCTTTCGACCGCCGCCAGTCGGCGACGAGCCGCCTCAGGTCCGCCCGCGCCTGCCGGTACGCGCTCCCCAGCTTCCCCTGCGGGATCTCGGCCACGATGCAGGAATCGGCGGGGCCGTCCGGTCGATCGGTCAGCTCGATGTGCCAGTCGCCGTCGTCCTTGGAGGTCTCGAGACGGCGGACCCAGCCGCGTACTCGATAGACGAGCAGCTCGCGCGCGGCGCGCGGCGCGCAGGCATCCCGGGCCCTGAGCGCCGGCACATCCCAGCTCTGCAGCATCTCCGGTATCGACGCGGGCTGCGGCGTGAGTGCGGCGAGCGTCGTGTCGATCTTCGCGCTCCAGCGGTAACGCGGCTCGGCGCAGCGCTGTCGCTGGGGCGGCGATTCGGACCACAGTCCGACGACGGTCAGGACGGCGACGCGCCACATTCGGCCGGCTACGCGGGCCCTCCCGCCGCAAGGTGCATCAGCTCTTCCTGCGCGCTCGCGCGGGCGTCGCCGGCGGCGCGGCGATAGTAGCCGCCGTCCGGACCCAGCTCCCACGCCGTCGGGTCCGCCAGCTCCAGCTCGAGGATACGCTCCAGCCGGGCGCCGCAGCGGGGATCCAAGATCGGGGTCGCTACCTCGACGCGCCGGCGCAGGTTGCGGGGTCGCCAGTCGGCCGACCCGATGTAGTACTCGGACTCACCGCCGTTGGCGAACGAGAAGATGCGCCCATGCTCGAGAAAGCGCCCCAAAATGCTGATGACGCGAATCCGGTCCGAGAGCCCGGGCACCCCGGGGCGTAAACAGCAGATGCCGCGGACCACGAGATCGATCTCCACCCCCGCCTGGGCGGCCCGATACAGGGCGCCGATCACGTCGGCGTCCGCCAGGCCGTTGAGCTTGGCACGGATCCGGCCGCCCCGTCCCGCGCGGGCGTGCTCCGCCTCGCGGTCGATGAGGGCGAGGACCCGCCCGAGCATCTGCTCGGGCGCCACGAGCAGCCGGCGGAAGGTCACTCGAGGAGGCCGCGACGACCCGCTCAACTCGTTGAACAGGTCGTTCAAGTCGGCGCCCAGCTCGGGGTGTGCCGTGAGCAATCCGAGGTCCGTGTAGACCGCCGCAGTCGCGGCGTTGTAGTTCCCCGTCCCGACGTGGGCGTAACTCCGGAGCGCGCCGCCTTCGCGCCGCACCACGAGACCGATCTTCGCGTGCGTCTTCACGTCCACCAGGCCGTACACCACGTGGATGCCGGCGCGCTCCAGCTTCTTGGCCCAGTCCACGTTGCGCTCTTCGTCGAAGCGCGCCTTCAGCTCGACGAACACAAAGACCTCTTTTCCCGCCGCCGCCGCCCGCACCAGGGCATCGGCGATCCGGGAGCGGCCGCCGGGTCGGTACAGCGTCAGCTTGATCGCCGCCACGTCCGGGTCGTCGGCCGCTTCGTCGAAGAAGCGCTCCACCACGTCCGGAAACGAATCGTACGGGTGGTGCACCAGCACGTCGCGCTCGGCCACGACCTCGAATACCGACTGCGTCGGCTCGAGTACGCGCCGTCCGGAGTAGCGCGGATATTGGAGCTCTCCCCGGGGCAGGTCCGCGATCTCGCGGAGCGCCAGCGGGTCGAGCGGGCCCACCACGTCGAACAGATCGGCGTGGCCGAGCGTGCTGATGTGCGCCGCATCTTCGAACTGCAGCTCCCGCAGCAGGAGGCCGCGCACGTCGGGACGCATCCCCCGCTCTACTTCGACCCGCACGGCGAGCCCGTACGGCCGCCGCTTCGCTTCCTCCTCGATGACGTGCAGCAGATTCTCGGCGTGCCGCTCGTCCAGGTCGAGATCCCCACCGCGGGTGACGCGAAACGTGTACGCCGCCTCGATCGTGCGGCCCCGGTAAACGAGGTCCAGACACCCGCGGACCACCTCCTCGAGCGGCACCAGTCCACCGTCGTCGGGCAAGGGCACGAGCCGCGGCAAGTCGTCCGGCAGCTTCACGTACGCGAAGTGGACCGGCCCGGTCGCGGAGTCGCGCACCAGGGCGGCCAGCGAGAGCCGCAGGTTGGCCATGACCGGGAAGGGGTAGCCCGGCGCTCGCGTGATCGCCTGCGGCGTCAGCAGCGGAAACACCTGTTCCGTGAAATAGTCGCGCACCCGTGCCCGCTCCGGCTCGCTCAAACCGCTCCAACCCCGCACGCGGATGCCCTGGGCCCCGAGCGCGGGGAGGCACTGCCGCAGCCAGCAGGCCGCGTACCGCTCCAGCTGGGCACGCAACCGGATGACGATGGCATCGAGCTGCTCCCGCGCGGTAAGCCCGTCGTCGCTCAAGGCACCGTCGTCCGTCTGGAGCGCCCGTTTGAGGGCCGCGACCCGCACCATAAAGAACTCATCGAGGTTGGTGCGGAAGATGGACAGGAACCGGACGCGGGCGAGGAGCGGGAGCGAGGCGTCCTCCGCCAGGGCGAGCACACGGCCGTTGAACTCGAGCCAGCTGAGTTGGCTGTTCAGAAAGTGGTCGCGCCGGCCCAACGTGGACTCCTCGACCGCCGAGGCCCGCGGCTCGCGCAACCCGGCGATGGTCCACTCGCGCGTGATCACGCCCGGGGAGACGGCGCCCGCATCGCCCGGCTCGCCGTGCGGCCGCGGTCCGTTCGGCCATTCGGGCACGAGATCGGAGCGTGCGGCGACCGCGAGCGCCGCGAGCGTCCGCGGCTCGTGCAGCACCGGCGACCCGATCCGCTCCACGACCTCGGTCAGGGGCACCCACTGGATCTGCATGCCCGCGGGCACCGCCAGGCCCCCGCCGAGCCGCCGCACGAGCCAGACCTCCAGTAACGGCCGGCCCGGTGCCGCGGCAACGGTGCCGAGCAGACGGACCTGGCCATCGGCGCTCCCGAACTCCGCGCGCAACACGAAGCGGCACCCCTCCTCGCCGCTGCCGCTCGCCACCGGGAGCGCCAGGGTGCCCCCGGTGTGTCGCAGCGCGATCTGGCCCTGCTCCAACGCCATCACCGCCACCTCGCGATTCTCCTGCACCGAGCGCGCCAACGCTTCGCTCAGGAGCGCCTCGTACAGTTTCTCGGCCCGCTCGCGCTTGCCGATCAACAGGGGACGCACGTCGTGGTCGTCGCGGAACGCGCGCGTCAATCGCACGAGCCCAGGCCAGCCGCGACGCAGCGTGCGGATCTTGAGCTCCTGGAACGTCCCGGCGAGCCCGCCGGCTCGCACCGTGACGATATCGTAGCACAGCTCGTAGACGGCGTTGCCGAACCAGCGGGGCCGGCTGCGGCGCCGCCGTCGCTCGGTCTCGAACTCGATCCGCGACGTCAACAGCTGGGGATCGATGAGCGCGCGCAGCCGACGGGCCGGGTCGGAGCTCCCCGCGAGCGCAGACGCTTCGTCGAGCTCAGCCACCTCGGCTTCGTACAGCTGGGGCGGTCCGACGTCCCCGGGCCCGGGCTCGACGCGCAGGGTCAACAATCGCCGATCGTCGATCCGAGTCCGGAAACGACAGGTGACGCCCCGGCGACGCAGCGTCCGGTCGGGCGCGTCGAAGTAGACGTCCCGGTTGAACAGTGTCTCGACCGGCGCCGCCCGTAGTCCGGCCGGCAGCGCCGCCTGGACGAGGCGATTCAGCAGCTCGAGGCTCTTGACCTCCCCCCGATAGTCGCGCATCCCGCTCCTGCTCAGAATCCGAACCCGGCCCGCACGTATGCCCGGGTGCCCTCCACGCTGTGCGCGGCGGCGACGCTCAGGGTGTTGGTCCGGCTCAAGAACGCGACCCACAGGCCGCCGCCCACGGCCGCGTGCCACCGGTCCGACGTCTCGCCGGCGAGATAGACTCGCCCTGCGTCGGCCAATCCAAACACGCCGAGCTCCTCGGGTAGCAGCACGAAGATTCTCGCCAGGGGCAGCCGGAGCTCGGCGTTCCCGTACACCGCCCCGTCACCGGCGAATCGGTGCTCGGAAAAACCGCGCACGGTCGCCGCGCCCCCGACGTACGCAGCCTCATGGAACGGATAGCTTCCCCACACCTTCTTTGCCGCGACCCGGAGTGCCAGTGTGGGCTGGAGCGGAATGCGTGCCGTGAGATAGGCCGCCGCTTCGCCGTGCGCTTCGCCGAACGGCGCGGCCACGTCGTAGGCCGCGGGATACCAGCTCCCGCCCAGTGCGAGCAGGGTGCCGCGGCTCGGCTGTCGCACCCGATCACGGGCATCGACCCGGAACTGCGCCTGGGCACCAACCTGCACGAAGTCCGCGCTCCCATAGGGTCGCATCGAATCCACCAGCGTTCCCGAGGTGAAGGCGGTGTGGGCGAACTTGAGGAGCGGGCCGATCGAGAACCGCACCCGGCCCGACCGCGCGACCAGTGAAGGAGCTATCAAATACTGCGTCTGGTGGACCCGGTAATAGTCGTCCACCTTGAGCGCCGCGGTCTCGTTGCCGAATCCGTAGAAACGCACCACCTCGATCCCGGAGGCCCGCAGCTCGAGGCCCGCGTCCAATCCCCATATCACATCGCGGACGTCGGCGCCGAGCGTCGCTCGGAACCCCTGCGCCGCCGTCGCGTAGCTCACGCCGAAGCCGAGCTGCGACTTGTAGGGGTCCTGGCGGAAGCCGTACCACATACCCGTCTCCCCAAACCCCACGAGGACGCCCACGTCCGGAGCGAAGGAGAGACGCACGGCCGGCGTCCAGCGCGTGCCCCAATCGCGCAGGGGGATCTGCATGGGATTCGGCAGCGGACCGCCCCGCGCCGCTCCTCGGTCGACCGACGAGCCTGGCCCCTTGATCACGCGCGCAGGTGTGTGGTCGACGTGGAAGAAGGTCCGCCCCGACCGCGTCGAATCGATGAGCTCGCTGTGCCCCGCCCCGGTGATGACCCGGACGGTGATGGCCCCACGCCCCGATCCCCGCACGACGACGCGATCGTCTCCGTCGTGCAGATACAAACGGACCTCGTTCGTCTCGCCTGGGTGGAACGTGCGTGCGTAGTATCGCGCCCCGTCACGTCGCGACAGCCGCAAGGCGACCGATCCGTCGCCCTGACGCTGCACATCGGCGACGTCGGCCTCGTCGGTGGCCTGCACGTCCACCGCTCCGGCCAGGAGCGCGTAGTAGCGGTTCGCCATCTGCCGTAGGCCGTCCCGCCGGCGTTTGAGCGCCTGTGCCAGCCGGTTTCCATCCCGCGCGTAGTACTCGGGCGGAAGACGATGCACCGCGCGGTCGATCACCGTGTCCGACAAGCCGGCCTGCAGGGCGGCCGCCACTGAGTCCCACACGGGCTTCTCGAGATCGTTCAGCACGCGGCGATCCAGCGCCCGCCCGTTCCACGTCAGACCCACGAGGTCGGGGTACCGATCGCCGAAGCTCACGATGTCCGGGTGGTAGTAGCGCGCGATCCATGGGAGCAGGCCGTCCAGCCGCGAAAAGGCCTGGTCCCGGTCACGCGGGATCGGCCGCCAGACGTGAACCCCGGCCTCGTCGAATCGGGCCCAGCGCCACTGCTCGGGGTGGCGGTCCCAATCGCCGACGAGGACGTCGACCAGGCGCGCCGCAAGCAACGCGCGCGAATCCACGCGGTGGCGCGAGTCCGCTGTGAGATGGTCCCACACCTTTTGGGTGCTCGCGATCCGCTCGGCCCCCGCGAACCCGACTTCCTCGTCCGGATCCACCGTGGGACGCTCCTCCAGCAGTCCGAGCATCTCCTTGAACGCGGGAAACGAGTCGAGTCGCGGGTCGTCGGGCATTACCATGAGCCGGGGCTCGACATGGTGCACCCCCGCCGCACCCAACAGCGGGCCCACCACGAGAGCGCCCGCCGGATTCGTCGAGCTGGTTTGGTCCTCCAGGATGCGTTGGACGAACGTGGCTCGGAGCTCAGGCGGGATGGCGGCGGTGGGGTCCTTGTCCACCGAGCGGAAGATGTAGACGTGACCATCCGCCGCCTGGAGCCGCAGCGACTTCGTCTGGCGCCCGCCGCCGCGCTTGAGCGGGGTGAGGCCCCCGCCGAAGTGCGCCAGGTCCACAACGTCCACCTGCAGCGGCGTGGTCCACAGATCTCGATAGTGTGCGCCGAGCAGCCACCGATGCAGCCAGCCGGCGCGGTACTGAGCACCGGCGGTCATCGTCACGGGGCGCAGGGCGGTTGGCTCGGTCGCGCCGGCCGCCTGCCCGGCCAGCGACCGGCACCACGCGGCGAGGATCACCGGACCCCAAAAAGCCGCCCGCGAACAAAGCCGGCAGGTCATGACTTGCTCCTACTCGTTCCCGAGCCCGCGCAACGAGCGGTATTCGACGGCGATCACGTGGGGAGCGCCGCGCGCTTTCACGGCGTCGAGCAGCGGGCCGGGGGGCGCGTCCTTCGTGAGCCGCACCAAATACTCGAGCGTGGACTTGCCGTCCCCCGCGGGCAGCACCTCCCGGAGCTCCCAGCGCTTGACGAGCTGATCGAGCACCGCTTCGACTGCCTGCTGCGCCGGCTCCAGCATGCTCGTGTGCACGAGCAGCAGGCTGTTGAAGAGCCGCTTCTTGCTCTTGGCACGATCCTCGATGTAGCGACGCAGTCGGTCCGACGCCGCGGCCACCTTCTCGAATTCCTGCGGCGCCAGCGCCCGCAACAGCTCGGGGTCCCCGATGACCTGGTATTCGCCGGTGTGCGCCCGCGGGCCCACAATCGCCTGACCGAGCCGCAGCCGGCCGGTCAACGCCTGGTCCGCATAGATGTTCCCGACGTTGAGCTTCCACAGCGCGAGCACCGTGATGTTGAACATCAGGGACATCACGGCCGACACCACGGGGGCGAACACACCGGCCGCGAGCCCGACGCCCAGCGCGAGGTAGATGTAGACGACGTCCTTGGTGTCCTTCAGCGTGTTGCGGAAGCGAATCGCGGCCACGATGCCACCGAGCGCGAACGCGAGGGCGATGCTGTTTTGCACCAGGATCAACGTGCCCGCCACCGTCATCGGGAGCACAATCACGGTCTGCACGACTGACTGGTCGTATCCTCGATGCTGCTTCGTGATCATGTAGACCCAGGCGACCGGCAGGACCAGCGCCAACGCCCCGAGCATCGAGAAGAACGTGATGAGGGCGAGGTTCGCCGAGCCGAGACTCGCCACTCCCGGCGTGTTGGCGGCCTGGTCCAGCGCGTCCTTCCGGCCGCCGGTGCCGTGAATCGGTGAGAGCCTCTGGAATGCCTCGAACAGATCGACGATTTGTGGGAACGCCTTCACGAGCAGCCCGACGGCGACGCTCAAGACGACGTAATAGGCCGCCAGCCGCACGAAGGGGGACTGCCACATGCGCGCCATATGCGCTCCTTCTAAGCGCCGGACCGCAAGCGCGGCTCAAGCGCTGCTCGGCGGGGGCCGCACCCCCGTCCCGCAATACTACGCGTCGGGAGGAGCCTCGGCCAGCGCGACGGCGAACGTCAAACGGCCCCGGGGGGCTCGTCCCGGGGCCGTGACGTCTCCCAGTGTGCCGACGCGTGCTATTGCACAGTGACCGTGACGTGCATGCCGAGCGCGACGTGCGGCATGCAGTAGCCCTTGTAGACGCCCGCCGGCGCCCCCGCAAACGACACGTCGTATTTCTCGTTCGGCTGCGTCAGGAACGGACCGGTCAGGTCGCCCATCGGGTTCGGCATGCCCTTCTTCAGCGCGTCCGCGCCACCCTTGGGAACCGAGTCGGCGTAGAACGCGACGTTATGCGGGCCACCCGACACGTTGATGAACCGCACCGTCGAGCCGGCCTTGATCGTCAGCGCGGCCGGCTCGAACGCGGCCTTGGTGGTGCCGTTTCCGGTCATTTTCACTTCAACCACGACCGCCTCGGTCGCGGGCGCCGCCGGTGCGGCGGCGGCGTTCGCCGTCCCCGGAACGGCCGCTGCTGCCTGGGACGCGTTGGGCTTGCTCCCGCCGCCGCAGGCGCCGGCGACAAGGGCGAGGAGCGTAGTGAGCGCGATCAACCGCATTGCTGATTTCCTCCGGTACGATGGCTCTAGTGTCGCTTGTGAACGCGTTCACAATAACCGCACCGCTCGCAAAACGGGAGACCTCCCAAGCCCAGTCCGCGGTTGCGCTTTCGCACGCCGACGACGACACTCTTCCCCATGCCCAGCCCCGCGCTGCCCCAAATGTCTCCCGACGAGCTCGCGCAGCGCCTCGACCGCGGTGAGCCGCTGCAGCTGCTCGACATCCGCGCCAGCGAGCGCGTCGCGCAAGGCGCCGTGAGCCTGGGGCCGACGCTCGATTTCCGTGCCTTCCCCGCCTCGCAGATGTACGCGCTCCCGCGCCTCGACCCGCTGGCGCTCGATCCCGGCCGGCCGGTCGCCGTGATGTGCGGACACGGGAACTCGAGCAGGCAGGCGACGCTGTTCCTCCGTGCGCAAGGCTTCGACGCGTACTCCGTCACCGGCGGGATGGCCGCGTGGGAGACGGTCTATCTGCCGCGGTTCCTCACCCCCACACCATCGGTGCAGCGGGTCGTGCAGCTCGACCGCGTGGGCAAGGGCGCCCTGTCTTACGTGTTGGTGAGCGACGGCGACGCGGTCGTCGTCGACCCGGGCCGTCACCTGGAGCGTTACGACGAGCTGCTGCGGGCGCTCGACGCGACGCCCGCCGCCGTGGTCGACACGCACATGCACGCGGACTACTTGAGCGGTGCGCGCGCCGCCGCCGCGCAATGGCAGGTCCCCCACTTCCTCCATCCCGACGACGCGCGCTCGCCGTTCGACGGGCGGGAGGGCCGCTTCACCTACCAACCGGTCACGCACGGTGACACCATCGCCGTCGGCCGCGCCACGTTGCGCGTGGAGCACGTGCCCGGACACACGCTGGGCAGTATCGCGCTCCTGGTGGACGACGCACTCGCCCTGACCGGGGACTTCCTCTTCGTCCAGTCGGTCGGCCGACCCGACCTCGGCGGACAGGGAGATGCCTGGGCGCGACTCCAATGGCACAGTCTCGCCCGGGCGCAGCGCGAGTGGCCGGGAGATCGGCTCGTGCTCCCTGCGCACTACGCCGGCGAGCCGGAACGCCGCGCCGACCGGGCCGTGGCGGCGCGTCTCGACATCATCGCGGCGACGAACGCCGCCGTCGCGATCGGCGAGGAAGCCGCGTTTCTTCGGTGGGTCGCCGACAACACGCCCCCACCGCCCGAGACCTACCGGACGATCAAGCTGGCGAACCTCGGACTGATGGCCGTGTCGGAGGCGGAGGCGGAGATTCTGGAGTTCGGGCCGAATCAGTGCGCGGTGAAATAGCGCCTATTCTAGGGGCGCTTGCAGCACCACGTAGGTCCAGTCCGTTCCGCCGAGCGTCTGCAGACCGTAGGACACACCCGCGGGAATGTGGACCAGGTCGTTCGCCGCCACCTCGATGCGGTCCCCGTCGAGCAGCATCACACCTCGCCCCGCGAGTGTGAAGATCAGCATGCCGGCCCCCTCCTCCATCGTGATCGGCACCACGGCGCCCGGGTGCATCACCATGTGCTCGAAGCTGAGCCCGGCGAGCATCCCCGGCAGATTGAGAACGGTGTGGCGGCGTAAGTCCTCCGCCGTGGTAGGCAGCTTGGTGAGGCGGCGGTAAGTGTAGCGCGACACGAGTCCCCATCCCTAGGGCGCTGCAATCTTACGGCCGACAACGAAGAGGCGCGCCCCCAAAATGCGTGCGCCGTCGCCCCCACCGCAACCCCTTGGCGCGCCGCTACGGTACCACTCGCCCTCAACGCCTCGTCCGGTCGGCTGTGCAACCCGTTTCCCGGCAATCGTCTCTCATGGCGTCCCTCACAGGAACCAGTCCCATGCTGTCCCTGAAACGCCTGCCCGGGCTCGCCGCAGCGCTGTGCGCGATCGCCCTTCCCGCATTCGCCCAAGGTTGGATCGAGCCGGTGCGGCCGCTGCCGCGCGGCGCGATCGAAAAAATCCGCAGCGCCGTGCAGGTCGCGGTGACCGGTCGCATCGCACGCGTCACCGTGGAAGAATGGTTCCGGAACTCGGGGCCCTTGATGGACGAGGGGAGTTACCTATATCCGCTCCCCGGCGAGACGGTGTTCAGCGACTTCTCACTGTGGCAAGGAGATCGCGAGCTCAAGGGGGAACCGATGGACGCCGCGCAGGCGCGGTCGATCTACGAGGAGATCGTCCGGCGCAAGCGCGACCCGGCCTTGATCGAGCTGGCAGGCCACGGCCTGCTGCGGGCCCGCGTCTTTCCCATCACCCCGGGCGAGACGCGTAAGATCACGCTGCGCTACACGCAGGTGCTCGATCGGGTCGGCGACGCGGTGCGATTCCGCTACGCGGCAGGCACGGCGGCCGTCTCGCGCAGCTTCCGCCTCCAGGTGGACAGCGCTGCTGGCGTGGGTGATCCGTACTCCCCCACGCACCGGCTGACGGTGAGTCGCAGCGGCGATCGCCTGGAGCTCGCGCTAGCCGACACGACCGCCGGCGGCGATCTCGAGTTGCTCCTGCCGCTCGCGCGAGGGCTCGTCGGCATGTCGCTTCTCACCCAGCAATCGGCCGGGGAGGACGGCTCGTTCATGTTGCTGCTCGCACCGGGACGCGCCGCGGAGGTGGGAGAGCCGTTGCGGCGCGATGTCGTCGCCGTGCTCGACGTGTCCGGCTCGATGTCGGGCGACAAGCTCGACCAAGCGAAGGCCGCGCTGGTGCAATTGCTCGGCGGCCTGCGCCGCACTGACCGGTTCCGCGTCGTCACGTTCGGGAGCGGGGTGCGCCGCTACACCGTCGGCTGGACCGACGCGTCGGCCGACAGCGTTCGTGCGGCGCAGGACTGGGTTCGCCGCCTCGACACCGGCGGCGGCACCAACATCGCGGGGGCACTCACCGAAGCCTTGACCGCGCAGCCACGGGAAGGCGCCCTCGGCGTCGTCGTCTTCCTGACGGATGGACTGCCTACGGTGGGCGAGACCGATCCCGAGCGCCTGGCCGATCAGGCCGAGCGGAGCCGCGGTCCGTTTCGGGTCTTCGCCTTCGGAATCGGGTACGATGTGAACACATATCTCTTGGATCGGCTCACCGACCGCGCCCGCGGAGTCACGGAATACATCCGGCCGGGGGGAGACATCGAGCAGATCGTGGGAGCGCTGGCGACGAAGATCTCGAGCCCGGTGCTCACCGACCTCGCGCTGCGGGGTGACGGCATCGAATTCTACGATCTGCAGCCGGAGCGCCTGCCCGACTTGTTCGCGGGCGACGAGCTGGTGGTGTTCGGGCGGTATCGGGGAGCAGGGAGCGCGGAGCGCACCGTGACGGTCACCGGTCGCAGAAATGGTCACGAGGAGCACTTCTCGGCCGCTGCGCGGTTCGGCGGTGAAGCGTCCGGCAACGACTACATCCCGCAGCTCTGGGCCGCGCGCAAGGCGGGCGCCCTGTCGCGCGAGCTCCGGCTCCACGGACCGAACTCCGAAATCGTGAGCGAGCTGAAGCGCCTGGCGCTGCGCTACGGCATCCTCACCGAGTACACATCGTACCTGGTGCAGGAGCCGAACCAGGTGGTCGTGCGGCCGATGTTCGATCGCGCGGCGGCGCCGATCCCGGCCCCGGCCCCGCAAGACCAAGCAGGTGCCGAGGCCGTACGGCGCTCTCGCGCCGAGAAGGCGCTCTCCGGCTCCCTCCAGCTCGACGCCGTAGTCGTGACCGCCGGCCCGGAGGCACAGCGGACCCAACGCGTGGGAGGCCGCGTGTTCCAGTGGCGCGACAGCACGTGGACCGACATCGCACACGGCGATTCGATGCGGGTGATTGAGGTCGCGGCGTTCAGTGATGCCTACTTCGCGTTGCTTCGGGCCCTGCCTGAGCTCACGAAGGCCGCGGCGCTGGAGCCGGCCGTCCTGGTGGCCGGACGGCGGGTGAGCATCAAGATTGAAGCTGTGGGAAAGACCACCTGGCAGGATGGCGAGCTGGCGATGCTGGTCCGCGACTTCCGGTCGTGACGGCGTGAGCCCGGAGGACCTGGCGGACGTCTACCGCAGCACGTACCGCGCGCTGGTGCGGTTTCTATACCGCAAGGTGTGGGACGCCGAGCGCGCGGAGGACCTGGCGCAGGAGGCGTTTGCCCGCGCGCTCGTCCACAAGCCCGAGAACGCGCGCGGCTGGCTGTTCGTGGTGGCGGCGAACATGGCGCGCGACGACGCGCGGCGCGCGGCGCGGGAGCGGCGTCACCTGACGCTCTTGAAGAGCGAGCCACCGGACACCTCCCCGCCGTCGGACGAGGCTCTGCACACGGACAGCGAGCGCTTGCAGGTACGCGCCGCGCTGGAGCAGCTCACGCCGCGCGACCGGGAAGTGCTGCTGCTGTGGGATTCGGGATTGTCGTACGACGAGATCGCGGCGCAGACGGGGCTGGCGCGCGGCGCCATCGGTACGACCCTCGCCCGAGCCCGCCGCCGCCTGGTGGAAGCATTCGAAGCGAGAAAGACGGGTGAACATGTCGCACGTGGATGAGGGCACCCTGCACGCCTATCTCGACGGCGAGCTCCCGGCGGGCGAGGCGCACGACTTGGAAGCGCACGTGGCGCAGTGCCGCGAGTGCCGCGTCCGTCTGGACGAGGAGCGGGCGCTTATCGCGCGTGCGGATGAGCTGCTCGGACTCGCCGCACCCCCGGACCGTGCCGTCCCGCCGTTCCGACCGGGCGACCGCGAGCCCCCGGTCCGGCTGTGGTGGCGGGTGCGGCTGCCACTCGCGTGGGCGGCGACGGTGGTGCTCGCACTCGGCGCCGGTCTGTACCTCGGCTCAGGCGTTCTGCCGAGGCAGCGGGCGGTAGTGCAGAACAGCGGTGACGTCGCGACGGCGAAGGCGCTCCCTGCGCCCGCCGCACCGGAGCCCGCCGCCGTGCCGCCAGCGGCGCCCCGACAGATGCAGCGCGTCCGGTCCGCGCCCGCGGCGCCGACCACCGTCGCAGCGGAACGCAAATCGGCCGTGAAAGACCAACCCGCGGAAGAGGTGGCGGCCGAGCTCGCCCAACGTGCGTTCCAGCGGTCCACCGCCCCCGCTCCCACGGTGGGTCGCATCGTTGGGCCGTACGCCCTGACCGGACCTCCGCTCACGCTCGACAGCGCTCGCGCGCTCGTGGGCACGGATCCGTACGCCGTGCCCGAGCTTCCGGTCCGAGGCATCTACCGGGCACGCATGATCGGCTATTCGGCCGTGGTTGTCGTACAGCAGCCGCTCGATTCGAGCACGGCCATCGACGTGATCACCGGACGCTACAGCCCAACGGCCCTCGACGCGGTCGTCGTCAGCGGGGCGGTCCGACGGGATTCCGTGAGTCCCACCGAGCGCGCGCTGTTGGGCCGAGCGCCAGCGGACTCACTCGCCGCACAGCGGAGAGCCCAGCCAAGGCCGGCGCCGGCGCCCGGCGCATTGGCGGATCGGTCCACTGCGGCGCTCGTGGTCGAGGTGCGCGGTCCCCTGCCGGCCGATTCGCTCGCCGCCCTGCAGCGCCGGCTCGCGCCGCTCCGGCCCTAAGGGACGCTCACTGCACGACGATCGTGCCGTTCATCCCCGCGTGAATGGTGCAATGATAGGTGTAGGTCCCAGCCTGGAGCGTGGCCGGAAAGGTTCCCGACTGCATTGTCTGCGAATTGCCAGGGGTCGTCGGCCCGGTAAGCCACGTCACGTTGTGTCCATTGGACGGCGTCGCCCACGTGAACGTCACCTGCCCGACAGGGACCGTGTCCGGAGTGGGCGAGAAGAAGTTGTTCTCGACAGAGATGGTCGTGCTGTGGCCGCCACCACTCGGGGACGTCGAGCTCTTGCACGCCGCCACGAACGCCACACCTGCCGCCAACAAGAGAAGTTGCGACCGCATGAAACCTCCGGGTGTCCAGGGAACGGGCCGACGGATTGTATCGCGCATTCTTGCTACCCTTAGAAACGCTGAAAGAGCCGGTGTCGACGCCCGCACGTTCGAGGGGCCCGCTCCGCGACAAGAATACGCAGTCGCTGCGCGGGCCCCTCGAACGTGCGGTGCTTGCATCGGAGCCTTGGCCGGTTAGTGGGCCTCCCGCTCGAGCGTGTCGGCGGCCAGCCGCGGCGAGATCATCGGGTACCGCCGGGCGAACCACGCCATGGACAGGAGGAAGAGGCCCCCGAAGAGGAGGGTTACGCCGATCTCGGGAACGCCGAGCGCGGGAGCGGCGCCGCCGTTGATGGATGGAACGATTTCCAGGTAGCGTTCCAGCCAGATGCCGGCGAGGCTCACCAGAGCGAACGCCAGGAACGTCGGCGGGGACCGTTTCGGCCTGACCCCGATGAGGCCGATGAAGGGGATCAGGAACACGAGCAGGAACACCGCGACGCCGACCGGCCGCCACGGCCCGATCAGCCGATAAAAGATGAAGTAGGTCTCCTCGGGCAGGTTGCCGTACCAGATCACCAGGAACTGGGCCCACATGAGATAGGCCCAGAACACGGTGAAGCCGAAACACAACTTGCCGAGGTCGTGCAGCTGCTTCGCCGAGATCAGCTGCGCCAAGCCCATCCGCCGGCGCAGCGCGATCGCCAGGACTGCGAGCGCCATTAGCGCGGCGAGGAAGCTCCCCATGAAGTAGAAGGCGCCGAACAGGTTGCTCACCCACTTGTGGGCGAGCGACATCATCAAGTCAAACGCCAGCAGGCTGTGTCCGAACGCAAAGCCGACGACGAGAATCGCCGCCTCGCGAGCGATCTGGTCCCGGCCCTCCAGCCGATCCACTGGTCGTCCGTCGGCCAGCTCCCGCACATCGGGCGCTACGTCGTGCCGCACGAAGCGCCACGACAGCCACGCCAGGGCGGCGAGAATCAGGCCGTTGCGCGGAAAGAACAACCCGCTCACGAGCCACGCGCCGATGTCGAGCCGCGGCTCGTGCAGCCACGAGAAGATGTAAGTCCGCCCCACAATGAGACCGCCGTACAGCACGAGCGCCACCACGAGAAACGCCACGGCGGACTCCGCGAACCGGATCAGGAGGCCGGACCAGTGCCCCTTCGCGAGCTTCTGCGTGGCCGCGAAGACGACTAGACCCTGGGCCAGCCCGATCCAGAACATGAAGTTGACGTGGTACGCCTGCCACGCCCGGGGCGCCTGACCCGTAGTGAGCGCCCACAGGAACACGGCGGCACCGAGCGCCGTCGCGAGGATTCCGGTGGCGAAAAACGCGCCCACGGGGAACTGCCGCGCTTGCTCGCTCAGCCGCCCCCGGACACCCGCGGCGACGGCGCTCATCGCTCCCCGCGTCCGCCGCTGCTTCGGGCCTGCGCCTGAAGCGTGCGGACGTAGTTGACCAGGTCCCAGCGGTCAGTGCCGCGCACCTTGTCACCGTAGACCGGCATCAGGCCGCGCCCCATCACCTGGCCGCTCACGATCACTGCGTAGATATAGCCGTCGGTGCGCCGGGCGATCGTGTCGTTCACGAGGGAGCGGACCCCGAAGAACGGCCCGGGGGGGGTCTGCCCGTTCGTGGCCGAAATCGGGCCGTCACCTCTGCCGGCGACCCCGTGGCAGACCAGACAATAGGTCTCGTACAGGAAGCGGCCGCGGTTGATCGACTCGGACGTGCGGGTGCGCGGATTGGCCAGCCGGTCGGCCATCTGGAGATTCACCGACGGCTCGACGCCCGTCACCGGCACCGTGCCCGCGACGGGTGGGATCGGCCTGGCGTAGGGCTTGATGCTACGCTGGTGCCGCATCGTGGCGAACCAACCGACGTGATGCACGACGTCATCCGGATTACAGGCCGCCAGCGCGCCGAGCGCAAGCAGCAGCGAGAACGCGAGCCTACGCACGCCGCACCTCCTCGGCGCCGGTGCCGCGCAGCAGGGTTTCCACCTGTCCCGCCCGCGCCGGCTCGCACGGTACGAAGATGCCGAACTTGTCGTTCGTGAAGCGGGCGTCGTAGGCGACCGTCCCCAGGCGGCGCGCCGCGAACAGCGCGTTGAACAGGATGCCGAGGATGGTCGCGAGCGCCCCGAACAGGATCGTCATCTCGAACATGATCACGACGTACGGCGGGATCGAGCCCACGGGTTTGCCGCCCAGGACGATCGGCCAGTCGTACGACATGTACAGGGTGATCCAGGCCCCGATGGCACAACCGGCGATGCCGCCGATCAAGGTGAACATGCGGACCGGGCTCACGGGCTGGTCGAGCGCGTCCTCGATTTCGTGCCGTGGAATCGGCGAATACACCGTGAAGTCGGTGTGGCCGCCCTGGCGCAGCTTGCCGATCGCATCAACGGTCGCGTCCAGGTGCGCAAACACGCCCAGGACGCCCGGGGTCGGGGGCGGATGGAAGATCGCGGTGAGCGGGTTCGTGAGCTTCACGCGTGCAGCGCCTTACCGCGGCTCGGTGCCGGGAGCACTTCCTTCACCTCGGAGATCGACACCGCCGGGAAGTTTTTCACGAACAAGAGGAACCACATGAAGAACCAGCCGAAGCTGCCCGCCATGATCCCCCAGTCGGCCCACGTCGGGTTGTACGTGGCGTTCGCGAACCGCTCGAACGGCTCCCCCGCGAGCGACACGACGATGATCACGTAGCGCTCGAACCACATGCCGATGTTCACGAAGATCGAGATAACGAACAACCCCAGAATGTTCGTACGGATCTTCTTGAACCACAGCAGCCAGGGGAGGATCCCGTTGCAGATGTTCATGGTCCAGCTCGCCCACCAGAACGGCCCGAACGCCCGGTACCAGAACGCCGCGCGCTCCGCATGGTGACCGCCGAACCACGCCGTGAAGTTCTCGACGCAGTACGAGTAGCTGACGATCAGGCCCGTCAGGAGACAGAGCTTGGCGAGGTTCTCGAAATGGTGGACTGTGATCAGGTCCTCGAGGTGGAACAACTTGCGGATCGGCACGAGCAGCGTGATCACCATGGCCACGCCCGAATAGATCGCGCCGGCCACGAAATACGGCGCAAACAACGTCGCGTGCCAGCCGGGTACGATCGCCATCGCGAAGTCCCACGACACCACGCTGTGCACGGACAACACCAGCGGGGTCGCGAGCGCCGCGAGATAGAGATAGCCGCGTGTGTAGTGGCGCCACTGCTCGTTGGTGCCACGCCAGCCGAGCGAAGTGATGGCGTACAGCTTCTTGCGCCACCCCGTCGCCACGTCGCGCACCGCCGCGATGTCGGGGATCAGCCCCATGATCAGGAACACCGTCGAGACGGTGAAGTACGTCCCGATCGCGAACTCGTCCCAGATGAGCGGCGACTTGAAGTTGGGCCACAAGCCGCGCTCGTTCGGGTAGGGGATGAGCCAGTAGAAATACCACTGCCGCCCGATGTGAATCAGCGGGAACAGCCCCGCCGTCATCACCGCGAACACCGTCATCGCCTCGGCAGTGCGATACACCGCCGTGCGCCACCCCGAGCGGAACAGGAACAGGATCGCCGAGATCAGCGTGCCCGAGTGCGCAATGCCCACCCAGAACACGAAGCACGTGATGTATACGGCCCAGTACACGGGGTGCGAGTAGCCGGCGAGCCCCAGCCCGTAGCGCAGCAGCATGAGCAGGCAGCCGATCCCCACCGCGAGCAGCGCCACTGCGCTCCCGAGTAAGGCGAAGTACCCTTTGCCCGGATTGCCGAGCGTCCGCGCGATGGTGCGCGTGACGAAGTCGTAGGTCACGCGAGTCCCGCGCGCCGCCGCGGTCGACGTCTCGGCCACCGGGCTACGCTCCACCGGCCGCGCCGTGCACCACGCGGGCGAGGTAGGTGATCGCGGGCTTGGTGTTGAGCTCGGTATGCACGTGGTAGCCGCGGGGATCGGCGGCGAGGCGGGCCACGAGGGAGCTCTTGTCGTGCAGATCGCCGAACACGATCGCCTCCGACGGGCAGGCCTGCGCGCAGGCCGGTGTGATGTCGCCGTCACGCACACTCCGGTCCTCGAGGCGCGCGCGGTTCTGGGCGCCCCGGATGCGCTGCACGCAGAAGGTGCACTTCTCCATCACACCCTTCTCGCGTACCGTGACGTCCGGGTTGAGGAGCATGTTGAGCGGGTCGGGCCAGCTCTCCCACTCGCCGCCGGGCTCCGCGAAGTTGTGCCAGTTGAAGTAGCGGACCTTGTAGGGGCAGTTGTTCGCGCAATAGCGCGTGCCGACGCAGCGGTTGTACACCTGGCCGTTGAGCCCATCGGGCGTGTGGTAGGCGGCGTACACCGGACAGACCGGCTCGCACGGCGCGTTCCCGCACTGCTGGCACAACATGGGATTGACCACGGCGCCGACGCGCCGCCCGTCTGCGCCGCCGGTGTAGTAGCGTTCGATCCGCATCCAGCTCATCTGCCGACGCCGCACGACCAGCTCTTCGCCCACGGTCGCGAGGTTGTTCTCCGCGTAGCACGCCGTCACGCACGCCGAGCAACCGGTGCATTTCGAGAGGTCGATGGCCATCCCCCAGCGCGGCGCCGTTCCTGCGTAGTCGCCGAGCGAGGCCTTCTGGTGTTGTGCCTCGGCCCAGGCCTTCAGCGCCTCCTCCGTGTACGCCGGCGCCTCCCGCTCTTCGAACGGATGCGCACCCGGTTTGAGCTCGCGGGCCTGCGCGAGCGACAGCACCTCGATGATCCCGCGGCCCTGCTCCCGGGCGTCACCCTCGACCGTCGCGAGCCGGCGGTGGTCGCCGGTCTTCACGACCGACACCCGCACCGCGAACGCGCGGCCCCCGAAATCCGCCGCCGCACCGCTCAGCAGCTCGAACGCGTTGAACGACCGATCCCTGGCGTAGCGGCCGTACGCTTTGTGCCCCTGCCCCGTCGGGACCGCCAGTACGTCGGGCCGGATCCCCGGGGTGATCCACGCCGGCGCGCGCACCGCGCCGTGCGGAGACTTGAGCAGCAGAATGTCTCCGTTCGCGAGCTGCCATTTCGCCGCAGTCTCGGGGTGCACCTCGACCCAGGCGTGCCAGGTGATCTTTGAAACGGGGTCCGGGAGCTCCTGCAGCCACGGCTTGTTGGCGCCACGGCCGTCGTGCAGCGCGAGCGACGGGAAGACGATCACCAGCGCCTCCCCGGCTCCCCCCCATGCGGGGCCGCCCACGTCACCGAGCAGCTGTGCGATCCCGGGGTCGAGCCGCACCGCTTGTGTGGGCCCTTCGGCGTACACCCCGCCGTGCTGCAGGGCATCCGTCCAGAAATCCGCGAACTCCCGCCCCTTCGCGACGCGTTGGTGGAGCTCCTTCCAGCGATCCAGGAGATAGTCCTTGAACGTCCCCGCCTTTCCCGACACGCGCAGCAGCACGTCCCCCGTGTGCATGGTGTTGGGGAACACGGGCTGCATCACCGGCTGCTGCAGGGCGTGGATCCCGACCCGCGGACGCGCGTCGCCCCACTGTTCGAGCGGATGCAGGTCCGGGAGCACGAGGTCCGAAGCTGCCGCGGTCTCGTCCCAGTACGACGAGAAGCTGACCTTGTAGCCGACCTTGCCGAGCGCCTGCGAGAAGGCGGCAGGAAGCGTGTGACCGGGGTTCACGCCGTGCACGAGCAGCAGATCTACCTTGCCCGCGGCCATGTCGGCCACGAGATCGATCAGCTGCCGGAACGTTCCGGCGTCCGCGATCGACTGATTCGGCCCGAAACGCACCGTCTTGCCGACCTGTCCCGCGACATAGTTGAGGATGTTCACGGCCGCGACCAGCAGCGCGGCGCCGTCCCCGTACTGGGTGGCGACCCCGCCGCCCACCGCCAGCCCACCCTGGGACGCGGCGAACTCGCGGGCCAGGCGCTCGATCTCCGTCGCGGCGATCCCGACCGACGGGGCCACGTGCTGCGGCGTGGGGAGCAGGCGCTCGAGGCGGGCCGCATCGGCGGGGGCCGGCGCGAGCCGGCCGGCCAGAATGACCTGCGCCATGGCGAGCGCGAGCAGCGCTTCGCTCCCGGGCTCGGGGGCGATCCACTCGTCCGCACTCATCCCGGTGAGCGACAACCGGGGGCCGACGAACACGAACTTCGCCATCGACGTGTCGCGATCGCCGTCGAAGCTGTGCGCGTGCGTGAAGCCGTTCTGATAGCCGACCGGCGAGAGCCACGTCTCCATGAAATCGGCGCCGAAGGAGACGATGTAACGGGCGCGCGCGAAGTCGTACAGCGGAATCGCGGCGGTGCCGAAGGCGCGGCGGTTTCCCTCCCGCAGGGCCTCGAACGCAAACGCCTCCTGGGTGACGTGCCGGCCGCCGACCTCCTTTACCCACGTATCGACGAGCTCGCCGAACGATCCGGTCTCGAGCCCGGTGAGGAACACGATCCCGCGACCGCGCGCCTCCTTCACCTTCCCCGCGAGCCGGCCGACGGCATCGTCCCACGACAGCGTCTGCCACTCGCCGTTCGGCCCGCGGGCCATCGGCTCGGTGACGCGGTCCGGGTTGTACAACCCCTGCAGCGCCGCCTGGCCGCGCGAGCAGAGCCGGCCCTCGTTGATGGGTGATTCCGGGTTGCCCTCGAGCTTGATCACCCGACCTTCACGCACCTTGGCGTGCAGTCCACACCCGGCCGCGCATTCGCGGCACGTCGTGGCGTAGTACGTCGCGGTCCCCGGGACCTGCTCCTCCGGCGGCACGACGTAGGGGACGAGATGCTCGGTCGGCTCGGGCCCGATGCCGCACGCCGAGAGCGCGGCGGCACCGCCGCTCGTCGCACCCAGGACCTTGAGGAACCGTCTGCGATCCATCGACGCGGGCCTCAGTAGTGGCACAACGTGCAATCGCGGTCCACCTGCCGCTGCACGTGGCAGTTGATGCACCAGCCCATCTTGAGCGTGGCGACCTGATGCACCTGGGGCATCGCGCGCACGTCCCCGTGGCACGTGGCGCAACTCTCGGTGCCGAGCACCTTGATATGGCGCATATGGGGGAAGCGCACGAACCCCGGGAGGGCGTGGATCCGGATCCACTGCGGCGGCTGCTTGCTCGCCCACGCCTCGCGCACCTTCTTGATCTCCGCCTGATGCGAGGGCGTCGAGCCGCCGATCATCTGGTGGCAGCCGAAGCAGGTCTGGACCGCTGGGATTCCGGGCTCACTCGAGATGGTGACGGTGCTGTGACAGTAGAGGCAGGGGATCTGGTCCTGGCCGGCGTGGACGTCATGGCGAAAGAAGATCGGCTGACGGGGACCGGCGAGTTTCCCCGTGTCGGTGATGACGCGAGCTGGGGAGGCAGGTGCAGGTTGTCGGTTTTGCGCCGCGGCTGGGCCGGCTACGAGGAGAGCGACAGCGACGCCAGCCGCGGCCCTACCACTCCTCTTCGTCATCAATCGCGCTCGATGGCGAATGTATGGTTCGTCGGTGGAACGGCTTGCGGGCGCCGGAATGTAGCGCCAGCGGCGAACGGGGCACAAGCCCCGCGCGGAGCGGCGCCGTTACTCCGGCCGTGCCAGAAACTGGTGCTTCAGCCGGACGATCTCGACGAACGCCTCGACGGCCTCCAGGTCCGGAAACTCCATCCAGCACCACCGTACCCCCGCCGACACCGCCCCGCCACGGATCGCCTGACGCAACGTCTTGGGCATGCCGTCGCCGACGGCGAACTCACGCTCCTCGAGCTCCGACAGCACGAACGTGCCGCTGACGCCCGCTTCCATGGGATGGAGGTAGCCGAGCTTGCGCCCGCCGACCTCGTACATCCACACCCACTTCCACGCGGTGCCCATGAACACCACCTGCTCGGTGACGTGCTTGAGCGCGCGGATGCCCTCGCGCGCCTTCTTGAAGCGCCGCGCCGCGCGCGGCGGGAGATCCTTGATCGGCGCGTCGGATTTGGGACGCTTGCGCGGGCTGTCGTACAGATTGGTGGCCCAGTAGCCCGGCGGCTGATGGTCGATGGGGATCATAGCTCTCCTATTGTAACCTCGAGCTCCCGCAGGCGCGCCAGCAGGCGCTCGAGCGAGCGCTCCAGGTCCCCGACGACCGCTCGCTCGGCCGCAGTCGGGACCGCATCGGCACCCTCCACCAGGTTGTAGGCGGCGATGAGATCAGCGTTCAGACGCGTCAGATTGCCCTCGCCGCGATCCCCCGCTCCCGGGCGCGGCGCCGGCCGGCCCGCCCCGGACTCGAGCGCCGCGGCGCGGGCGTCGAGCGAGTCGAGCGTGGCGCTCCGGCCCGGCGCCGCCCGCTCCCGTACGCTCTTGAGGCGCGCCTGGAGCGAGTGCACCCGCTGCAACGCCGTCGAGTCCGAGACCACGGCGCGAACCAGGCGCAGTGCCAGCGCAAATTGCTGCTCCAGGGCGCCGGGCCCGGGCCGCAGGCGCGGATCCATCCGCACGGCGAGCGGCTGGGTGAGGGTCATCCCGTCCACGGTGAGCCGCACCGTGTAGGATCCCGGCAGTACCCACGGCCCACGCGGCTCGCGCGGCGTATCACCGGGGATGGCGGAAATCGGATACTCGTGCTGCAGCGCGGGGGGCGGGGCGCCGTGCAGGTCCCACACGAAGCGATGCATCCCCCGCTCGGTCGCAAGCGCCGGCGACGGTCGGATCCATGAGAGAGGAATGTTGACCGCCGTGTCGGGGGGCTCGGGACGACCGTCGCTCGCAAACCGGCGCACCAGGGCGCCCGACCGGTCGCGAATCTCGACCACCACGGGTCCCGCCGCCGGTCGGGCCAGGTAGTAGTCGAGCATCGCGCCGTCGGGTGGGTTCCTGCCCGCGGGCTCGTCGGGGGGGAGCGGCGTGTCGGTGTTGCCGTTCCAGCGAACTCGAACGGCGGGCGCCGGGCGGTACAGATAAGGGCCTCCCGCCGCGGCGGCAGCGGCGGCCGCCGCGACCTGGCGCAGCGGGGTGATGTCGTCGAGGATCCAGAACGAGCGTCCATGCGTCGCCACGACCAGGTCGGTGTCGCGCACGACGAGGTCGCGCACCGAGCTCGCCGGCAGATCGAGCCGCAGCGATTGCCAGTGACCACCGTCGTCGAACGACACGTACACGCTCCGCTCCGTCCCGGCATACAGCAATCCCCGCCGCACCGGGTCTTCGCGCACCGCGTTCACGACCTCGTTCGACGGCATGCCCTCGACGACCTCGGTCCACGTCCTTCCGCCGTCCTTGGTGCGGTAGATATGGGGGCGGAGGTCGTCGAGGCGAAAGCGGTTCACGGCGGCGTAGGCGACCAGCGTGTCGAAGTGCGAGGCCTCCATGAGCGAGACCTTGCTCCACGGCGTGAGCGCGGTCGGCGTGACGTCCGTCCACCTGCGCCCGCCGTCGTGCGTGACGTGGATCAGCCCGTCGTCGGTGCCGACCCATAGCAGTCCGGGCCGCGTGAACGACGGCGCGATCGTGTAGATCACGCCGCGATGTCTACCCTGCTCCGGATCGAGCGGGGCAAACGCCCCCAGGCTGGCCGGAACCTCCGCGGTCGGGCGCGTGAGATCGGGGCTGATCGTCTGCCAGCGCTCGCCGCCGTTCAGCGTCTTGAAGACGACGTTCGCACCCAGGTAGAGCACGCGCGGGTCGACCGGCGAGAACACCACGGGCATGGTGCGCACCCAGCGATACTTTCCCATGCGCACCGGCTCGGGGGAGACATCCTGCACCTGCCCGGTGCTCCAGTCGAAGCGCGAGATCTTTCCGCCGTATACGATGTCGGGGTGCAGCGGATCGGGAGCGACATAGCCGTACTCCTCCGCGCCGACGGGACGCCACTCCCGGAACGTGATCTGTCCGTCGTTGCCGCGGCTCACGATTCCGGCGGACCCGCTCTCCTGCTGGCCGCCGTACACGCGGTACGGGAACTGGTGATCGGTGCTGACATGGTAAAACTGCGCCGTCGGCTGGTTGTACCACGAGCTCCACGTCGCTCCGCCGTTCACCGTGACGACGGCGCCCTGGTCGCCGGCGAGCAGGATGATCTTCGGGTCGTCCGGGTTGATCCACAGGCGGTGGTAGTCGTCGCCCCCGGGGGCACCGCGGAACGCGGTGAAGGTCCGGCCGCCGTCGGTGGACTTCCAGGTCACGACGTTCGCCACGTAGAGGACGTCGGCGTTCTTCGGGTCCACCTTCACCTCGTTGAAGTCGCCGTCGCGCCCCCAGAGCCGCGGGTCCGCGTTGACGCGGTGCCAATGCTCGCCGCCGTCATCGGAGCGGTACACACCGCCGCCCTGCGCGGCCCCGAGCACCGCGTACATGCGCCCGGGCTCGCTCGCGCACATCCCGAGGCCGATGCGGCCGAGCTTGTCCTCTGCCGTCGGCAGGCCGACGGTGATCCGCCGCCAGGTAGTCCCGCCATCGGTCGACTTGTACAGACCGTTGTTGGCCGATAGGGTCCACGAGCTGCCGATCTCCCAGGGCGCCTGGCGTGCCGCCCACAAGACGGCGAACACGGTCTGCGGATTCGCCGGGTCGAATGCGACTTCTACCGCGCCGGTGTTCTCATCCTGGTAGAGCACGCGCTGCCACGACTCGCCGCCGTCGGTCGAGCGGAACACGCCGCGCTCGGTATTCGCGCCGTAGGGATGGCCGAGCACGGCGACGAGGACGCGACGCGCATCGTGCGGGTCGACGACGACAGCCGGGATCTGTTGGCCGTCCGCCAGGCCGAGGTGGCGCCACGTCCGCCCCGCGTCGCTGGACTTGTAGATCCCGTCGCCCACCGACAGGTCGGGCCGCTGCAGCCCTTCGCCGCTCCCGACGTAGATGACATTGGGCTCGGCGGCGGCGACCGCGAGCGCGCCGATCGAGCCGGTCGGCTGGCTGTCGAAGAGCGGTGCCCAGGTTCGCCCGTAATCCGTGGTCCTCCACACGCCGCCGTTGTTGACGCCGATGTAGAACAGGTTGGACTGGCCCGGCACGCCGGTCGCGGCCACCGTGCGGCCGCCGCGAAACGGGCCGATCGGGCGCCAATGCAGCTCGGCGAAGAGGGACGGGTCGTATTGCTGAGCGCGAGCGATTGACGGTAAGACCGCGATGAGCCAGAGCGACGACGTCAGCGGACGTAGGGTGATCACGCGCGAACACTCCCGAGGGAAAGATGATCGGTACGAGAATCGGCGGGTGATTTGACACCACCGCACCGCCCGAGTCAAGCGACGATCGGGTGGGCCGCCGCCCGAAACCGCCCGACGTCCAGCAGCCGCGCCACGGATACGCCCGGGACCGCCATCCGACCGTCCTTACTCATCGTGAGCTTGATCACGTCGGCGTCGCGCCCGTACCAGCGGGAGCTCGGCTCCAAATCCGAAGGGTAGACGCATAACGGCAGACCCGCCACGGCGAGCGCGGCCTGCGAGCCGATCCCCGTCTCGGGCATCGTCCCGACCCAGAGCTCGGCTTCGTACGCGGCGGCCTGCGCGTAGACCCGGCACACCTCCGCGAGGCCGCCCATGCGGTGCACTTTGATGTTCCATACCCGCGGCCCCTCCAGGTCGATCACCTGCCGCGCCACCGCGGCGCTGGTGAGCGTCTCGTCGAGGCAGACCGGCGTGCTGAGCGCCCGGCCGAGCACGGCATGGCCGACGAGCTCGTCCGGGGCGAGGGGCTGCTCGATGTACAGCAGGCCCGCGTCATCGAGGGCCCTGAGACTCCGCTCGTCGGCCGGCCACGCGTAGGCGCCGTTGGCGTCGACCGTGAGCGGGAGATCGACGCGGCTCATCGCGGCGCGCGCCGCGGCCACGGCGACCGCGTCCCAGCCAGGCATCACTTTGATCTTCACGCGGCGGTAGCCCTGCTCGAGCGCGGCGGCGACGCGCCGCGTGAGCGTCCCGGGTTGCCGATCCTCAGGGATTCCGAGAGCCACGCCGCACGGGACGCTCGCCGCCGCCGGTACGCCGAGCCGCAAGGCGACGAGCTGCCCGAGTCCGACGCCGCGGTGATGGGCCTCCAGGTCCCACGCCGCCGTTTCGATTCCCGCGCGCGCAAACGGGTTGCCGCGCACGCCGGCGCGCACCACGGCATCCACGGCTTCAGGAGCGTCGAACTCCTGCCCGGCAATGCGGGGGAGCAGGACGCGCGCGATCAGGTCGCGGGCCCCGGCGAGCGTCTCCTCCGAGTAGAACGGCAACTCGAACGGCGGCGACTCGCCGTACCCGACATGGCCGGCATCGTCGTGCAGCGCGACGACGAGCGAGCGGCGTGCGTCGATCCGGCCACCCGAAATAATGAACGGCTCGACGAACGGAATCGTCAGCTCGAACAGCTCAACCCGGGTGATGCGCACCGGCCGCGAGGTCGAGGAAGTGCAACGTCCCGTTGCGCCGCTCGAGTCTACCCGTCGCTTCGAGCTCGAGCAGCGCGGCGACGAGACCGTCGCCCGGATCGAACAGCAGCGCGTGGAGCGCCCGCTCGGTCCGCGAGCCGCGCGTCGCGGGGTATTCCGACAGCGGGAGTTGGAAGAAAGTATGCAGCTGCACGCTCTCGCAGCCGCGCCGCGCGTACTCCACGATCATGCGGCCGGAGCAGATGTTCCCCGTGCCGCATAGCGCCGGGAGTACGCCCGGGGCCACTGCGTCGAGCACTCGCAGGTTCCGCGCACTCAAGTCCCAGCCGCCGTAGGCCACGCCCTGTTCGGCATCAAACAAGCGGTTGAAGCAGACGAGCGCGTCGGCATCCCGGCACGCCTCCATCATATCGAGCTGGAATACGTCGTCGAAGCGCGCATTCATCAGCTTGACGGCGAGTCGTACCGCGCGTGGCGCTGCCGCGCGGATCCGACCGGGGACCTCACGCAGCCACCGCATGATCTGGTCGCGGTCGCCAGCCAATGTGTCGCCCGCGAGCGTCGGCGAGAAGTCTTTCTCGACCAGGAGCGGGGGCGCGCCTGCGCCCCAGGCGTCGGCGAGGAGCCGCGTGGTGTAGCGGTACTCGCTGTCACGAAACGGGTCCGCCAGCCGGGGGAGGTGATACTTCACCGAGGGCACCACCAGGAGGCTTCCCGCCCGCGTGAGATCGCGTCCCGCCCGCACCAGCGCGAGGTATTCCTCCAACGAGCGGTCCCACCCCCGGCCCTTCCAGGTGACGGTCCACCCCGGCCGACCGCCCGCGCCCCCACGCCGCTCGACCTTCATCTTCGTTTCGTGGATCGCCCACGCCGCCATCGACTGGCTCCCCGCCTCGTCCTGCGCGATCAGCGTCTTCAGGACCACGAACGCGAGTCCCGCCCGCGCGTCTTCGGCGAGCTGATTCTCGTTCAGGGACAACTGGCCTGAGCCCTTCCCGATGGGATGCGGAACTGTCTCGCCCAGGTAACGTGCCGTGAGGTCGATCCCGTATGTCTCGCGCACGTGGTCCGAGAAGTCGCTGGGGAGTTCCCGCTTGAAGCGCTCGAAATCCCGCTCGATCTCCGATGACATCCGCGCGCAGACCAACCCCGGGGCCGTGCCCCGGGGTCAGCGACCAAACCGGTCCAACCGGAACTGCGGGTCCGGCGCGTGCCCGTCCAGCACGAGCCCCGCGACCAGCTCGCCCACCGCGGGCCCGTGCTTGAACCCGTGTCCCGATCCACCCCCCACGAGCCACACGTTGTCCGCCCTCGGATGGCGGTCGACGATGAAGTGCTCGTCGGGGGAGTTCTCGTACTGACACACCCGCGCCTCGAGCAGGGGGGCATCCTTGAGCGCCGGGAAACGGAATGCCAGGTAGTCGCGGGCGCTGCGCAGCGCCTCCGGCGACGGCAGGCGCTCGCCGGCGGTGGGGTCGAACACCGGCCCGCGCGCGTCATCCGCCACCTTGAACCCCCGCCATTCGTTCCCGGGGATCCCGTACATGAAGTGATTGGCGTGATCGGCCCATACCGGGAGCGCCTCCTCGGTGAAGCGCGCGTCCCCGGGCGGCGTGCCAAAGAAGAAGACTTCCTGACGCGTCGCCCGCACGCGATCGCCGATCACATCCGGAAACAGTTTCCCGAGCCACGGCCCGCAGGCGAATACGTACGCGTCCCCTGCCAGCTCGCTGCCATCGCTGCAGCGCACGGCCCCGCCCGGCCCAGGCGGCTGCACCGCGACCTGACGATAGGCGCCGCCGGCCGCGAGCAATCCCTCGAGCACCGCGGCACAGGCGCGTCGCGCCGTGAGATAGCCGCCGTCCCGCTCGAAGATCGCCCAGCGCACGCGCGCGCAGTTGATCTGCGGGTAGCGCTTCGCCGTCTCGGCACCGGTCAGCTCCTCGAAGCGACACCCGGCTTCCTTGAGAATCGGCAGGGCGGCCTTTTCGTACGATTCATCATCCTCCACGAGCCACAGCACGCCGATCGGATGGAGGAGCCGCCGCTTCCAGCGTCGCTCGTGTTCCTGCCACAACGCGAGCGCGCGCACCGCCAGGTGCGTGTACACGGCGCGCGGGCCGTAGGTGGCGCGGATCACCCGCGTTTCGCCGCCCGAGCTGGCGCGGGCGTTGCCGGGTCCCCAGGCGTCGACCAGCGTCACGCGGGCGCCGCCGCGCCGGAGGTACAACGCGGTCCAGCCGCCGAAAGCCCCTGCCCCGACCACCACGATGTGCGGTTTCTGCTTCATGGGAACGAAGCCTTTGAGGAGAGGGATGGCCGCGCTCGCAGCGCACGCCCCGAGAAACGAGCGCCTGGGGATACGGCTCACGGCCGGCTGACGCGCGCGCCGCGCGCTTCCCGGACGGCGCGGCGTACCATGTCCCGCTCGACCGGGGGAAGGTCCGGCCCCCAGGGGTCGTCGCACGCGTCCTCCGGGATCACGCCGTCGGCTGCCAGGGCCCACAACAGACGGCGCACGTACCCCTCCATCGGGGCCGTGAACGTGGCCGCCGCGAACCGGTCGCAGATTCCCGACAACCGCACGAATTGGGCGAAGTCGCCGGTATGGAATGCCTCGACCAGCGCAGTCTGCAGGTTCGTCAGGGCGGCCCCCATCCCCACGAGGGCCGCCCGCGCGCCCATCGTGAGCGAATACCCGAAGAAGCGGTCCTCGCCGGTGATCAGGAGCTTCTCCGGGTATTCGCGGATCAGCCCGGCGAGCCGTTGGAACGTCATGACCGAATCGAGGGTCGCGACCTTGATGCCGATCACGCCCGGCAACTCGAGAATGGCGTGCAGCGTCGGGTTGTCGTACGGAACCCCGCCCGCCGCCTCGTACAGATAGAAGGCGATCACCGGCAGCACGCCGCTCAACGCGGCGTGGTAGCCGACGGGGTCGTCCGGCCGCGGAAACGCGAGCAGCGCGTCCGCCCCCCCCACCTTCGCCTCCCGCGCCGTCGCGACGCTCGCGGCGCCCGCCACGATGATCCTGTCGGGAAGCGCGGTCCGCCAGGTGGCGAGCACCTGGCGGCGCTGCTCGGGGGTGAGGTGTGGTCCCCGTCCCGTATGCGCCCACACCGCCACACCCGTCACCGGCTGACTGGCCATCCACGCTGCGTACTCCTGCTGTGCGTCCGCGGCGAGGGCGTCGCCCCGGAACGGGACCGGGACGGCCGGAACCAGGCCCCACTCGAGCCGCGTGCCGAAGCCGGTCGGGGGCGGTCGGACGGTCAGTGGAGCAGTCCCCGGCGGGCGTTTTCCGACTCGATGGCGGCTCGTTGCTGCGGCGCGAGCTCGAGCAGGTCGAGTTTCGACACACTGTTCTCCGGGATCCGAAGCGGCTGCCCGGTCCCGAACACGAACCGCTCGACGCCGACAGTGTGGAGCAACGTCTTGAGATGGTCCTCCGGCGGCCCCCAGATCCAGCAGATGTCCCACCAGATGCGGGCGGCTTCCTCGGGAGTGGATCCGAAGTGCACCTCCTCCACGAACGCGCGGTCGGCGTGCGTGACGACGAGGCGGACGTCCGCGTCGCTTCGCACCAGGGCCCGCACTGCCGCCGCCGGGACTTCGGCCGCTCGATCGTTGGGGTGCCGCTGGCGAGCGTCCTCGAGCCGCACGGCGAGGAGCAACGGCAGCCCCGCCGCCCCACAGGCGGCGGCGAGCCCGCGCATCTCCGCGCCCGCGGGGTCGAGGCCACAGTACGTCGGGTCGCACCGCACCACGGGCGCGCCGCGGGCGCGCGCCTCGGCGAGCACGGCCTCCCACCCCGGCAAGCCGGGGTGCACGGCCGGCACCGGTTGGAAACGTCGCTCGCGCGCCGTCGCCTCATACAGCCAGGCGTTTCCCTCCGGTGGTGCCTGCCAGAACAGTCCCGGCAGGTGAGTCACCCAGGCCTCATCGATGCCGACGCGTTCCATCGCCCGGAGCACCGCCTCGGGCGAGGTGCCGGGCACGCGGCGGTACGGGTACGCGCCCAGGAACACGTTGACGTCGATCCGCATCAGTCGGACGGGAAGGCGCCGCGCGGGAAGACGCCCACGGCGGTCTTCCACTTCACCAGCTCGACCTCGTCCGGGGAGAGGAGGTGGGTGAGGTAGCGCAGCTTGGCCCAGCCCGTGTCCATGGTGATGTCGCTCCCCCACAGCAGCCGCTCGACGCCCACGGCTGCGAGACAGCTCTCGAGCAACCCGCCATCCACCCCGCTCCCCGAGAGATCGACGAACACGTTCGGCGCGGCGCGCAGCGCGGCGAGCGAGTGCTGCCAGGCCCCGCCCCCGCCGATGTGCCCGAGGATGAACCGGACCTTGGGGTGGCGGCCCGCGAGTGCGCACAGCTCGGCACCGTCAGACGCTTCCTGACCCGGCCAGTCGCGCCGCCGGTGCTGCCACACATGCTGCAACACCGGGACACCACGCTCGCGCGCGATCTCGCAGATCGGGTCGAGCAGCGGGTCGGTCGCCCGCCGGCTCGCGGCCAGCTTGATCCCGATCATCCCCGCGCCCAGACAGCGCACGATCTCGCCCAGGGCGTGCGTGGTGTAGTTCGGGTTGACGGTCACGTAGCCGCGGACGCGGTTGGGGTGCTCGCGCGCGAGGGCAAGCAGGGCATCGTTGCCGTACGGCAGGTCGGCGGGCGACGGGAAGTAGGTCGGGGACGCGCGGCCCCAGCTACCCAGGATCGACGCCACATGGATGGTGATACCGATCTGCTCTCCGGCGGCGAGGCGGCTGGCGTTGCGCTCGCGCCAGTCGGCGCGGGGTGAGCGGTCGTGGTAGAAGTGGGCGTGGACGTCGATGAGCATGCTGGAATCTGGCTGTCAGAAGCCAAGACGCCAAGCCGCGAGCGGTTGCCTTGGCGTCTTGCGACTCCCTAGTCTATTTTGTGCCTTGATGCGCACGCCCCCGCAACCGCCCCGTGGACCGACGCCCCCTCGCGGACCCGCGTCTTCGCAACGCGGCCCGGCGGCCGCGAAACCGGCGGCTCCCAAGGCGGCGCCGCGCCGGCCACCCCGCAGGCTGCCGGCGTGGCTCGCGCGGGCCCAGCGCCTCCTCCTCTCGCCGGGTCAGGAGTGGCAGGCCATCGCCGCGGAGTTCGCGACGCCCAGTTCCATCTACTCGCGCTACATCTTGCCCATGGCCGCGATCGGGCCGATCGCGGCCACGGCGGGCACGATCGTGTTCGGGGTCCGCAACTCGATCGCAGGATCGTACGCGATGTCCGCGGGCGACGCGGTCACGAGCGGGGTACTCGAATACGGACTCAACCTGCTCGGGGTGTACGGGTTCGCGGTCCTGATCGAGGTGCTGGCGCCGTCCTTCGGGGGGCAACGGAACCGCGCGCAGGCGTTGAAGGTCGCGGCCTACAGCAGCACTCCCTACTGGCTGGGCGGCGCCGTGGCGCTGTTCCCAAAGCTCTCGTTGATCGGCGGGGTGCTGTCGCTCTACAGCATACGGCTGCTCGCTCTGGGATTGCCGCCGCTCATGAAGGCGCCACGCGACAAGAGCGCCGCGTATACGCTGCTCGCGAGCATTGCCGGGGTCATCCTGGCGTTGATCATTGGCCCGCTGACGGGCGTGGTCGTCGGTCGCTAGGCCGGGGAGCGGAACGCGGTCCGCGTGACGCCCCCTTCGCGCCCGAGCAGCGCCGCCGCGATGGCGAGCCCAGCCGCCGCGAACGCCGCCAGCACGGCGACGTCGAGGGCCACCGGCATCTCGCCCCCGTAGCCCGTCCCTGCCCACTCCCCGAGCAAGGCGTGCTTTAGGAGATCGACGCCGTAGGCGAGCGGGTTGACGTGGACGAGGGCGCGCAGCCAGGGCCCGAGACGGCGCACCGGATACAGCGCGCCCGAAAGAAACAGCATGGGAAACACCACGAAGTTCATCACGCCCGCGAAGTTCTCGATCGAGCGCATGGTCGCGGCCAACACGAGCCCGAGCGCACCGAGCGCGAGACCCGAGAGCACGATCGCGGCGCAGCCGAGCAGCAATCCCGCCGGACCCGGCCACAATCGCAGCAGCGACAACAGCAGCGCGCCGACCACGACGGCCTGAGTCGTGCCGAGCAGCGTCGCTCCCAGGGTCTTGCCGAGCGCGAGAGTGCTGCGGCGGATCGGCGCGACCAGCATCATGCGCAGCACGCCCGCTTCGCGGTCGGTGACGGTGGAGAGCGCCGCGAGCAGCGACCCGAACATGACGACCATGCCGAGCAGGCCGGGCGCCAGGTAGCGCCGGTAGTCGATGGCTCCCGCGCCCGAAAAGACGGTTGCGAACCCGGCCCCCGCGAAGACGAGCCAGACGAACGGCCGCGCCAGGCTCGACACCAGGCGACCCCGTTGCCGCAGGAACCGGAGCAGCTCGCGCACCACGATCCCGGCGATCGCGCGCATGCTCAGGCCGCGCTCGACGCGGCGAGCGGATGGCCGGTGCGCGCCAGGAACACCGCCTCGAGGGAGCTCACCCCCGCCGCGCGCTTGAGCTCGGCCGGCGTCCCGAGCGCCGCGAGCGAGCCGCGATCGAGCACCGCGACGCGGTCGCACGGCTCTGCCTCCTCGACGTAGTGGGTAGTGAGAAAGACGGTGAGTCCGGAAGCCGAGCGCAGCCGTTGGATCAGCTCCCACAACGAGCGACGGGAACGCGGGTCGAGCCCGGCGGTGGGCTCGTCCAGAAAGAGCACCCGGGGCTCGTGCAGCAGGCCGCGCGCGATGTCGAGCGCCCGCCGCATGCCCCCGGACAAGGCGCGCACGGGGTCCCGCCTGCGCTCGCGCAGCCCGAATTGCACCAGCAGCTCGTCGATGCGGGGGCCGGCGACGCGGCCCGGCAGATTCCAGAGCCGCGCCGCGAAGCTGAGGTTCTGCTCCACCGTAAGATCGCGGTCCAGCGTGGTCTCCTGAAATACGAGGCCGATGCGGCGACGCGTCTCGAGGTCCTCACGCACGACATCGTATCCGGCGACGCGAGCGGTGCCCCGCGTGGGGCGCAGCAAAGTGGCCAAGAGATGGACAGTGGTGGTCTTGCCGGCGCCGTTGGGGCCGAGCAGCCCGAAGAACTCGGCCTGGCGCACCTCGAGGTCGAGCCCGCCGAGCGCGCGGATCGCGCCGAAATCCTTGCCGAGGCCGCGGGCGTCGATCGCGGTGGCGGTCATCCTTTGGCGGTGAGCGCGCGGGAGGCGGGCGCCGCGCGATAGGTCAGCGACGGGGGCTCTACCCCCGCTGCGGCGGCGCGCTCGATCTGGGCGACCGCCGCGTCGATCAGATGGCGGTGCGGCGCCAGCGAGCAGACCGGATCGGTAAGGCCCGCGTCTCCCGCGACCAGGAACGCCTGACAGCGGCAGCCGCCGAAGTCGACCGTCCTGCGGGCGCAGGAGCGGCACGGCTCGGGCATCCACGCCTCGCCGCGGAAGCGGTTGAACGCGTCCGACTCGCGCCAGATCCACTCGAGCGAGCGGTCGCGCACGTTCTCGAACGTGAGCGTCGTGATGCGCCCTGCCGCGTGACACGGCCACACCTCGCCTCCCGGCGCCACGGTCATGTACGCGCGCGCCCACCCGCCCATGCAGGGCTTGGGGAACTGCTCGTGGTAGTCGGGCAGCACCCAGACGATCTCGAGGCGAGGGCCGAGCCGGGCCCGCTCCCGCAGGACGACCTGCCACGCCGCGTTAAGCTGCGCCTTCGTCGGCATGAGCGCGTCCCGGTTGTGGAATGCCCAGCCGTAGAACTGGGTGTTCGCGAGCTCGATCCGCTCGGCGCCGAGCGACTCCGCGAACCGGATGAGCGCCTCCACCTGGTGCAGGTTCTCCCGGTGCAGCACCACGTTCACGGTGAGCGGGAAGCCGAGCTCCTTGGTGAAATGGTACGCAGCGAGCTTGTCACCAAACGCTTGGGTGCCCGCGATCCGGTCCGATAGGTCCGCGTCCGCCGCCTGAACACTGATCTGGACGTGGTCCAGGCCGGCCCGCTGCAGCGCCGCGAGCCGATCCTTTCTGAGGCGGTGGGCGGAAGTGATGAGCGACGTGTACAGGCCGAGCTGGTGGGCGGTCGCGACGAGACCCTCCAGATCGGTGCGGAGCAGCGGTTCGCCGCCCGAGAGGCCCAGCTGCAGCACACCCAGCGCCTTGGCTTCGCGGAAGACGCGGCTCCATTCCTCCGTCGTCAACTCCTGTTTGAAACGGGGGCCGGCGAAGTCGAGCGGGTTCGAGCAATACGGGCACTGCAGCGGACATTTGTAGGTGAGCTCCGCGAGCAGCCAGAGTGGCTTAGCGTCCATAGACCACCAGTCCTTTGGCCGCGAGCGCCTCCACGAACGACGTGACGTCTCGCTCGAGGCCACTCGCACCGTACCGTTGCTCCAGGGTGGTCACGATGTCGGCGAGCGACCGCACCCCGTCGCACAACCCGAGGATCTCCGCTCCCGTGGGGTTCAGGGTGACGAGGCCCTCTGGGTAGAGCAGCACGTCGCGGCCGCGGACGTCGTCGCGCTGGAGCCGCGCCTTGGGATGGAGCCGCGGCACGGCCGCGGCGCTCGTCGGGTTCACCGGTCGCCACCCGGGAGCGGTCCCCGCTCCACCGCGTCCAGCAGACACCACAGCACGTCGCACTTGAATTCGAGCGCCGCCACCGCGCGCTCCTGCTGCTCCCGGGTGCGGAGCCGCTCCGTCACGAGCGCCAGGGCATGCTCGGCGTCGCGCGGCGCCTGCGACAGCCGGTTCTTGAAGTATTGCAGCCCGTCCGGATCGACCCACCGATAATGGCTCAGCATGGCCGCGAGACGCTCCTGCACGATCGACGGTGCGAACAGCTCAGTGAGCGACGCGGCGACCGCTTCGAGCCACGGCTGCGAGCGACAGAAGCTCACGTAGCCGTCCACCGCGAAGCGAACGCCCGGGAGGAGCCGGCGCTGCGCCAGCAGGTCTTCCCGGCTCACGCCCATCGCGTGGCCGAGGCGCAGCCACGCCTCGATCCCGCCCTCGTCCCCGGGGCGGCCGTCGTGGTCGATGATCCGCTGGATCCAGGTGCGGCGGACGTCCGGCTCGGGACAGTTGGAGAGGATCAGGGCGTCCTTGATCGGGATGTTGACTTGATAGTAGAAGCGATTGGCGACCCAGCGCTGCAGCTCGTCGCGGGACAGCTCGCCCGCGTGCATCCGGCGGTTGAAGGGGTGGAGGTGGTGATAGCGACGCTCCAGCACGTTGCGGAGCCGGCGCACGAATTCGTCGCGCGACCAGGCGCCTGCGTCCGGACCGATTCGCGACGTCGCCGCCGTCACAGCTCGACCTCCATACCGTCCTCTGCCACCTCGATCCCGGCCCCCTCCACCTGGGCCCGCTCCCGCGAGGCGCGACTCAGGATCGGATTCGTATTGTTGATGTGCACGAGCATGGTCCGTTTCGCACCGAGGCGCGGTAGCAGCTCCAGGCTGCCGCCTCGTCCTCCGACCGGGAGGTGCCCCATCTCGCGCGCCGTCGGCGTGGCCGCCCCCGCCCCCGCCGCCCGCAGCTCGTCGTTCGACCAAAAGGTCCCGTCAAACAACAGCAAATCGGCCCCACGAGCCACCGACTGCACCCCGTCGTCCACCGCCCCGGCACTCGGAACATAGGCGAGCGTCGCGCCGGTCCTTTGATCCGCGAGCCGTAACGCGACGTCGTACGTCGCCGCGGTCGCCTGACGGGCGTAGCGGGGCGGGCGCCGCGCCACCGACACGGCGGTGCATGCAATGCCGAGCTCCCGCCCCACCCCGTCCCCAAGTGTGATTGCCTCGCCCTCGGGCAACACTCGCGGCTCGACGCCGGCGTAGGCGGACAGGACACGCAGCACCGGCCATTCTCCATCGAGCAGCGCGACCACTCCCGCGGACGCGTACAGGGGGAACCGGGTCGCGGCCTCTCGCAACAGCAGCAGGCCCAACGTGTGATCGATCTCGCCGTCGGTACACACGACGGCGCTGATCGCCGTGCCGCGCGCACCGCGCGGCCACAACTCGGGTCGGGAAGCGACCTGCGCACGCAGGTCGGGCGAAGCGTTCAACAACACCCAGCGCGCACCGTCCGCGCTCAGCGCCACGGATGACTGTGTCCGGCCGGTTCCGCTGAGGCGCGCTTCCTGACAGTTGCTGCAGCCGCAATTCCACTGGGGGAGCCCGCCGCCCGCCGCCGAGCCGAGGATAATCACGCGCATGACTGGAAACTAAAGAGGCCGGGTTCGTCACCCGGCCCCTCCATCAGCCGAATCAACCTGGTTCAGGCGTTGCCGGCGTACGCGCCGACTTCCATCCCCAGCTCGACGACCTCGAATTCGGGCTTGGTCCACTTCATTTTGACTCCTCCTGAAACGTTGGTGGTCCACCACTCACGGTAAGCAGCACGCACGCGTCATGCCAGTCACAGATCGCCCGCGGAATGTGGCTTCAACTCCTTCTCCTACTTGTGATTGTCGTGCCGGACGACACAACCGGCGGGACCGCTGTGCAGTCTCTGCCCCTGGGTCATTTCACCCAAAGTGGGTGGAATCACGCAGCCTGGTCACGGTTGCAGCCCGAACTTGCGCAGCCGATAGCGCAGCGTATCGCGCGAGATCCCGAGTCGGCGCGCCGCCTTGGTTTGGTTCCCGCCAGCCTCGCGCATCGCTTGCTCGATGACCGATTTCTCCCACTGCCCCAGATCGACCCCCTGCGGCGGCAACCGGGGCGCGGCGGCGGCAGGGGCCGCGACGGCCGCCGATTCACGCGGTTCGCCCGGCCCGGCGTCGGTCGGGCTCGTGAGGGAGAGGTGCTCCACCTCGAGTGTGGGACCACGACTCCACAAGACGGCCCGCTCGATCACGTGGCTCAGCTCGCGCACGTTCCCCGGCCAGGGGTAGGACCGCAGCAGGTCGCGCGCCGCAGCGCTCAGCTCGCGCACCACCTTCCCGTACTTCGCGTTGAAGAGCCGTACGTAATGATCGGTGAGCAGCAGCACGTCCTCCCCGCGGGCGCGCAGCGGGGGCAGCTCGAGCACGATCACCGCCAGGCGAAAGTAGAGATCCTTGCGGAACCGCTCCTGGCGCACCGCGCGGTCCAGATCGCGGTTCGTCGCGGCGATGATGCGCACGTCGATCTTGCGCTCGCGCACGCTCCCCACGCGTCGCACCGCGCGCTCCTCGATCGCCCGCAGCAGCTTCCCCTGCACCGAGAGGTCGACATCGCCGATCTCGTCGAGGAAGAGGAATCCGCCCTCGGCGGCCTCGACGAGGCCGGTCTTCGATTCCTTGGCGTCCGTGAAGGCGCCGCGCTCATAGCCGAACAGCTCGGCTTCCATGAGCGACGCCGGCAAGGCCGTGCAGTTGACCTCGATGAAGGGCTTCGCCGCCCGCGGGCCCGAGGCGTGGATGGCGCGGGCGAGCAGGCCCTTGCCGGTACCCGTCTCGCCGGTGAGCAGCACGGGGGGCGTCTCGTCCAGCGCGGCGATCTGACGGGCCCGCTCCAGCACCGCGCGGATGGCCGGCGACTCCCCCAGGCTGGCCCCGAAACCGACGTCCGCGGTGGCGCGTCGGCGATAGTAAGACAGCTCCTGCTTCAACAAGCGGTTCTCGCGGGCGCGATCGGCCAGCAGCTTCAACTCTTCCAGGTCCACCGGCTTCTTGATGTAATCGAAGGCGCCGAGCTTCACGGCTGCGACCGCTCCCTCGATCGAGCCATAGGCGGTGAGCATGATGACGGGGATCAGGGGATCGAACTCGCGGATCCGCTTCAGCAGATCGAGCCCGCTCATCCCGGGCAGCCGCACGTCGGCAAAGACAACATCCGGCTGCACGGTCTTGAGCAGCTCCAGCGCCTGCTCGCCGGTGCCCGCCACCTCGGCCTCGTAGCCGTGGTCGGCCAGGAAGGCCCTGGCCGACCGCGCCAGCGTGTGCTCATCGTCGACGATGAGAACGGTGGAGCCGCTCACGCGAGGGTTCCCTGCGGCGCCGGGACGGGGTCGCGGCTGGCGACGGGCAGCCAGATACGCACCGTCGTACCGCGGCCCACCACACTCGTGATCTCCAACCGTCCGCCCGCTTCCTCCACGTAGCGCTGAGCGATCGCCAGCCCCAGACCAGTCCCCTCCGACCGCGTCGTGAAGAAGGGCTCGCACAGGTTGGGCAAGATCTCCGCCGGAATCCCGCACCCCGAGTCGGTGATGTCGATGACGACGCCCGCCCCGCTCCCGCCCCCCCCGGCGTCGCCGGTCGCGACGTGCGCTCCGATCTCGAGTCGCCCGCCAGCGGGGGGAGACATGGCGTCGAGTGCGTTCGAGACGATCTCGGTCAGGGCCTGCTCCAATCGCATGGGATCGACCCGAACGTCGGGGACCGCTTCTGCAAAGCGCAGCACCAGCTCGATGCCACGGAGGCGCAGCAGCTCCGCAAAGCCCGAGAGCGCACCCTCCACCAGCGTCCGCACGCTCTCCCGCAGGGGATGAAACGGCGCCGGTCGCGAGAATTGCAGCAGATGGGCGATGCGGACGTCGAGGCGGTCCACCTGCTCCACGATGGCATCGAGCTGCTCACGCGCGGCCGGCGCGTCGACGCGGTGCCGGGCGAGCTGGGCGGCGGCCCGCAAACTCGCCAGCGGGTTTCGCAGCCCATGGGCCACCGCGGCCGCCATCTGCCCGATCGACGCCAGCTTTTCGGACTGCACCAGTTGCGCGCGCGACTGGCGCAACTGCTCGGTCATCCGGGCGAAGGCCCGCGCCAGCTCGCCGATCTCGTCCGCCGAGCTGGGCACGATGGCGTGGTCCAGGTCGCCCGCCCCGACGACCGCCATCGCCTGCCGCAACTGGTTCAGCGGGCGCGCGAGATCGCGCGCAATGAGCCATGACGCAAGGAGGCCCGCCACGAGCGCGAGCAACCCGGTCCCCCAGAGGACCCGCCGCTTCGCCTCGACGATCGCCTGCATCTGGGTGACGGCTCCCTGCACACTGAGCTCGCGTGCCTGGCGGTAGATCTCCCGGTTCACGCGCGCGAGCGTGGGCTGCAGCCGCTCGACGAGCTCGCGCCGGGCGATGAGCGCGGCCGCGTCCCGCTGCCCGGCATCGTGCAGCTTGAAAACGCGAGCCGCGACCGCCCGGATGTCGGCTTCGATCTGCCGCACGCCCTCCGCGTGCTTCACCTCGTCGGGCGGGAGGCCGGCGGTCCAGCGATCGAGCCAGTAACCCACCACCTGCTCAGTGAGCGGGAATTCCCGTTTGGCGGCGGGATCGCCGCTCAGGTAGCGCCAGATCACCTGCGTCTGGTTGAACATCGCGTCTTCGACGTCCGCGTAGGTGCGCGAGCGCGCCAAGCGCTGGCCCAGCGCCTCCAGCGTGGCGCGCTCGAGCGCATTCGTCCGGATCGCCTGGACACCGACGAACAGCGTCGGGACGACCATGAGGGCGAAACCCACCAGCAGCTTGCGTTGCAGGGTCACGCGCCGATCGCTCCGAGAACGTCCTCCAGAATCTCGAGCGTGCGGTCGATGGTCTCCTCATCATGCGCTAGAGAGACGAAGTTGTATGCCGTCCGCTTGAATAACAGGCCTTGCGCCGCACATGCGCGCGCGAGATTGCGTGAGACCGTTTCGCTTGCGAAATGGAGGAAGCACATTTCCGCGACCCCCCCCACCCCCGTCACCGCGTCGGCGTGCTTGCGGTGCAGGCGATGCAACCCATGCAGCAGCCGGGTGCCCATGCGGTGCAGGTGGCCGCAAACGTCCTCGTGCGCGAAAGTCTCGAGGGTCGCCTGCGCCGCCGCGAGCGCCACGCTCTCCGTCGCCAGCGTGGAGGAGATCCAGGTGCGGGCCACGCCGGACATCAAGTCCGCTCGCCCACCCACCACGGCCAGCGGAAAGCCGTTCGCCATCGCCTTCCCCAACACCGTGAGGTCGGGGCGGACCCCGTACCGCTCGGCCGCGCCACCGATCGCCAGCCGAAACGCCGTCTTGATCTCGTCGAATACGAGCACCGCGCCCACCCGCGTCGTCTCCTGCCGCAATACGTCGAGCCATTCGCGCGTGGGCTCGACCACAACGACCGGTTCGACGACGACCACGGCGAGGCGATCGCCGGCTTCGCGGATCAACGCCTGAGTCCCTTCCACGTCATTGAACGGAATCTCGGCGTACAGGGCGCGGGTCGTCGCGGGAACTCCTTCCCCGCCCTGCGACCAATCGAGCCAACCGTGGTAGCCGCAGCCGAGTACGCGCTCGCGTCCGGTGGCGACGCGCGCCAGCCGCACCGCCGCGGCCACCGCTTCGGCGCCGGTCTTCAGAAACCGCACGCTTTCGAGCCACGGGATCCGCATGGCGAGTGCATCGGCCAGCTGCTCCTCGAGCACCGGCGGCAGCGGGCCCACCACGCCCGCGGCGATCGCCTGCTCGGCCGCGCGGCTCACCGCGGGATGCCCATAGCCCAGCGCCACGGCCCCGAGTGCCATGACGTAGTCCACGTATTCGCGGCCCCGGGCGTCCCACACGCGGCACCCGGACGCACGCAGCATTCGCTCCGGGACGCCTGCGTCCTCGCCCGGCTCGGTGCCCCCCCCTCCGAACAGGGCGTCGGGACGCTTACTCCCGGTCGACGTGAATCCCGGAACGCGCCAGTCGCTCACCGTACTTGACCACCTCGATCGCCATCGCCCGGAGGAGCTTCGCTTCGCGCTCGTCGAGCGGCGTGCGGTGGATGACTTCCCGCACGGTGCGCAGCACTCCCTCGGCCTGGCGCGTCTTGAAGAATTCGATCACCCGCAACGCCGCTGCCACGTCCGCGAACAGGCGTTCCAGATCGTCGACCCGGGCGGGCGGCGCGTCGCGGCGGGGCGTCTTGAACGGGCGGGCGTCGGCGCCGCGCGCCAGCGCCAGCTCGTACAGCATCAGCACGACCGCATGGCCCAGCTGCAGCGAAGCGTAAGCCGGATCGGTCGGGATCGTGACGACGCGATGGCAGGCGTCGAGCGCCTCGTTCGGCAGCCCCTTGTCCTCACGCCCGAACAGCAGAGCGACCGCGCCCACCTCCGCCTGCGCGAGCAGCTCCGCCGCGGCCTCGCGCGGACGCTGCCGGTTGCGTTTGGCGCTGCGCTCCCGCGCCGTGAACCCGACGACGTGCACGCAGTCGGCGAGCGCCTCGTCCAGCCCCTCGTACTGCGTGACCCGCGCCAGGACGTCCCGCGTCTGGTGCGCGATGCCCTCGATCCGGTAGCCGTCGAACTCGCGGGGGCGCACGAGCCGCAGGTCGCGGAAGCCGAAATTCTTGAGCGCCCGGACGACGTGGGCAATGTTGACGAGATCCTGGGGCTCGTGGAGGACGACGACGACGCTCATAGAAGCGACGACCCGAATGCGGAATGCGGAGTGCGGAATGCGGAATGTAGGGGCGGGCGTCGCGAGGCAAGCGACCGTCCCTTGCTATTCCGCATTCCGCATTCCCCATTCCGCATTGGCCTCACCCCACCAGCTCCAGTATCCCGAACCGCTCCGGATCCTGCCGATCCCCGCGCAGCCACACCCAGCCGTTCCCCCCGCTCCAGACGAGCTGGCCCGCCCGGCGCTCGCGGCCGGGGAGCATCTCGTTAATGATAAGGTCGAATCCGACCTGGCCTCCCACGTGTGCGTGGTGCCATTCGGGCCAGGCGACCGCGAGGGTGACGCTGTAGCCCTGATCCGTGCGGCGCCAGCCGCCCCGGACCGACCCCGCCACGCCGGGGCGGTCGCCCGCGCCCCGCACGCGCACCGACCCCGAGTCCCGCCCCTCGGGCACGACGAGGAAACCGCAGACGTCGCCGGTCTCCTGGTCGCGCAGGTACAGCTGCAGGCCATCCGAGTGAATGTCCTCCGGCTCGTTGTCGAGCCGCAGCAGCGGCGCAGCGCCGGGCGGCGGGCGGAAGCACAGCTCCGGCTTCGTCACCTCGACGGCGAGGTACAGCGCCGCGTCATCCCAGCCGGCGTATGCGACGCCCGAGAAGTCTTCAGGTCCGGCGTAGGGCTCCTCGCTGCGGCGATACTGGTCCTCGAGCTCGAGCCGCAGCGGCTCGCTCGTGTCGAACCCGTCGCTCGTGCCGTCGAGCGGTGGCGGCTGCTCGACGCGCAACGCCGCCGCGACGGCCGGCTTGGGTGGATCGAGCTCCACCAGCGGCTGAAACGGCGGCGCGGGATCGCGCGCGCCGGCGAGTCGCACGCGCGCCGCTCCGGAAGCGATCTCCCACCCCGCGGCGGACGCCGTGTGGTGATCCACGCCGCTCGCCGTTTCGACCTCGATGACACCGCCCTTCGCCCGCACACCCCGCACGCTCGCCGCGTGCGCGCTCGCCTCGAGCACCGCCACGAACCGGAGACTGCGCCCCCGCGCGCGCAGCACGTAGAACGGTGCGCGCGCGTGGCTCCCCGGCGAGCCCGGTCCTTCCATGCGGAGCAGCTCGCCTTCGAACAGCAAGAGCGCCCAGAGCTGTCGGCGTTCGGCCGTGATCTGAACGATCACGGGCTCGCTGGGATGCGGCACAAAACGCTCCACTCGAGACACGAACTCATTGGCCAGCTCCGCGTCCTCCCACCGCCCCGGCGCGGCGACGTCAGTCCGCCCCTGGAAATGCCACGGTAGCTCGCACACCTGCTCCTCGCGGCTCGCCAGCTCGACGACGTCGAGCACATACGCCGGGCCCGTCACCAGCGTGCGGGTCACCACGCCATAGCGGCCGCGCATCCACGCCCATTCGCCCGGGGCATCGAACGTCTCACACACGGCGTCGCCCGACTCTCGCGTCCCGCCGTCCACCCGCGGGGCGTTGTGCGCCAGCGTAGAGCGGTACCAGAAGAGATCCCGACTCACGTACGAGCCGGTACCGAAATCCGGAAGCCAGTGCACCCCGTCGGCATGGAGCGTGAGGTGCAGCCGGTCCGGGTGCCCGTGCCCGCCGCCCAGCGGGCCACACTCGAGGCTCACATAGCGCTCGCCGGCGCGCAGCACTGCGAGGCCCTGCGATTCCAGCAGCACGCTGCGGGGAGCCCAGGACGGGACGTCGGTCGGCAGCTCGGGGAGCATCTCTAAGAGCGACCACGACGACAGCGAGATGCGGGATGCGGGATGCCCTAAAGGACTCCCTGACGGTCGCGGGATGCGTTCGACAGGAGCGTCGTGTAGATACGAATCGAAGATCTCCGGGACGACGCTCGGCACTTGGTAGAGCGCCTTCAGCCAGCTCGCCACATCCCGCATCCCGCTTGCCGCATCCCGCATCCCGACTCTGGCGAGCCCGATCTCCCACAGCTCGAGGTACATCGGCTGGGCGAGCGAGACCCCGAACCGCGAGTCCTTCCTGGCGGGGAACGTGAAGTCCGGAAGTGCGGTGAGCGCCGGAGCAAGCAGCGCCGCCGTGAGTCGCTCCACCAGCGCCGGCTCCTCGTCCAAGTCGACGCCCGCGGCGCGCGCCCAACCGGCCCCGGTCAAGAGCCCGCGCAGCGCGAACAGGTGGTAGTTCTCTCCTTCGTACCACAGCCCATCCCGCCCGAAGCCGCGCGCCAGGTGGGCGAGCAGCCCCGTCGGGCTTTCGATCGCCCGCGCGGCCAGCTCGGCGTCCTCGAACCACACGGCGATCGCGGCCAGGGCCGCGTCGTTCCACGTTTGGCGGTTCGAAAACCCCTCGTCGAACTCGCCGATCAGGTTCGCGGCCTCATCCGCCACCTGCCCGACCCCCCGCGCGGTCGCGTCGTCGAGCCGTCCCGACGCCCGCAACAGCACCGCGGCGGCGAGGTAATTCAGGACCCAGATCGATTCGAGATACGTCGAGAAGAACAACCGGCTCGGACCCAGTACGTTGTCGCGATTGGGATACGTCCAATAGGTTCGGGCGTACGTTCGAAGAATCTCGGACGCCCGCGACCCTGCCGCGTCGTTGCCCGCCAACGCCTGCAACGTCGCCAGGTGCACGGCCCGCTCCGCCACCCAGAGATGCTGGAACCGCGCCCAGTAGCGGTCGTGCCGCTCCCCAGACCACGTCTTGCCACAGCGCGGGCAGCGGTGTTGGTGCGGACTCCAGGGGTCGAATTCCAGGGCCGCGCCGTCGTCCGGGCAGATGCCTCCGTCCGCAGAGAGCAGGGCTTTGACGGTCGGGATGGGTGGCAGGCGCTCGAGCAGGGGCGCAGCCCGTGCGACGAGATGCGCGAGCAGCGCCTGGAGATCCGACGAACCCGCGATCTCCTGCCGTCTCGCCGCCAGCGCCTCAGCCGTCACCATGCGCGCACTCCGTCACTGGTCCAGTGCACCGGGAGCACGGTCGCTCCGGCCTCCTGCGCCGCGGCGATAGCGGGTCGCGGATCGTCGCGCGTGATGAAGAACATCGCTCCGCCCGCCCCCGATCCGGCCGCCTTGCCGCCGAGCGCGCCCGCCTGCGCGAGCGCTTGCTCGAGCCGCGCCATCTCGGAGGTGCGCATCTCGGCGTCGAGGGACTGCTGCTGGCGCCAGTTGGCGCTCACCAGCTGCGCCACACGCGCCAAGTCGGACGCGCGCAGCGCCTCGGCCATCGCGTGTGCCACGTCACGCATCGCCTGCAACGCCCCCGTCACCTCCCGGTCGCCCCGCTCGTACGCCCCCATGACGCGCGCGATGGTGGCGCCCGAGACGCGCGACCGGCCGGTGTAGCAGAGGACCGTCTGCCGCTGGAGCGCCGCGGCGAACGCCGGCTCCAGGGTGATCGGCTCGATCCCGACGTCAGGATCACGGAACGTGAGGCGCTGAAACCCGCCCAGCGCGGCTGCGAACTGATCCTGCTTGCCGCCCGGAATCTTCGCCTCCACGGTCTCCAGGTACCACGCCTGCTCCGCGATCTCGCGCCCGGACAGCCGCTCGCCGCGCGCGCCTGCGAGCGCCGCCACCAGCGCCACATCGAGCGCGCCCGAGCTGCCGAGCCCCGACCCGGGCGGAGCGTCGGATCGCGTGGTCAGCGTACAGGCGCTCTGCACGGGGAACATCCGCAGCGCCGCTTTGACGAGGTCGAGACGCCCATCGAGCACGAGGCCGCGCGAGTCGGCGCACTCGAGCTCCTGGCCCAGATCCTCCGATACCAGGCGGATCAGGGCGCCGCCCAGCTTCAGGTCGACGCGCGCCGAGAGACCGATGCACCCGTTCACGACGACGCCGCCTTCGCGCGCGGAGAACGGCGGCACGTCGGTCCAGCCGCCGGCGAAGTCGAGCCGCGTGGGCGCCGTGGCCCGGAATTCGCTCGGCAGCTCACGTCGCTTCACGGCTCGACGTGCCATCGCGCGACGGCCGGCAGCTCGCCCCGGACGTCCATGCGCACTCCCTGCACCCGGCGGTTCATGCCCTGAACGCCGCGGCCGTGATACAGAAACGCGACCGGAAGCGAATCGCGGAAGAAGCGTTGGGCCGCCGCAGGATCGGCCGGGGCGCGCATCCCGGCGAGCTCGGCGAGCGGGCCCAAGTACCCCAGCCCCGGGTCGCCGGACGTGCCGAGCACGGCGGCGTCGAAATCGCGGCGCCGGGCATTCACGCGATCGAGAAACGCGGTGAGCTCGAGCTGGCGGATCGAGACCTGCACCCCCACACGCGCGAGGCGCGCCTGAATCATCTGCTCGAGCGGCGCCTCGCCGCTCCCGACGGTCAGCAGCTCGAACGCGACCGCACGCCCGGCGAGCAGTCGCCGGGCCGAGTCGGGGTCGGTCGGCGAGGGTCTCCCGCGCAAATACCCGGGCACGTCCGGAGGCACCGGGCCGTCGGCCACGCTGCCGAATCCGTAGAGATATCCGTCCACGATTTCCTGGCGGTCGACCGCGAGCGCCACGGCGCCGCGGACCCGCACGTCGTCGAACGGCGGGCGCCGCGTGTTGAATACGATCCCGTACGGGTAGATCTGCGGGTAGTCGAGCACCGCGAGATCGGGCCGGCGGCGCACGAACGCGGCATGGGCCGGCTGGATCCCGGCGAAGTCGATCTCCCCCGCGGTGAGCGCGGCGAGCTTGGTGGTGGGCTCGTCCACGACGACGACGATGAGGCGCTCGATCAGCGGCGGACCGCCCAGCGCCTGTGGAAAGTCCGGGTTGGCGGCGAACACCCACCGCCGGTTCGACTCATGGGTCACGAAGCGGAACGGCCCGTTGCCCACGGGGTGCGCGTTCCACGCGGCCTGGCGCAGCGCGGCATGCGGGACCGAGTCGAGCAGGTACCCCGGCAGGATGGCGAGATCGGTGAGGACGTCGGGGATGCCCCGCTGAGGCCGCGCGAAGCGGATTACCACGGTCGAGTCGTCGCGATCGTTCACGAACACGACGTCCGCGAGATCGTTGAGCCGTGGGTATCCGGTCGCAGGGTCGCGGGCGGCATTGAGCGTCCACGCCACGTCGCGCGCCGAAGTCGCGACGCCGTCGTGCCAGCGCACACCGGATTGCAGCCGCAGCACGAGCATCTGGCGATCGGGCGTCCAAGTCCACTCGCGTGCGAGGTAAGGCCGCGGTGCGAGCGTCGAGTCGTACCGCACCAGCGTCGTGAGCAGCACGTAGCGCTCCACCTGTTTCGCGAGCGGATGCACGGTCACGAGCGGATTGACGCTCTGCAGGTCGGCGCCCGAGGCGTACACGACCGTGCGCCCCCGCCGGGCGGCCTGTCCCCCGCACGCCGCCAGCGTAGCGCCGGCGAGCAGCCCCCGTCTCATCGGTCCCAGCACGCCCGGATTCTAGCGGGCCCCGGCGAGGCGCGCGAGATTCCGCGCATGCTCGCCGCGCTCGCGCGCCGCGCCGCCACGGCACTCGCCGTCGTGGCGGGCGTCGTCACCCTCACGTTTTTCCTGCTGCGGCTCGCGCCGGGAGACCCCGTGGAGCTGCTGCTCGGTCCGACGGCCACGCCGGCGCAGCTCGCCGCCCAGCGGCACGCCCTCGCCCTCGACCGGCCGCTCGTCGTGCAGTACGCCGCCTGGCTGGGGCGCTTCGCGCGCGGGGAATGGGGCGCCAGTATCGCCACGGGACGGCCGGTGCGCGCGCTGCTGGGCGAGGCGGTGCCGGCCACGCTCGAGCTCGTCGGCCTCTCGCTCATGTTGAGCTACCTGTTTGGCGTGGCGGTCGGCGCGGTCCAGGCGACCGCGCGCCCGCGCGTCGACACGGCGCTCTCGGTCGCGACCGTCACGCTGTTCGCCGTTCCGGGGTACTGGCTGGGCCTGATGCTGGTCATGGTGTTCACGTACTGGGCCAGAGTGCTCCCCGCCTTTGGGCGCGCGGGGCTCGACGGCGACCTCCTCGCCGACGGGCCGTGGCTCGTCGATCGGCTGCGCCATCTGGCGCTGCCGCTCGCCACGCTCACGCTGATCGGTGTCGGGGGCATCGCGCGATTCGTGCGCGGCGCGATGTTCGATGTGCTGGGTCAGCCGTTCATCAGGACCGCGCACGCCAAAGGGGTCTCGCCGCGGCAGGTCACGCGACGCCACGTCGTGCGCAACGCCCTGATCCCGATCGTGATCCTGTTCGGGCTGTCCTTCCCGGCGCTGTTCTCGGGAGCCGTCTTGGTAGAGTACGTGTTCGCCTGGCCCGGAGTGGGGCGGCGGTTGGTCGAGGCCGTGCTGGCCCGCGATTACCCCGTCGTCATGGCGGCGACAACGGTGAGCGCGGTTCTGGTGGTGGTGGGCAACCTGCTGGCCGATGTACTGGTCGCATGGATCGATCCGCGCATCCGCCACGCGAGCAGCCCGACGTGAAGCGGTTGCTCCGAGACCGTCGCGCCATCTTCGGCGCCGGCGTGCTGATCGTGGTCGGCGCGGTCGCCCTCGCCGCGCCGCTCGTCTCGCTCGGGAGCGCGAGCGCGCAGCACGACATCGTCGCCACGCGGTTCCTGCCGCCACTCGCGACCGACGGGCACGGCATGGTCCACCCCCTCGGCACCGACCGGTTCGGACGCGACGTGTGGACCCGGCTCATCTATGGGGCCCGGATCTCCCTCAGCGTCGGCGCGCTCGCGGTGCTGCTCTCGATCGCGCTCGGGTTGGTCGTGGGCGCCGTCGCGGGCTACTGGCGGGGACCGGTACGGACCGTGCTGCTGGCGCTCACGGATTTCGCACTCGCCCTGCCGCGAGTCGTGTTGCTGCTGCTGCTCGCGACCTTGTGGCGCCCCAGCGCGGCGCTCGTCATCCTTGTGCTCGGGTTCACCGGCTGGATGTCGGTCGCCCGCCTCGTGCAAGGCGAGGTCCGCTCGCTCGCCGCCCGCCCGTTCGTCGAGGGAGCGCTGGCGTTGGGGATGTCGCGGGCGCAGATCCTCGGACGACACATCCTCCCCAACGCCCTCACGCCCGTCATCGTCGCCGCAGCGCTCGGGATCGGTAACGCCATCAGCCTCGAGGCCAGCCTCTCGTTTCTCGGCCTCGGCGTCCAGCCACCCACGCCCTCGTGGGGCAACATGATCGCCTCCGGGCGCGACACGCTGGTCAACGCCCCGTGGGTCGCGGCGGCACCCGGGGTCGCGCTGGTGGTTGTGGTCGTGGCGTGCACGCTGCTGGGCGACGCCGTGCGTGACGCGCTCGACCCGACTAGAATGGGTCTATCATCGCCGACCTGGACGAGGCCATGACTCGACGACGGCTCACCGTCACCTACGTACTCGTCGCGGTCCTGGGCGGGGGCGTGGTGTCCGCCGGGAACAGGGGAGCGGCGAGGCTCCGCGGCCAGGAGTACGATATCGTCCTCGCGGGCGGCCACGTGCTCGACCCCGAGACGGGGCTCGACGCCACCCGCCACGTAGGGATCCAGGGCGGCCGCATCGCGGCCGTCACCACCGAGCTCCCCGCCGCGCGCGAGACGCTGGACGTCTCGGGGCTCATGGTCGCCCCCGGCTTCATCGACCTCCACGCCCACGGGCAGGATTCCGAGAGCTACCGATACTATGCGCACGACGGCGTGACCACGGCGCTCGAGCTCGAGATCGGGACCTTCCCGGTGGCGCGCTGGTACGCGGAGCGCGACGGCCGCGCGCTCATCAATTACGGCGTCACAGTCGGCCACCCGGGCGCGCGGCGTGCGCTCCTGCGCCATGACCAGTCGCTGGCCGGCGCCGCGGCGCTCGGCGACACGAGCCGGACGTGGACGCACGGAACGCTGCGCGACGCCGAGCTGCCCAGCCTCGATACGCTGGTCGACCAGGGACTGGCAGAAGGGGCACTGGGCGTGGGCTTCGGCATCGCGTACACACCCGGCGCGAGCCGCCAGGAGATCTTGCACCTGTTCCGAGTGGCGGCGCGCCGCGGCGTCGTCTGCTTCGTCCACCTGCGCGAGGGCGGCCGGGATCCGGAGTCGGGCGGCAGCGTCGGCGCCTTGCAGGAGGTGCTCGCAGACGCGACCGCGACTGGTGCGGCCCTGCACGTGGTGCACGTGACGAGCATGGGCCAGAGCGACACGCCGTTCCTGCTCCAGCTCATCGCGGGGGCGCGCGAGCACGGCCTCGACGTGACGACCGAAGCGTACCCCTACACCGCAGCCTCCACCGGCATCCAGTCGGCCGTGTTCGACCGGGGTTGGCAGGACAGGATGGGGATCGGCTATCGCGACATTCTTTATCCGCCCACGGGCGAGCGTCTCACACGGACCAGCTTCCAGCGGCTGCGCCGCACCGGGGGCGTGGTCGTCTTCTTCATCATCCCTGACAGCATCGTACGTCTTGCCCTGGCCGACCCGCTCGTGATGGTGGCGAGCGACGGCATCTCTGCGCACGGTCACCCCCGCCTCGCCGGGACCCACGCCCGCGTCCTGGGGCGCTACGCCCGCGACTCGGGCGCACTGAGTCTCATGGACGCCGTGCGCAAGATGACCCTGATGCCCGCGCAGCGGCTCGAGCAGACAGTGCCGGCGATGCACGCGAAGGGGCGGGTCCAAGCAGGCGCGGACGCCGACCTCACCGTATTCGACCGGGTGAAGGTCCTCGACCGGGCCACGTACGAACGGCCGGCGCAGTTTTCCGACGGGATCGTCCACGTCCTCGTGAACGGCACGTTCGTGGTTCGCAACGGCGCATCGGTGGCTCAAGTGTATCCGGGGAGAGCCGTCCGGCGTACGCCCTAGCTCATCGAATGGTCGGGACGCCGGATCACGACGCTGCGAGCTCCCGCAGCACCGTTTCGCTGAGCTCGTGCCCGCCGTCGAACGCGATCTCCCGAACCGAAATCCCGTGGGCGCGGAGCCGCTCGGTGATCCCCGTGACCACCTTCGCCGTGATGAACTGGTCGGACCGCCCGTACACGAGCGACAGCCGCGCGGCCCGCAACCGATCCGCGACCGTCTCGAGCGTGAGATCCAGATCCGGTGGAAACTCGCCGCCCCAGAGCGTGAGACGATCGACTCTGGCTCTGCCCATCGCCGTCCAGCGACTGGCGGTGGCGGCGCCCTGGGAAAAGCCGAGCGCGTGCACGATCACCTGTGGACGATCGACGAATCCGAAGACGTCGTCATGCACGGCGTCGAGATACCGCACGTAGTCGTCGATTTCCGCCAGTCGGTCCTCACGGGTCATCCAGCTCGCACCCACCCGGCGCTCGGCGGCGCTCTCACTCAGGTAAAACCGCGAGAGCCCTTCAGGCGCGACGATCACACGGGCGCCATCGTCCAACGGCTCGAAGTGGCGGAGGAACCGTCCCGCCAGCTGGCCGTAGCCATGGCAGACGACCCACAGCTGGCGCGTAGCGGGCCCGGGCTCGCCCAGCGAGTAGTAGCGCGCGGTCCTGGTCGCGAGGAGGCGGTGTTCCCGCATCAGGTCACCAGAATCGTCACGATCTCGTGCGGTTCGGCCACGAACCGCACTGTTTTCCCCCGGCCCTCGAGCACCAGCGCCGTCGACTCGCGCTCGTCGGCCCGAACGCGATGAGCGCTCTTCACGCCCTCGCCGAACCGCCAGGCGCCCGGCGCCCGGCGCCCGGTGGCATTGTAGCACCGCAGCACCAGCGGCGAACCTTGTTGCGCGGGCTTCACCGCGGACACGACGAGCCCGGTCCCTTCGAGCGCGATGTCGATCGGCGGGACCACGAGGTCTCCTGCGTCCCGCAGCCAGAACCCGCGGACCGGGAGGAAGGCGTCTTCCCACAGGGACGGGATCAGGTCGCCGCGCTCCAGCTCGGCTTGCGACACCGGGGCGATCGCCAGCTCCACGCGACTCATCCCGAGGCACTGGGCGAGCGGCGTCGCGGTCGGCCAGCCGGCGTGCCCCGGGCGTGTCGGCAGATCCCCGCGCGACAACTCGCCGACGCAACGGAGCAGCGTCAGCACGAGGTCTCCGCGCCGCGTCCACTCGTATTCGAAGAAGCCGGGCGCCAGCAGCGCCAGGCCACGCCGCCCGTCCGCCACCGCGACGAACCGCTGCGCGGGTGCGGTCGGGACCGGCGTCTCGAGCGGATACTCCGCCGCCCGCACGACCACCGGCGGGCGCGCGACCGACCCGAACGCGGCCCCCGCGACAGCGGGGACACCCGTGAGGTCGGTCGGTACCCGGGCGCGCAGCCGGTGCCACGTGGCCTGGTTGTCGAGGTCGAGGATGCAGCGGACCACGGGACTGTCTGCGTGGAGCATCACGACGAGCCGTACCTCCACACGCCCGGGACGACTCTGCGTGACGCTGTTCACTTGACGTAGCTGCGTGACGCCTTTCCCAGCTCGTAGAGCGAATGTGGCCTCAAGCGCCGCTACCAACGGCCCCGCGGCCAGCCGCCGCACCCTGATCGGCCCGGCGGCGCGCACGATGCGATCCCGGACCGGCGGGCAATAGGTGTATGTGTCCCCGGCATCGCCGCCGTCCTCGAGCCGCAGCACGTCGAAGAACCGCTCGCCGGTGCGCCGGTCGTGCACGGCCAGCGCACCCGTCGGCTCCAAGACGATCTCGATCCAGTGGTTCGCCAGCGAGCGGCCCTTCACCACGGCGCCCTCTCCCGCCCGGTCCGGCCGAATCGCGCCCGGCGTCAGCGCGGCGCACCGGACCCCCAAGCCAGGCACGGCCGGCAGACGCAGCGCCACGCGCACCCATTCCACTTCGTCCTGGTCCGGGTAATGTCGGGCCGCGTCGAGCCGCTCTTGCCCCGGCCGCCGGTCGAGCAGCTGCAGCGCGATCGGTCGAGCGTCCGGCCCCGCAAGCCCGAACGGCCGGTACCCCTGCCCCTGGCGCGACACCCCTCCGGACGGCGGCCCCACCAGCACGTCGCGCCGAAACAGCGTGACATCGACCACGACCACACCACCTCGCGGCCGCGCCGCGGGGTTCCACAGCACGAGCGCCGGCGCCGCGTCGCCGGCGCGCTCCCGCGCCGCGTCCGGGTCGTGGTGCACCAGGTCGAGCACGGCCCCGCGCACGACGTCCCGCGCCAGCGCCTCGACGTTGGTGAGCCGCCCGTCGACTGCGCGCGCTACGTCGTCGATCGTGCACCCCGCGATCGCATCGTGGAACTGGCAGCGGGCGAGCGTGCGCCACGCCAGCTCGAGCAAGGGACGCCGGTCGCGACCTCCCGCGCGGCGCGCGAGCGCCGCCAGTGGCTCGGCGAGCCGCTCGAGGGACAACTCAGCCGCCGTGGCGCGCCGCTTGAGCGGCGCCCGGGTGGCGTGCACGCCTTGCAGCGTCCAGGCGTAGCGGTAGGACCAGCGCAGCTCCCCGTCGAGCGGCGCCGGTTTCGCGCCTTCCCCAGCGAGCTGGAGGAACTCATCGAGCCGCGACACTCGAAACGCGCTGCGCGGCTCGAGCTCAGCCAGCAGCTCGCGCAGGCGGGACACGGCGGGGTGAGCGGCATGATGGTCGGCGCCGATGAGCACGGCGACGTGCTTCCCGGCGGCGCGCTCCACGAGCGCCGTCCGGACACCCGTCCACACCGCGCCCAGGCCGTCGGCATCCGCGGGCAGCGCAGCCCCGAGCTCGTAGCCCCGGGGCGGGAGGTGCCATAACAGCACGTCCCGGCCCTCGGGGCCGCGCCAGCGGTACAGGTCGCGCTCCTGGCCGGGCTCGCCGCCCAGCCCCCGCCACACGACGCCAAAGCGGATGCCGAACTCACGCGCCAGCGTCGGCCATGCCGCCGGATGGCCGAAGGCGTCAGGCGAATACAGGACGTCGAGTCGCCCGCCGAGCTGCTCGGCGTCCGCCGCGCCGAGCAGCAGATTACGCACCAGCGCTTCCCCCGAGGGGATCAGCTCGTCGGCGAGAACGTACCAGGGCCCGACCTGCAGGCGCCCCGTCTTCACCAGGGTCTTGAGCTCGGGTTCGCGGTCCGGGCGGGCGCGCAGGTAATCGGCCACCAGCACCGTCTGGCCGTCGAGCAGGAAGCTGCGGTATCCGGGGTCGGCCGTCAGCCGCTCGAGCACGTCGTCCAGCGCGGGCACGAGGCGCGCCTGAAACGCGGCGCGCGGCAAGTACCACTCGCGATCCCAGTGAGTGTGCGGGATGAGATGGAAGATGAGCCCGCTCATTGGCGCTGAAGGCTAAGGGGCTGACGCGGCTCCCGCGAGCGGCGATATTCCTGCCCATGCTGAAACGCGCCTTGCTCGCCCTGCTCGCCGTCCCCGCCATCGCGGGCCTCACTCTCGTCGCCGTCCGGCTCACCCCCGGCCCCCAACGGGACGGGACTACCCTGCTCCCCTCCGGCTGGCGAATTCACCCGGCGGGTCGGCAGGTCGACGTCGGCACTTTGCCGCTGAACGTCGTGACGCTCTCCGACGGCTCGGTGCTGGTGACGAATAACGGCTACGGTGAGAACGGCCTCATGCGCATCGACCCGCTCGCCGGCAGCGTGGTGTGGCGGCTGCCGCTCAAGGCGGCATGGCTCGGGCTCGCCCGCTCCGGCCGTGACTGGCGGGACACCGTGTGGGCGAGCGGCGGCGGGACCAACCGCGTGTACCGGCTGGCCTGGCAGGGCGGCGCACGGTGGAGCGCCGACACCGTCACGCTCGCCGACTCGAGCGCGCGGCTGTTCGCCGCGGGGCTCACGCTCGTCCCCACGCGAGGGCTCGTGGCGGTCGTCGGAAACCTGAGCGACTCGGTGTACCTGATCGACGCCGCCACGCTGGCGCGCCGCGGCGCGGTCGCCGTCGGCCACCGGCCCTACACGGTCGTCGCCGATGTCGCGCACCTGTACGTCAGCGATTGGGGCGACTCGACGGTCTCCGTCGTCGACCTGTCCGCTACTCCGCCGACCCGTCGGTCCATGTTCGTGGGCCCGCATCCTTCCGCGCTAGCGCTGCGCGGCGGGGAGCTGTTCGTGGCCCTCGCGGGCGCGAACGGCATCGTGCGCGTCGATCTAGCGCGGGGAGCTGTGGTGGAGCAGCTCACCGTCGCACTCGATCCCCACGCGCCGACCGGCAGCGATCCCAACGCGCTCGCTCTGTCGCCCGATGGGAAGACCCTGTACGTAGCGATGGCGGGCAACAACGCCGTCGCCGTGGTGCGCCTCGAGACGACGCGCATGCGCGTCGCCGGACTCGTGCCGGTGGGCTGGTATCCCACCGCCGTCGCCGTGTCACCCGACGGGCGGGCGCTGTACGTCGCGAACGGCAAGGGCGCCGGGTCGGGGGCGAATCCCGACGGCAAGTACATCGGCAACGTGATCGCCGGGTCGGTCTCGATCGTGCCCGCGCCCGATGGCACCACGCTCGTCCGTTATACCCGTGAAGTGTACGCGCTCAGCCCGTACTCGAACGCCCGCCTGCGCGGCGTTGCGCCCGACCGCCTGACCGCTCGCCCGCCGGTCCGCCATGTGGTCTACATCATCCGGGAGAACCGCACCTACGATCAGGTGCTGGGTGACCTGCCGCAGGGAAACGGCGACCCGCACCTCGCCATCTTCAACGACTCCATCACGCCGAACGCGCACGCCATCGCCCGGCGCTTTGTGCTGTTCGACAACTTTTACGTCGACGGCGAGGTCTCGGCCGACGGCCACGATTGGAGCGACCGCGCATTCGCGGGCGACTACAATGAGAAAACGTGGCCGCACATCTACTCCAACCGCCGCAAGTGGGACCTGACGAACGGTGAAGATCTGGCGACTCCACGCGATGCCTATCTGTGGGATGCCGCCAAACGCAAGGGGCTCTGGGTCGTCAACTTCGGCGAGCTCACGGAGTCCGACGACGAAGATTGGAGCGCGACCCGCCGGGCGCGAACCAACATCCCGGGGCTCAAGGACATCACCGTTCCCGAGTACCCCGGGTTCGTGCTCGGCATTGCCGACACGACCCGCGCACGATTGTTCGCCGATTCCGTCGCGAGCTGGGATCGCCAGGGCCGGTTCCCCGACCTCGTCTTCCTCTGGTTGCCACGGGACCACACCCTCGGTCGCCAGGCAAGCCGGCCGACGCCACGCTCCATGGTCGCCGAGAACGACCTGGCGCTGGGACAAGTCGTCGAGCGCCTGTCGCAGTCGCCGTCCTGGTCCTCGCTCGCCGTCTTCGCGCTCGAAGACGACGCGCAAAACGGCCCCGATCATGTCGACGCGCACCGCTCGGTGCTGCTCCTCGCGTCGCCCTACGCCAAGAGCGGCGGCGTGGACAGCACACTGTACACGACGAGCTCGGTGGTGCGCTCGATCGGGTTGATCCTCGGGTTGCCGCCGCTCAGCCAATACGATGCGGCCGCCACGCCGTTGTGGAACGCGTTTGCGGACCGCCCTGACACGACGCCGTTCACTCACCTCGCCAACGCGTGGCCGCTCGACCAGCTCAACCCACGCGCGTTTCGGTCGCGCATTCCGGCGCGCGATCTGGCGGAAGCCGATGCTGCCGACGAAGCGCTCTTGAACTGGGAGATCTGGACGAGTGTGCGCCCGGGCTCGTCACCGCCGCCGACCCGGCGGTCGCTCGTCGCGAACCGCTGACGTCCTGGCGGTGACACGCGGGCAAAACCCTTAAAGACGCTTCAGCAGCCCGCGAAGTAACGCGGCGCGCGCGCGCATCCGGAGCGCGATGCAGCAGCGCCACAACACTAGCCACAGCGCCGAACGCCGCTCGGTCCGTCGCTCACGTGCTCCACCCCGTCGACTGCGTCAGCGCCGCACGCCCTTCGCATTGCGCGACAATCCGTTGACGCCTCGCGGCCGCACGCTGTGCAGTCTGTGCAGTGATGCGCGTCACGTCCGCAACGCCTGGCATATGCCTTGCCACCTAACGCCCTGATTACATCGCTCGGGTACCACACACTTGCGCCCTCGGTCGACGCGGGTCATCCACCCGGCCGGCCGGCCGACCAACCAGTGAGACAGGGACCTTGGGCCGTATTTCCCGACCGCATCCTCTGCACGCGGGCCCTGGCGTGAGTTCCGCCGGCGCCACCGCGGTGACCGCGTCGCGCCCGCCACGGGCAGACTCCGTCCCGGCGCCCGCCCCGCGACCGCGCGTGGGAGGGAAGTTCCTCTTCGTCGGCACGGAAAAGCTGTACGTGCGCGGCGTGACCTATGGCGCTTTCGCTCCCGACGCGCGCGGCAACGAGTATCACGACCTCGCGACCGTGGAGCGAGACTTTGCCGACATGGCCGCGCACGGCATCAACGCCGTGCGCATTCCCCACACGATGCCGCCCCGCCCGCTGCTCGACGTCGCGGCGCGTCACGGCCTGCGCGTCATGGTCGGACTCAGCGCCGAACAGTACATCGGGTACATCATCGACCGCCGCGGCGCACCCGACGTCGAGGCGGTGATTCGCGACAAGGTACGCAGCTGTGCCGGGCATCCGGCGCTGCTGTGCTACGCGCTGGGCAACGAGATCCCGGCGCCGATGGCGCGCTGGCTCGGCCGCCGCCGCGTGCAACGCTACCTCGAGCGACTGTATCGCGTGATCAAACACGAGGACCCGGGCGGGCTCGTCACCTACGTCAACTATCCGACGACCGAGTACCTCGAGCTGCCGTTCCTCGACTTCGTCTGCTTCAACGTGTACCTCGAATCCCAGGACCGGTTCGAGGCGTACTTGGCGCGCCTCCAGAACATCGCCGGTGACCGGCCGCTCGTCATGAGCGAGCTGGGCCTCGACGCGGTGCGCAACGGCGAAGCCGCCCAGGCGCGGTCGCTCGACTGGCAGGTGCGCACGGCGTTCGCGGGCGGGTGCGCCGGCGTGTTCGTATTCTCCTGGACCGACGAGTGGTATCGGCACGGCCATGACGTCGCGGACTGGGGGTTCGGCCTCACGCGCGTCGATCGGTCGCCGAAACCCGCGCTGGACACGGTGCGGGAAGCGTTCGCCGAGGTGCCGTATTCGACCAGCGTTCCCTGGCCCCGCATCTCGGTCGTGGTGAGCACGTACAACGGCTCGCGCACGATCCGCGCCTGCCTGGAAGGGCTGCAGCGCCTCGCGTACCCGGATTACGAAGTGATCGTGGTGGACGATGGATCCAGGGACGCTACGGGTGCGATCGCGCGCGAGTACGGCGTGCGGCTGATCCAAACCGCCAATCGCGGCCTGGCGAATGCGCGCAACACGGGTCTGCAGGCAGCGAGCGGTGAGATCGTCGCCTATATCGATGACGACGCGCATCCCGACCAGCATTGGCTCACCTACCTCGCCGCCACGTTCCTGAGCACGTCGCACGCCGGCGTGGGCGGACCGAACATCGCACCACCCGGTGACGGACCGATCGCCGAATGCGTCGCCCGCGCGCCCGGCGGACCCATGCACGTCCTCATCACCGACCGCGAGGCCGAGCACATCCCCGGGTGCAACATGGCGTTCCGGAAGTCCTGTCTCGAGGCGATCGGTGGCTTCGATCCGCAGTTCCACACCGCCGGGGACGACGTGGACGTCTGCTGGCGTCTGCAGGAGCAGGGGTGGACCCTCGGCTTTCATCCGGCCGCGATGGTCTGGCACCACCGCCGCAACTCGGTGCGCACCTACTGGCGGCAGCAGATCGGCTACGGCCGCGCCGAGGCGATGCTCGAGCGCAAGTGGCCCGAGAAGTACAACGGGCCGGGCCACGTGCGCTGGGCGGGCCGTATCTACGGCAGCGGGCTGACGCACGCCCTCGGATGGCGCCGTCCGCGCGTGTACCACGGCGTGTGGGGCGGCGCGCCGTTTCAGTCGCTGTACGCGCCCGCGCCCAGCCTGCTCGGCTCGCTCCCGCAGATGCCGGAGTGGCACCTGATGACGGCGACCCTGGCGGGAATCGCCGCCTTGAGCGTGGCCTGGAAGCCGTTCCGGCTCGCGCAGCCACTGCTGTTGTGTGCCGTCGCTCCGCCCATCGCGCAGGCCTGGCTGAGCGCGGTTCGCGCCCGCTTCGCGGACGGGCCGGCGCGTTGGTCGGCCCGGCTGCGGCGTCGGCTCCTGACCGCCGCGCTGCACTTGATGCAGCCCCTCGCCCGCCTGCGCGGGCGGCTCAACGAAGGCCTAACGCCGTGGCGACGGCGCGGCACGCCACGGCCGGCGCCGCTCTGGCCGGTCACCGCGTCCATCTGGAGCGAGCAGTGGCAGGAGCAGGAGCAACGGCTCCACGCCATGGAAGCGGGCCTGCGAGCGGACGGCGCGAGCGTGCTGCGCGGCGGGCGACACGCACGCTGGGATCTCGAGGTCCGGGGCGGGTTCTTCGCCGCCGCCCGCTTGCTGATGGGCGTCGAAGCGCATGCCGGCGGGAAGCAGCTCATTCGCCTGCGGTGGTGGCCGGACGTGCCCGCGCGGGGCCCGCTCCTGACGCTCTTCTTCGCTGGGCTCGGGCTCGGTGCGGCGCGCGACCGCGCCTGGGTCGCCGCCGCAGTCCTCGGACTCGGCGCCCTGCTGTTCGCCTGGCGCACCCTGGAGCAATGCGCCGCTGCGATGACCACGATCCGCGAGGCCGTCGCGCAGCTGCGGCGCGGCGCCGCCGGATGAGCGACCTCGCGCTGTATCGCCGATTGCACCGCCAGGCACGACCGTATTGGCTCCACCTGGCGGGCCTGTTCGGGATCGGGCTGCTCGCGAGCCCCATCGCGCTCCTCAACCCGGTGCCCCTCAAGCTCGTGGTTGACTCGGTGCTCGGCGACCGGCCGTTGCCCCGGTTCCTGCAGGCGATCCTGCCGGCCACGGTCGGGCGGACCGCCCCGGCCATGCTCGCGGTTGCCGTCGGGCTGCTGCTCGCCGTCACGGCCCTCGGCCAGCTCCACAGCCTTACGACCGCGCTGCTCCGCACCTACGTAGGCGAGCGGCTGATGCTCGATCTGCGCTCTCAGCTGGTTCAACAGGTCCAGCGTCTGTCGCTCTCCTATCACGACTCGCGCGGCACAGCGGATTCCATTTACCGCATCCAGCACGACGCTCCGGCGATCCAGAACATCCTCGTCGAGGGAGCTATTCCGTTCGTATCCGCCGCCATCACGGTCGTCACGATGTGCGTCGTGACGGCGCAACTCGATCGGCAGCTCGCGCTGGTGGCCTTGACGATCTGCCCGCCGCTGTTCTTCCTGTCCCGCGTGTACCGCCCGCGGATGCGACGCCAATCTCGGCGCGTGAAGAAGCTCGAGAGCACCGCTCTCGCCGTTGTGCAGGAGGCGCTCGGGGCGCTGCGCGTGGTGAAAGCGTTCGGCCAGGAGGCGCACGAGACCGCCCGCTTCGTGCACCGCTCGCGGGAGGGGATGACCGAGCGGCTGCGCATGGCACTCCTCGAGGGAGGCTACGGTCTGCTCATCGGGCTCGTCACGGCGCTCGGGGTGGCGGCCGTGCTGCTCATCGGGGTCGGCCACGTCCGGGCGGGGGTCATCACGCTGGGGCAGCTGCTGCTGGTGCTGGGCTATCTGGGCCAGCTGTACGAGCCCCTGAAAACGATCAGTCGCAAGGCGACCGCGCTCCAAGGATACCTGGCGAGCGCCGAGCGGGCGTTTGCGCTTCTGGACGAGCAGCCCGACGTGCCGGAGCGGCCGCATGCCCGACCGGTGACGCGCGCGACGGGCGCCGTGGAGTTCCGCGGCGTCTCGTTCGCGTACGGGCCGGACCGCCCGGTCCTGCACGATATCTCTTTCAAGATCGAGCCGGGAACGCGGCTCGGAGTGGTCGGGGCGACCGGGGCCGGCAAGACCACGCTGATCAGCCTGCTCACGCGCTTTTACGACCCGACCGCGGGGCAAATCCTGCTGGACGGCGTCGACTTGCGCGATTACAAGCTCGACGACCTGCGCCGCCAGTTCGCGGTGGTGCTTCAGGACACGGTGCTCTTTTCGGCCAGCATCGCCGAGAACATCGCGTACGCCGCGCCGGGGGCGAGCCGGGAGCAGATCGTCGCTGCCGCGCACGCCGCCAACGCGCACGAGTTCATCGTACGCCTGCCGCGGGGTTATGACACGCAGGTCGGCGAGCGCGGCGCGCAGCTCTCGGGGGGCCAGCGACAGCGCATCGCACTCGCCCGCGCCTTCCTGAAGGACAGTCCGGTGGTGATCCTCGACGAGCCCACGAGCGCCGTCGACGCCGAAACGGAAGCGAGGATTCTCGGGGCGATGCGGCACTTGATGCGCGGCCGCACCGTGCTCGTGATCTCCCATCGGCCCAGCACACTGGAGCGTTGTGCGGGGCTCCTCGTGCTCGACAGTGGCCGCGTCGTCAGCGATACCACTCCATCGGTCCCGAGCGCGCAGCCGCCGGTCGCGCAGTCAGCCGCTGGCGAGCGGCGGTCGAATCTCAAGACCCACCCGGCCGTTCGCGCCTGGTGCGAGTTGTATCCGCACGCCGAGCCGGTGTCGATCACGCCTCTGCGGGTCCGTAAGCGGAAGAGCAATGTGTACCGGCTCGAGGGCGTGGGCCAAGCCGGATCGGCCGTGATAGCGAAGCGGTGTCGGACAGCGGTCGCTCAGGTCGAGCGCACGGTCTACGAGGACATCCTTGCCGGCCTCCCGGTCGCGTCGCTCCGCTACTACGGATTCGTTGACGAACCGGACGCGGCCTTCGGCTGGCTCTTCATGGAAGAAGCCGGCGGGGCCGACTACTCGAATTTGCTCCCCGAGCACCGCGCGCGGGCCGGCCGCTGGTTGGGATTGCTCCATGCCGCCGCTGCCGGTGTTGGCGCCCGGGGCCGGCTCCCCGACGGCGGGCCCGCCCGCCATCTGCAGCGGCTGCGAGCCGTTCGCGAAACGATGCGACGGCACGTCGACAATCCCGTGCTGTTGCCGGAAGATGTCGGCTTCATCGAAGGGCTCACGGCCCGGCTCGACGATCTCGCCGCGCATTGGAACCGCCTGGAGGAGATCTGTCACGGCGTGCAGCCGACGCTGGTGCACGGCGATTTCAACGGCAGGAACATTCGCCTCCGCACCATCCACGGGGACGCCACCCTCGCCGTCTTCGACTGGGAGGAAGCTGGTTGGGGCGTGCCTGCAGTCGACCTGGCGCAGCAGCTGACCGTGCAGTCGGGGCAGTTGTCTGCGAACCCCGACGTTTCGAGCTACTGGTCCGCTGGGCGGGAAGGCTGGCCGGACCTGAGTAGCGAGGCGTGCTGGCGGCTGGCGTATTGCGGAACGGTCTTCCGCACACTGTCCGCCATGTCTTGGATAGCGGATGACCTGGCGAACGACTGGGCGCATGCGTCTCTCCGCGACACGCGGCTGTACGCGGCCGAGCTGGAGGCCGCCCTGCAGCGACTCGATTGGGTGGGCCGCCCGTCGCCGCCGCAGCGCGAGGTGGCCGCGACATGAAGCGACTGCGCATTGGCTTCCTCGTGTCGTCGCGCTTTGCGCAGACCACGGGCCTTGTGACGGCGGTGATGCAAGCGCTCTCGGACGCCGGCGCAGTGGTCGACGTCATCCATCCTACGCAAGGAGCGCTCGATCTCTCGGTCGTGCGGGTCGAGCACGATCTCTACGTCCTGAAAAAGACGAGCCGCCTAGCCTTGAGCATCGCCGGAGCGCTGCACGCCCAGGGAGCCGCCATCGTGAATCCCTATCCGGTGACCGTGGCACTCCGCGACAAGATCGTCACGAGCAGGATCCTGCAAATGGCCGGAGTGCCCACCCCCGCCACGTACGTCGCGGCGCGCCCCGAGCGGCTGACGCCCCTGCTCGCTCAGGGACCACTCGTCCTCAAGCCGTATCACGGCTCGGATGGGATCGGTGTGCGAGTCGTCCGCACCGTCGCCGAACTGGAGGCCGTGCGGGCCGGCAGAGACCCGATCCTCGCGCAGCGCTATCACGCGCCCCAGGGCCGCGACCGGAAGATCTACGTGGTAGGTGGACGCCTGTTCGGCGTCAAAAAGGTCTTTCCCATCCGGACCGAGCAGGACCGACGCGGGGAGCCGTTCACACCCCGTCCGGAGCTGTGCGAGATCGCGCGGCGCTGCGGCCGGGCTTTCGGCATCGACCTCTACAGCGTCGACATCATCGAGAGCGAAGGGAAGCCGTACGTCGTGGATATGTGCAGCATCCCGGGGTGCGGCGGCGTCCCGGACGCGTCGCAGCTGCTCGCCTCGTACCTGCTGTCGGCGGCGGAGCGCGCCGCCCGGGGACAGCGGCTGTCGATGGCCGGAGCCCAAGCATGATCGCGCATCGCGTGAGCGAGACCAGCGCGCTGCGCGAACGACTGGCTCGCTCCCTCGACGAGCGGCGGGAGCCTGGGGCGGCCGAGCTGTGCGACGCTCTGGAGCGCCTGCTGGACGGCGCCGATGCATCACCGGACACCATCGGTCTCGAGCGTCTGCAAAAGGGTGTCTACAGGCTCCGAGTCGGCGGTGGATCCGACCGCACGCTCGTGCTCAAACGCCACACCCCCGCTATCGCGCACACCGACCGCCTCGTCGCGGAGCGCTGGCTGCCGGCACTCGGTCTCGGCGAGCGCTGCCCTCGGCTCCTGGCGGCTGCGGCGCAGCGAGAAGGGCGCTGGGTGTGGCACGTGTACGAGGACCTCCGTTCCGAGACGCTCGCTGATCGGTGCGAGCGCCCTCGTCTGGAGGCGGCGGTCGATCTCATCGCCCAGCTCCACACACGAGGCGCGGGCCACCCCCTCTTGCCCGAGGTCCGCTGGCTCGCCCGCGATCATGGCGGGCGATCGCTGATCACGAACCTCCGCGACGGCATTGGCGCGCTCGAGGCGCTCGCGACCGTTCGCACGCCGGAGTTTGCCCAGGCCCGTAGCCATCTGCTCGAGCGACTGTACCGGCTGCTCGAAGAGGCGCCCGATCGTATCCGCCTCATGGTCGAGGCTGGAGGGCCCGATACGCTGCTGCACGGCGATCTCGGGCCGAAGAACATCTTCGTCGCCCTGGCCAGCGACGGCCCGTGCGCCCGGCTCGTCGATTGGGATCACGTCGGCGTAGGCCCGGCGGGCTACGACGTCTCGACGCTCCTCTATCAGTCGTCGCCCGAGGAGCGACCTTGGATACTGCGTCGCTATCGCGAGGCCGTCGAACGCGCCGGGTACCGGTTGGCACCCGACGACGAACTCAATCGTCTGTTCCACACGGCCGAGACCGCCCGCGGCGTCAACTGCGTCATCTGGCCCGCCATGGCTCTGTTGAACGATGGCGCCGAGTGGGGTCGAAGCGGACTCGTGGACATCGAGGCCTGGTTCGAGACGCTCCGCCCGCCGCTCTCCGACGGCGTCGCGTGAGCCTCACGGTGTGTCTCGCCCCGGCGAACACCATCGGCTACCCCCAGGGAGGCGGGCACCTCTGGGTGTACCTGAACTGGGCCCTGGCCCTGCGCGCCATCGGATGTCGGGTGATCTGGCTGGAAGGCGTGGACGACGCTGAGGGCGACGACTCGCTCGCGCGCCGCCGTCGCTGGCGCGGCCGCGACGTGCGCGAGTGCGTCGCCACCTTGAAGGCGCACCTCGGACGCTATGGCTTCGCCGAGGCGCTGGCGCTCTACTCGGTCACCGGCGACCCTCTTCCTGACGACCTAGCGGCCGCCGGCCTGGACTTGGACGCGGCGGCCGATGGCGATCTGCTCCTGAACCTGTCGCACGCGTTGCCCGAGTCGGTGGTGCGACGGTTTCGCCGCTCCGCCTTCGTCGACACTGACCCCGGCCTGTTCCAGGTCTGGATGACCACGGGCGACATCTGCGTGGCTCCCCACGACGTCTACTTCACGATCGGCGAGACGGTGGGCACGCCGGCGGCGCGCTTCCCCGACTGCGGGCTCCGCTGGCACTACACGCCGCCGCCCGTGTTCCTCGCCGAATGGCCGGTCGTGCGTGCCGATCCCACGGTGCCTTTCACGACCATCACACACTGGTGGGGCGGGACGTTCGAGTTCGCGGGCACGACCTTCTCCAACGAGAAGCGGATTGCCTACCTCGAGTACGCCGACCTCCCGTCCCGTACGCCGGCACGGCTCGAGCTGGCGGTGTGCCTGGGTCAGCACTATGCCGAATGGCGCGAGCGCCTCGGCGCCCTGGGTTGGGGCGTGCGTGAGGCATGGGAGGTCAGCGCCACGCCGGAGCAGTATCGCGCCTACATCCAGGCGTCGCGGGGCGAATTCAGCTGCGTGAAGCCCTACTGTGTCCAGTTCGTGAACAGCTGGACCAGTGACCGCACGATCTGCTACCTGGCCAGCGGGAAACCGGCGGTGGTGCAGCACACCGGGCCCAGCCGGCTGCCCGACGCCGCGGGCTTGTTCCGGTTCCGATCGATGGACGATGCGGTGCGCGCGCTGGCGGCGATCGAGGCCGATTATGAGCGACACTGTCGCCTCGCGCGCAGCCTCGCCGAGGAGCACTTCGACGGTTGCCGGGTGGTGACGCGAGTCCTGGAGCGCGCGCTCACATGACGACGCGCGGCGTGGCGGGTGTGCGCGAGCGCCTCGAGCGCTCGCTCGAGCGATGGCAGGAGCCGGGCGCGGCGGAGCTATGCGAGGCCGTGGGAGAATTGCTGGGCGGCGCGTCGCGACCGGGAGAAGGGCTGCAGCTCGAACGACTCAAGCCGGCGGTGTACCGCCTGAAGGTCGGGAGCACCCCCGGCCGAGCGCTCATCGCCAAGCGGCACCCGCCGGCCGTCGCGCAAACGGACCGCCTGGTGGTCGAGCGCTGGCTGCCCGCCCTCGACTTGGGCGACGGGTGTCCACAACTGCTTGCGGCGGCGGCGGAACGCGAGGGGAGCTGGGTGTGGCACGTCTACGAGGATTTGGGTGACGGCAATCTCGCCGCCGAGCGCCTGCCGTGGCGCCTTGATGCGGCAGTGGACTTCATGGCGGAGCTGCACCTGCGAGCCGCCGGCCATCCGCTGCTTCCCGAGGCCCGGTGGCGTGCCCGCGACCACGGCGTGCACTTCTTCACGTCGAACGTGCGCGATGCCGTCGTGGCGCTCGAGGCGCTCGCGACACCTCCCCGTGATGTGCCGCAGGAGTTCGCCGGCGCGCGCGAGCGCCTGTTGCAATGCCTGTACGCGCTTCGCGACGATGCGCCACGGCGCGTGCGCCTCCTGGAAGAGGCGGGTGGGCCGGACACGCTGCTGCACGGCGACCTCTGGCCGAAGAACGTGTTCGTGTCCATGACACCCGCCGGCCCGCGCGCCCGGCTCATCGACTGGGACCACGTGGGTGTGGGCCCGGCGAGCTACGACGTCTCCACCTTCCTCTATCAGTCCGCGCCAGAGGAGCGGTGGGCTATTCTGCGACGCTACCGCGAGGCCGTCGAGCGGAAGGGCTGGCGGCTTCCCGACCCCGGCGCACTGAACCTCCTGTTTCACACGGCGGAGTGTGCGCGCTACGCCCATTGCGTCGTCTGGGCGGCGATGGCCCTGCTGCACGACGGCGCCGAGTGGGGCATCGGCGAGCTCATGGATTTCGAGCACTGGTTCCGGGCGCTCCGGCCGCCCCTCGCCGAATGACCGCACCAGCGAAGCTGCTCATCGTCACGGCCGACGATTTCGGCATCAGCCGCGGGGTGAACCGCGGGATCGCGCAGGCGCATCGCGAGGGCATCCTCACGAGCACGAGTCTGATGGTGAACCGGCCCGCGAGCGTGCAGGCGGCCGACGTGGGCCGCGCATGCCCCGCCCTGAACATCGGCCTGCATCTCGAGCTCGATGCCGGCGGGGCGCGGGACGTGCCCACCGAGCTCGACCGGCAGCTGGCTCGCTTCACCGAGCTCGTCGGCGTGCCGCCGACGCACGCGGATTCGCACCACGACGTGCACAAGAACCCGCGCGTCCTGCCCGCCGTGCGGGCGTGGGCGCAGCGCATCGGGGTCCCGGTGCGCGGGTGCTCCCACGTGCGCCATCTCTCGAAGTTCTACGGCCAGTGGGGCGGCGAGACCCATCTCGAGCAAATCAGCGTCGACGGACTGCTCCGGCTGCTGGATGCGGAGCTCGGCCCCGGGGTGACCGAGCTCACCTGCCATGCCGGCTATGTGGACGAGGGACTGACCTCGAGCTACACAGTCGAGCGTGAAGCCGAGCTCCGCACGCTGTGCGACCAGCGCGTGCGCCAGGCACTCGCGGAGCGGGGCATTCGCCTGGTGGGGTTTCGCGACCTGCCGGCGCTCCTGGCTGCTTCCCCGGTCTCGGAGGGCGCCGCGTGATCGCCGTGATCTCGGTCTATAAGGTCGCGAACTTCCCGGACGGCGGGGGCCACTTCTGGGTCTACATGCAGTACGTCCAGGGGCTGCGCCGGCTCGGTTGCGACGTGTATTGGCTGGAGCAGTTCCGCCCCCCGGACGACCCCGCCGCAGAGACCCGTCTGCTCTCGACCTTCTTCGAGCGGCTGCGGCAGTTCGGGCTCGAAGGGAAGGCGCTCCTCTACGCCCGCGATCGTGGACGGGGCGCCGGCCCCGACGCCTTTCGCTTCGTCGGCGGCGACTGGTCCGACGCGGAGCGTGTGCTACGGCGGGTGGACTTGTTGCTGAACTTCCACTATGCGATCGACCCGCGATTGCTCGCCTGCGCCCGGCGCACGGCGCTCGTCGACATCGACCCGGGGCTGCTGCAGTTCTGGATCAGCACGGGTCAGCTCAACGTGCCGGCCCACGACTGCTACCTCACCACTGGCGAAACCGTGGGGACGCCCGCCGCCCGTTTCTCCGACTGCGGCCTGCCGTGGCACCGCATCCGGCCTCCGGTGTGTCTCGACCTCTGGCCCTTCACGTACGATCCCCACGCCGAGGCGTTCACTACCGTCTCGAGCTGGTCGACGACCGATTGGCTCAAGGTCACCGCGAACGGGAAAACGATACTGCGAGAGAACACCAAGCGGGTGGCGTTCCTCGAGTTCGCCGAGCTGCCACGGCGTACGCGCCAGCCCCTCGAGCTCGCGCTGTACACGGACGATCGCGACGCGGCGGACCTGACGCGGCTTACGCGGAACGGCTGGCGGGTGCGGCACTCCAGCGAGGTGGCGGGCAGCCCCGACGCCTACCGCTCTTACATCCAGCGCTCGCGCGGCGAGTTCAGCTGCGCCAAGGCGTCGTGCATGGAGTTCCAGAACGCCTGGGTCAGCGATCGGACGCTGTGCTATCTGGCCAGCGGCAAGCCGGTCGTGGTACAGGACACGGGTCCGAGCTCCTACCTCGTCAACGGGGAAGGCATGTTCCGCTTTTCCTCCGTCGACGAGGCCGCCGCTGCCCTGGACACAATCACTTGCGACTACGAGCGCCACTGCCGCGCGGCCCGGGACTTGGCCGAGACCCATTTCGACTCGAAGCGCGTCCTGGAGGGCGTGCTGAACACCACGCTGATGGCGAGGGAGACCGCATCGTGATCCCGATCATTCCGTTCTTGCTCCTGCAATCACAGTCCGTCGACCCGGCCCGCGTCCCGGACGTAGCGGCAAGCGTCACCGCCGCGCGGGTCGCACCGGCCGCCAGACCCGTGCTCGACGGGCGGCTGGACGACCCCGCCTGGACCCTCGCGACTCCGGTCGGCGGGCTGATGCAGCGGGACCCGCAGGAGGGCGCGCCCGCCACGGAGCGGGTGGACGTGCGGATCCTGTACGACGCCGAAGCGCTGTACATCGGGGCCCGCCTGTTCGACTCCTCGCCGCAGGCCATCATCCGCCGGCTGGGACGACGGGACGCCACGACCCACAGCGACGAGTTTCGGGTGCTCTTGGACAGCTACCACGATCGTCGCACCGCCTTCGAGTTCATCGTCAACGCCGCGGGCGTGAAGCGGGACGTTCTGCTGGGAGACGACGGGGGCTATTCGGACGACTCGTGGGACGCCGTGTGGGAGGCCGCGACTACGGTTGATTCGCTCGGCTGGACCGTCGAGATGCGGATTCCGCTCTCCCAGCTCCGGTTCTCGGGCGCGTCGGCGCAGGTGTGGGGAGTGCGCTTCGAGCGCTGGATCCAGCGCAAGAACGAGCTCGACATGCTCCCGCTCGTGCGGAAGACCGAGAGCGGCGTCGCGTCGCGCTTCGCCGATCTCCAGGGGCTGGAAGACCTCCCCGCGCCGAAGCGCGTGGAAGTCTTGCCCTATGTGGTCGGGCGCGGCCACTACGACACGCCGGACTCCCCGAGCGATCCCTTCGACCGTGGGAGCGCGTACCGGGGAGGTGTGGGCGCCGATCTCAAGTACGGCGTGACCTCGAACCTCACCCTCGACGCCACCGTAAACCCCGATTTCGGCCAGGTGGACTTGGACCCCGCGTTCGTCAACCTCACAGCCTTCGAAGTGAAGCTCGAGGAGAAGCGTCCCTTCTTCATCGAAGGCGGCAACATCTTCGGGTTCGCGGGAAACGGCAGCGGGCTCGCCAAGCTGAGCGATCGGCCGCAGTACTTCTACTCGCGGCGCATCGGTCAACCACCGCAGGGGTCGGTTACGGCTGACGGACAGTTCTCCGACGTCCCGACGAACAGTACCATCCTCGGCGCCGCGAAGCTGAGCGGCAAGCGGGCGAGCGGCTGGTCGATCGGAATCCTGGACGCGCTCACGGCACGCGAATGGGCCACCGTGGCGGACACGACGACCAACCTGCGCCATCGCGATGAGGTCGAGCCGGTGACGAACTACTTTGTCGGCCGACTGAAGCGCGACCTGCGCCACGGCAATACCACGCTCGGCCTCGTCGCCACGGCCGTGAATCGTGATCTCGATACGCCCGCGCTCGACATGCTCGGCAAGGCCGCCTACACGGGCGGTGTGGACCTCTTCCACCGCTGGGGCCACCACACCTACACGCTGGCCGCGAGCCTAGGCGGCTCGTACCTCCGCGGCGACACCCTCGCCCTCCAGCAGGCGCAACACTCCTCCAGCCGCTATTACCAGCGGCCGGACGCCCGGCGCTTCAGTTACGACCCACACCGCACCTCGCTCGCCGGGGTCACCGGGGACGTGTTTCTCAACCGGGTCGGCGGCCCGTGGAACTGGAGCGTCGCCGGCGAGTTCGTCTCGCCCGGGTTCGAAGTCAACGATCTCGGGTTCCAGGAGCGCGTCGACCGCATCTCCGCGGAGGTCAAGGGACGGCGGCGCTGGAGCCGGCCGGGCAAGGTGTTCCTGCACGCCGTCACCGAGCTGTCGCTCGACCGCAGCTGGAACTACGATGGCGATGCGATTCAGCGGAAACTCGGCCTGTACGCGTTCGGCCAATTCCGCAACTTCTGGATCGGGGAGGTGACCGCGCGTTATTCAGGGGCTGCCATCGATGACCGGCTGACGCGAGGCGGTCCACTGGCGCGCACGCCGCCCTCCTGGTACCTGAGTGCCGACGGCTACACCGACGACCGCAAGAAGGTGAGCGCCTACGCGTTCGCGGCCGTCACCCGCGACACCGCCGGCGGCTGGTCGCTGGACCTGCTCCCGAAGCTCACGTTGCGGCCGAGCTCAGCCGTCTCCCTGAGTCTCGCGCCCGGGTACTTCACAGGTCGCTTCGCGGCCCAATACGTCACGCAGGTGAGCGACCCCACCGCGACCGGGACCCTAGGCGCCCGCTACGTGTTCGCCGAGCTGATCGAACACCAGGTCAGCGCGACGCTGCATGTCAACGCCACGTTTTCGCCCACTCTGAGCTTCCAGCTGTACGCGCAGCCGTTCACGTTCACGGGTGCGTATCGCGGCTTCAAGGAGCTCCAGGCACGCAAGACGTTTGCCTTCAACACCTACGGCCGCGATAACGGATCCACGGTGACCCCCGGTGACCCCGCCGTCTGCGGCGGCGCTGGCCCCGCACAGTGCTCGGGTGTCGATCCGGACGGACCGGGACCCGCCCCCGAATTCGCGCTTTACAACCCCGACTTCCGCACGCGCTCTCTCAGCGTCAAGGCCGTGTGGCGCTGGGAATACCGCCCAGGCTCCACCATCTTTTTCGCGTGGACGCACAGTCGCTCGGGCTACTTTCCCTATGACGCGACCTTCGACGTGGCACGCGACCTCGGGCGTGAGCTGCTCCACGACCGGCCGACCAACGTCCTGCTCGTGAAATTCAACTACTGGCTGAGCCTATAGGGTCGCGAGCGCGCTCACATCCTCTGGACCTGTCAGGTGCACGTGCGCCACGCGCCGCCCGCGCGCCAGCAGCGCCCGGATGTCACCCCGCGCCTGGGCGGTCTTCAACCGCCCGAACGTGATGCCCAGCTCGGGCACGGCCGCGTCCGCCGCATCGTCGGCCGTGAGCACGAGAAACAGACCGGTGTTGGGCCCGCCCTTGTGCAGCTGCCCCGTGGAGTGCAGGTAGCGCGGGCCGAACCCCAGCGTCGTGACGCAGCCCAGCGCCCGCCCCCAGATGGCGCGCAGCTGCTCGAGGCGTGCCGTCACATCGGGGCGCGGCGGCAGATAGGCAAGGATGGCGAGGTAATCACCGGGTCGCGCGGCGCGGCGCAACGCGTCGGGGCTCATGGTCGATAGGGACGCAGCGGGCTGCGCCCCTCCAGGTCCCGCCGCCAGTTCGGCGCGCGCCAGTCGCTTGGCCTCCTCGACGTCGGGCTGATCGAAGGCGTCGATACCGAGGCGGTCACACAGCTCCCACGTCGCGTACTGCCAGCGCACGAATTCGGCGCCCAGGTCGAGCGGGTCGGGCGAGAACTCGGAGCACTCCAGGGCATCGGGCCGGCGTTCGCTGGCGGGGTCGTCGACGATGGGCACCACGCCGCGGCCGTTCTTGCCGGTGCTCTCCGCCACGAGCTGCTCGACCCAGTCCGCGAGCCGCGCGATGCGGGGAGGGGGCCGCAGCACGAGTTTATCGCGCCGCGCCTGCACCGCCGCCGCGAGCCGGGCTCCCAGTGCTTTCGCGCGGTCCGGCTGGACGGCCTGCGCCCGCTCGAGCAGCGTCCGCCCGTCCACGCCGATCAAGGCCGCAGGAACCATCCCGACGACGGTGAGCGCCGCGTAGCGCCCGCCCACATCCACCGGGTGCGGGAACACCGCCCGGATGCCCCGCTCACGCGCCAGAGTCTCGAGCGACGTGCCGGGCTCCGTGATCGCGACGAATTGCTCCGGCCGCGCCCGGGCGGTGAAGTAATGGTAGAACGCGAGGGTCTCGACCGTCGTCCCCGACTTGCTGCTCACGACGAAGACGGCGTCGCCGATTCCCGCCCGCTCGATCGCGAGCACCGCCGCCGGATCGGTGCTGTCGAGGGCGGTGAGAGAAGTCGCCCCGAAGCTCGCCGCCAGCACCTGGGGCGCGAGGCTCGAGCCGCCCATGCCGCACACCACCACGTGCGTGAGCCCGTCGCGTCGCACCGCCGCGGCGAAGCGCGTGAGCTCCTGCCACTGCGCCAGCGAGGCGCGCGGCGCGTCGATCCAACCCAGATGGCTCATCGGGAGGCAAAAACATAACCCGCCCTCGCCCCCCGTGAGGCAGGCGCTTAGGTTAGCCCATGAGGCTGCCCGTGGCTCCCGCGACTGCAACCGCCCGCCTCTGGCTCGCCGCCGTCGCGTCCGCGGCGGTGATCGGCGGCGCCTACCTGCTCGAATCCCACGGTCGCACTTGGGACGCGGCCGGGCTGGTCGCGGCGGGCGTGGCGGCCGGCGCCGCACGGTTCCTCGCGTCGAGCCGCGCCGATCGCCGCTACGCCAAGGTGCTGGAGCACGAGGTCGCTACCCAGACGCGCTCGCTGGTGGATTCGCTCGCCGCCACGGCCGACGCCGAGCGCCACCTGCGGCTGGTGATGGACGCAGTACCCGACGCGATCGCGGTGCTGGATCGTGACGGCCGCGTGATCGATCTGAACGAATCCGCCAAACGGCTACTGGCCGCGCCGCCCAACGCGGGCGCGGGACGCAGCGTGTTTGCGTCGCTCGAGGCCGATGCCGCGGCGACCGTCCGGGAGCGGCTCGCGGCGGCGTTCCGCGGGGAGGTGCAACGGTTCGAGGTGGCGGGCCGGCGGGAGGACGGGACCAAAGGCTTGAGCGCCATGCTATACGCCCCGGTGCGCGAGCGCGGCGAGGTCACACGGGTCCTCGCCCTCGGCCGGGACATCACCGATCAGAAGCACACGGAGCACCAGCTCCAGCAGGCCGAGAAGCTCAGCGCCATGGGGCAGCTCGTGAGCGGCGTGGCGCACGAGATCAACAACCCGGCGGCGATCATCTCGGGATTCGCGCAGACGCTGCTGCTCGACGTGGTGAAGCCCGAGCAGCGGGAGATGCTGCAGATGATCTACGACGAAGCCACCCGCATCGGACGCATCACGGCGAACCTGCTGGCGTTCGCCCGGGCGGGAGGCTCGCAGCGGACCCTCGTGGACCTGAACGACATCGTGCGTCGCACCTTTGCGCTCCGCTCCTATCACCTCACGACCCTCAACATCGCGGTGACGCTCGAGCTCTCGCCCGCGGAGCCCAAGTTCTGGGCCGATCCCTCCGAGCTGCAGCAGATGCTCCTCAATCTGCTCATCAACGCCGAGCAGGCACTGGTAGCGGTGGAGACGTCGCGGACGATCGTGGTGCGGACGGCGGCCAGCGAGGAGGACGTGCGACTCGAGGTCGCCGACTCGGGGCCGGGCATCGCGCCCGAGATCCGGGCCAAGATCTTCGACCCCTTCTTCACCACCAAGCCGGAGGGCGTCGGCACGGGACTCGGCCTGTCGATCTGTTACGGCATCGCGCGCGAGCACGGCGGCCGCATCTGGGTCGACTCCCTGCCCGGGGGGGGCGCGACGTTCGTCGTGGCCCTGCCCCGCGACCCGCGCCGGGAGGGCCGTGCCGTCCCCGAGCCGCCCGCACCCACGGCCCCCGCCACGGGCCCCGTCACCGTGTTGATCGTCGACGACGAGACGGCGCTGCGCCACGCCCTGCTGCGGTTCCTCGGCCGCCGCGGTATCGAGGGTGAGGGAGTCGCCGACGGCGCCGACGCGTTGCGGGCGCTTGCCGAGCGCGACTTCGACGTCATCATCTCGGACGTCCGCATGCCCGGCATGAGCGGGCGGGAGTTCCTGGAGCGCCTGCGGCGCGAGCGCCCCGCGCTCGTGGCGCGGCTGATCTTCAGCACGGGCGACACGTTCGCACCCGAAACGGCGGCGCTGATCCAGGAATCCGGGCTCCCGACGGTGACGAAGCCGTTCGACTTCGCCGAGCTCGAGCGAGTGATCCGCCAAGTCGCGGGCGAGGCCGAGCGGCGGCGCCCTATGGCTTCGGCGTGAGCAGGACGTCCAGGTCCGAGGCGCCGACGCCGGTCGACGTCGGCGCGAGAGTCACGCGCAGCGGCTGCGCCGTCGCGTTCAACACATCGAGCACGTGCGGATCCACCGTCAGGTCGTACAGTCCCGGCTTGACGCCCAGCACGTAAAAGGCACCGTCCGAGAACGTCGCGAAGCTGCGACGCGCGCCGCTGCGCCGATCGGTCAGTACGAGCGTCACACCAGCCACCGCCTCCGGACCTTGCGGCGTCACGCGACGCACCCGCCCCTCCACCACGCCCGCGGGCACGAGGGGGATGTCGAGCGTCCGGAAGCGATTCGGCCCGGGCTCGATGCTCGCCGAGCCGAAAGCCGGCACCAGCAGCGGCGAGTCGATCGAGAGCGAGTCGACCGTCACGAGGACGGGCTCGAAGGGCACCAGATCCCACACCCGGAACCATCCGCTCGAGTCCGAGGACGCGCTGCTGGTGCCCACCAGGACGCGTACGCCGGGCACGACTGGCTCCCCAGCCTCCCAGCGCCCGTCGCCGTTCTCGTCCAGGAACACTCGGCCCGTGAGCCCGGCACGCTGGAGCGAGGGACCGGGTGCATAGGTCAACCGCCCGTCGGAGCGGTTCCACAGCACCGACCCCTGCACGAACTGGGAGGCGCTGGGGCCGCCCGCCGTCGGCGCGCTGACCAAAGTCAGGGTCCGCACGGCGGGGAGATAACTGGAGAGCGAGAGGGTGAACGTCGCGCCGGGCGTGCCCGCGAACTTCCCCACGCCGACCTCGAGCCGCACGCCGGAGGAGAGGGGGCGGGCGGCAAACACCTGAACGGCCTGCGGCCCACCATCGAGCTGCTGCTCGACGTGCGCCCGCATCCACACGGCGCCGAAGAGCGGGCCGAGCGCAGGACGCGGGAGGGCGAACGCGTCGAACCCGACATAAGGATGCGTCGTGGGCACGCCGTCCGCGGCGGCGTCGCGTTGCAGCCGCACGTACGGCGCCAGCCGCACGTCGTGAGCTTGAACGGCGGCGCCCAGCCGCGCGATCGTCGCCACGCCCGTCGCAGTGCGCGAGCCGCCGACGAGCCCGTCGAACGTGAAGAACCCGGAGGCCGGGATCGGCCGCACGAACCCCGTGAGGACCCAGGCCGAGCGCAGCCCGGGCGGGGCCAGCGCGGGCGCTGTGTCCGCCGCGTAGGCCGTGTAGACCGCAGCCCACCGCAGGTTGAGCGAGGGCTCGAACTGCACGCCGGCCGCGGCCGAGGCGCCGGCCACGCCTTCGAGGCTCACCGCCCACGCGTTGCTGGGGCTCAACACGGTGGTCACGTAGGGATGGGTGCGGTTCGGGAGGCCGTCACGCCAGAACTGCTCCACACCCGCACGGACGGTCCAGCGCTCACTGACGCCATAGCGGAAGTCAAGGTTGCCGGTCGCGCGGCACGTCGGCGTCAGGCACTGCCCGGCCGAGAGTCCGTACTCGAACTGGCGCGGGGGTAGCAGCTCGCTCAGCACATGGTACGTACTGTTGAATTGCCGCACCTCGCCCAACGGCCCGTACGCCACGAAGTCCACGGGGTTTTCGCCGTAGCGCACCGGGAGCGCGAAGGCGAAGCGGCCGCGACCGTCGGTCGAGTCCAAGGCGACCATGTCGCCGCTGCGGTACGCCTCGACTGTCCAGCCGGGATCGAGCTGGCCGTCGTAGCGCGTCGCGCCCACGAGCGAGGGGCGCAGATAGGGCGCGTTGGTCACGAGCACGCCCCGCTCGGACCGCACGCGCGGGCCGCTGGTGAAGCCGTCCCCCAACCGCAGCTGCTTCACCCACCGCCCGTCGCGCCACACACCGGTCCACGAGGCCGCGCCCCGTGCGTGACCGTCACCGGTGGGCCCGACGCTCTGGACCCCGAGCTCCAGTGAGCCGCCGAACGCGTCGGCCCCGAGGCCGGCCGAGTAGGCGCCGCCGCCGAGCGGCTGCTCACCCGCCGCGAGGAACGAGTAGTCGAGCACGAGCCCATCCCAGCTCGGCCGCTCGAGCCCGAACGCTCGTTCCGGTTGCAGGCCGCGCGTGCGCTGCAAGAACGCTTCCCGCGCCGTCTCGCGCCGCACCCGCATACCCAGCGGCAGCTTGTCGGCCTCCAGGAACGTGACGCTCAGCTCCGCCCAGTCCACGACGATGCGGGAGTTGAACAGCGCGCCCAGACGGGCCGCGCCGACGTACAGCTCGTTGTCCTTGAAGACGCGATACGCGCGCTCGATGCGCACGCTGCGCCCGCCGAGGCGCATCGTGTCGTCGCGCACGTCGATGATCAAGCCGAGGCCGCCCGGGTTCACGGTCGCTTCGAGCCGGCCGTCGAGCGAGAGGCGGTAGCCGGCCTCGCCCAGCTGCAGCAGGGCGGTCACGGGCACCAGCGCCTCGGTGCCGACGCGATACGCGGAGACGGTGCGACTGGCGAGGCGGCCGATCTGCAGCTCCACCAGCACCGCTTCAGGCTCCGAGTCCGCCGCCGCGCCCGCCGCCCGGAATGCCGCGGGCCCTTGAGCGACGCCGCGTCGGCCGACGCCCGAGAGCGTCACCACCAGCGCCACGGCTCCGACCAAACGTCTCACGGCAGGCGCACCTGAACTGAATCCCGCACGGCCGCCGCCTGGAGCACCACCGCCGGGTCCAGGTCCTCGCGCTCGGTCACGAGCTCGTAGCGCACCCAATACGGGCCGGGAGCGAGGCGGGCCACGGACAGGGCGTACCGGGGCGCCATCACGAAATACACGGCGATCGGGGCGTTGAGCGTGCTCCGCACCTTGCCGGTCGAATCGACCAACGCGGCGCGGACCGTGCCGACATATGCCGCGGTCTCCCGCCGCTCCAGGCGGCTCCACACCTCCACCGAGTCCCCGACACGGCGGGCGCGCAGCTGCGACAGGGCGACCCCGGTCGCCACCGGCCCTTTGCGATAGGCCAAGCCGATGTTGGTGTTCACGACGAGGTTGAGCTGCACCCGCACCGCCGCCGTGTCGGCCGCGCCGCCGAGCGGCAGTTTGCCGCCGCGCGCCGACACGATCAGCCGCGCCCAATACTCCCCGTCGGGCAGCCCCGCCGGCGGCGTGGCCAGCAACCGCACCGTCTGCCGCTCGAGCGGTGCGATGGTGAGGCGGCGCGGGAAGGCCTGGACCCACGCTGCGGCCGACGGTAATGTCGAGTCGGGACGGTCGACGGCGCGGAGGGCAAAATGGCCCAGCGAGTCGGTCACCGGATAACCGAACGCGGTCGAGATGGTGATTTCGGCCGGATCCGGGTTGGGATTATAGAGCGTCACCGTGCCGCTGCGGCGCGCGTGATCGATGTACACCGCGTGCGGTGCGATCAACACCCCTTGAGCGGCCAGCGGAGCGGCGCTGCCGAGCGCCAGGACGCCGAGAATCAAGCCGTGGCGGGACATCAGAAAAACACCACGGTCAGGGTCACCGTGCCCGTATAGGTGCCCGCACGTTGACTGACGCTCGGGTTGGCGGTGCCGCCCAAGAAGACGGAGGCGCGGTTGCTCGCGAAGGTTGCCAGATAGGGTGTGCGGGGATCGAAGCCCACCTGGCTGGCGATCGACTGCGAGGCAGAGAATCCTCCGTCGTTGCCTCCGAACACGAGCGGCAACGTCGCCCCCGCCGGCCCGGTCATCACCGCCGGGAGCAAGAAGGTGAGGGACGCGGACCCGTTAGGATGGCCCTTCAGGTCAAACTGTGCGCTGTTCGCGGGATCGGTCCGTAAGACGGCTCGGGGTATGCCGGGGAACAGGCCGCCAAACGCCAGCGGCCGGACGCCCACGACGCTCGTCTGCTGCGCCGCGAGAGGCAGCGCCGCGCCGAACGCGAGCGAGAGGATCGTCAGAGAAGCACGCATGGGCTCGAGTCCTGGTGCCGCGTGTGACGGCGCCGGCAGAGGGCGTCCATCGCACCCCGGCCGGCGCCGCACAACTCGATTGCCGGAGCTGGTGCCGTTACTGGTAAATCACCGTCAGCTGAACCGTGCCGGTGTAGTTGCCCGGCACCTGGTTCGCAGCGGGGGTCACCGTCCCGATGACGTAGACAAACAGCTGCCCCAACGCACCGCCGCTGAGCGTCGCTGCGGTCGACGAGGCGAACGCCCCGAGGCTCGAGCCCGCGGGATTGTCGATGGTGTTATAAGTGCCGCTCAAGCTTAGCGGCAGCGTGTTGGCGCCCTGGCTGAGGGGCGAAACGACCCATGACATGCTCACCGACGCGCTCGGCTCGCCGGCAATGCTAAAATGGCCAGCAGAGGGACTGGCAAGCGCCATCCCCTGAGCACCCTGGCCGGGGAACACGTTGCCGAAGACCAGCTGCCGGTCCGCTGCAACCGTGATCGGGCGGAACACAGTAGCCGTCACGTTCATGGTCGCGTTGTTCTGGGCCTGCCCCGTGGCGGCGCCAGCAGCCACCAGTGCCAGGGCCAGAACCGCAACTTTCGTAGCTGTATGCATTTGGCTGCTTCTCCTATGGAGGCAAAGTGTTGTGTTGCGTTATCGCCACACCACTCAAAGGCAAGACGTATGCCCACCGCACAGATATTAGACAACTGTCAACTTTCCATACAGAACGACGACCCCGAAGGGAGGCCAATGTAGGAACGGGACGTCGGGGCGCAATGACCGGGAACCGTCAAACAATCAGACACTATGACGGTCCATGACGCGCCTGCGCCAGAGCCACTAAGGCGTTTTATAGCAATATGTTAACTATGATGACTGGTCGGGCATGCGCTCTGCTTTAGAGCGTGGTCGAAAGTCGAACCCTGACCACTGAGGAATCTGACATGTTTCACCGCAGCCGATGCACGATTCTGAAGGCGATCCTGCTCACGGCCCTCATCGGCGGCGCAAGCGTGGCGATGCCCCGACTCGCGAGCAGCCAGGCCCGTGGCAGTTTGCAAGTTACGGCCACGGTCGTGCAGACGCAGGGCAGCGTTGCGGGGCTCCAGGCGGCGCACGAAGCTCTGATCGGGTTCGTTGCGACTGGCCAGTCGGTGCCAAACGATGTCACGACAGTGGCACAGGTGCAGGTCGTGCCAGACGTGCAGACTCCGGGCACGCTCGTCGTCGAGATCGACTACCTCAAGAACTAGTGCAACCCCAGCCGCTGCTTCAACTCGGTCGGCAACAATGGAACGACATGCTTGATAGGGACGGACAGCGCAAACCCCGGCGCCTGCGGTAACCCGGCCCGGTGGATTGCGATCACCGCTCCGTTGGCATTGAAGAGCGGGCTCCCCGATGAGCCGCCGATCGTCATCCCGTCGAACTGAATCACGTCGTCCGTCGCCCGCGAAATGATTCCCGCCGTCATCGAGGTTCGGACCACCGCAGAGCGCAGGTGCGCAAAGCCGGAGCCGGCCGGATAGCCAATCAGCGCCGCAGGCTCGCCCTGGCGCGTCCGGGTGCCGGTCCAATCGAGGGCCGTCAGGTACGGACCCTGGTAGCCCCGCACTCTGAGGACTGCGATATCGCGCTCCTGGGAGGTCGCGATGACGTCGGCCAGCCGGGCCTGTGCCTGGTCCGCCATCGTCACCCAGATCGTGTCGGGCCGCGCGTGTTGCGAGTCCGCGACCACATGCCAGTTGGTGAGCAGGTACCCGTCGGCAGCGATTACGAACCCGGTGCCACTGTAGTAGTCGTGGCCAAAGCTCACGGTGACGAGGCCCACGGCGCCTTGACTCTGCTGTGCGATGGTCGCGAAGTCGCTCGCGCGGATGGCGCGCAGCTTTGCGTCGAGACTTTGGGTCTGCTGCTCGGCCGCCGTGACCGCACGCCGCAGGCTGTCGATCATCGCCGGTGACGGCGCCCGCCGCTCGGCGGCGCTCAGCTCGTCCCGCAACCGCTGCACCTCGGCTTGCGCCGCCAGGCGGCGCTGTTCACCAGCGTCAAGCTGCGAAGAGAGCGCCGCTTGCGCGCGCGCCAAGGCGGCACGCAGATCGGCGGTGCTCGCCTCCGCCACTCGGAGCTGAGCCCGCAGGCTCTCCACCAGCGCGGCCGGCGCCGCCGCCGCCCGCGCCGCCACGAGCTCCTGCCGCAGGCGCTCGGTCTCGAGCCTCGCAGAGTCGCCGGCGGTGCGCCGCTCGCGTTCCGTCTCCTGAACCTCGCCGGAGACGCGCCAGTACACGCCGTACACACCGGCCCCGAGCAGCAGCACCAGAAACGCCACCAAAGCCACCAGTCGACGCTTCGCCTGCGCGACGGCCTCGCCGATCATGGCGCGGAGCGTCCTTGGGCCGACGTGCGACCGCCGGGGCGCCGCGGCCAGCTGCGGCGCCGTGCCGAGCCCTTCGACGATGAGGACGGGTCCCCCCTTCCCCAGCATGATCCGATCGCCCAGGCGAACCGGGACGGCGTCGGTAACCGGCTCGTTGTTCACGAAGGTGCCGTTGGTGCTGCCCGCGTCGCGGACTACGAGGCCGCTCGTGGAGCCCACGGTCAGCTCGGCGTGGATGCGCGACACGATCGTGTCGGATGAGCCGACCGGCCGGACTTCGCACTCGCGCCCGCGGCCCAGGCGAATACGGACGCCGCGTGCCTCGTAGCGACGGCCGGTAGAGGCGTCGAGCAGGGTCACGCCGTAGGCACGCGCCTCCGCAGGCGTGTGGCGGTCCCGGGACGGCGCCCCGAGGCCGGGGCGCTCGGGAACCGTCGCGTCGAGCACGTCGGCGACCGCGGCGACGGAGAACCGCGGGCCGGTCTCGCCGAGGCCGATCACGTCCCCGGCCCTGAGCGTCGCCTCGCCCGTCAGGCGCTGTCCGTTCAGGAAGGTGCCGTTCCGGCTCCCCAGATCCTTGAGCTGCCAGCCGGTGGACCCGTGACGCAGCTCGGCGTGCAGCGCCGACACGACGTCGACGTGCGCTCCCCCGCCCGACAGGACGACGGTGCAATCCGGGCTGCGGCCCAGCCGCGCGACATCCCCATGCACCTCGGTCGCGCTATGGGTCCCGAGCTCGATCAGCTTGAGGTACGGCACGGGGCGAGATAGTAGAGAGGCGGCCCGTCCGCGTCAACGCGGGCGGGCCGGCCGTGCGTTGTCAGCCCAGCGGTGCGGGCTGCGCGCTCCGGCGCCGGTCGGGGAGCACGCGGCGTTGGGCCCCCGACCGGCGCACCACGCGGCGCCGCTCGCTTCCGGCGCGCCGATTCACGGCGGCGCGACGCTCGACGTCCACGAGCACGCTGGCGCGCCGGCGCTCCGGCCCAAACCGGCGATCCACGCCGGCCCGGCGGTCGTCGAGCAGGCGGCGGTCCGAGTTGGTGCGGCGGTCGGGGAGTGGCTCGTAGCCCACGGGGTGCTTCCAGCGCGCTTGGGTGAGCCTAACGTATCCGCCGCCTGTCGGTACGGCTAGTGCGTCTCCCGGCGCAGCCGGACGTCCACCTCACTGATGACTTCGTCTGCGCTTCCTTTGCGGATCCAGCCTTCGCGCCTGCCCCGATCGCGTGCCTCCGCCAGGCCGCGCAAGACCACGCGCTCCCGCTCGGGGCTGACGAACACGCGCACGATCTCGTCGTCGCCGCGCCGGCTCCGCGTACACCACTTCGGCACGGGTATATCCGCCGGGGGCGCAGCCCACCAGCGCGAGCACCGGTATCAAGTCGAGACGTCGCATCCTGCCTCCCAGCAGTGCATGTCGACTAGAGACTCTCCCAGCCCCCGATTCGTTACACGCCCCGGGCCTCGGTACCTTATACGGCCTCATGGACCCCCTCGCCCACACGCTCGTCGGTGCCGCGCTCGGGCGCGCCGTGAGCGACCGCCGCATCCCCTGGGCGGGGCTGCTCGGGGCGATCGCCGGGAACGCGCCGGACTGGACCGAGCCGATCGTGACCCCGCCATTCTGGACGCCTCGGTCGGGTCCGGCGTACCTGCTGTACCATCGGGGGATCACGCATTCATTCGCCGGCGCGGCCGTGCTGATCGTCGGGTTGACCGCCGTCGCAGGGTTGCTACTCCGCTGGCTCGCCGCGCGGCGCGGCGCCGCGCCGCCGCCGTGGCGCTGGATCGCGGCGTGCGTCGCCGCCGGCGTGATGAGCCACTTGTACCTCGACTGGCAGGGATCATACGGCGTGCGTCCCTTACTGCCCTGGAACGCCACGTGGTATTACGCCGACTGGGTCGCCATCGTCGACCCGTTCTTCTGGATGCTGCCGCTGATCGCCCTGGCATGGGGCGCGCGGCGTCATTGGGCGCCGGCTCTGGCGTACGGCTTCGCCCTGGCGGGTGTGGAAGCGCTGGTTCTGTGGGGTTGGCGGGCCGCGGTGGTCGCCCTCTGGGTCTGGCTCGTCGGCGTGGCGCTCGGGGGCGCGTGTGTCATCGGCTGGGTGCGACACTGGTTCGGAGTCGCGGGGCGGCGCCGCGCCACGGCGTACGCAATGGGCGCGCTCACAGTGTATGCCGCCGCCAACGGACTTGCCAGCCTCTGGGCCAAAGCGCTGGCGCGGGAGGAAGCGATCCGCCGGTTCGGCCCGACGGCCGAGTGGGCGGCCCTCACCGTGGTGGGACGCCCGTTTCGCTGGCAAGCGATCTGTGCCAGCGCGGATACCGTGGCGGGCCACGATTGGGCGGCCCCGCGCCACCTCGGGCATCCGGCGGTGCGGGCGGCGCTGGCGACGCCGCAGGGCCGTGCGGTCGCACAGTTCGCGCGCTTTCTGGCGGCGGACGTCGACTCGAGCGGCGGCCTGCGTGTGGTGCTGCGCGACGCGCGCTACCACGCCGGCGGGAGACCGGGGTGGGCGGCCGCGGTCGTCCGGCTGCGGTAGTCTGCGCGGCGGCGTCACCGGTTTAGATTCACGCGGCATGACGCTGACGACGCCGCCCGCCGACCTGCTGGACAACCTCGTCCGCGCCCTCGAGCCCATCTTCCGACTGGACGACCTCGTGGCGCTGTCCTCCGAGCGCGCGCTGTATCGCGCGTGGGATCGGCTCTTGAAGCGCCCCATCGCACTGCGCGCCCACCTCGTGCCCGACGGGCCGGGGCGCGCCTGGTTCCTGCGCGAGAACGAAACACTGGCGGCGCTCGACCATCCCGCGATCCGTCACGTGTATGCCGCAGGGGTCGCGGGCGGCTTCGCCTACCGCACGACCAATTGGGTCGATGGGGAGAGCCTGGCCGACGCCCTGCGCCGCGGCCCCCGCCCCATCCCCACGGCGCACGGGCTGGTGCGTGACCTGCTCGGGGCCGTCGAGCACGCGCATGCCCGGGGCGTTATCATGCGCCGCATCGTGCCCACCACGCTGATGCTCGAGATCTCGGGGCGCGCGGTGATCACCGATCTCCGCTACGCAGACTGGTGTCTCGCCCTCGTGCCGGCGGAGGAGCGCGGGGCGGGCGGGGCGTTCGTCGCTCCCGAGGTGCGGGCCGGAGAGGCGGGGGAGCCAGCGAGCGACGTGTACACGGTGGCGGCGATCGTCTACTACGCCCTCACGGGACAGGAGCCCGACCCCGATCCCGCGACGTTCGTCCCGGCGCGGCGCGTACGGCCCGCCGTCCCCGCGGTACTGGACCGCGTGCTGCTGCGCGCCCTCCAGGCCCGGCCGGGGGACCGCTATTTCACGGCGACCGAGATGCTCGAGGATTTCGTGAGCGACGCCGGCGTCTTCCATGAGCCGGCCGCGGCGCCGCAGGTCGCCGAGGCGGGCTTCGAGCGGCGGCTGCGCCGCGCGCTGGGTGACGACTACGAGCTGCTCGAGGAGATCGGCGCGGGCGGCTTCGGGCGGGTGTTCCGCGCGCGCGACTTGGGGCTCGAGCGCGAAGTGGCCATCAAGGTGCTGCACCCCTCGCTCACCGCCGACCTGGGGGTCGTCGAGCGATTCCGACGCGAGGCGCAGCTCGCCGCGAAGCTGCGCCACCCCAACGTGGTGAGCATTTACGACATCATGGGACGTGCCGGCCTGCAGTGGTATACCATGGAGCTCGTCCCGGGCGCGAACCTGGCGCAGCTCGTGCAGCGCCAAGGGCCGCTCACCCTCGAGCGGGCTGTACGACTGCTCGACGAGGCCCTGTCGGCGCTCGAGCAGGCGCACGCCCAGGGGCTGGTCCACCGCGACCTCAAGCCCGAGAACATGCTGATCGAGCCCGACGGCCGGCTGCGCATCACGGACTTCGGACTGGCGCTGGCGCTGCGCGGCGACCGCTTCGGCGGCGCCACCTCGCGCAGCGGGACGCCCCAATTCGCCGCTCCCGAACAGCTGCTGGGCGAGCGGGTGGATCAGCGGACCGACCTGTACTCGCTCGGCGCCGTGGCGTACTTCGCGCTGCTGGGCCGGCCCCCGTTCGAGGGAGCCACGCCGGAGGCGATCCTGGCGCGTCAGACTACCGACGACCTCCCCCCCCTCCACGCTTCGCGGGGCGACGTCCCGCGTGAGTTCGAAGAGGTGCTGCGCCGGGCTATGACGGGCGACCCCGCGGCCCGCTACCCGAGCGCCCAGCAGTTCCGTCAGGCCGTGCGCAAGTCCCAGGGGTTCCTGCGCCGGCTGGTCGTGTTCCTGCGGGGCGACTGACGGCGGTGGTTTGACAAGCCGCGGCTAGCGATACAAGATCCTTCACGTACCCCGAACAGGAGGACACCTACATGCGCCTCAACGTCGGCATCGCAGCGGCGATCATCGCGGCGGGCTGTGGCGGCTCGAGCTCCAGCAGCTACGGCACCGGCAACAATCCGCCCCCACCCCCACCCCCACCGCCCGCGGCTCCGGTCGAAACTATCAGCATGACCGACTACGCCTTCACCCAAGCCACGCTGACGATCAAGGCCGGTACCGTGGTGAAGTGGGTTAACAATGGCAACACCTCCCATACGGCCACGAGCGATGTTGCGGGCACATTCGACAGCGGTGCGCTCGGTCCTCCAACCACGACGACGCCCGGCGGCACGTTTCAAAAGACTTTCACGACGCCTGGCACGTACGCGTATCACTGCACGTTTCACGGCACGCCCGGCAGCGTCCCGGGCACCATGAAGGGTACGATCACGGTGCAGTAACTCAGCGCCACCGGAAGATCTTCAGCGCCACCCCGAAACTGACGGCGCCCCAGCCCGCGACGATCGCGAGCGGGACGCCGAGGCGTATCACGCCAGTCCCGTCGATCATCACGGCGCGGAGCGCATCATTCAGCGCCGTGAGCGGCAGGGCCTTCACCAACGGCTGCATCGCGTCCGGGAAGCGGGCGTAGGAGAAAAACGTCCCCGAGAGAATCCACATCGGCAGCATCACTAGGTTCATCAGTCCCGACACGGCCTCGATGGTGCGCGCCCGACTGGCCACCAGCAGCCCCAGCCCGGCGAACGACAGGGCGCCGAGCACGGTGATGAGCGCGAGCGCGCCGTACGATCCCCGCACGCCCACGCCGAACATCAGCCAGCCGAAGCCGACGAGCGCGGCGATCTCGAGGAAGAGAAACAGCAGCCGTGACAGGATGAACGACAGCAGATAGTGTCCGCGGCGCATCGGCGTCGCCATGAGTCGTTTCAGCAGTTTCTTAGTGCGCGCCTGCACCACCGAGAAGCCGACGCCCCACAGACCGCTTCCCATGAGATTCATGCCGAGCAGCCCCGGAATCAGGAAGTCGATGTAGCGCGCCCCCGGCTCGGTGATCCGTTCGTCTCGCACGGAGGCCGCGTCGGCCCGGCCGCGGGCCCGTTGCAGCGCCGCGTCCGCCTCGAGGCGAGCCAGGCGGCTCTCCGTCCGCGTCGAATCGTACCGATAGACGAGCGGCTCGCCGGGCACGACGAGCAGCGCGATGCGGCCGGTCCGCAGCGCGATCCGTGCCTCGCTCGAATCGAGCACGGCGGCCGCGAGCCCCGAGCCGCGATCGAGCGCGCCCGCGATGGCGCTGTCCCCCGGGGCGCGCAGCACGCCGATCTTCAGCTCACCGGGCCCGCGGTTGCGGAACGCAATCCCGAGCGCGAACGCCAGCACCAGCGGGAAGCCGAACACCCAGAAGATCGCTTCCGGCTCGCGGTAGAACTCCCGCATCCGCGCCAGCGTGAGCTGGACGAGCGGGTGATCAACCATCCCGGAGCTGCCGGCCGGTGAGCGACACGAACACGTCCTCAAGCGTCGCGTGGTGCGTGGCGAGCATCGACAACTCGGCGCCGCGGCGCTCGAGCAGCCCGAGCAGGGCGGGCACGGCCCGGTGCACCGCGGCGACGGTGAGGGCGGTCCGATCCGGCCCTGCGCGCACCGCTTGGACCCCGGGCAGCGCCGCGAGCTCTTCCGGCGTCGGTCCCCGGCCCGCCCCGTCCGCGAGCGCGAACTCGACCACGTGCTGCGCGCCGAGCGACGCGATCAGCTCGCGCGGCGTCCCCAGGGCGATCACCTTGCCGTGGTCCATGATGGCCACGTGGTCACACAGCCGCTCCGCCTCTTCCATGTAATGCGTGGTGAGGAGCACCGTCCCGCCGGCGGCGCGGAACCGCCCGATCACCTCCCACAGCTGGCGGCGCGATTGCGGGTCGAGCCCGGTGGTCGGCTCGTCGAGGAACAAGAGCTCGGGCCGGCTCACCAGCGCGCATGCGACGGCGAGCCGTTGCTTCTGCCCGCCCGACAGCTTCCCGACCCATGCCCCGCGCTTTTCGCCGAGCTCCACCAACCCCAGCACTTCGTCCACGGTATGCGACCGGCGGTAGAAGCTGCGGAACAGCCGCACCGTTTCCTCGACCGTCAGCTTGTCGGCGAGCTGAGTGTCCTGCAGCTGGATGCCGAGGCGCTCGCGCAGCGCGCGATCGCGAGCGGCGCCACCCCAGCGCATCCCGAGCACCGCAACCTCCCCGGCGTCGGGCACCGTGAGCCCTTCGAGGATCTCGATCGTCGTGGTCTTGCCCGCGCCGTTGGGTCCCAGCAAACCGAAGCATTCGCCGGCCTCGACGCTCAAGTCGAGTCCCGCAACCGCCACGACGTCGATGTAGCGCTTGACGAGGCTGGTGCAGCGGATGGCGGCCACGCTCAGTGAGACTGGTCTGGCGCCTGCTTCGGCTCGGGGGTCATCGCCTGCTTCAGCGTCGCGTCGAGCTGCATCCGCAGGCTGGTCAACCCGTCGTTGAGCCCGCGAATCTTCATGAAGATCCCCCCGCCCCGCCCTGCCATGACCGACATCGCACCTGCCACGTCTCCGAGCGTCCCGATATTCGCCGTGAGCGCGCGCTGGCGCATCTGCGACAGCTCGCGGGCGATAGTCTCGCACAGGTTGTCGATGAAGCTCGACTTGGCGGCGCGGTTCCCCTCGAGCTCGGCGACCAGTTTGGCAACGTGCTCGACAGTTCGCTGAAACTGCAGGATCTCGTCGACGCGGCGCTGCTGCTCCGCGGTCAGCTTCGAAGCCATAGACGCCTCACTTCGGTGATGCGATCGCTTCGGTCAGCACGCGCCCATCGAGCGGCTCGGCGGGGGAAAGACCGAGCAGCCGGGCGAGCGTCGGTGCGATATCCACGCTGGCCACGCGCGCCTGATACACCCCGCGACGCAGCGCGCGACCCCAGAGAATGAGCGGCACGTGTGCGTCGATGTCGCTGGGCTGGCCATGGGCCGCGATCGGGGGAAGGTTGGCATACACCCAGATGCAGTACGGTTTGAGCGTCGCGACGAGCTCCACGCCCGCGTCGAGCGGCACCTGGTGCACCCAACGGCGCACCACCGCGACCGTGGTGTCGTGCTTCGCCAGATCGGCGGGCCGATCGACCCGCGCCACGCCGGGCACCGCCCGCAGCCGCACCGCCACATCCGTTATCACGCTGTCCACGTTCACCCCCTGCGCCGCGAGCTCGCTACGGCCCGGCACGAGCACCATGCCGCTCTCGAACGCGACCCAGGCGCCGCCGCCGGTCCGCTCGTCGAGCCGGGCGTTCACCGCGGCGATCATACTGTCCACGTTGACCCGCTGCGCGTCCCGGTGCCCTTCCGCGCGCGACCGCTCGGGAAACGGCGTGACGCCGTGGTCGGCCGTGAGCACGATCAGGACGCCTCCGGATCCGTAACGTACGAACAGCTGCTGCAGGAACAAGCCGAGAGAGCGGTCGAGCCGCACCACCTGATCGTGGATCTCGCGCGAATCGGGGCCGTAGGCGTGGCCCACGTAGTCGGTGGTGGACAGGCTCACCGAGAGGAGGTCGACCGCGCCACGGCTCCCCAGGCCCAGCGCTCGCACACCCTCGAGCGCGAACGCGAGCGTCAGCGAGTCCATCGACGGAACGGCGAGATACTCGAGCGCGGCGCGCGCGCTGTCGGGCGACAGGCGGTGCGGGAACGTGAAATCCTTGCCGCTGTTCTCGTACGGCTCGCTGTCGGGCTCGGGGTAGGCCCGGGCGGGCAGGAGCAGATTCCAGTTCGCACCGGCGGCCTTGAAAGGAATGCGCCGGCCGTTGAAGACGCGCACCCACTCGGGGAGCGAGTCGGCGTAATAGCGGCTCGTGGTGAAGTAGCCCCCGGCGTACCAATAGACCTGCTCTTTGGCCCGGCCGAGCGGCAGGATCGCCCCTCGGTCCTTCCCCGAGACCGAGAGGGCGCGGGCTCCGGGCTCGGCCGCCTTAAGCCAGTCGAAGAGCGCGGTCCCGCGGAAGCGGGCTGGCGACGCGCCCAGCCCGGTGACGCCGACGAGCGGCGCCGTCGAGTCCTGCACGCCCGCCGTGTTGCGGACGATCCCGGTGTGCGCGGGCCAGCGCCCCGAGAGGATGGTGGAATGGCCGGGTGCGGTCTCCGTGACCGCGTGATCTTGGTAGGCCTCCGTGAAGACCGCCCCCTGCTTGAGCAGGAGGGCCAACCCGCCGGTGAGCTGCGAGCGGTAGCGATCGAGATAATCGGGCCGCAGTTGGTCGACCGTGATGACGACCACGAGTCGGGGCCTGGGTGCCGGGAGGGAGCCGATTCCCAGCAGAGCGAGGAGCAACACGAGCGGTGCAGTCATGTCGACAAAATAACTCCCCTCAGGTCGCCTCGACGGCGGCAGGAACCGGCTCGCCGCGCGGCACCCGGCTCGCCATCAGCAACGCCAACGCGATGATCACGGCGCAGGCGAAGAACGGAACGCTCGGCCCCAGATGCTGGTAGGCAAGTCCGGCCCAGATCGGCCCCGCGACGCTGGCGACGCCACGCAGCGCCTGCTGGACTCCCATCATCAGACCGAATTCGTGCCGGTCGGCGCGATGGCTCACCAGGGCGGAGTTGGCCGGGAACAGGAGCGCCGTGCCGAGCGGCAGCAGGACCTGAATCAGCAGGAACATGGGGACCGACGGCGCCAGCGGTAACAACGCGTAGCCGAGCGCGTACAGCGTCGCTCCGAGCCGCATCGTCCGCACCTCGCCGAGACGATCGTTCACCGGGCCGACCACGAAGGCGCGCATCAGAACGCCGACCCCGCCGAACACCGTGAAGAACCACCAGATGTTGGTGGGCCCGATGCCGAAGCGCCACGCGAGATAGATGGTGAAGACCGCCGGCGCGGAGTTGTAGGCGAGCATCGCGACAGCGTAGATCCAGATGAGGTGGGCAGCGGGACGACCCGGATGACGGATCACTTCCCACAGCGCGTCCAGCACGGGACGCGGCTCGGGTGCCCGCACCTGATGGCCGCTCTTCGTCGTCACGTGCGGCGAGAAGACGCGCGACTCCGGCAACCACTTCCACGCAAAGACGAGATTCGCGGCACACAGCGCCGCCGCCACGAGCCCTGGCGCCGACTCGCCGGCGCGGGCGGCGAATGATCCCACCACGGGCCCGATCACCACGCCGAGGCTCGTGGCTGCGGACAGCCAGCCCAGCGCCTTGGCCCGGTCTTGCGGCACCATCGTGTCGGCCACGTAGGCCTGCGCGACGCCCGTCGTCCCCCCGCCCAGTCCCTGGACGAAACGCGACACGAAGAGCAGCCACAGCGACCCGGCGAGCCCGAAGATCAGGTACGCGAGGGCCGAGGCGGCGAGTCCCGCGAGCAGCGCCGGCCGCCGGCCGTAGCGGTCGGACACGCGGCCCCAAATGGGGGACGCGACGAGCTGCGCGACCGGGAATGACGCGGTGAGGAAGCCGATCGTCGTCGGGCTGGCGTGGAGATGGAGCGCGTAGAGCGCGAGCAGGGGCAGGACCAGCGTGAGCCCGATCATGTCCACAAACGCCACCGCCATCAGGATCCCCATCCGCGTCATCGTCTGGCTCCCAGCCCGAGGACCACCGCGCTCACGACCATCAGAATCACGCCGAACGCCGCCGCCACGCCGAGCTCCGAGACGCGTAGGCTGGACATGATCTCGATGGAGATCAGACGGTTGTCATAGGTATAGAGGATGATGGACGTGACAAAATCGCCCAACGCGGCCACAAACGCGAGGCTCGCGGCGAATGGAACGGTTGATGGCCTGGTCTCCTCAGCTATCCTCCTCTAATCTTCTTGCCACTTCACATGTCCGACACCCCGCCACTTGACCATGGCTCGCGACTCTTCCGCCGCACGCTGCTTCGCGTGATGGCAGTGCAAGTGGCGACGCTGCTGCTTCTCTGGCTGCTCCAAACCCGCTACACCGGATGATCGCCCGG
>Ga0209801_1000009_pt1 | contig 170524 bp, 147 predicted proteins | sample GraSoiAngelo_127_FD_185884 | JGI IMG/M metagenome (GOLD analysis project Ga0209801, IMG submission 185884) | Grasslands soil microbial communities from the Angelo Coastal Reserve, California, USA - 14_0927_09_40cm (SPAdes) (version 2) | ecosystem: Environmental > Terrestrial > Soil >... | reverse complement strand
AATCGTCAAAATTGTTGTACTGAAAGGAATAGCGGTTGTAGGTGCCCGTTGCGTCTGAGCTCGTGGACACTGCAATGCACTGCCGGTAAGGTGTGGTGGTCACGGAAAACTGGCTGAACACCCAGCGGTTGGCCAGCTTGTCGTACAGAACGATAGGATCACCGTCGTTGTTGTTCTGGCAGCCTCCACCAAATCCCGACCACAAGCTGTTGCCCGCCGTCGGTCCGGAAATCAAGGCGCCGGTCGATTTGTTGAATATGGCGAAGGAAGTATTGACCCACTGCACATACTGAGTCGCGCCTACCGCTCCGTTGGTGTCAGGAGGAGCGCCGGTGACAGAGAAGCCGTACTGCCCATTGCCCAACCCTTCAAAACCCAGGCCGACCACCGGAGCGAACGCAGCGATGGAGGCGGCTGTCCTCTGTCGAACCGGATCGTCCGGTAGCGTCGCCAGCCCAGTGGGCAGGGGAATGCGCCTTACCGGCTCGGCTTCGTGAATTGTCAGGGCTTGTTTGGGGACGGCCTGAATCATGTCGCGGAGCGGTTGCGACACATCGTGCCGTTCCTCGGTCCGTACTGTCATCAAGGATTGTGCTGCCATTGCCAACGAAAAGAAAACAGGCAACACGGCGCCTAACAAAAGCTTGCGTGTGTACAACTGCGACCACTGCGACATTCTGCTCTCCCGGTTTTATGTCCGGCGCTCGCCGTGACCGAGCACGTCGCTTGAAGATTTAAGCTGACGTTTGTCTTTCCAGACCACTCCCGTTCTTGCCGAACCGTTGGGGTCTTACTCGACGAAGTTGAGCTTGCTCGTGAGGAAACTAAGAGGCCAGTCGACGCAGAGTAGCTGGTCGCGGCACCCACAGTCAAGGGCCGGGGCAGGTCGTTTTTGGGACGTGTACTACTGAAGACATAGGGCCGGCGTCGGCGTCGATGACCTCCCACAAAGGCGACTCTAGGCGTGCAGGGATCGCGTATGCCATAAGGGAATCGGCTGGAAAACCTATTGAGCGTTGTGTTCGAATGTGAGCCGTCTCAGGAGGAGCTTCAGCGATGCGGATTCCATTTGGTAAAAGAGCACTATTCGTGATCCCAGTTCTGATTCCTTTGGCGTTGGCCCAGACTGGAACGGTACGCGAGCAAGCAGCTCCGAACCCAAATCAAGTAGTTTCTCAGAAACCTGCGTCGGAGCCGCCGCTGCCGACCCGGCGCAAGTCTTTCGATCTGGCTGCCATGGACAAGGCGGTAGATCCGTGTTCCGACTTTTATCAGTACGCTTGTGGCACCTGGCGCAAGAACAACCCCATCCCGCCGGACCAGGCACGCTGGGGGCGTTTCAATGAGCTGGCGGAATACATCCGGCAAGTCCTGCGCGGAATTCTGGAAGAAGCATCCGTAAATGACCCCAAGCGCACTCCGGTTATGCAGCAAATTGGAGACTTCTACGAGTCCTGCATGGATGAGCCCACCGTGAATGCCAAAGGCATCTCGGTGCTCAAACCCGGTCTGGATCGTATTGCCGCTGTCAAAAACAAAACCGACCTGGTCGAGACGATTGCCTATTTGCAATCGCAGGGCGTGAATGTTCTTTTCGGTTTCAGGGCGCAGCCCGACCTGCACAATGCCAGCATGGAAATTGCGGGCGTCAGCCAGGGCGGGCTGGGCTTGCCCGACCGCGACTATTACGTCGCGCAGGACGAGAAGTCGAAGGAGACGCGCGACAAGTACTTGGCCCATGTGAGCAAAATGTTCACTCTGGCGGGGGACAGCGAAGCTGCTTCCAAGAAAGAAGCGGACGCTGTGATGGCGATCGAGACCAAGCTGGCACAGGCCTCAATGGAACGTGTGCAGCTGCGTGACCCCAAGAACCGCGATCACAAGATGAAGGTTTCCGAATTGGCGGCGCTGGCTCCGAATCTCGAGTTCCCACGATTCTTTGCTGCGAGCGGATCGCCAGCGTTCACGGAAGTCAATGTCGTGCCTCCCGATTTTTTCCAGCAGGTGAACACGGCGCTCGACTCGATTCCGCTCGACGACTGGAAAACCTACACGAGATGGCACCTGCTGCGAGCGGATGCGCCAATCCTTTCACAGCCCTTCGTCGATGAGAACTTCGATTTCTATGGACGCTACCTTAACGGTCAGCAAGTCCTGCAAGCACGCTGGAAGCGCTGTGTGCAGATGACCGACGGTTTGCTGGGCGAAGCCCTCGGGCAGCCCTATGTGGACCAAACCTTCGGCGTCAGCGGCAAGCAGCGAATGTTGAAAATGGTGGATGAACTCGAGAAAGCCCTGGCTGCCGATATCGAGGCCCTGCCCTGGATGACCCGGGAGACCAAGAAGCAGGCACAAATCAAGCTCAAGGCCATTACCAACAAGATCGGCTATCCCGACAAATGGCGCGATTACCGATCGGTGAGGATCGTGCGCGGAGATCTTTTGGGAAATGCCGAGCGGGCGCGAGCCTTTGAAGTGCAGCGCGTTCTGAACAAGATCGGCAAGCCGCTCGACAAGAAGGAATGGGGAATGAGTCCACCTACGGTCAACGCCTATTACAATCCGGCCGAGAATGACATCAACTTCCCGGCGGGAATCTTGCAGCCTCCGTTCTTTGATCAGAAAGAAGACGATGCCGTGAATTTTGGCGGGATCGGTGTTGTGATCGGACACGAACTGACACACGGCTTTGACGATCAAGGCAGCAAGTTCGATGCTCAGGGCAATTTGGCCAACTGGTGGACGGCCAAGGACCGCGAAGAATTCGACAAGCGCACCAGCTGCGTTGCCGACGAGTACGGTTCGTTTGTCGCCGTTGATGATGTGCACCTGAACGGCCGTCTAACCCTCGGCGAGAATACGGCCGACAATGGAGGAGTCCGGATTGCGCTGATGGCGTTGAATGACCAGAGGGCCGAAGCGGCGAGCGCGAAATACAATCAGACGGTCGAGGGCTTCACTCCAGAACAGCGCTTCTTCCTCGGGTTTGCCCAAATCTGGTGTGAGAACCGCACTCCGGAGAGTTCCAGGCTCCTGGCCAAGACCGACCCGCATTCTCCCGGCCGTTATAGGGTGAATGGCTCGCTGCAGAACGACCCCGATTTCGCCAAAGCCTTCGGCTGCAAAGCGGAACAGGCCATGGTTAGCCAGAATGCGTGTCGCGTCTGGTAGTTGCTCGGCATGGATTAAGTCTGGGCCCATCGCCTAGCCCTCCTTACTTTCTGTCAGCCCGCAACTTCCACGCGATCTGTCGAAGCATGCCGAGCCACACCTCGGCGTCCCGAGCTTCCAGCTTGAGACGGCGAACCAGCCGGCGTACTTTCTCCTGGGCGGAAGCTGCGGCGACCGGCTGTATGTAGCCACTCATTCGCAGAGCCTCAAGCAGCATATCCGTGAAGCGCTCGAGTTGCCTTGCAGTGGCGGGTGCCTGTTTTTGTCCGACACCGGCAGTTTTGGGACTGCGTACAAACTCGTACAGGCAGATCGCCACCGCCTGCCCCAGGTTCATCGATCCATGCTCTGTGCGAGTCGGAATCCGCATCAGCCAATGGCAGTGACTCAGGTCCTGATTCGAGAGACCAACCTTCTCCGAACCGAACAAGAGGGCCACTCTGCCAGAGGCGAGCGCCTTGCCAATCAGTCTCCCGCCCTGCTCCAGACGTCGAACGGGGAGCTGCGGTTCGCGGCCGCCGCCGGCGGTGGTGCCGACCACGAGGGAACAATCGGCCACCGCCTCCGCCACGCTCTTGTACTCATACGCATTAGCAAGCAGAGCAGCAGCGCCTACCGCAGACCGGGCCTCCCGAAAAGCAATCTCGTAGGGATTTACCACGCCCAGGTGGAAAAAGCCGAAATTGCTCATAGCCCGCGCGGCTGCACCGATGTTGAGAGGATTCCGCGAGCCCACCAGGACAACGCGCAGACGGTCGATTTCACGGGGAACAGGCAAGAATGCCTATTCTCGCATGGAAAACAAAAAAGCCTCCGTTGCCGGAGGCTGGTCCTGCCGAACCGAGAGGGCTAGAAGCTCATCGAGCAGTAGCCGCCAGAGGCGTTAACCCAATTTCTCTGGATAAGGTAATTGGTCCCACCCAGGGTAATGTTGTACTTCGATCCATTACTGGCGGTAGAAGTACTCCCGAAGGTCCAGGCACACTTGTCGGCATTTTCGTTGCCCGACGAGTCATACCAGGCGTTCAGGTCGGGATCGGTAAAAGCCTCCTCGGATTCGTGAGCAATGACCGAGGCCATCCCGTCAGCACCGGAGTTGTTATTCGGGCTGGTGGTTTGCGCCTCGCAGGCCATCGGACACTGGTCGGGGTTGCCCACAAACGAAAACTTCAGGTCCGCGCCGTTGATCGTTGCACTGGTATGCCAGCCGCAGTAAACGGCACAAAACCCTGTGGCTTCGACAACATCGGACGAAGTAAGCACAAAGTAGATACCGTTCGTGTCCTTGGGCAAGTCCGTGCCCGCATGCGCCGCCACGATCGCTTGAATATCGGAATCAAGCAGGACCGAGCCTCGCGAATAGGCGTCCGAGACAGACGTCCCCAAGGCCATGAACCCGCTTACGTTCGCGGAATTGTCACCATAGGTCGTGTTGATGTGTTCATATGAGCTGCCGCTCAGGCCGGTAATCAGGTTGTTCAGCAAGCTCTGGGTACTCGGACTGTCCGAAGTTCGGTTTGTCAGGTGGGCGCCGCTGGCATCCCAGGTGCCATACCAGATGTAATAAATATTGGGAGTACCCGGCATGATGGGCCCGCCATGATAGTTAATGCCGTTGCCGGTAGTTACCGCGGGTGCGCCTTGCCGGTGCGCCGGCTTTGTTACTTGCACGCCCCAGCCTTTGCCCGTCGGTTTCATTTCTGTGTTTCTTGTCGATTGCCCAACAGACACCACCGCGAAGGCCAAGACAACCCAAAGGGCCCAGACTCCTCGGAATCCTCTAATTTGCATTTGTCTTCTCCAAGGAAAGCAAAGTGTGGTGCTCAGTTCTTGTCAGGAAGGGAGCCCGGCCTGAGATGCTGGACAGCTACTCTGGGTTGTCGCCGGATGGTGGCCGATAAGAACCAAGCCGGGGCTGCTGATTTGACGGCCAGCACAATTTAAAGCCCCGAAGCAAGGCGCTCACACGAATTCGTGACGGCTGAACATGCGGACCCGAATCCCTAGCCAACAAAGTAAGGATACATCTTCAGCGGTTGGCTTGGTCGGTTAGGAACTTCCAGGAATCGGATGTCATCCACCCGGCTCGTCCAAAATTCTTGATTTCGGTTTGCGGCAGTGCCCTTTCGAGCAGGCACCCCCTTAGCATCGTCGGGCAGTGCCGATAGCCATCTTGCCGGCAGTTCGCGGTCTCGAACCCCAGGCTCAACCGGTCGGAAGAGTTGTAAATAGCTGTTGCAGTTAGGGTTATCTCACGTTTGACCCCTGTAAGTGAGACCGCGGAGCTGCAAATTGCCGGAATTCTCCACGTGCCAGGAAACCGGGGGAGTGAGAGCGATGGAATGGACTGAGCTCGGCGCCGGCTCTCCGCGATGTGGAGAATCCCCGTGGTATGTGTTGAACACGTATCCGAATCATGAGGACCACCCGCCTGATGCCTCCCGACAGCCGAACTATGTCCAACATGCTGAACATGTCTGACCTGACCAGCCGGACAGGGAGTAGTGAGCTGGGATGGTTTGGCAGCAACCTGCTCGGCACACAGACCACCGGCGCGTTGTTCCTGGCGATTCTGCGGAGCCGTACCAGCCACGAACGGTTGGTGGACCAGTTTGACCTGACTCGAAGATACGCGCGCCTCGGCCTCCAAATCGAAAAGGAAGATGCGTACCGGAAACTCGAGGACAAGACCGAAATCAGCGAAGATCGCAAGAGCGGCATTATTACCATTTCGGCCGCCGATCCTGACCGCCAACAAGCAGCGGCTTTAGCCAACGCCTATGTGGATCGGCTAAACCGGCTGATTGCCAGCCTCAGCACCTCAGCGGCCGCCGGGAGTGCGAATTTCTTGAGCAGCGCCTGGCAGAAGTGAAAAAAGGCCTCGAGGAGGCTGATCACAAGCTGGCGCAGTTTTTCCAGCCAAAGCGCCACCCTCGACCGCAAGCTGCAGGGAGCGGTTATGGTCGAGGCGGCCGCCTTGCAGGCCAGGAATCGATTTTCCCAGTCTCGTCTGGCCGATGATCTGGAGAACCTCTACCTTTCCCTCGCCCGATCAAAAGGAATTCTGGCTACAAAGGGCGACTCGATCGCTTAGTGGTCAGTGACCGGTGGTTAGTGACCACTGAAGCTTACAAACGGAACAGATACGAGAGCTTTACGAAGAACTGCCGGCCGTCATTAATAAAGCTATCCCGCGTGGTGAGAAGGCCAGTTGGAGCCGGTATCAGTCGCCGATCGAGGTTCTGCAGATTGCCGTTATACCCGACGTAAACCGCCGTGCCAGGTCTCACAAAGTAGGTAATAAGGAAGTCGGCGTTAAAGTTCTTGGTCGGGGACAGCGAACTGATCAGCGGATCAGAGAGCACCGCCGCATACTGAAAAATCATTCGTGCCGAGAGCTCTCGCGTGAATTGCCAGTTCCACTTGCTGCGGAGGATGTGATTGGTTACCGCCGTCAGGTGACTGTCGCGCTCGCGAACGTGCTCGATCAGGTACGTGTTATCAATGCGCAGCCGTCCGGAAGCGTGGAACGTGAGGGTCGCATTCCCCAAGTCCTCGTGCCCGATCGCGGGAATGCGGCCCGACGCAGGGTTATAGTTCACTCCCGCGCCCGACACAAAAAACCAGCTGAAGTCGAACTGCTTAAACCAACTGGTCCCGCCTTCAATTCCCCAGAACGGTTGCGGGTAGCGGGTTACCGTCGTCAGGCCGCTGTAATCCTGCGGGCGAAGATAGACGTTGTCGTAAGCATACGGGTGAAAGTGGATGAAGGTGGCGCGAGCCATATCGATCCGGAAGCCCGGAAAGACAAAGTAGTCCAGCGCCGTGCCGCGGTGGTCCCAGATATCGAACTGCTGCAGCGTAGGCCCCCAGGAGATCAGGAATTTGCCTTCCGGACGGAAGTAGTAGCTTGCATTAACATCTTGCCGTCGAGTGTCGGTGCGATTGACGAATCCAGTTGCTGTGACGAATCCTGGGCTGTAGTCAGCATAGATGGATTGCAGGTTGAAGTTGCGGCCTCGCCGTTCGGCAACGACTTTGTACCCAGGGCCAGCCGAGTAGGAACGATCAGGGTTCAGAGTGGAACTGGTGATCGCCGCACCCTGCACGCGCCAGTTCTGGTTGATTTTGATGTTAGCGTCCACGCCGCCCACGCGATTGTACCCGCCACCGAATTCGCGGTCTGTGAAGATGGCGCCCACTGTCGATTGCGCGAACAGGTCGCGGCTCACTCGCGCAATGGCAAAGCTGGCGCGGTTGCCGGTGTGCGGATCGCTGGGCGGCAACCGTTCGCCCGGTGCTCGATCGTCGCTGGCGAGAACACCCACGGCCCAGGGGCCCGACTTGCCCGTAAGCCGCAGGCCAAACTCGGGATGGCCGATCCGTCGAGTAAAGACGAGATTGATGGGCGCGACGAAATAGTTGCTGTTTTCCAGGAAGAAAGGCCGCTTTTCCGGAAAGAACACCTCGAACCGCTGGTTGACGGTGATTTGCGGCTGGTCTGATTCGACCTGGCTGAAATCAGGATTGATAGTTGCGTCCAGCACAAAGCTATCGTGCAGGATGAACTTGGAGTCTAGCCCGACGTCAGGTTTGAGATTGCGGCTCTCAAAAAAAGGATGGTTGGGATCGCGACGGTCGATGTCGCGAAAGCTGCGGAACAGCCCGTAAGGAATGAATTGCATATTGCGGCCGGGGGAGACGTGCTCCAAGCCCCTCGCGGTGGCAGCCTGATTAAAGCGGCCCTGGATACGGTTCGAGATCCGCGGCCAGAACAGATTTTCGTCCGTGCGGGGAATGGTGCGGTTGAGAATGAGACCCCATTCCTGCTGGTCCGCATCGGGGAAGCGCAGGCTCTTGAATGGAATCGATATCAGCACCAGGTAACCACGGTTGGTGAGCCGCCCGTCCGAGTGCCAGACGGTATCGAAAGAAGAATCAAACCCACTGTAATCGGCGGGCGCGCCGGTACCGATCGAGCCCTCGGTCCACAAAGCATCCCACTGGATGCCGAAAGGGTTGGCGGCGAAAGCGTAGCCCCGGCGGGCATCGTGGAAGGTATCAATCATGATCTCCGCCGAATCATCGGAGAAGATGTCTTCGCGGCGCGTCATGCGCGCGCGGATTTTCTCCGGCTCGTTATCCCAACACACGAAAACGGCGTACAGGTTGTGCTGGTCGTAGGCGAGATAGACGTCGGTATTCTGCGTCGGTTCAGCACCATCGGCAGGTTCGCGCGCGATGAAGCCGGTAACTTTCACCATCTGACCATTAACCCGGGCGCTCGGCTGCATGTCCTCAAAGTCGGAGAGGGACGGCGGTGTAGCGATACGTGGAATCTGAAGGGTCGGCGGTGCGGCAGAGACCAACGCCGACGTCAAAAGCACCAGAGTGGCAACCGAAACTGGCTTGAGCGAGGATTTCCTTTTCGTTTTTAGAACGAGAGCCATTGTACTCGCCGTTTGTCCGCCCGGGGATGGACAAGACCCAAGCGACACCATTATCCAGCACTGGTATCCAGCACTGACACCACTGCGGTTTGAGTGTCAGTGTCGCTGGCCGTTCAATACGACACTCGCGGCCCAATCCCAGTCGCAATCTTTTCTGCTAACATCGCTGCAAATGCAGCTGCGCAGGATGGGAGAAGGATTCCGAAGGATACGCAAAAAAGCCGTACCGTCACGCGATGGCCGTACCGGCCCAGAGCTGGTCATCATCACTGGCATGAGCGGCTCGGGCAAGGCGTCCGCCCTTAAAGCCTTCGAGGACCTCGGTTTTTATTGTGTCGATAACTTGCCAGTCGAATTGATCCCGCGTTTTGCCGAATTGGCGGTGCAATCGGCCGAGATTCAGCGTACGGCATTAGTAGTAGACGTGCGGGAAGGTTCGAAGTTAGACCAATTACCGGGCATTCTCAAATCGATAAAGAGGCTGATCCCCGCCAAGGTCATTTACCTGGAGGCTTCCGACGCATCGCTTCTCCGACGTTTCAGCGAAACCCGCCGCCCCCACCCTCTGGGGACCGATGCGCCGGTCAAGGCGGCCTTACGGGAAGAGCGGCGACATCTCAAGCCCATTCGCGCCATTGCCGACCTCGTTATCGATACCTCCAAGTTCAACGTTCATGAACTGCGCGCCCATGTCACCGAAGAGTTCAAACAACAGGCTTCTGACAAAAACATCCTGGTCTCCTGCGTCAGCTTTGGGTTCCGCCACGGGGTGCCGCAGGACGCTGACCTGGTATTCGACGTGCGGTTCCTGCCCAACCCACACTTCGTGCCGGAATTCAGGCCCCTCAGTGGCCGGGATGCCCGCGTAGCCAAATACATCCGATCGTTCCCGCAAAGCCGCGAGTTCATCAAGCGCATCTCCGAGTTACTGGTCTACCTCTTGCCGCATTACATCAGTGAAGGGAAAAGCTACCTGACGATTTCCTTCGGCTGCACCGGGGGCCAGCATCGCTCGGTGATGATCGCGGAAGATGTCAGCAAGGCGCTGCGCAAGGCGGGCTACCGGGTGAAAGTGGTACATCGTGACAGCCCCAAGTAAGCTCTGGAACCCGTCAGTGGACTGCCGCATGAGGCAAAGTTCCAGTAGAATAAGGGCTTGCGTCCATTCCGCAGCATTTCGGCGTCCCATCCGGGCGTTGCCTGCCGGGATTCTGCTTTGCAGGAACATCTATGCGGCAACTAAGCCGCCTGTTGCGATACGTCGCTCCTTATTGGTGGCAAGTTTTGGCGTCCGTTACGCTGATGGCGGCGGTCGGACTCTTGGACGCCTTTCGCGTGCTGCTGATTGGTCCCATTTTTGATCGTGTACTAAACCCAGCGTCGCAATCACGCAATATCCAGCTTTTCAAGATCCCCGGCACCCAACACGCCGTCTACCTGCAACAGTTCGTCCCGCCTCACTTTCAGAACGCCTGGACTATTGTTGCCTTTGCGCTGGTGGCGGCAACGATTCTGAAAGGCATCTTCGATTATGCCGGCACTTACCTGGTGAATTTCGCCGGCTTCGGGATGATCACCGACCTGCGCGACGACCTGTATAACACCATCCTGCGCCGCTCGGCAGCCTTTTTCCAACGCCATGCGACCGGCACACTGCTGTCGGCCATCGTCAATGACATCGAGCGCATACAGTTCGCCATGTCCAGCGTCCTGGCCGAGTTCCTGCAGCAGCTGTTTACTTTCATCTTCACCGCCGGTGTAGTCGTCCTGCTGGGTGGAAGACTGGCCTGGGTACTCGTTTTGTTTGTCCCATTCATTATTTATTCGGCGGGGAGGATCGGCCGGCGCGTTCGCCACACAACCCGGCGGGGTCAGGACAAGCTGGCGGACATTCAGAACATCTTGCACGAGACCATCACCGGCAACCGCATCGTGAAGGCGTTCAGCATGGAATCCTGGGAGGCAGTGCGCTTTCGCAGTGCAGCCCGGCGCCTGTTTCATGCTAACCTGCGCTCGGTCGCCGCCTCGGCGCTTAGTTCTCCCTTAATGGACATCTTTGGCGCGATAGCCATCGCCATGTTGGTTCTGCTGGGCCGGAATCTAATTGCGCATAACGCATTCACGCCTGGCATTTTCCTGGCGTTTATCGTTGCCGTATTCAAACTCTACGACCCGGTCCGAAAGTTCGCCCTCTTCAACAACAACTTCCAGCAAGCGCTTGGGGCATCCTCGGAAATCTTTCGCTTCATGGATATTGAGGACGAGGTTCGTGAGAAGCCAGGCGCCAAGCCTTTGCCACGTTTTGCCAAGGGCATCCGCTTCGACCGGGTCTGCTTTTCCTATGGGGAAAACGGCGAAGAGTCGCGGGAGATTTTGAGCGATATCAATCTGGAGGTGAAAGCGGGCGAGGTGCTGGCCGTCGTGGGTTCCAGCGGCGCCGGCAAAAGCACGCTGGTGCACCTGATCCCCCGCTTCTTCGATGTGACCGGCGGCAGGCTGTTGATCGATGAGCATGACCTACGCGAGGTGACCCTAACGTCACTGCGTTCGCAGATTGGCATCGTCACCCAGGAGACCGTGCTCTTCAACGACACCGTGCGCAACAATATCGCTTACGGACAGCCTCACGTTTCCGCTAAGGACGTAGAAGCGGCGGCCCGCATGGCGCTGGCTCACGACTTCATCACTGTCATGCAGGCTGGCTATGACACGGTCATTGGCGAGCGCGGCGTGCGCCTTTCTGGAGGCGAGCGACAGCGCATTGCCATTGCCCGCGCCATATTGAAGAACGCTCCGATCCTCATCCTCGATGAGGCGACGTCGGCGCTGGACAGCGAATCGGAAGCGCTCGTGCAGTCGGCATTGGGAAACCTGATGGCCGGTCGCACGGTAGTGGTGATCGCGCACCGTTTGTCCACTGTCCGGCGCGCCGATCGCATTGTGGTCCTGGAAGGCGGAACCATCAGCGATATCGGCGCCCACGATGACTTGATGAAGAAATTGGGAACCTACCGGCGGCTGTACGATCTTCAGTTTGTGGATTTGGAGCAGCCCAAGGCAGTGTCTGTCAGGCAATAAAGTTGGCGACCCCAAGTCACCGTCACAGAGTAGAACAGAGCGCACCATGCCCATCCGTTCCATGACCGGATTTGCCCAGGTGAAGGGACAGGTCACCAGCGAACTTGCTTTCTCGCTGTCACTGAAGTCGGTCAATCATCGTTTTCTCGACTTGCATTTCCGCATGCCTTCCGATAGCGATGCGCTCGAAATGAAACTGCGGCGTCTGCTCAAGGAAAAAGTTGCACGTGGACACCTGGAGTTGACCCTCAGTTTAGAACGTGCCGAGGGCAATGGCTTCGCCTTGAACAAGCAGTTGGTCGCTGGCTATGTCGAGGCCTTTCGAGCGGCGGCCAAAGAGTTCAACATTCCCGGCGAACCGGACCTGAACGTTGTCCTCCGATTACCCGGGGCTTTGGACACCGGCACCCTGCCAGCCGATGGCGAACTGGAAGCCGCTGTATTGGCCAAAGTGGAAGAGGCCCTGACCCGCCTCAATCAGATGCGTGAAGAAGAGGGCGGTAGCATTGAACGGGAACTGCGGTCGCGCATGGCGCACCTGGAAAAAGCCGGTTCCGGCGTGGGTAAGCACCGTTCCGCAATCCTGCAGAATTATGTCGAAAAACTGAAGAGTCGTATGCAGGAGTTGATTGGAGCACAGGTGGACTCCGATCGAATTGTGCAGGAAGCGGCATTGCTGGTCGACCGCAGCGACATTCAGGAAGAACTGGTGCGCCTCGAGACCCACGTGAAGCATTTTCTGGGGCTGCTCGATCAGGGTGGAGAAATTGGGAAAAAGCTCGATTTCCTGCTGCAGGAAATGAATCGCGAGGCCAACACGCTGCTCTCCAAGACCTCCGGTCTGGCCGGGGAGGCGCTGAAGATTACCGAGATGGGATTGGCCATCAAGGCGGAGATCGAGAAATCGCGCGAGCAGGTGCAGAACATCGAATGACCACCGTCTACATCATCTCCGCCCCTTCTGGCTCCGGCAAATCCACCTTGGTGAATGAATTGCGCAAATTCGTCCCCGGTTTGGACTTCTCCATTTCTTACACGACGCGTCCGTCCCGCGGCAGCGAACAGAATGCCAGAGAGTATTTTTTCGTTTCCCGTCAGCAATTCGACGAGATGGTCCGCCAGGGCGAGTTTTTGGAAAACGCCGAGGTGTTTGGCAAGTGCTATGGAACGGCAAAACGATTCTTGGAGCAGGCACAAAAATCCGGCAATGACCTGTTGCTCGACATCGATGTGCAGGGTGCGGCCCAGATCAAGAAAAAGATTCCCGAGGCGGCAAGTATTTTTGTGCTGCCTCCCAATCGCCAGACCTTGGAAAGGCGTCTCCGGAATCGCGGACTGGACGCGGAAGACGTGGTGCAGCGCCGCCTGATTACGGCCACCCGGGAGATTGAGAATTACGACAAATACGACTATATTCTGATTAACGATCGTCTGGAGGACTCCGTGGAAGCGCTCAAGGCGATCGTACTCGCCGAAAGGTTGCGACGCTCGGGAAAGACGCCCTCGACCGGTGAATCCAAGAATCTCCAGATCGCAGAGCGGCATAAGCTGCACAATGTACGGGAGCGCGTCAAGCCCATTCTGGCATCGTTCGTGACTACGCCTGTTTCCGGGGGACAGTAGATTTTCAACGCGGCCTGAACCGCGCGGTCAAGTTCAGGGGAGAGAAAACCATGAAGTTGATGGACGGTTTCGACAGCAATTACCGGTACATTCTGGTGGCGGCGCGCCGCGCTCGCCAGCTCCAGGGCGGAGCCCCACCCGTGATCGACACGCACTCCCGTAAGCCTTGCCGCATCGCCCAGGATGAAATCAAGGCCGGCAAGGTGAAGTGGATTATCCCGGAACTGCCCAAGTCACCGGCGGAAGCAGCCTCGGAGATATTAGAGAAAGTAGTTCCCAAGGAGTGATTCTGATTTCTGGTTTTTGCTTGTTGATTGCCGAGCTTTTCAATCAACAATCGACAATCAAAAATCAGGCCACTCCCGTGCAAAGGTCACTATGAAAGTTGCCCTCGGTGTCAGCGGTGGGATTGCGGCATATAAGGCGGCTGAAATTGTCCGCCTGCTGCAGGACCGTGGCATTCGAGTGCAGGTGATCATGACGCAGGCGGCTCAGGAATTTGTGAAGCCGCTTACTTTCGCGGCGCTCTCCGGCGAAAAGGTTATTACCGACATGTTCTCCGCCGGGGCCGAGCAACCCAACATCGATTCCGCCGTCGAGCACATCGCGGTCGCTCAGTCCATTGATGCACTTCTGGTTGCCCCCGCCACCGCTGACATTCTTGGCAGGTTCGCTCATGGTATTGCCACCGATTTTCTTACCACTCTTTATCTCGCGACCACCGCGCCGGTCGTCGTAGCCCCAGCCATGAATGTGAATATGTGGAACCATGAGGCCACCCAGGCGAATATAGAGACCCTAAAGAAGCGTGGTGTGCGGGTTGTGGCGTCCGATAGCGGATACCTGGCGTGCGGCATGACCGGCCCAGGACGATTGGCGGAGAACGAAGCTATCGTCGCGGCCCTGATGGAAACGCTGGGAGCATCTCAGGACTTGGCGGGAGAGACGGTTCTCATCACTGCCGGGCCGACGCGGGAGAAGATCGATCCCGTACGCTACCTGACGAATCGTTCCAGCGGCCGCATGGGCTACGCGCTGACCGAGGCGGCCCTGCGGCGTGGCGCCAGAGTGCTGCTTGTGAGCGGCCCGACTTCGTTGACTCCTCCAGGCGCGTCCGAGGTGACACGCGTCGAATCGGCCGAAGAAATGCGCCAGGCTGTACTCAGGTTTCTGCCGGAATCTTCCATCGTGATCAAGACTGCCGCCGTTTCCGACTATCGCCCGAAAGCCCCGGCAGCCCAGAAGATCAAGCGCAGCGGGCCGGTGTCGCTGGAACTCGAGCCGACCACCGACATCCTCGCCGAACTAGGACGTCTCAAGGAATCCCAGGTTATCATCGGGTTCGCGGCCGAGACGCAAAACGCCTTAGAGAATGCCCGCAAAAAGCTCAAAGAGAAATCAGTGGATGCAATCGTGGTGAATGACGTCTCCCGTCCGGGTATCGGATTCGATTCCGACCGCAACGCCGTAACAATCATCACCCAGGACGAGTTCTTCGAAATCCCCGAAACCACGAAGTGGGAAGTAGCCCAGAGCGTGCTCGATCATGCAGTGCGGTTGCGCAAACGCCGGACGGTGAAAGCCTGATGCCGTCCGTGCTGGACCCGCAACTCAAGCGCGCCTTGTCCGAGCGAATCAGGTACTACAACGAACTCGGCATTTACGACTTTTACCGCCGTCCCGTAGTCGAATCCTCCCTCCAGCTAGAACAGCGAGAACCGATGATACCTAGAGCCAAGGTGGTTGTGCCGGCTGGGCGGGAAGAAAACATGTTTGAAGTCGCACCCGCCAAGCCGGAAGCCGGCGTCAGCGATTCTGCCAATGCGCTGCGAATCATTCGCGAAGACCTGGGCGACTGCACCCGCTGCAAGCTGCACAAGCTCGGGCGCAAGCAGATCGTCTTCGGTGTGGGCAACCCGCGGGCGGAACTGATGTTGGTTGGCGAGGGCCCCGGAGCGGATGAGGACGAGCGGGGCGAACCCTTTGTTGGGCGCGCCGGACAACTGCTCAACAACATGATCAAGGCGATGGGCCTGCAGCGCGAAGACGTCTACATCGCCAACGTGGTGAAGTGCCGTCCTCCGGGCAACCGTACGCCGGAGCGCGACGAATGCGACACGTGCTCGCCGTTCCTGCTGCGCCAGATTGCAGTGATCAAGCCGAAAGTAATCGTCGCCCTGGGTGCGGTAGCCGCGAAAACACTGTTGGCTATCAATTCATCGATGTCGGACTTACGGGGCCGCTGGTACGACTTTCGCGGCACCAAGCTGGCAGTTACCTACCACCCCGCTTTCCTGCTTCGCGATCCGCGCCAGAAGAAAGAAGCGTGGAAAGATTTGCAGATGGTGATGAAAGAGTTGGATCTCCCTTTGCCGAACCGAGGGCCGGAGTAGTCAACCTGAGAACGGAGACACGGGGCACGAAGAAATTCAAACTCCGCAGAAAGTTTCTAGACTTCTTCATCTCCGTGCCTCAGTGCCTGCGTGGTTAGATTATGCTTCTCCTAGATGCCTGAATTCTGCGATGTAGCTCTTCCTGTCCCGCTCGACATGGTGTTCACCTATCGTGTCGCGGACGGAATCCCGCCGATAGTCGGAGGACGGGTGCTCGTGTCCTTCCGGCAGCAGCGTCTATCAGGCGTCGTCGTTGACCTGCACAATCGCGCTCCCCACGTCCAAGCCAAGAACGTAATCAGCGTGCTTGACAGCGAGCCCGTGCTCGACGACCAACTCCTCAAACTTGGCAAGTGGATCGCCGATTACTACCTGGCGCCGCTGGGCGAGGTCTTTCGAACCATGCTCCCACTGGGTGCGGAGTTCAAGCACACGATCACCTATGGCATAACGGAAGAAGGACAAATGGCGCTGCACCTGGCAGGCATGTCGGGCTCTTCGGCGCGCTCTCGTAAGACCCCGGAAGATCAATTGACGGAATTTCGCGTGCTCGACTATCTCGTTGGGCGGGAGATGGCGCGCGAAGCGACCTTGCGTAGCGCCGTCCGCGCGGGCCATGCGGTGCTGGCGGGCATGGTGCGCAAGAAGTGGATTGTGCGAGAAGACGTGTCCGGCGCACGCGACGCTGCTCGAACGATCAAGATCGCCGTCCTGAGCGGCAGCACAGATAATCACACACTGAACGACAATCAAAAAACGTTGCTAGGTACCCTCGCTGCCGCCGGCGGACGGATAGCAGTTGAGACCCTCCGTACCCTCGATGTACCTCACTCCACGCTTGCCACCCTGGTCAGACGAAAACTGGTTGAGATTGTCGAAGAACCGGAGCCCTTCACCGTCTCCGGAGTGAAGCCCCGGCCTTCGCCATTCGAGTTTCAGTTCAATCAAGCCCAGCAGAACGCATTGCAGCGTATTCAGGATGGGGTGAGCGCACGCAAGTTCAGTGGCGTCTTGATACATGGCGTGACCGGTTCAGGCAAGACAGCCGTGTACCTTGCGGCCATGCGGGCGGTCCTCGAAGCAGGCCGTTCGGCAATTCTCCTCGTGCCAGAAATCGGACTCACTCCGGCAGTCGCCGCCGACCTTCATCAGGTGTTTGGCGAGCAAGTGGCAATTTTGCACTCCGCATTATCCAACCAGGAGCGAGCCGAGCAGTGGCATCGTATAAGGCGCGGCGAGGCGCGCATCGTGGTCGGAACCCGCTCGGCCGTATTCGCCCCGGTTGCGGACCTCGCACTCATCGTTGTCGATGAAGAACAGGATTCGTCCTACAAGCAGGAAGAAACGCCGCGTTACCATGCCCGCGATGTCGCAGTGATGAGAGCCAAGATGGCGAATGCCGTAGTCGTGCTGGGTTCGGCAACCCCGTCGCTGGAATCGTACTTCAATACGACGAAAAGCAAATACGCACTGCTGGAGTTGCCGGATCGCGTGCGCCAGCGGCCCTTACCGGAAGTCGAGATCATCGACATGCGTCAGGAATTCCTGGAGACCGGCCACGAGCAGGTGATCTCGCGCAAGCTGGCTCAGGAAATTGCCGAACGGCTCGAGCGCGGAGAACAGGCGATGATCTTGCTAAATCGTCGCGGTTATTCCCCCGTCGTGCTATGTCGAACCTGCGGGAAGAAGCTGGAGTGCAAGAACTGCGCGATTGCGCTGACTCATCACAAGCGGGCCCGGAAAATGGAGTGTCACTATTGCGGCTACACTGCGCCAGTTCCACAGCATTGTATCCATTGCGGCAGTGAGTACGTTCATTTCCTCGGTACGGGTTCGGAGAAGCTGGAGGAGTTGCTGCACGGAATGTTTCCGCAGGCGCGCATTGGGCGACTCGATCGCGACACAGTACGCGGGCGTGAGGACTTCGAACGCGTTCTGGCAGCTCTGCATGAAGGTGAACTCGACCTGCTCGTGGGCACGCAGATGATTGCCAAGGGACACGATGTCCACGCTGTGACGTTGGTCGGAGTGGTGGGCGCCGATATGGCGCTGGGGATGCCCGATTTCCGCGCCGCCGAGCGTACCTTCCAACTTCTGACCCAGGTCGCCGGACGCGCCGGTCGCGGTGAGACGCCTGGCAAGATGGTCCTGCAGACTTATTTTCCGGATCACTATGCAGTGCAATACGCCGCGCAACACGATTTTGCCGGGTTCTACGACAAAGAACTCCGCTTTCGCGCCTGGATGCACTATCCGCCGTACAGTGCACTGGCCAACGTTCTGGTGCGTGGCGACAAACTCGACGACGCGTTGCGCTGGTCAGGTCTACTGGGCAAATGGTTCGAGAAGACAAGGCATGAAGGCATTCGCGTACTTGGTCCGGCGGCGGCACCTATCCTCCGACTGAAAAATGATTACCGCTATCACTTTGTCTTGAAATCACCCAGCCGGCAAAAGCTGAACGGACTGTTGCGATCGATGCTCGCATATGCGGCCAGCGAGAAGATTCCTCGGACGCAGGTCATTGTGGACGTAGATGCCTTGTGGCTGATGTGAGCACAGCTCGATGGCTACTGCGTATGCACGAGATGTTGAAGGAATTCGTGGATGCCCGGCGCGAGTTGCCCCCAAACCTCCCGGCCCGAAGCATGCTTAAAGGGGTTGGGAGTAAAGGTCAACAGCAGCATCATTACCCCGACTAAAGCCATCCACTGCCGGCCACGCGCAATGGCGGGCCGTTCCGGTACTATGGGATGCCGCATTCCACTGATGCGCAAGAGCACTGCCCAGACAAACCAACCCAGCCAGTAATAGATCCCCAATGGTATCAGGATAAGAATCGTCAGGCTGGACACGACCGCATGATGCCGGGGCGAGATAGAGAACACGATGTGGCCACCATCGAGTTGTCCCCCCGGTAACAGATTCAAGGCCGTTGCGAACATGCCGACCCAGGCCGCAATCGCCACCGGGTGCAGGTTGATGTGAGACAGCGGAACCGCGGCGGATCCGTGCACGAGGAGTGCCGCGGCACGAAAAATCAGCGGATAACCTATCTCCAGGTCGAGACTGGGCAGGGGAGCGGTCATAGTTTGTGAAAGGGCGAGTCCAAGGACCATGGCGATACAGGCAAAAACGAATCCTGCGATTGGTCCGGCGATACCGATGTCGAACAGTGCCGAGCGAGAACGGATCGGGCTCTTGATGCGGATAAAAGCCCCCAATGTCCCAATCAAACTGGGAAAGGGCACGAAGAACGGCAAAGTCGCGTACACGCCGTAGTAACGGCAATAAAGATAGTGCCCCATCTCATGCGCAAACAGGATCAGCATCAGCGTCGCGGAGAATGGGATTCCCAGCAGCAGGTTGGAAGGGTGGTGCAGAATCCAGGCGAGCGGAAAAGGGGCCAGCGTATCCTCGTTCATGGAGAGCGCCGGCATGTTTTGGCGGAAGTAATACTCCATGCGCGCGCCGACCACTAGCGTGGTAAAGACCGTCAGCAGGAAGAAGAGCACGTATAACCAGGTTCGTGGCCTCGGTGGCCGCGCCACGAAAACCTGTACGGGAGGATAGACTTCGCTGGGAGAAATAATTGCAGGAGTGGGTTCAGACATGCGTAACTCGGGCCCTCTGTTGGATGCAACCTACAGCGGCCCGGATGCGGCGCAAGCCGCATCGCCAGCCGGCAGGATGCCGGCGCTATTGCGAAGCTAGTCGATCGACTGCAACTCCTTGCCCGGCTTGAAGCGCACCGCTTTTCCCGGCGGAATGGATACTTCGGCCCCGGTGCGCGGGTTGCGTCCGATACCGGTCTTACGTGGGCGCACGTTAAAGACACCGAAACCGCGCAACTCGATGCGGTCACCTTTCGACAGCGCCTTCTTCATGCTCTCGAAGACGGTTTCCACGGCCAGCTCGGCTTTGGTCTTGGTGATGCCGGTCTTGTTGACCACTTCGTTGATAATGTCCAGCTTAATCACAAGCAGCTCCAGTTTTCGGGGAGTGTGAGGACGGCACCAAGTCATTGATGCTAAGGGACATAAGAGAGATTGTCAACGGCGCGTTTTCTCCCGTAAGATGGCAGCACCCGCAAGTTTGCAGCCGAGCTAAACACCCCAGCCAGAATTGAGTAATTTTGTAATCGGGTAATGGCGTGATTCTTTGGACGCCCGGTCTTAAATTACCAAATTACACAATTACCCGATTACCCAATCCCTAAGGAGCCGCATGCTCAAAAGTGATCGCTGGATTCGCCGGATGGCACTCGAACACGACATGATCAACCCGTTTTCCGAAAAGCAAGTCAGTCAGGGCGTCATCTCTTTTGGCGTGTCTTCTTACGGCTATGACCTGCGAGTGGCCGACGAGTTCAAGATTTTTACCAATGTGAACTGCACGGTCGTCGACCCGAAGAATTTCGACGAGCGGTCGTTCGTGACCGTCCGCTCCGACGTGGCCATTATCCCGCCCAATTCCTTCGCCTTGGCACGTTCGGTAGAGTACTTCAAAATTCCCCGCGACGTGCTGACGATATGCGTAGGGAAGTCGACTTACGCGCGCTGCGGGATTATCGTGAACGTCACACCTTTCGAGCCTGAGTGGGAAGGCTTTGTCACTCTCGAGATTTCCAACACCACCCCTCTGCCCGCCAAGATCTACGCCAACGAGGGACTGTGTCAGATCCTCTTTTTCCAAAGCGACGAGCCGTGCGAGACCAGCTACAAGGATCGCAAGGGCAAATACCAGGCACAGAAGGGGATCGTGCTGCCGAAACTGTAGGGGTTGCACATCGGAACCGGCGGGATCTCCCCGGCGACAGAGTGGGAGAGCACGACTTCAGTCGTGCCCGCCACCTTTTTATCCTAATTCTAGTTCTAGTCATTCCGAGGCGGCGTCAGCCGCCGAGGAATCCATTCCGCCCTATTTCGGTCGTCCCCGGGACTTTCTTCCGATTCTCAGCTCACCCAGCACAGAAGGGCTGGGCTACTATCGGCCTCCCCTTCGGGCTATTGGGCCAATCGAAATTGAAAAAACCAGACACTGAGATCGCAGTAGGCGAGAAACGGAGAGGATGGAGGCGGGATAAGAATGGCCAACCGCTGCTTGCTACTTCTCGTTCTCGCCTTCCTTATACATGTACTTGATAGAAGGCTTGTAGATCATCAGGTTGGCCGCCCCGTTGCGGTTCAGCTTGAGGCAATTCCGATCGTACCATTCGATCACGCCGTGGATCTCCTCGCCGTCCCGCAGCACTATCACCATCGGTGTTTTACTCTGCATCTGCTTCTGGTAATAGAAGTTTTCCGCGTTCGTAGTCTCCGGCGGCGGCATTTTCTTGCCCATCGGAGGGCGTTCGGGACGGTCGGAGCGGTCAGGACGATCCGGACGGTCACGGCGCTCCATGGGAGCCGGAGTGTGATTATGGTTGTGCTCGGGGCGGCTTAGCGACGGCCGGATTAACCGGCGATTCGAGAATCCCTCTTGCTCACTACTACGCTCTATCGGGACGGCATTGCTTGCATCTTTCATCGCGGCACCGCCTGTGACGCTGGAGAGCGGATTACCACAATCCCTGAGCTACATGATCGTGGGTACAAAGGGGTGAACTTTGTGCTTAAACGTAACACAGCGCATGTAGCCATGACAATCACCCATTCGTGGGGTACGGCGAAATCTCGCAGATGGCTGGATTTTGCCCGGATTCAGTTTGGTTCCAAACAGGTAACAAACGCGTCCAGAGATAATGACCGCAGCAGGTTCCGGCGCATTCCCCGTTCCACCTCGGACAGGCGCCCTGCAGCCGAGGTGATCCAATTAAAATCGGCTGCTTCCGCCAGCTTCTTCAATTCCCCTTGGATATCGGTGTTTCGCACCAGTTCGGGCGTCCCAGAATTCAGAAACAACAAGTCCTGCAGCAGAGAATAAAGCGTGCGTACCAATTGCTCGGTCTTCTCGCGGCCTTCGGGCCCGGCCCGGTAAGTTTCCGTCACTTTGAACAGCTCCGAGTGCTCGCCTCCGCCTAACGCCGGAGTGAGAATCGTGAGGGCGTGGCTACGAACGGCAGTGTAGGCCGCTAGGTCAAAGCTGCGGGCATTTCCCACAGCCCCTCCGCATAAACGGGCGACCAAGGCACGCTGCTTTGCATTCCAGTCTGACCGTTGCTTGGCCAGGTAGCCTTCGATTTCTTCACTGGGCAGGGCCCCCAGCGTGAACGTCATCGAGCGCGAGCGGATCGTGGGCAGAAACTCTCCCGGATTCTCGGTAAGTAGGAAGATGGTGGCAAATTCCGGTGGCTCCTCCAGAACCTTCAGCAGCGAATTGGCCGCCTCTTTCATGAAGGCGGAATCAGTGAATATGTACACTCGCTCCTTGGCTTCGGCCGGACGGTAGTAGATGCCCTCGATTACGTGGCGAACCTGGTCTACCTTGATCATCATCTGCGGCGGATCAGGTGGGATGACCAGCACGTCAGGGTGAGTCTGAATCAGGATGCGGGTCTCTTTCTTGTCAGTTTCGCGCAGCCCCTCTCGGGTTTCTACGGCTTCGGCAAATCGGCCACTAAAGTCCTCAGCTTGCCCGATCCGAATGCAGTTCGAACAGTTTCCGCAGAAATCAGGAGTTCCGTCAGTACTAGTCGGCTCAAGACAGTTGATTGCCCGGGCCAGCATCAGAGCGAGCGTGTACTTGCCAGAGCCGGCGGGTCCGGCGAGGATGATCGCCTGAGGCAAACGCTGGCGTACCAGCATCTCCCGCAGGCAGCGCACCGTTTCCGAATTGCCGTGAAAATCAGAGAAGCCCATGGACTGCTGCCCTCACGCCGTCTTCGCCGCCAATTTGAGCTTGCGTCGTACCAGAGCCAGGATCTGCCCATGCGTTTCATCCGCGCTACCGCGAGCGTCCACTACCGCAACCCGCTGTGGCTCACGCTGCGCTATGGCCAGATAAGCACTGCGAACGCGGCCGAAAAATGCCCGGCTCTCCTGCTCAAACCGGTTCTCATCGCTTTCCAGGGACTTTCCTTCGGAAGTGCGAGCCCGATTACGACGCCGGGCCCGCTCGACGCTGGCGGCCACGTCAGAATCCATCAGAATCGTCGCATCCGGCTGAAGGTTCCCGCACAAAATCTTATGAAGCGCGCGTATCGGCTCGCTGCCCAGCCTGCGGCCGCCGCCCTGATAAGCCTCGCTGGAGTCGGTAAAACGGTCGCAAAGCACGACTTTGCCTTCCGCCAGCGCCGGCTGAATGACTTCTTTAATATGCTGAGCCCGCGAGGCAAACATCAAAGCCAGTTCAGCAAAAGGCGACAGGTTGCTCGTCCCGGTATCCAGCAGCACGTTGCGAATCTTCTCTCCGGTAGCCGTGCCGCCAGGTTCTCGTGTGACGACGACTTGTAATCCGTCGGTCCGCAGCGCGCCGGCCAGCTTCTCCAGCTGCGTGCTCTTTCCGCACCCGTCAAGGCCTTCGATGGTGATGAGTTTGCCGCGATGAGGCACGAGGGAATCATAACAAAGCTATCGGCTGTCAGCTTTCAGCTGTCAGAGGTCACTGAAGGCCAACAAGGAAATTGGCATCACCAAGATTTGTCATCCCAGCGCAGCGAAGGATCTCTGCATTTCAAGGCGCCGTACCAGCCCGGGCGCAGTGTTATATTAATGGGTTTTCTTTCTCGTTCCTGTGAAGGAGCAAATGCATGACCGTTTCCCGACTCCGGGTTGTCGGCGGTATTGTGACCTCCGTCTTTGTATTGCTCCCTGCCTTAATGGCCAAGGGCGGGCCGACAATCCAACTGTCGGTAGACGCCAGCGAGGCGCCTCGCAAGATTTTTCATGCGCGCCTGAAGATTCCAGCCACTGCGGGAACTCTCACGCTGTATTACCCGAAGTGGATTCCCGGTGAGCATGCGCCCGACGGCCCGGTAACAAACCTGGCTGGATTGAAATTCTTTGCCAACGGACAGGAACTCAAGTGGCGCCGCGATGCGCTGGATGGCTGGACGATCAACGTCCAAGTCCTGTCCGGCCAGAATGAAGTAGAAGCGACGCTGGACTTTCTTTCCCCAGCGCAATTCGAGGGCGGCTTTTCGGCCGGATCGTCAGCTACAGCTCAGATGGCAGTCATAAGCTGGAACCAGGTGCTGCTTTATCCTAAGGGCTGGGCATCCGACGATCTGACCTACGTCGCTACCCTGCGTCTCCCCTCGGGATGGAAATTTGGTACGCCCCTTCCCATCCAATCCCAGAGCGGCGAGCAGATTCAGTTCGCTCCGGTTTCGCTGACCATGCTGGTGGATTCTCCGGTAATCACCGGCCAGTTTCTCAAAATCGTGCCGCTTCAGGCGGAAGCTCCGCCCGCGGAAATGGATATCGCCGCCGACAGCGCTGCCGCCCTCGACGCCCCGCCTGAAGTCTGGGATCACTATCGAAACCTCGTGGCCCAGGCAGCCCGGCTTTTTGGGGTGCAACACTATCGCGACTATCACTTCCTCTACACCCTGAGCGACCACGTGGCGCATTTTGGATTAGAGCACCACGAATCGAATGACAGCCGTACGGACGAGCGCAGTCTGGTGGACCCGAGCAAGCGCATTCTGCATTCCGGGCTCTTACCCCACGAGTATGTGCACAGTTGGAACGGAAAATATCGCCGTCCGGCGGACCTGGCCACCCCCAATTATCAGCAGCCTATGCAAGACGATCTCCTCTGGGTTTATGAGGGGTTGACTTCCTACCTGGGAGAAATCCTTACCGCCCGCAGCGGTCTTTGGAACCCAAACCAGTTTCAGGACTCGCTCGCCCTCACTGCTGCTTCCCTGGATCATGAACCCGGGCGCACCTGGCGCAACCTGCAGGACACCGCCGATGCTGCGCCGCAGCTCTATTTTTCACCCCGCGAATGGTACTCCTGGCGCCGCGGCACTGATTTCTATGCGGAAGATGTTTTGAACTGGTTGTGGGCAGACGTCATCATCCGGCAGCAGACGCAAGGCAAAAAGTCCATGGACGATTTTTGCCATCTCTTCCATGGAGCGCCGAGCGGGCCTCCCACGGTGAAGCTATACAATTTCGACGATGTCGTGAATACGCTGAATCAAGTTGTAGCCTATGACTGGCGCGCCTTCTGGACAGAACGATTGACCAATCACGGACCGGGCGCCCCTCTTGGAGGCATCGAAGGCAGCGGTTGGCACGTTGTCTATGACGAGAACCGGTCTGAGATCTTGAAGGCCACCGAATCAGAGTACAGAGTCGTGAGCGCTGAGTACTCGATCGGCCTGGCCCTGAATGATGAGGGCGTTGTAAGCGACGCGATTGAGGGAATGCCCGCCGCTAAAGCCGGCATCGGACCCGGAATGAAAGTTATCGCTGTTAATGGTCGCCGCTTTTCCGGCAATGTCCTGCGCGATGCACTCAAATCTGGGAAGAACAGCTCGGAACTTCTAGAGCTCTTAGTAGAAAATGCCGAGTACTACAAGACCTACAAGCTCGATTACCACGGAGGAGAGAGGTATCCGCACCTTGTGCGGGACAGCTCAAAACCCGATCTGCTCAGCGAAATCATCAAGCCACGATAGAAGTTACGGTTGGGTCCAACCAGGCAGTTCGCGGCGCACTCGGTGATCTCGGCGGTGAATTAGTCTTCCTTGATTCCATCGAAAAGGTCTGTTTCTTGCCGAATCGGGCCCGGAGCGCTGACCGCCGCCAGGTGAAACATCTCATTCGTTCCCCGCTGCCGAATTGTGTTCTCAAAAATCGGGAACAGAGGTGCCTGGCTCGCGTGAGCGCGGAACGCGGCAATCTTGGTCTCGAGATACTTACTGATGTCGATGACGGCGCTTACGGGAGAAGGCGAAATCGGCTGACGCTCTGGCAAGGTGAAATTGGCAGTTCCGTAATAAAGTTTTTGCACTCGGTGCGGCGCGAGGCCATCATTGAAGTGGTCGGGATACCGATTGCTCCGACCCGCCCACTGAACTGCCAGCGTGGTGAACACCGATGCCATGGAGTGGTCGGGATGCGCCGTTACCGCCCCCTCGGGCCCGAACGTCAAAACGACTTGCGGACGGAATTCGCGCACGAAGCGGGTGACCTCGCAAACTACGTTGTACACATCAAGTCGATGCAGCTGGCCGTCCGCATAATCGAGAACGATCCCGCGTGAAACCTGGAGCACCTCGCAGGATGCGGCAAATTCCTTCCGGCGCAGGGCCGCAAGCTCCTGGTCGTTCCTCGCGTTTCCGCGATAAGTGGCTGCCTGCCCCGGCGTGAGACACAGCACACAGGTCTCCACCCCACGATCGCGGTACAAGCGAAGAGTCCCGCCGAAGCCACCAGCTTCGTCGTCGGGATGAGCGGTAACGCACATCAAGCGGCGCATCGGCTGATTGTATCGTGACGGGATGCAACGCGTGGCCGTTGTGGGACGACAGGGCTGGAACTGAGTAAACTGATGGGATGCATCTCATTTACGGGATCAATTCCGTAGCCGAGGCACTCAAAGCTCGGGGCCGAGCCTTCGAGTACATCAGCATAGCCAAGGAACGGCACGACCTGCGGCTGCAGCGCGTGATTGAAGAATGCCGCCGCATTGGCTTACCGGTCCGATTCGTATCGCGTCTAGAACTGGATCGCATGGCCGGCAACGTCGCGCACCAAGGCGTAGTGGCGGTGAGTACAGCCAAGCAATACAACGACCTGAATGACGTGATCACGGCCAAGCGCGGAGCCTATTCGCTGCTGCTGGTGCTCGATGGCGTCGAAGACCCGCACAACCTCGGTGCGATCATCCGTACGGCAGACGCGGCCGGAGTCGATGGACTCATCATTCCAGAACGCCGGGCTGCTGGCGTGACCGGCACGGTCACGAAAGTTTCGGCCGGAGCGACCGCACATCTTCCTATCGCTAAGGTCACTAATATTGCGCGCACGCTCGAAGATCTGAAAGCCCAGAATATATGGACCGTCGGGCTGGATGAACGCGCGCCCACTACCTACGAGACGATCGACTACAACATGAATTGTGCTGTCGTGCTGGGGGCGGAAGGCAAGGGATTACATGACCTGGTCAAGAAGAAATGTGATTTCCTTTTGTCCATCCCTATGTTAGGCAAGGTGTCGTCCTTAAACGTGTCGGTTGCCGCGGGAGTCGTGCTCTACGAAATCGTCAGGCAGAGGCGCAACCAGGGAGCCATGCAGGGCACGAAATGAAGGTATTCCGCTTCCTCTGGCCGCTCTCTGTTCTTTGTGTCGCTGCCGCAAATTCCGCCGCATTGGACCGCAACGCATTCACTTTCACTCATTACAAATTGAACGTACGCATCGAACCGGAGCAACAGCGTCTCGCGGTGCGCGGAAAGATTACGCTGCGTAATGATTCGAGTGCAGCCCAGAAGCATGCCGTGCTGCAGATTTCTTCGTCGCTGGGCTGGCGGTCAATTCAAATTGCCGGCAAGCCTGTGCAGTTTGTCTCGCAGACATATACCTCGGATCTCGACCACACTGGCGCCTTGTCAGAAGCAATCGTGAGCCTGCCTGACGAAGTTCGACCCAATGCAGCAGTGGACCTGGACATCGGCTACGAAGGCATCATCGCGCTTGACACGGCTCGACTGAAACGAATCGACGTTCCTGACGATGCTGCGCGGCACAGCGACTGGGATCAGATCAGCCCTCGATTTTCGGCCGTGCGCGGAGTCGGTTATGCGACCTGGTATCCAATCGCGACGGAGGCCGCAAACTTATCAGAAGGGAACGGCCTTTTCGAAGTTCTGGGAGAGTGGAAGACGCGAGAAAAAGACGCAGTAATGGATCTTGCCGTCTGTGTTCAGCAAGAATCTGGTTCTGTGCCGGCGATCATGGCGAATGCCACGGCTGTGGCCACAGGTGACGACTCCTGCGTCACGTACAAGTTCTCGACATTCGGCGTGGACGTTCCGACTTTCGTCACCGGTCCTTACTCTAAAGTGGGCAACAGAATCGTAGAAGTCTATTATCTCGGCGACAACAGGACTGCAGCCGAATCCTACCTTAGAGCCGCCGAAAGCACCCTGCCGTTGGTTGCCAGTTGGTTTGGCGAACCCCGCGGGCCGGCCGAAGTGGCGGAACTGCCGGATGCCAGTGCCGCGCCCTTCGAAGCCGGCAGCATGCTGCTCACACCGTTTAGTACCGATCAGAAATTTGCAGAGCTGACTCTGGTGCATGAGCTCGCCCACAAGGCTTTTCCGTCGTCCCGCCCATGGATCTATGAAGGCCTCGCCCACTTCGCGCAGGTGCTGTGGCGCGAACAGCAGGCAGGCCGCGCGGCCGCGCTCGACTACGTAGCCCTGCATCGGTCGGCAATCGCCGACGCGGAAAAGGTGCAGCGGTCCCACGCAACTCAGCCTCTCGTCACCACCACGGGGGAGGAGTTCTATCGCAGCAAAGCGATGTTTGTCTGGTGGATGCTACGCGACATGGTAGGCGACACTGCCTTGAAGCAGGCCCTCAAGACTTACCGGCCTGAAGTTGACAAGGATCCATCGTACACGCAGAAACTCATCGAAGCGGCGGCGAAACGTGACCTCAGTTGGTTCTTTGATGATTGGGTCTACCAGGATAAGGGGCTCCCCGATTTTCGCGTGGCGTCGGTCTATCCCCGAGCCATGGACACGGGCGGGTACGTGGTGACAGTCTCAGTTGAGAATCTCGGGGCGGCTGGCGCCGAGACTCCTGTAACGGTGCGTATGCAGACTGGCGAGGCAACAAAACGCCTTGAGGTGCGAGGAAAATCGACGGCCGCGATTCGCATCGAGGTTCCATCGATGCCGGAAGAAGTCATAGTGAACGACGGCAGCGTGCCGGAAACCGATATGAGCAACAACACGTTCAAGATTGAACCTGCAAAGTGATTGTCACTTTCCAATTGCACCCGAGATAACATGAGCTCGCGGCTTGCTTCAGCGGTTTTCAATCAGCAATCTAAAATCTACAATTCTCGGAGGAGCTTCCCTTGGCCTATATCCAATTTCTTGGCGCGGCAGGCGTAGTTACCGGCTCCAAGCACCTGATCAACACTTCTTCGGACACAAGCGGCAAAAAAGGACTCCAGGTTTTAATTGACTGCGGACTCTTCCAGGGCCAGAAGGAGTGGCGCGAGCGCAATTGGCAGGACACGCCCATTTCCGCGAAGGGTATTGATGCCGTCATCCTGACCCATGCCCACCTCGACCATTCCGGCTGGATTCCTCGCCTCGTGAAAGCCGGCTTCCAAGGCCCCATCTACGCGACCCCGCCCACAATTGACTTGTGCGGCATCCTGCTGCCCGATTCTGGGCACCTCCAGGAAGAAGACGCGGAGTTTTATAACAAGAAGAAAAAATCAAAACACACTCCGGCCCTGCCGCTTTATACGTTCGCAGAGGCTCAGGCCTGCTTGCAGTACTTCAAGGCGCTGGAGTTCGATGTCACAAAACAACTCAGCGCCGAGCTGTCGTTTCGCTACGTGCGCGCAGCGCACATTCTCGGTTCCTCGATGGTAGAAGTCACGCTGAAGGCGGACAGCGCCGAGCGGCGCATGCTGTTCACAGGAGATATCGGGCGCGTGCGCAACCACAATGTTGCTCCGGGCAAGGTCGTGCACTCCGGACCGACCGAAGGCGCGGCCGCCGACCTGGTCGTGATGGAATCCACTTATGGTAACCGCAACCATCCCTCCAGCGACCCCCGTCCTGAACTTGCGTCTTTGATCAAGCAGACCGTTCAACGTGGTGGGAGTGTCATCGTGCCGGCCTTCGCCGTGGAGCGTACCCAGAAGTTCCTCTTCTTATTGAAGGAGCTCATGGAATCAGGACAAATCCCTAAAATTCCCATTTATTGCGACAGCCCCATGGCCATCAAAGCGGTGGAAATCTATCTGAAATATTCGCAGGAATACAGCGACGACGCGCGCACCCTGATCCAAAAATATGGTTCGCCGCTGGACTGGCCAGGCAACACGTTTGCGTCGACGCCGGAAGAATCGAAGAAAATCAACGCATCGCACTTTCCCTCTATCATCATTTCCTCCAGCGGAATGGCGACGGGAGGCCGCATCCTGCATCACTTGGCGCAGCGACTGCCCGATCCGAAGAACACGGTCATCTTCATCGGCTTTCAATCACCGGGAACTCGGGGATTTACCATCAAAAACGGCGCACCGACCGTCAAGATCTATGGAGAGGAAGTGCCGATCCGCGCCCAGGTAGCGGCTCTGGAGCAGTTCAGCGACCATGCGGACACGCCCGAGTTGCTGGAATGGCTGAGAACGTTTTCGAGAAGGCCGGCGGTGACCTACCTGGTGCACGGCGAGCCGGCAGCCTCGTCGGAGCTGCGAGACGTCATGCAGAAAGAACTTGGCTGGAACGTTCAGGTTGCCGAGTGGATGCAGAGAGTGGACGTGACTGATTAACGAATTGTCGGATTTTCGAATTGCAGAATGAGCGAAATTCGTAAATTCTTCAATTCGACAATCCTAGGGGTTGTTTATGACCGAAGCCGAGCTGAAGAAGCATCTCGATGCTGCCGAGAAGAGCCCGAAAGAGATCGCCGCAGCGGTATCGGGTCTGCCTGACCAGGTGTTGCGTTACAAACCTGCGCCGGACAAGTGGTCCATCTTGGAGATTCTCGGCCATCTTGCGGACATGGAGATCCTCTATGCATACCGACTCCGCCAGATGTTGGCCGACAAAAAGCCGGTAATCGCCCCCATTGACCAAGATGACTGGGCACGCAACCTCGGCTACCTAGAGAGTTCACCCCCAGAATTGGTCGCGCTGTATGGTCTCAACCGCCACCACAACCTGCGCCTTCTACGGCGCCTCAAGCCAGCAGACTTGGAGAAGTCAGCCTTTCATCCGGAATACAAGCAGGATATGACGGTCGCGGCGATCGTTGAACGAATGGGCGGCCATGGCGCTAACCATTTAGCCCAAATCGAGCGGCTGAAGAAGGAAGCAGTCCGCAAGTAGCCCACGAAAAACCGAGATCCTTTGCTGCGCTCAGGATGACGTCGCCTGATATGCGTTGGTGAAACGGACCAGCGCGTCCAGTTTCCCCGCGGCGCCCCCGGAGTCAATGGACTTCACCGCCGGCGGCAGCGCTTCGGCCAGATGATCCGCTCTGCCCGCTGCCACTAGCGCTGCCGCGGCATTCAGTAGAACAATATCCCGCCGCGCGGAGCGCTTCCCGCCCAGCAGCTCCCGAATAATGGCGGCATTCGCCGCAGCGTCTCCGCCGGAGATCTCTTGGATCGTTGCCCGTTTGAATCCAAACTCTTCGGGCGTGACTTCATAGGAGCGCACGGTTCCCTCACGCACCTCGGCCACGCGAGTCGAGGTAGTCACCGTGATTTCGTCCAGCCCATCATTGCCATGCACGACCAGCGCCCGGTGCAGCCCCAACATGCTGAGTGCCTCAGCCAAGGTTTCGACCAGTTCTGCCGAATAGACCCCAACTACCTGGGCAGAAGCCTGCGCCGGATTGGTGAGCGGCCCCAGTAGATTGAACACTGTGCGCAAGCGAAGTTCGCGCCGTGCCGGTTGCACATACTTCATTGCCGAATGCATGGCGGGAGCAAACAGGAACGCGATACCCACTTCATCCAAACAGGCCGCCAGGCGAGCTGGCGGCAAGCTGATGTTCACCCCCAAGGCTTCCATGACGTCCGCCGAGCCACATTGCGAAGTCACACTGCGATTTCCGTGCTTGGCCACGCGGACGCCAGTGCCCGCGACCACAAGGGCGGTGGCCGTTGAAATGTTGAATGTCCCGCTGGCGTCCCCGCCGGTTCCGCAAGTGTCGACCAGGGCGTCGCGTTCTGTCCCGCTGACGTCGACCGCAGAATTGCATCGCACCGGGAGAGGAGCAGCAGCCTGGCGGATGGCCTCGGCGAATCCGACAATCTCCTCCACCGTTTCGCCCTTCATATGCAGGCCGACGAGCAGGGCCGCGATCTGCGCATCCGTACACTCCCCCGCCAAAACTTCCGACATCACCTGGCGCGCCTCTTCGCGCGAAAGCGACTGGCGGTGATTAGCGATGCGGTGCAGGACGTCGGCGATCATGGAAGCCCTCAAGGGTAGCATCTCCGGCCAGGTCGGCGTCACCGGGCATGGTGACGGTCATCGTTTGCCGTAGGTTGAGGTGTTCTATAGAATCAGGAGTTTGCTGCCCACAATCCTAAGCCGTAAGCATGCGCCTGTCCGAGATAATGACTAGGAATCTTTATGAAAATTCACGAATATCAAGCTAAGGGAATCTTAAAGAAGTACGGCGTGGCAGTGCCTCGCGGTGAAATGGCTACCTCGCGCGAAGAAGCGGAAGCCGTCGCCAAGAACCTGTTCGCCGCCGGAGCTGCCGGCGTAGTCGTAAAGGCGCAGATTCATGCTGGAGGTCGTGGCAAGGGTGGCGGCGTGAAGATCGCCAAGTCGATGAACGAAGCAGGCGAGATTGCGGCCAAGATGCTGGGCATGAAGCTGGTGACGCATCAAACCGGCCCCGAGGGCCGGATCGTTCGCCGTTTGCTGATCGAAGAAACCGTTGCTATCGAAAAAGAGCTTTATCTAGGCATTCTCGTGGATCGCGCCGAGGCCAAGCCGGTGTTCATGGCGTCGGCAGCCGGCGGCATGGAAATCGAGCAAGTTGCAGCCGAGAATCCCGATGCCATTCTGAAACAACATGTCGATCCCGGCATGGGCCTGGAACCCTTCCAGGCTCGCAAGATTGCATTTCAGTTAGGATTGAAGCCGCAACAGATCAACCCGGCAGTCCAGTTCCTGACTGGCCTGTATCGTGCATTCCTCGATACCGATGCTTCTCTGGTGGAAATTAATCCTTTCATCACCTGCACGGATGGACGCCTGTTTGCGCTGGATGCCAAGATCAACTTCGATGACAACGCGCTTTTCCGCCATCCTGACATTCGCGATCTGCGCGACATCACCGAAGAAGACGCCCTGGAGGTGGAGGCTTCGAAGTACAGCCTGAACTACATCAAGCTGGACGGCAACGTCGGCTGCATGGTGAACGGTGCTGGCCTAGCCATGGCTACCATGGACATCATCAAGTACGCCGGGGGAATGCCAGCGAATTTCCTGGACGTGGGCGGCGGGGCCAGTTCCGAGCAGGTCACGCACGCCTTCGAGATCTTGCTCAGCGATAAGAATGTGAAGGCAGTCCTCATTAATATTTTTGGCGGTATCCTCCGGGTCGACACTCTGGCGACCGGCGTCGTCGAAGCAGCAAAGAAGACGAACATTCAGTTGCCCATAGTGCTGCGGCTCGAAGGCACGAACGTCGAGGCTGGACGCGAAATCCTGAAGCAGTCAGGATTAAATTTCACTGTCGCCGAAACCATGAAAGACGCCGCCGAGAAAGTAGTGGCGGCGGCCAGGGCCTAATTTTCAGGTAGAGACGCGGCTTGCCGCGTCTTGATTCCTATCGAATCAAAGCGCGATTTTCAAAGAGAGTACTTATGGCAATTCTGGCTGATAAGAACACACGATTGATTGTGCAGGGCCTGACCGGGCGGGAAGGCACGTTCCACGCCAAGGCTTGCGCCGACTACGGAACCAAAGTCGTCGGCGGGGTCACTCCCGGTAAAGGGGGAACGACGCACGAGGGCTGGCCCATCTTCAATGGCGTCCAAGAAGCGGTGGACAAGACCGGCTCCAACGCCAGCGTCATTTTTGTTCCGCCCCCCTTTGCTGCCGACGCCATCATGGAAGCGGCCGACGCCGAAATTGAACTCATCGTGTGCATTACCGAAGGCATTCCCACCCTCGACATGGTGCGCGCTTGGGAGTTCCTGCAAAACCGGCGTTCGCGCCTGATCGGACCGAACTGTCCCGGGATCATCTCTCCGGGGAAGTGCAAGATCGGCATCATGCCCGGACACATCCACCGCGAAGGCCCGGTGGGGATCGTCTCACGCTCAGGCACGCTGACCTATGAAGCGGTATACCAGTTGACAACGCGTGGCATCGGTCAGTCGACCGCCATCGGCATCGGAGGCGATCCAATCATCGGAACCAACTTTGTAGACGTGCTGGATTTATTCAATCGGGATCACCAAACCGAAGTGGTGGTCATGATCGGAGAAATCGGAGGTAACGCAGAGGAGACTGCGGCCGACTACATCAAGTCTCATATGAAAAAACCGGTCGTCGGCTTCATCGCCGGACAGACCGCCCCTCCGGGCCGCCGCATGGGACATGCCGGCGCCATCATCTCGGGAGGAAAGGGCACCGCCGCGGAAAAGATTAAGGCTATGGAAGCGGCAGGAATTCGCGTAGCAAAGACGCCAGCGGTTATTGGCGAGACTGCTATTGCCGCCATGGGCGTGGCCGCGAGAGTCTGATCGATGTGGCGCGGACACTCGCGTCCGCGGCTTCTACGAACAGCCAATGACTGACGACCAAGGACGAAAGCTAGAATGAAGACCCTGCAACGCACTCTTACTATTGTTAAGCCGGACGCGGTCCGCAAGAACGCAGTCGGAGACATCATTGAGCAGTTCGAGAAAAATAACTTCCGCATTCTTGCCATGAAGATGCTGGAAATTAACAAACACCAGGCTGAGCAGTTCTATGCCGTACATGCGAGCCGGTCTTTCTATCACTCGCTGACCGAATTCATGTCCAGCGGTCCGATCGTCGTTCTGGCGCTGGAAAAGGAAAACGCCATCGCCGACCTGCGGGAGTTGATGGGGGCCACCAATCCTGCTAACGCCAAGGAAGGCACGATCCGCAAAAAATGGGGAAGCAGCATCGAGCATAATGCGATTCACGGCTCCGATGCCGATGATACCGCGCGCTTCGAGCTGAGCTACTTCTTCGCCGGTTACGAATTGGCAAAGTGAGTTTTCGGTCTTTAGAACTGGCCGCTAACCACTGACCACTGAGAATGACAACGGAGACCTATTTTTTATGCCGATGGTCCAAATAACTATGCTCGAAGGCCGCACGGCGGAGCAGAAACGCAAACTGGCCAAGCGCATTACCGACGTCTTGGTAGAAGACGCCGCCGCCCGGCGCGAGGCCATCGTCATTGCCTTTCATGATGTGGCTAAAGAGAGTTACGCGTCAGGCGGAGTGCTGATGGCGGATAAAGGCAAATGACTTTGTGTGGCCCGCCCACATAAACTATCCCAGCGGCTCATACAGCTGCCCTTCCACCCGGTCCGCGATCTTGGGCAATTCCTTGCGGGCAAACTGCAGAAAATGAGCGGTGGCGCGATGCGCTTCGAGCGCGGCGTCGTCCTTGTACTGTTCGTAAATAAAGAAGCGCCGAGGTTCGGTTTTATGGCGATGCACCTGGAACATGACGCAGCCGGGTTCCTTGCGCGACTCTTCTGTCAGCTTGGTAAACAACTTGGCCACTTCTGCTTCGTTTCCTAGCTTTGCCATCCAGGTCACGGCCAAGACAACCATTGCTCCGTTCGCTCCTTAATTAGCTCGAGCCTGCGCTCTGCTCCTCTGGCGCGCGGCTACTTTTAATTCAGCCGCGAATTCATCGACGAAGATAGTCTGATCGCGGTCCGGGCCAGTGGAGACCATGCCGACTCTCGCGCCGGTCTCTTTCTCAACGAACTTCAGATATTCACGCGCGGGCTTGGGTAATTTTTCCAGCTTCGTGATGCCTTGCGTGGAAGTCTGCCAGCCGGGCATCTTCTCATAAATAGGCTGAATCTTTCCGTACCCGCTATCTTGCGCGGGAATCTCCACCGTTTTCTTGCCATTAATTTTGTAGCCGACGCAGACCGGAATCTCCGCTAACTCGTCGAGCACATCCAGCTTGGTGACGACCAGCCAGAAAATTCCGTTAATCATGACAGCGTAGCGCAGCAGTGGCAAGTCGAGCCATCCGCAACGCCGCGGACGTCCGGTCACAGCTCCGAATTCGTTGCCGCGGGCTCGCAGCTGATCGCCCATTTTGTCGCGAGCTTCACTGGGAAACGGCCCTTCCCCGACCCGCGTGCAGTAAGCCTTGCTGACGCCAATAACAGTGTCGATCGCCGTAGGCGCGACCCCGGTGCCGGTCACCGCACCACCCGAGGTTGCGCTGGATGAGGTCACAAATGGGTAGGTGCCATGGTCGATATCGAGCATAGTGCCCTGCGCTCCTTCGAACATCACTGACTCGCCGCTCATCAGTGCTTTGTTCAGCAGCACAGCCGTGTCGCACACGAAAGGCTTGATCTGCTCAGAAGCTTTCGCGTATTCCGCGTACATCTTGTCCGCATCGAGCGGCTCAGAGTTGAACAAAGCGTGCGCAATCATGTTCTTTTCGCGGCACGCATTCTCGATGTGGGTCTTGAGTAGTTTGAGATCGAGCAGGTCGGACACGCGTAACCCGCTCCGCCCCATCTTGTCTTCGTAAGCCGGACCAATACCTCGTGAGGTAGTGCCGATTTTTACGCGGCCGGGAGCATTTTCAGCCGCCAATTCGATCATCCGGTGATAAGGCAGAATGACGTGAGCCCGATTGCTGACGAACAGGTTGCCATCAATCGGAATACCGGCAGCTCGCAGGTTCCCGACCTCCTTCAGCAATGCCATGGGATCGAGCACAACGCCATTGCCAATCACACCCCGGCAGCCCGGCCGCAGCACGCCCGAAGGCACCAACTGCAAAATGAACTTCTTTCCATCAATGATGACGGTATGGCCGGCATTGTGTCCGCCGGCATAACGGGCAACCACTGGGAAGCTTTCCGAGAGTACATCGACAATCTTGCCCTTGCCCTCGTCGCCCCATTGCGCGCCTACGATGACCGCAGTCTTACCTCGTTTCAAAGCCAACTCCGTGGGAAAATTGGCGGCCGCCACGGCCGCATTGCGGGATCGCACACACTCCTTGCCCGCGGCCGAAAACTGCGAAATGACTGGGATAAATGCGGGAACGGGTGTACGAGACATCATATCGTGAGGCGGTGCGAACGGGCAATCGGTCGGCAGTCCCGGCTCGTCAGTGGTTGGCCAGTGTCATCCAAGCCGAGGGGGCTGACCACTAGCGACCTGCGACGATAGACTGTTCTGTCATGCCGGAGCTTCCCGAAGTCGAAACCATTGCGCGCGGTCTAGCCAAGCGTGTGACAGGAGACGTGATCGAGTCGGTGTGGCTGGGATCGAAGCCGGAGCCTCTGAAATCGCCCGCCCGAGTGATAGCTGCGACTCTTGAAAATGCACGCATCGCTGCCGTGCAACGGATGGGGAAGCACATCGTATTTGACCTCGACCGTAAGAGGCGCCTCGCCAAGTGGCGGCGCGGGTCTCTAACCCGCGCTGGGCGAGTCGGAGACCCGCCTCCACACAACTCTTCACTACGCCACGCACAATGGATTGTTCACCTCGGTATGACCGGGAAATTGCTGGTCTGTCCTGCTGATGCTGACGTCGAGAAGCACACCCATGCCATTCTGAAGCTGGCCTCCGGAAGGGAACTGCGTTTCGTGGATCCGCGTCGCTTCGGCCGGCTCAGCGTCTCTCAAAATGGCGACTTCGAAGCTGCCGGCTCGGAGCCACTCGAGCTGGAATTGGAGAAATTTGTAACCCTATTCCAGGGCCGGAAGACCCCCATCAAGAGCGCCCTGCTCAATCAAAACCTGTTACGCGGGGTGGGCAATATCTATGCCGACGAGTCTCTGTTCCGAGCCGGGATCCGCCCACGCCGACGGGCCGCCACTCTGACCCGTGAACAGCTGAGGAAGCTTTATCTATCGGTGCAGGAAGTCCTCAAGGAAGCCATCTCGCTTGGCGGATCCTCGATATCGGACTACGTTGATGCTGACGGAGCGGAAGGTTTCTTTCAGTTGCAGCATCGCGTTTATGGACGCGAGGGAGAGCCCTGCCTGGTCTGCAAAACGCCTATCAAGCGCATCGTAATTGCCGGCAGAAGCAGCCATTACTGCCCGAAATGCCAGAAGTAAATTTCTGATTGTCGGTTGCTGATTGGAACGCGGGGCAGCGGTTTTTCAATCAACAATCGAAAATCGACAATCAACATTTCAAAAATTCCGGTGTGTTACATTAAATCCTTTCACTATGCCTGACTTTTCCATTGGTGTGGACCTTGGCGGGACAAATCTGCGCATTGCCGCGGTGGACCAAAAGGGCCGCCTGATTGAAAAAGTCACGCTCGGCACCAAGGTCGCACTCGGCCGCAGCCGTGTGGTCGACGACATGTGCGATGCCGTACTCCGCATGTTCGACAAATACCATAACGGTTCCAATCTTTTAGGAATTGGCATCGGCGTGCCCGGCATCATCGACATGGAAACCGGCATGGTGCGCGAGTCGCCTAATCTCCCTGGTTGGTCCGATTACCCCGTGCGTGCCGAAATCGAGAGCCGGCTGGGAACGCGCGTCCTCCTTGAAAACGATGCCAACGCCGCTGCCTTTGGCGAGAAATGGTTGGGAGCGGGAAAGCACGTAGACGACATGGCCATGCTGACTTTAGGCACAGGCGTGGGCGGCGGTCTCGTGCTTGGCGGACGCGTGTGGCACGGCATGAATGGGATGGCCGGCGAGTTCGGCCACATTACCGTAGAACCTAAGGGAGCCCGCTGCGGCTGTGGGAATCTTGGCTGTGTCGAGGCCTATGCCTCAGCCACGGCAGTGATGCGCATGGCGCGCGAGGCGATTGCTGCCGGACCGGCGTCCGCCTTAGCCAAAGCCTCCGGTTCCGATCCGGAGTTCAGCGCCAAGGTTGTGTACAACTTGGCGATTGAGGGTGACGAAGAGGCCCGCAGGATTTTCCGCTGCGTGGGACGCGCTCTTGGCATTGTCCTCTCCGCCATGGTGAATTCGCTGAATCTGCCGATGTACGTAATAGGCGGAGGCGTTTCTAGCGCTTGGGAGGCCTTCGCGCCCACTATTTTCGAAGAACTGCGGCAGCGCTGTATGGTCTACGCCGCCACTGCCCCTCCCAGCCAGGCGACGGGAGAGCAAGGCGCCTCCGCCCACGTCGAAGCCAAGACTAGCAAGAAAACCATCATCACCCGCTCGTTGCTGGGCACCGACGCCGGCTTGTTCGGAGCGGCCCACCTGCCCATGGTGAACAACGGCAGCTAGCCATATTCATCGCTGTCATCCTGAGGTGTGGGGACGGGTCTTTGACCCGTCCAGGCGGGTCGGAGACCCGCCCCCACCCGAGGCACCGATGGCTCGGCGCCCGTTCCATCACCTTCCTGAACACCGCCAGAAATGTCTCGTTCTGCTCCGGCGTGCCAACGGTCACTCGGATTCCCGTCGGTGCTCCCCATCCTCCGAGCGCCCGAATGGTGACTCCCTCCGCCTGCATACGCTTAGCAAATTCGCTGGCATTTTGTCCCAGGTCGCAGTAAACGAAATTAGCCCAGGTTGGAACCACCCCGTAACCGAGTTGCGAGAGTTCTTTCGCCAACAACTCCGCGCCCTCTGCGTTGTTCTCCACCGCTCTTTCAATGTGCGCCTCGTCGTCCAGCGCCGCTAAAGCCCCCGCCTGGGCCGGAACGGAAACCGAAAAAGTCGTCCGCATGCGGCCGAAGCTAGCGATCAGGTCAGCCGGACCAAATCCGTACCCGACCCGCACTCCCGCCAAGCCATGCGCTTTGGAAAAAGTGCGTAGCACCACGACCTTGCGTCCTTCTCGGACATACTCGAGTGAGTGCGAATACTCAATTCCTCGCCGCGCCGCGAAGTACTGAGCAAACTCGTAGTAGGCCTCATCGACGATCACAATGACATCTTCGGGAACTTTTGCCAGAAATTGGTCGAGCGCTGCCGCATCAAACAGAGTGCCCGTAGGATTATTAGGATTTGCCAGAAACACGAGGCGAGTTTCGGGAGTGATCGCAGCCGCGATGGCATCGAGATCGAAACCATGTTCCTTCGTCGGCACCTCGATGATTTGCGCTCCCGCCGCCTTCGTTGCAGTCCGATAGACGATGAAAGACCGCTGGCTGGTCATGGCCTTCAGTCCCGGTCTTAGCAACGCGCGGCACATGATGCCGAGCAGCGAACTCAGTCCGGCCGCGACGAGAACCTGATCCGGTGCTACCCGAAATCGCTCTGCCAGCTTCTGCCGAAGTTCACGTGCGTCGTTGTCCGGGTAGAGATGGCATTCAGTGATGGCCGCCTGCATAGCCTGAACCGCCTTCGGCGAGGGACCGAAAGGATTTTCATTGGAGGCCATACCTATCGAATCCACGCGCTTCTCCCCTGCTCGCCGAATTGCCAGCCTGAGCGGAACCCGGTTCGTCACTCGCGAAGGACCAGGTGGAATCGAAGGATCCCTATGAAGCCCGTGCCGCGGCACTGCTCAAGGCATTCTCTTGACCGCGGCCCTCAGCCGGGCGACTTCCTGCGGCTTCAGTTGCCGGTATCTTCCCGGAGGCACATCCAGTTCCAGCGGTCCGTAGCGTACACGCCTAATCTTTTCCACGTGATGCCCGACCTGCTCGAACATGCGCCGGATCTGCCGGTTGCGTCCTTCAGTCAGCGTAACCTCGTACCAGGGATTGGCAGCGTCTTTGATAACCCGTATCTTCGCCGGAGCAGTCTTCACCCGACGACCCTCCTCCGCAGGAATGGAGACTCCGGAACGGAGCTTGGCGATCTCCTCTTCAGCAGGTTTACCACTGACTTTCACCAGGTATGTCTTGGGAACGTGGGATGCCGCCTTCATGAGCCGCTGGGCCAGTCCACCGTCATTCGTAAAGAGCAGCAAACCTTCGCTGCCATAGTCCAGGCGGCCCACGGGGTAAACCCGCCCTTTCACGCCGGCCAGCAGGTTCATCACTGTCGGACGCCCCTCGGGATCGCTGACCGTCGTGACAAATCCCTTAGGCTTGTTCAGCAGAAGGTAAACAGGTCGCTCCGGCCCGCGCAGCAGCTTCCCGTTCACCCGAATGTGGTCTCTCTCGGGATCCGCTTTGGTCCCCAACTCGGTGACTGTTTGCCCATTCACCGCCACCCGCCCCGTACTGATAAGTTCCTCAGCCTTGCGGCGCGAGGCCACCCCTGCGGCGGCAATAATCTTTTGCAGGCGTTCCGTCGCCATAAAAAAAGGTTAGCAGATTGGGTTCGGTTACGTTCGTAATCTTTAGCCTGCTTACCGGTGGCTATATCGTCTTAGGAGCGGAAATCCATGTCACTGAATTGATGGCACTTTCCCGTAAGAGCCCCGATAGACTCCGGGCTGAAACTAGAGTTTGGACAAACTGCAAAAAGACTCAAGGATGGCAGCATGAAAAAGCTTCTCGTTGTGATGGGTGTGATCTTGGCAGCCGCATCGGTTTGGGCTCAGCAGGATACTACTCAGGTTGAGCCGATGGATGAGACGCCAATCTTCCGGGTCAACGTGGTCTCGCGCAGCACTAAGGCCGTGAACTACCGCCATCGTGGCGGCTCGACCGTGGTCGATTTCAAAGGAACCAGCCTCATGCCCCAGGCGGGAGGTAAAGCGAAGGTCGACAGCAAACAGGGGCGGCTGGAAATCAACGCCGAGTTTACCCACCTCGAGCCAGCCAGCAAGTTTGGCACCGAGTACCTGACCCATGTGCTCTGGGCCATTACCCCCGAAGGCCGTCCGGTAAACCTGGGCGAGGTCCTGCTCGACCAGGAGGGACGTGCCGAGCTGCATGTCACCAGCGACCTGCAGGCCTTCGGCCTGATTGTCACCGCGGAGCCCTATTTTGCGGTTACCCGGCCCAGCAACCTTGTGGTTGAGGAGAACATCATCCGCCAGCAGACCAAGGGATGGGAAGAATCAATCGACGCGAAGTTCGACATGCTGGAAGGCGGACAGTACACCATCGATGTCAAAGCGCAGCAGCTGCCCTCGGCGACAGCCTCCCCCAAAACCCCGCTGGATCTGCTGGAGGCGCGTAATGCGGTTGCCATCGCCAAGGCGGCTGGCGCAGGGCAGTACGCGGCCGACAGTCTCGCCAAGGCCGAAGATTTTCTGGCTCGGGCTGAAGATTACCTCCGCCGCAAACAGGGTAGAACGCCCATCGGAACTGTATCGCGTGGCGCTACCCAGATGGCGGAAGATGCCCGTGTGCTGACCCTCCAGAAGAAGCAGGCCGAAAAAGTCGCAGCCGAAAAGCGCGCCATGCAGGAGCGCGAAGAGAAGGCCAGGGCAGAAGCTCAGGCGGCTGCCGAACGGGAAGCCCAGGCCAAAGCTCAGGCTGAGGAAGATGCGCGCAGGCGTCAGCAGGCCGAAGCCGACCGTGCCGCCGCCGAACAGGCCAAAGCCGAAGCCGAGCGCATGAAGGCTGAGGCCGACGCCGCCCGCGCGGCAGCTTTGCTCGAACAGCAGAAAGCCCAAATTGAGGCCGAAAAGGCGCGCCTAGCGGCCGAGCAGGCCGAACGTCAGAAAGAAGAGGCCATCCGTCAGAAAGAAGAGATGCGCGCCCGCCTGCTCAACCAACTTAACCAGGTGCTCGAGACTAAAGACACGATACGCGGACTGGTGGTCAGCATGCCCGACGTTCTCTTCGACACCGGCCAGTACACCTTGAAGCCTGCCGCCCGCGAACGCCTGGCACGCGTTGCCGGCATTGTCGTTGCTTATCCTGAACTAAAGTTTGAAATCGAAGGGCACGCGGACAGCATCGGTACCGACGACTTCAACCAATCGCTTTCCGAGAAGCGTGCCGCAACGGTGCGGGATTATCTGATGGATTCGGGAGTCTCAATCAACAACGTAATTGCCCGCGGTTTCGGCAAGACTCGTCCGATTGCTGATAACTCGTCGCCCGCAGGCCGTAAGCTGAACCGGCGCGTCGAAATGATTGTGTCCGGGGACGTAATCGGAACCAAGATCGGCTCGGACGCGGAGGCTGATGGAACCAAGATCATACCGCCGCAGCCGACGCCCGCCAGCGTGCCGTTGCCTCGTTAAAGTCTCGAACGATCGGGGATGGTACCTAGCTGACGTTCTCCAGAGCCAAGGCCATTCCCATCCCACCACTCACACAGAGAGTAGCCACGCCCCGGTGCGCTTTCCGCTTCAGCATTTCGTGCAGCAGCGTGACGGTGATGCGCGTGCCAGTGCAGCCGATCGGATGGCCCAGGGCAATGGCCCCGCCATTCACATTGAGCTTGCTTGGATCCAGGTGAAGCTCACGATCGCAGGCCAGAACCTGGGCAGCAAAGGCCTCGTTCAGTTCAATCAAATCAAAGTCACTGGGCTTGAGGCTATGCTTCTGCTCGAGTTTCCGCAGGGCCGGCACCGGACCGATACCCATGGTTCGAGGATCGACTCCAGCAGACGTTACCCCCACGATTCGGACCAGCGGCATTAGCTCGTTCTTCTTAACAAAGTCTTCGCTGGCTATCACCAGGGCTGCTGCGCCGTCTGTGATGCCGGAAGAGTTTGCCGCGGTGACCGTGCCGGTCTTCGAAAACACCGGCGGCAACTTCGCCATGTTCTCCATGGTTGCCCCGATAAAAGGATGCTCGTCACGGGAAAACACAGTGCTGCCCTTCTTGCCCTCAATTGTCACCGGCACAATCTCTTCCTTGAACCGTTCTGAACTGATAGCCTTCGCCGCGCGGGTCTGCGAACACAGTCCATACTGGTCCTGCTCCTCGCGCGAAATTTTGTACTGCTGTGCGAGAATCTCAGCCGTCTCCCCCATCACCATCTTGGCCATCGGGCAGAAGAACCCGTCGCGGTACATGCCATCGACCAGTTCCTGGTTGCCCATCCGATAACCCCAGCGCGCTCCATCCAGATAGTAGGGAAGCCGCGACATGGATTCCGTTCCCCCTGCCAACACGCAATCAAGGTTTCCAACCGCAATCCCCTCGCAGCCCAAAGCAATTGCCTTGATCCCCGAGGCGCAGGCCATGTTTACGGTATAGGCCGGCCCTTCCTGGGGCACACCGCTGCGAATGGAAATTTGCCGCGCCGGATTGGGTCCACCACCGGCCTGGCGCGCATTACCGAAGATGGTTTCTTCGATCTGCTCAGGCCCGACTCCCGCGCGCTCCAGCGCAGCCTTGGCCGCGACAACCCCCATATCAGGAGCCGTCAGCGAGGCGAGCGACCCTCCAAATTTGCCGATTGGCGTCCGAACCGCAGAGAGAATAAAGACGTCCCGCACAGGTCACCTTCAGAAAAACGAGCAGAGAGACTTCAAGTGTAATGGAATGCCTGAATCTCTGTCGCCGCAAACGACCTGCAGAAAACGCCCGGTTTTGGGTGACGCAGCGCTTGAGCGCTGCAATAAGCACTCTATTTTTATTCGCGGCTTTAGCCGCGGAGGTCACGCTTTCGACTTTTTTCGCAGGCGAGGAAAGCCGTGCTCTCGCCTTTGTGGCCCTCGCGAATTCTTCACGATCTTTGCGATCCGGAATTTACTCGGACACGTCCGCGAGCACAGATTCTTTCTCCTCCTGCTCCGCCTCCGACTCCTGCAGCATAAAACTGAGCACTTCCTGCGGCACCGGAGCATTCCATACGGGCGCAAAGGACTGCCGGTGCAAAGGCGAAGGCCCGTGTTCGCGCAGCGCAGCGATATGGCGAGGAGTGCTGTACCCCTTATTGGAAGCGAGCCCATAGGCGGGGAAAATCGGATCCCACTCACAAACCATGCGGTCTCGTTCAACCTTAGCTAGGATGGAGGCGGCTGCGATAGAAGCGGAAAGGGCGTCACCGTGAATGATGGGGCGCTGCGGCAGTTCGCAGTCGAGCTTCAGGGCGTCGATCAGCAGATAATCGGGCAATGGCTGTAAGGCAAGCACAGCCTCCCGCATGGCTAGCCGGGATGCATGATAGATATTGATCTGGTCGATCCGGGCCGCGTCGACCGCCGCCACCGAGAATGCTATCGCGTGCTCCCGGATGCGCTCTGCCAGCACCTGCCGCCTCTCCGGCAACAGCAGTTTCGAATCGCGCAAGCCGCGAATCCGGTACTCAGGATCGAGGATCACGGCCGCCGCCACTACGGCTCCAAAAAGCGAGCCACGCCCAACTTCGTCCACTCCTGCCACCAGACGCGCGCCCAAGGCCCAGGCCTTCTTTTCATAGAGTAGGGTGCAACGCAGCCGCTTCAAAAGCCGCAGTTTGGCCGCGGACGCAGAGACAGCCTTCTTGGCAGCGGATTTGGACTTCGACGGCAAGGGAACGAGCGACTTCTTTATATTCGCCGAGCCCGTGCCCGGACGCAAGTGCGGGATCGGTATACCGCCCAAACACGGTGCTACTTGCAAACGAAGGTAACCTTTGCGCAGGGTACTGCTGGTACATGAACGTCTTCTATATACCTGCTACTCTGCTGCACAAGGCTGCGCAAAGATTGTGAGTGACAGCACCGGCAAACTCGTTGCCCCCGATCGAACGACCAAGCGCATTCACATTGCGCTTCCGATTCGTGTCACCTGCTGGGACAACGAGCATCAACCCCATCTGGAAATGGCCTGCACCTACGACATTTCCCAGCACGGCGCTCGCATCGTCGGACTCCGCTCCGCACAAAAGCCGGGCGAGATTGTCGCGGTCGAGCGTGGCCGCAACAAGACCTTCTGCCGCATCGTATGGATCGGCCAAAACAACTCGGAGCGGCATGGCCAGATCGGTCTGCAGTGCGTCGAAACTGACAAGTCCATGTGGGAATCCGAGCTGCAGGCGATGGTGGATGCCTACGAGCCTATCCTGCGCGAGAATCTCCCTTTTCGGCCGGTGCTTCTCGGCCCCGGTGGCGTTGCTGGCCGCCGGCGCACGCCCCGTTTCCCGATCGATGGCTTTGCGGAACTGCTGCGCTCCGATGGGAACAGCCTCGAAGCACCGATCAGAGACCTTGGTGAGCTAGGCTGCCTGGTAACCACACGATTCATGTTGGACCCGGGCACTAACCTGAAGGTCGTGCTGAATGTCGCTCACTCGGACCTCATGCTTCGAGGCGAAGTGCGCCATGCCGCACAGGAGGTAGGCCTCGGCATCCAGTTCCACGAAATTCGCAAGGGTGATCGCTCCGTTCTCCAGTACATCCTGCGAAAACTCGCCGAGCAGGAAGAGGAAAGGAACCGAGCGCGGCCGAAAGCCCGGGCAGCTGCGGCTTCACTCTAGGTTCCTAACCGCTCATTTCTCATTCCAGGGTTTAGGAGCCATCATTTCAATTTCTTGGAACGATTCAGAATGGGCAGCGCTAGCTCTCAGGTACTTCAGCCCCCTTGCCGGGAAACAGAGTTGGCTTTTTGGACTTAAGTAGAGGAACCGACCACGCCAGGAGCCGATATCCCAGCAGAACAGCCACCACCGCCGCGTAGCGTAAGGGTTTTGTCAGGTCGGCCTTGACCAGCCAGATGTAGTGAATCACCCCAGCCACGGCACTGACATAAATCAGCCGGTGCAGCAGGTTCCATCGCTTACCGCCCAACCGCCGAATCCACCCACTGGTGGAAGTAATCGCCAAAGGAATGAGCAGCACGAAGGCAGTAAATCCCGCAGTGATAAAGGGACGCTTGGCAACGTCCTTTACCATCTCGCGTAGGTTGAAGAACTTGTCGAGCCAGATATAAGTCGTGAAATGCAACAAGCCGTAGAAGAAGGCAAACAACCCCAACATCCGCCGTAACCGGATCAGCCAGTACTGCCTGGTCAGCCTCCGCAAGGGGGTAACCGCCAGGGTCACACACAGAAAGATCAGAGTCCAATCACCGGTGAAGTGCGTGATGAACTCGATGGGATTGGCGCCCAAGCCACCCGAGTAAGCCTTCCAGGCGAGCTGAATCAGCGGCCCCAGGCAGGCAGTGAAAATTACGACTTTGAGCCAGCGCATCATCAGAAATATCTTTTCAGATCCATTCCAGAGTACAGGCTGGCCACCTGATCTCCATAACCGTTGAACATCAACGTCGGACGTTTCAAGAATTCTCCCAGCCGCCGCTCTCGTGCCTGGCTCCAGCGCGGATGATCCACATTTGGGTTCACGTTGGAATAAAAGCCATATTCGTTCGGGGTGGCTTTGTTCCAGGTATTGATTGGCTGTCTCTCAGTAAACGCAATCTTTACGATGGCTTTCGCGCTTTTAAACCCATACTTCCACGGCACGACAATACGTAGCGGAGACCCGTCCTGATTAGGTAAAAGCTCGTCGTACATCCCGAAGCAGAGAAGCGTGAGAGGATGCATGGCTTCGTCCAGCCGCAGGCCTTCCACGTAGGGCCACTCCAGCACCCGCTCCCGTTGCCCGGGCATCTGGCCCGGGTCGTACACGGTGGTGAACTCCACGAACTTCGCTTTTCCCAGCGGCTCGACTTGCTTCAACAGAGTGCTCAAGGAAAATCCCACCCACGGCACGACGATCGACCAGCCCTCCACGCAGCGGTGACGGTAAATGCGCTCTTCCGGCGAGGCCAGCTTAATGATCGAATCCACGTCGAGAGTTTTCTTCTTGGCTACCAGGCCCTCAATCTTGACCGTCCACGGCCGCGTGCGGAAGTTCTTGGCTAGTTCCGCCGGGCCCTCCTTGTCGGTGGAGAACTCGTAATAATTGTTGTAATGAGTGACATCCTTAAAAGGCGTGATCTTCTCATCCGTGCTGAACCGGCTTTTTTGAATGCCGTCAATCTTGGTGCCCGCCAATGCCGGTTGCCACGGTGAAGCTGGTTCTTTAAGCAACCCGCCTGCAAGGGCTGTCGCCCCGGCCACCACCGCACCGCCGAGAAAGGCTCGCCGGTTTAAATAAAGTCCTTTTGGCGTGATTTCAGACGAAGGCATGTCAGCCGGCTTCTTAATCAACATGGAAGGATTCCCCAGACTGCGCTAGGACTATCTTCTTACAGATAAGACGCAACTGGACGAGAAAAGTTGCACCGCTTGCGAGGCTCGTCTTCGAGGATTCGAGATATCAAAGGGCACGCTCCGCCTGCGCCGTCTGAAAAACGTGCAAACAGCGTGCTTTAGCCCGTCTACGCCATCTCCATACGCAATACTTCGCGCACCTTGCGTGACAAGCTCTGGAGGGTGAAGGGTTTTTGAAGGAATGCTGTCCCGGGTTCGAACCCACCCTGATGAACGATTGCATCCTCGGTATATCCCGAAAGGAATAACACCCTGGTCTGGGGATGTGTCTCGGAGAGTTGCTTGGCGAGTTCTCGCCCGCTGATCCCAGGCATAACCACGTCCGTGATTAGCAGGTGGATCGGTTCCGTGTAAGTAGTCGAAATCTTCAGCGCCTCTTCTCCATTTTCGGCTTCAATGACTTTGTACCCACGAGACTCAAGTGTCTCTTTCACCAACTGCCGCACCGATTCTTCATCCTCCACCAGCAGCACGGTCTCCGTGCCGTGCATAACGCTGCTGCACGGCTTGACTGTATCGGTCGGCTGGGCAGCTTCTTCTACTCGCGGCAAGTAGATTCGAAAAGTCGTCCCCTGTCCTAGTTCGCTTTGCGCGAAGACGTAGCCTCCGCTCTGCTTCACGATGCCGTACACCGTGGATAATCCGAGGCCCGTGCCTTTTCCTTTCTCCTTGGTGGTAAAGAAGGGTTCGAAGATTCGCGACAAGGTTTCTTTGTCCATGCCGCAACCGGTGTCGCTCACCGAGAGCATGACGTAAGGGCCGGGGTTGATGTACGTATGCTCCCGCCGATAGGAGTCATCCAGGTGAACGTTGGCTGTTTGAATGATGATCTTGCCCCCATTGGGCATAGCATCTTTGGCGTTGACCACCAGGTTCATGATGACCTGTTCGATCTGTCCAGCATCGGCGCGAGTGTGGCCCACCCCGGGAGCCAGTCGTGTCGTGAGTTCGATGTTCTCGCCAATCAGAGGGCTCAGCAGGCGCTCCATATCCGAAACGATGGTGTTCAGATCCACTACCTTCAATTCCAACAGCTGCTTGCGGCTGAAGGCGAGCAGTTGCCGGGTCAAGGTAGTCGCCCGATCGGCGGCCTGTTGAATAGCCTCCGCCTTGTGATGCAGCATGTTATTGGGGTCCAGGTGTTCCAGCAAAACTTCGGTATAACCGCTGATAACCAGAAGCAGGTTGTTGAAGTCATGGGCTACGCCGCCTGCCAGCCGTCCCACGGCTTCCATCTTTTGTGCCTGCCGGAACTGGTCTTCAAGGACGCGCTTCTCGGTGACATCCTCGGCGATAACTTCCAGGAGTCCTTCCGGCTCATCTCCACTCGCAACGGCGCGGCCGCTCAGACGGACCGTAATGAAGGTTCCGTCTTTCCGTTTCCATTTGATTTCGAAGTTGTCCAGCCGCCCTGCCCGCTTGCACTCGGTCATTACACGGGCCTGTTCCTCAGGGTCGAGAAACACGTCGCTACGCGGATCTAGAGCGAGCACCTGCTCCGCCGACTGATAGCCCAGCATGCTCACCAGTGCTGGGTTTACGTCCAGGAACTTGGCTTCCAGGTTTGCCCGGTAGATGCCATACACCGCACTCTGTACCAGCGATCGGTAGCGTACCTCCGATCGCCGCAAGGCTTCTTCATTGCGCTTGTGTTCGATCGCACTCGCCAGTTGTTGCGAAACATAGGTCAGGATTTCCTTGTCCTTCTCACCATAGCGGACATTATCTGCGTAACTCTGGACTGCGACCACGCCCAAGGCGCTGTTGCTCCCCTTCAGTGGCACGCCCAGCCAATCTACGGAAGGCGCGCCAATCGGGTTCACTTCTCCCTTGCGGACCAGTTCATCGAAAATCGCCGGCGTTACTAACTGCGGCTCTCCGGTGCGCAACACGTATTCCGTCAACCCTCTCGCCAACTTGCGCGGCGCTGGCGGCACGTCTTCTTCGTCTACGAAGTAGGGAAAGCTCAGGTATTGTGTGCCCGGATCATAAAGGGCGATATAGAAGTTCCGCGCATGCATCAGTTCGCCAACAATGGTGTGAACGGCCGCGTAGAAGCCGCTCAGGTCTTCCGCTGAGCTGGTTTTTTCTGCGATGCGGTACAGCGCAGAACTCAGAGCCTCGGCACGCCTCCGCTCGGAGATATCGCGATAGATCGCGTACAGCGCTACTTGGCCGCCTCCCACACTCACTGGAGTGCCCAGAACCGACACGTCTACCAGGGACCCGTCTTTCCGCCTTCGCCGGGTTTCCAGGTTCACCTTGCGTCCTGAGGCCAAGGTCTTTGCCATTGCGTTCGCCTCGGCACGCCGATCGGGTGGAACGATCAGGGACTCGATTTTCTGGCCCAGAGCTTCCGCAGCCGTATAGCCGAACATGCGCGTAAATTCGCTGTTGATTCGCACCACACGGTGATTTGTGTCCAGAAGAGTGATAGCCTCCGGCGCGCCTTCCACCAGCTGCTCCAGATGCGCGCGCTGGATCTCAGGGCTGTCTTCCGCCCCCTTTTGCTCGAAGGGTTCTTGGGTTGTGTTTGCTTCCGTGTCGGCGTGAGATAAGGACGGAGGCGCCCCGCTTTCCAATGCCGCCTTGAGGAACCTGGCGCGCAAAACGGCGGCATGCTGAGCGGTCTGGGTGATCTTGCCACCCATCGGGAAGTCCTCCGGAATCGGCTCTCTACGCGATGTTAGCTGCCGTTTTCCACAGCCGAAAGGTTACCGAGGTAATTGCTTTCACGGCATTCCCTTGTTGAAATGTCGCCATTCGGAAGCCAGCATCAGCCCGCAGCTCGGCGATGGATCGCGCGTGCAGGGCGAATGTGCGTGCGTGAGAATCGATTTCCGCGCTGGAGGTATGGGCGCAAGCGCCAGAAACAACCCCGAAGAGCCTGCCCGGAGCGAAGTCGAAGGGGGTGTCGCGAAAATAGTTCAGCGCCTCGGCGCTGGGATCAAGTGGAAAACGGGAACAAGTCGGGGAGGGACGACACAAGTTCCCACCCACACACTAATGCTCAAACCAGGTTATCATCAAGGTTTTGAAGTAATTACGTGCTGAGCGGGAGGATGCTGCAGGCCCGCCGGAGGGCTTCCTTCTGCGCCGCATCCATGGCCAGGAATTCAAGTCCGTATTGAAACCCATCCTTGTAACGCACGATAGCCCGCAGCTTGGTCGGTTGACGGCTGAGCGGCAGAGTGAACTCCAAGCCCACAACTTCCCCAAGTTCCAGGCCTCCCGTCAGGGTTCCCCCGATACCTTCCTGACCGATCATTGTGGACCTTCCCCAGACTGTGCTGTTCACGCCGGCGCGGAACACGTGCACCACTATGCGAACATCCAGCTGGTACCGCGGGAAGCGTCGCATGGAGCGCGAAGATCTTTTGGGCGCTGGGGCGTTCATGTTTCGTCTCTCTAGCTAGCTCCCGTCATCGGAACACACCCTAATTCCCGTGCAGAGGATATCCAGGTTCAAAGGGATTTTTCCCGCCAACCTTGAGTACGGTAACGCCACTCGTAATGGAGTACACATCCACTAGACCGACAGCCCCGGGGATCGACTCCACCTTCCGAACCAGGTCCTGCTCCGACGAGGCGACCACAATCGCCGGATGGTTCGCTCTGCCATGGTTGGCCGAAGCGATGAGTGCTCTAATTTCGCCCGGCTTCTGCTCGTAAACCTTCTGCAAGACAATTTTCATCTCGCTAGCTTCCGGGTCGAGGATAACGATTGTGACCGGCTTGCCGTCGGACCAGCGGTTCAACTGCCCCCTGCAAGCCTTTGCCAGGTCCGCCATCGTGATCGATTGCAGACCGTTTCCCTTATTCGAAATCAGGGCGACATCCTTCGCTTCAGCGAACGAACCTCCGCCGACCGACAACAATGCGCACATCAGGATAAGACGACAACCGAACACACTTCTCTCCGGCCAGCTAACTCTGGCGCTACCGATTGTCTCCTACATCCCTACGGTGCCTCAACGGCAAGGAAGGCCATGTACCATCAGTGTCCGTTATCGCAGGAGTTGTGGATCAGAACTGAAACATAAAGATCCGCCGCATCTGGGTCAACTTGCGGCTCTGCACGCGAGATCCTCCGCGGCCAGAGGCCGCTTCAGGACGGCGCTATGCTGTGGGTCTTCTGAATCAACCGGCAAGAATCAACGATGAAATCCGCGCATCTGTAGTTAAAATACGCATTCGCCTGGGGGGAACCTATGTTCTGCAACCAATGCGGCGGACCGCTACAACCGGATTATCGTGTCTGTCCGAAATGCGGAAATGTCATCCAGGGAACCGTGGCTGTCCCTCAGCAGGGACGAGTCGCGCGCCACCTGCAGATCCTGGCGACCCTCTGGATCATCGTTGGCTGTCTCTGGCTAATACCGGCAGTGGGCATGCTGGTCCTGGGCAGCGTAGCCCATCTGTTCATTCCCATGGGGGAAAGCATGGCACGCACGCTCGGTCCCTTCGTATTACATGTAATGGGAGGTATTTTCTTGCTGGTAGCGGCGGGCGCCTTCTGTGTTGCCTGGGGTCTGTTCCAACGGCGTCCCTGGGCCCGTACCGTGACCCTGGTTTTGGGATTCCTGGCGCTTTTCCATCCACCGTTCGCGACTGCCCTCGGCATCTACACCCTCTGGGTACTCCTGCCGGAATCCTCTCAACGAGAGTACGCCAGCATGGCCCAACAGCCCTGAACCCGAAGCTAATGGGGTATTTTTCGTACTGACCACTAACCACTACTTATACTGCGCCACCGACAGCACATTCCCATCCGGATCCTTGAGCCACGCGACCTTGTCTCCGCCGGGCGCCGTCCAGATTCCCAATTCCTGATCCTGAATGAAAGGATACTTTTCAAAAGCCACACCCCGTTCGCTAAGCCACCTGACCACGGCCTGGATATCTTCTACTTCCCAGCCTAGAACGGTGTATTGGGCGGGAACGAAGTTTGCGCCTTTCGCAATGCGAATTGTGTTTTGCCCGGCCATCATCACCAGTGCGAATTGGTCATCGCTGACAAACTGGAATCCCAGTTTGCCCTCGTAGAAGGCTCTGGCTTGTTTAGAGTCCTTGGTGGGAACGAAACCAACCATTTTGCCCGACGTTAACATTCACCCTCCCTGCGACTGTGCTCTTCCCAGCCTCCGATAGCAACCCAATGACAATGAGACAATATCCAAAGAAGCCGAAAGATGAAACTTCCCCCCATGTCCCTGCCGAAGTTCGCAGTCTTACTTCTGTGTGCATGCCCGACGTTTAGCCCAGCCTTCGCGCAGACCACCCCTTCGGCGCCTCACCTAACTTCTCACCCTGCGCAAACCCTGGCTGTCGCGGTTGCTGATGAGAACGGCGTCGCGGTTTCCTCCGCGCGGGTTTCGGTGCAACCTTCTCCTGTGGCCGCGTGGGTCTGGTGCGTGACTGATTTCGCAGGCCGCTGTTTCTTCCGCGGGCTTGCTCCTGGCAGCTACCAACTGAGCGTGCAGAAGCAGGGTTTTTATGCCGTGACCGGACAAAGTGTTGAAGTAGGCCAGGTGCCGACCCTGGATGTAAAACTGTTTCACGTCCAGGAAATTCATGAGGTCGTGAATGTGGTGGAATCGCCGCCCGGCATCGATCCCGCGCAGACCGCATCCAGCGAACAGTTGACGAATTTGGATGTCGTCAACATTCCTTACCCGGCGACCCACGACTATCGCAACATCCTCAATTTCGTTCCGGGCGTGGTGCGTGATAATGGAGGGCAGCCCCACATTGCGGGTGCCCAGACCTACCAGACGCTGACTCTATTCGATGGCTTCAACCTCACCCAGCCGGCAAATGGCCTGCTGCTCCTGCGCGTCAGCACCGACGCCATTCGCTCCATTAATACCGAGGACAGTCGCATTTCAGCGGAGAAGGGCAAGGGCTCAGGCGGCGTACTGAGCATCAACACCGGTATCGGCGACGATCACTTCCGTTTCACGGCAACCAATTTCCTTCCCTCGGCCCAATTCAAGAAGGGGCTGCACTTCAACAATGTTATCCCGCGCGTCACATTTTCCGGGCCCATCCGTAAAGGAAGAATCTGGTTCTTTGAAGGTATCGACGGCGAATACCAGAACATCATTATTCCCGAGCTGCCGAATGGCGCGGATAACGATCATTTCTGGCGAGTCGGCAATATTGCCAAACTCCAGGTCAACCTCGCCGCCGGAAACATTCTGACTGCCAGCTACCTGCTGAATTACCAGCGCGACCAATATCCGGGCATCTCGATCTTTACTCCTCCCTCTGCTACGGCCAGGGACACCGAGTCAGGCCACTTCGCGATGGCCAAAGACCAAATCTATTTTTCCAGCGGGCAGCTATTGGAATTCGGTTTCAACTTCGATCAGTATGCGTCGGAGATCCAGCCCCGAGGCTCTGAGCCGTACAGGTTCAGCGACCGCGGAGTACAAGGCAGCTATTATCTGACGGTAGACACAATCGCCCGCCGCTGGCAGGGGCTAGCGAACCTGTCGCTCGCGCCTCGCCAATGGCACGGACGGCATGAGTTCAAGGTCGGCATCGATCTCGACCGCCTCGCCTATAATCCGAGGATTCAGAGAAACCCGATGTCCTTCTTGCGGGTCAGCGTGTCGCCAAATCCCCCGCCAGACTGTTTTTCGGCAGCGTCCCCTTGTGCGCGCTATTCGACTTTTTCTATTGGTCCGCAGCGTGAACTGCACAATGTCGAAATCGGCAGCTACGGTCAGGATCGCTGGTCCTTGACTAAACGTCTGTTGCTGGAGGCCGGCCTGCGCTTCGACTGGGATGAAGTCGTTCGTCATCCAGTGCTGTCGCCGCGGCTGGCGGGGGCTTATGTTCTCGACGAGCAGGGCAACACAAAACTGTCCGCCGGGATTGGCACCTTCTATGACGCGACCAATATGGTGCTTGTTTCCCGTCCTTTTGCCGGTCAGCGCTTCGACTACTTTTTCGACAATAGCGGTACTCTTAACTGTTTCCCCTCGCCCAACCCGTGTCCTACTAAGACGACCTTCACGGTGGACCAGAACGCATTGCATGAGCCCCGTTTTCTGAACTGGAGTGTGGCACTCGAGCAGAAGCTGCCCGCTGAGGTCTACCTGAAGGCGGAATATATCCACCGATGGGGTACCCACGGCTTCGTATTCAATACCCTGCCTGGCTCACCCTTGTTTAGCGGCGACTACGTTCTCCAGAACACGCGCCGGGATCACTACTCTTCTTTCCAGCTCGCCGCGCGCAAGGCGTTCCGCAAAACCTACCTGGTGACTGGCTCCTACATGTATTCCAGGACCCGCTCCAACCAGGTGTTGGACTTTAATGTGGACAATCCCATTTTCAGCAGGCAGCATCCCGGTCCCTATCCGTGGGACGCACCCAACCGCTTTCTGACCAGCGGGATCTTGCCTGCAAAGATTCCAATCCTAAGAGGAATAGATATCGAATATTCCGGCGAAGCCCACACCGGCTTTCCCTTTTATGTCGTAAACAACCAGCAGGAAGTGGTTGAGCTTCCCGGATCGCGGCATTTCCTGCGCTTTCCGCGCTACCTTTCCCTCAACCTTTTCGTGGAGAAGAGATTCAAATTTCGAGGGCGCTATTGGGCGGTTCGCGGAGGTTACACCAACATCACGGGCCGGGCTAACCCGGTCGCCGTAAACAACGATATAGATGATCCGAGTCACTTCCTGACCTTCGGCGGCTTCACCCGCCGCGCCTTCACTGCGCGTATCCGTTTGCTGGAACGTAAGTAGAAGAAGGCGTGAATTGCCATTCCTGGGGCTCATTCTGGCGGCAGGTGCGGGCAAATTCTCCCCAAGAATCATCTCTCCCCGGGGTACAATGCTTGCCCGCACCGCCATACCGAGCTGCTGTCGTCACAGTTGTCGCGCCCAGGAATCGAAAGACTGCTCTGCCTAACTGGCAGCTCCGATCCTGAGATGATCCCCAAACAGCTGCCGTTGCCGTGCTCGGGAATCTCTACAGCATTTACCTGACGCGACGCTGTCCAGCTCTGCCCGGCAACGTGACAACCTCCTGCCAGTAGGTTCACAATAGGGGACGACAAAAACTGAGGATGGCAAGCTGCTGTTCTCCTGAATCCTTCACCGACTTCCGGTCATCACTTACCCTCTGGAGGAATGAATGGCACACGAACTACCCCCTTTGCCGTATGACTACTCCGCTCTGGAACCCTACATTGACGAGAAGACCATGCACCTGCATCACGACATGCACCATGGTGCCTACGTCAAGAACCTGAACACTGCTCTGGAGAAGTATTCCAACCTGCAGTCAAAGAATGCGGAAGAATTGCTGCGCGATCTCAACGCAGTTCCGGAAGACATCCGCACCACCGTCCGCAACAACGGCGGCGGTCACGTGAACCACACCATGTTCTGGAAGATCATGAAGCCCAAAGCTGGCGGCGACCCCAGCGGTCCCATTGCCGACGTGATCAAGAAAACCTTCGGTACGTTCAAGGACTTTCAGGCCAAGTTCAACGATGCTGGAGCTAAACAATTCGGCAGCGGCTGGGTGTGGCTGGCTGGCAAGCCCAACGGCGATGTCCAGATCATCGCTACTCCCAACCAGGACAACCCGCTTTCGCAGGGGCTTTATCCGATCTTCGGCAACGACGTCTGGGAGCACGCCTACTATTTGAAGTACAACAATCGCCGGCCCGAATATTTGGCTGCGTGGTGGAACGTGGTCAACTGGAGTGAGATCAACAAGCGTTACGAAGCCTTCAAGTCTGCCAACGAACCAGCGATGGCCCATCGCTAACTAAAGGAAGAACTGTGTGGGGACGGGTCTGTGACCCGTCCCTACAGCTTCCGATTTACCCAACTTTGTCATTCTCTGCCTCGTCCCAGTCGTGGAAGGCGCCTAGGAAAGATCCTGCGGCCGCCGGAATACCCATTCCAGCGCCTGCCGCGCTTGCTTAGCATCTGGAAATCCCGACGCAGCCACTGCACCTTCAATTACTCTTTCGATTTCGTCACTACGCAGAACCCCCGTGCAATCCTCGACTTCCGCGAGAAACAACATGAAATGCGCCAGCCGGACAGTAAGGTCAGGATTAAGTTGGCGCTCGCGTACCGCATGCGAGAGTTGCTCAAAACCCTCACCCCCCAGCACCAGTTGTACGATCTCGTTACCATGGGTTCTTGCCATAAGAACAGAAACCCCTAACTCGGCCGAAACGTTCGGCGCAATCGATTTTGAGAACCCTGCCAGGACACGCCTTGCCGTGGGCATCCTGGGCAGCTGGTGCGGGCAGGGATTTATCCCAATCCGCCCCTGAATTGGGGGCCTGCCTCATGCGGTCCAACTGCCCAGGGCGTGCTCCGCTCTCCCAAGCACAGTGCGGAGCAAACTCAGCTCCGAAAGCCAGAATCAATGACTGGAAGAGCGCTTTAGCAGAGGCGAACGCAGACTAGATCCAGCAGATTCAAGCACTCTAAGCGGTGCAAGGCTAGATCATGGCAGCAAATGCCAAGGCTCAGACGGCTAACAATGTGCAGCAGCGCGTGAAACGCGGGTTGTGCTAGAAGGACATGCTGGCGCAGAAGGCCATCAACGTCGTCACGGTTATCGGGGGTCACCAGGACGGTCGCCACCGACACAATCACCAGCAGAGCGACAGCGGTTTTGAGAAAGGTCCCCACTTGGGCTTTTGTATAGCGCTGGAAATAGGCTCATGTCAATACCACCGACATACCACCGACTGCCGATACGCGCCCCGCCCCGCCAACCTCCATCAAAACGGAAAGATCGAGGTTCTATGGTCCAGCGAAACCGAAGCAAGAAAAGATGGGTTGAAGGTAAGAACCGATTCCACGCATCCGCCAGCAGGATGATTCACCAAGAATGGGGCGACGATTGCTCGCACGTTGGCTTCGAAGAGAGTCTCACCAAAGGGTCCCGGTTCGGGGATGCGGATGCTCACCTACTTCATCAATCGTGGAGGACGCGGTCTAACTGCCGAGCGCCGGGCTGAGCGGCAGAAAGCGAAATCTCTGCTCGCGAAGCGGGTGGGGCAGGAGCGGAAAGCCCGTAAGCGCAAAGCTGCAGCGTGATTGACGCAGCTGCCTGCATCTTTTTGCAGCCCGTGCTATCCCGCCACACTCATCTCCGCCACAGGCCCGGTGCGCCGCCACTCTTCGTGTCCAACCGCCGCATAATGGATGGCGCGGTCAAAGAATCCCTCGAGCAGTTCCAGCAATTCAAGGTGGCTAAAGACCTCCGGCGGGCGGTCCATTCCCGACTCCCGGTTAACGAACTCCCAGAGGTTCTCCTTGGTCAGAATGATGGCCCACATAAGTTCGCTCAGGGGCACTCCTTGCGCCGCCCGGCGTCCGCCAACCTCCCGGTAGCGGCGCTCAAGTTCAATCTCTCTCTTGCCCAGCAGCCATTCCCCAAGATGGTGATAGATCTCATAAACCCTCTGCTGTAACTCCTCAGGCGGCACTTGGGAATATCCGCTGAGCCGCGGCGAGCTGCGAACCCTGGCCAGAAGTCCGGCGGCCAGCGCGTCCGAGTGGGTCTCGATCAGCCGAACGAGCCGATAGGTCAGCAACATATCCCCCTCGCTTTCACTCTTGCTCTTGCACGTGAAGGGCTCAAGCGAGTCCGCCGACGCCGTATCGTCTGCCTTATTTGGCAACAACTTGCGGAGAAGGCCAGAGGCGGCCGGGCCCGCCACTACTGCACTCTGCAAGACCACGCTGCAAATCGCAGTACCGCCGATCGCCGCGCCAGCGGTATCCAGGACTTGCCCGCTTCCCGCCATCCAAAAGTCCGATAATCCTTCCTTTTCATCGAGCATCTAATCGCTATCCCTCGCGGATAACAAATTGGGCCCGATTCCCAGTGCACCGGCATTAGGTAACCCTTCGATTGGAGCGCTAACTATGGATTGGATCGGCTGGGTGGCGACCGTTGTCTTTGCAATCTCTTACTTGTTCCGGGAACCCGCCAAGTTGCGCTGGATCCAGGCCATTGCTGCGCTCTTGTGGCTAGGCTATGGCCTTGCCATTCACGCGCTCCCCGTAGTGGTGGCCAACGCCATTGTGGCCTCGGCGGCTGCGTATTCCTCATTCCAACTCTTGCGAGAAAAGAGACGGCAAAAGCTTGGGCCCGACTGTTCTCTAGATGAGGAATGAAGTGTGGACGATTTGGCGGCTGTAACTTTAGCTTGCTGCTTTGCGCATCAGCTTCTGGTTGTAGCCCCCCACTTGATGCGCGACGTATCGTGGCAGGTGCGGTTCGAGCCTCTCCACGATTTCTATTCGGTTTTTCCAGAGAAACTGCTGGACTGCACTCTTGGGTTCTTTGGCTGTCATCTTCCGTCGCCATGGCCAGGAAGTCATGACATGACAACAAACACACAGCACTTGGGTCAGTTGCACAGTCTCCAGCATGCCTTGAATGGCCAAGTGCTCCGCGCCCTCTATGTTCATCTTCAGGAAGTGGATTCGGCTCAAACCTAAGCGCTGACGAATTTAGTCTACGGTTGTGGCTGGAACCGGAATTCCCATTGCAGTGCCTGGCTATGGCCGGGTGTTGATAGGCGAGATAGCCACCGGAGGTCTCGTGCATCCAGATCCCCTGGGGTCATAAAATATTCTCTCCACGCCCTTGCCGCTCCGTTTGGCGAGGTAGTTCACGAGAGGAACAAGGAGCAATCGGAGTCCTGGTTGGTCGAACAGCCTTTTCACGTGGTCCAGGAATGGCGTCGGATTGGGCGACAACATTTGGCTCATCATTCTGATGGAGAAACGATGTCCGGCGCTGCGATGGTGATGAATGAACATCCTTGCCGGTCACACTCTCAAAATGGGAGATTGCATCTGCCGGCGCGCATTAGCGCCCGTCTCGCGTTATCTCGTGCCTGTCGGGCCGTCCGGCACATCCATGCCATAGATGACAATGGTTCGTGATCGACGGACACTTCGAAGCCGAGAGCTTCTGGGAGTTCGTTGCGAGGCGCATCAAGTTGCTGGCGCGCAAGCAGACGAAACATGCCACAAAACCGCGCGCACGTGCCGCCGCCGCCCGTTGAAGTTCAACGAGAGCGAAGAGCCTTGCCCTCCAGGCAAGCTATTCACTGCCTGGCTTCCGCTGCTCGTATCCCGCACAGGAAAGCACCGGCAACCGCGGATATTTTTCGAAACGAGGGTCAGTGAGTGCAAGCCGGCAAAAATAAAACACTGAGTTGCGGTCCGAGCGGACCACGCGGGCATGGATGCAATCCCTGCACAAACCGGGCGGCTGCGAGTTGATCTCCGCGGACACCTGCGCAGAATAGCATCCTTAAGTCTGGAACGAGAGTCGTAACGCGGCCAGGAAGTCCGCCAGTGTGACGTGCGTCACGCTGGTCAGTGACAGCGATAACCTCGCCGTCTTCGCCCGGAAATGTAATATCTTTGACAGCCTTCCCCCATGCTGTGACCAAAGGCAGGAGCAAGCAAAGTGACGAGGAATCAGAGGATCCCTGGCCGCTTAGGGGAGTCATTTGCACACAGCCCGCATCCGATGTGGGTTTTTGACCAGGAAACGCTGGCTTTCCTGGAAGTCAACGACGCGGCCGTGCGGCGCTACGATTACACTCGCGAGGAGTTTCTTGGCATGACCATCCTGGACATCCGTCCGGTCGAGGACGTTCAGATGCTGGTGAATATCGCCCTCCGCCCTCCGCCCCCAACGCAAAGGCCCAACCCACGGCCAACGCTGGAGACACCGGCGCAAGGACGGCCGCGTGTTCTGGGTGGAAATCACAAGGGAAGAAGTGCGCTTTCAAGGCCGCCCTGCCGAAGTTGTCCTTGCCATAGAGGCCTTGCCATGCGACGAATGCGATGCCGACCAGCCCGCCGCCTTCGCCCTGTAATGGCGCGACAACCCGCTCGGTAAGCCCCACCTGGACCTCGACTTGCGTAACTAGGACGTCGATCCAAGATGGTCTAGGCTGACGTAGATACGGAGTACTACTCACTATGAGAATAGCTGCAGTAATCGGTGCGTCAATACTGGGCCTGCTTGTAGGAACAACTACTTTGGCAAACGCACAGCACGGCCGCGAGGACGGCCGGGAGTCTGGTTCCCAGAAGCAACATGGAAACAAGCACCAGGAGGAGCGCGGGCGCTCGTCTGTCGAGCACTCGGATCGACACCATGCGAATGGGCCGGAGCGGCGCGAACAACATGCTCACGAAACACACCGGGCTAACCAGGACAGGTCTGAACGGCAGAGGGCACATGACCGGTCGGCGCATGGGCCGGAACGCATGAACGAGGCGCGCTGGCATGAACGGGAACAACACTCCAGACCGCGAGATGTCTGGGAGGACCATCGTGCCCAGCATTGGCAGCGCGAACATCATAGTTGGCGCGAACGCGGAGGCTACCGAGGCTATCGTATTCCTGAAGACCGCTTTCGTGCCCACTTTGGCCGCGGACATTGGTTTCGCGTTCACAGCGTTCCCATCATCGTCGTGGACGGACATCCCCGATTTCAGTACGCAGGCTTCTGGGTCAGTCTGGTTGATCCGTGGCCGGAATACTGGTCGCGTACCTGGTACGAGACCGACGACGTTTACGTCGACTACGTCAGTGATGGCTATTACATGTACAACCGGCGCCATCCCGGAGTCGCTATTGCCGTCAACGTCTCGTTCTAACCGGCAACCAGAGATCCCTTAACGTCTCGGCGAGGTGGTTTCGCGCCGATTAGGCGGTTGCGGTAGCCAGGGGTTGCCGCTCCTTCGCTCCCATGATGATGAGCCACAGCATGATGGCCAACTCACCGAACATGACGGGGAAGGCCCAGTTCGAGACCGTCGACTCGTATTGCGGACACAATATCCCCGTAACACTTTCCGCCAGGTAGGCGAAGCAGTTGAGCATCAGCCAGACGCCTAGGATGCGGGGCAGGAACCGCGACCTATACACCAGAAGGCCGAAGGGCAACAGCCAGAGTCCCCAAAAGACCTCATTCACCAGCACCCCGTGGCCATGTAGGCGGAGAAACAGCATGGCCAGAGCGTCGCGCTGCAGCTTGTCGAAGACGGTCAGAAAATCGGCGCCGCGCACGAGCACCAGCGCCGCAGCATCGTTGATCGTGTTGAGGAAAGAGATAGGCGTCACCATCAGGGCGCCGAGGATCACCACCAGCCGAGCCAGTCCCTCGTCCACTCCCTCGAACAGCCGGTAAAGAGCCAGCGTGAGGAAGATGACCATGGTCGCGGTGAACAGATCGCTGAGAATGCCCAGGCGGAACAGGGTCTCGTGCGCGGCGATGTTGTTGGCCGTCGCCGTCGCGTCCCCATGCACAAACAGCTTATTGGGGATGTAGATGAGGCGCAATGGCGCGGTCATGAGTGTGAGATAGAAGAGCCCTGCGACTCTGGCGTTTTTGCTGAGCGAGGTCATGTGTGCTCCGTTTCGGCGGGAGTCTAGCAGGAGGTACGGGGCACGGAGCTAAAAAGTTTCCGAACCGGTAGGGCGCAGCTTTAGCTGTGCCGCCAAACGAGGAAATCAGGAACAGACGCGACCTCGCAGAAATGCCAGACATACGCCAGCCGCCACCCTCTCTTTCGATAAGCCAATGTCGTGGGAACTGTCGGTGAATCACAGGGGCGTCTGCGTCGCGTCCTACTGGATGAGTTCACGTCCGGCAGCACCGCCAAGAGAATCATGATCGGACTCGGCGCTGGGCGCAGCACTGTCGATTGCCATTTACTCATCCAGAATGCCGAAGAGAAGAGCTGTTCAACAAGAGGATCCGGGTGCGCGGAAAACTTGGCCTGGAGATCAGGGCGGCAACACGCAGCGCCGGCAAGCGGTCAACAGCTTTGAGCAGAAGGTGCTGGAAGAAATTGAGGGACTAGAGTAAGGATTGCTGTGCAAACCCGACCTTCTTAGAGAAAATGCATCCCGAGCAAACGTGCTCTTTGCGCGAGTCGGGGGACGCGCTTTTCACCGGGTAGGGCACAGCTTTAGTCAACTGTGCCGCCAAAACCAGCAAATCCGGAACCGACGCCGCCGAGCCTTCTCGGCGGCCCGGAGTGCCCCACGTTTCTCGATTTTCGAAACCAGGGATGGTAGCCTGGAGTCTCGCGAACCGGTAATCACCCGCGTCCCGCAACAAGCGCGAGACACGGGGCAGCCCGCGTGCTCTAGTTTGATTTTTCCAGAGCGGCAGTCAGATGTGCCTCGCTGCCCGCGTCACTCGATATCTCTCGCGACCAGTCTTTATACCCCGCCATCTTGGCCCCGATCGTATGTTTCCCCGGTTTCAGCTTCAGGGTTGCCGGACTGTTTCCGTAAAACACGTTGTCGACGTACACATCGGCCCCCTCAGGAGTAGTCGCAACGCTCACCGTACCGATGGCTTCGCCGGACGCCGCGCTCGCTGTCGAAGCCTGGCTCGCGTTCTTCGGTTCCGCCGACTCTTTGTTCACGCTGGTCGTGAGGCCAACGGGAATGAATTCCCTGTCTTTTTCGCCGACCGAAACCGGAGCCCCTGTGACGCCCTGCAACGCCACCAGGATCGCGCGATAGTTATCCTTGTCGCCCTGCAGCAGAACGCCGGCGTTCTTGCTGTCCGGGGTGTTGTACTGGATACCGATGTAGTGCAGCCGCGTCTTGTGAAAAAGGCCAAACAGCGCCACCGGCGCGACCAGCACCGCCAGCGCCACCATGGTCCCAACGCGCCGGTGAGCTTCCTGTCCATAGCTCAGGGAGATAACCGACTTAGGCGGTATTACGAGTTGCTGCTTATCTTTGAAGTCCAGCGTGATGGCGTCTGGCGTGACCGTTAGCTTATTGTCCCAATCCTTGGGATTAACCTTCGACGCGACCGAGCCTCCGTTGTAGCGCACCCGCGTGAAGGTGTTACCTTCCGCGTAGGCCAGAAGAGATGCGCAAAGCATGACTGCCATGAAATTCGTAGATATCCCGGCCATGCTCGCAAGATTGGCGCGGTAATTATGAGTGTTGCGTTGAACGGTGTTCATTAGACTCTTCCTTTCTGGAAGACAAGATAGCGGCGAGAATGTTATCGAGGCCGACCTGGCAGAGGAGGTCCGAGCCGAGGGATCTGCTTTTCACGGGGTAGGGCACAGCTTTAGTTTAGCTGTTCCGCCAATGCCAGCAAATCAGGAACAGAGATCAGCAGGGATGCCCATCCGTTTCGCGATTTTCGAAACGTGGGATGGTGGCCTGGACTCTCGCGATCCGGTAGTCACCCGCGTCTCGCAACAGGCGCGAGACCTGGACTCCCGCAGCGTTCTTTCATTTGCCGCAACCGGGCGTGTGTAGATAGAATGCATTCTCTTTTGAAAGCAGGCATGCGTCGACGTCTTGTCTTCTCGCTCTTGGTTCTAGCCAGCGCCCTGATGACTTCGGCGCAGTCGACTCTTCCGGATACCGACTTCGAACAAGGTTCCGTCATCGACCATGTATATGTGAACCATGCTTTGAGGATCACCTGGGAGCTCCCGAAGGATTGGACGGTACAGAGCGAAGGTGGGTCGATGCTGGGAGAGAATTACCATGTTCTCTTACGCGTCCTGCCGTCCGGAATCCAGTCGCAGGATTTTATCGAGTTTAACTACTCTCGATCTGCTGATCCTATTGGCGAAGGCACGGTCTTGCAGAACAAGGGTTGGGAGCCCCTTGGTAATCCGGGATACTACACACTGGGTGGAGGGATCCCGACACATAGGAGCGATTACAAGTCGAAAAGCGAACCTACGCGCTATTTGACTCTGCTCGACGGTCAACATTACGGCTCGGTGACTCTAATTCTGAATGCCGATTCGCCTGCGCGGATCGAGGAGTTCGGGAAGTCCGCAGGGCAAATGAAGGTCCAGCCCGACTGGGGGAGCCCCGAAGCAGCGACGCCGATGTCACCCGGTTCGCAGCCGCTCCGAGTTCGAGTTTCCCAAGGCGTAAACCAAGGCTTGCTGGAACGCAAAGTACAACCGCCGTATCCTGATGCACCACGGAAGGCCCACATTCAGGGAGCGGTCGTAATGCTTGCCCATGTTTCGACCAAGGGAAAGATAAAGAACCTGTTCGTATTGTCAGGCCACCCACTTCTGAATCCAACGGCGCTCGAGGCAGTCTCGCAATGGCTATACCGGCCGTATCTGCTTAACGGAAAACCTGTCGAGGTCGAGACGCAGATCACCGTAATTTTCTCTTTGCACTAGGGAATTGAAAGCCTGCGGGTAGGATTCCTGATGGTCATAACAAGACCCCCGCCCAAGCGGAGCTTGGACGGGGCGCCCCGTTGTCACCAGGCTGCCAAGAGAAAAGCGCGGACAAGAGTGTCCGCGCCACACAAATCACGCAAATGCTAACTACAGCCGCTCGTGCTGCCGCAGCTCATGCAGCGATAGCACGAACCGTTGCGGGTCATGATCGAGCCGCAGAACGAGCAGGTCGGCGCGTCGCCCAGGTCCACGAGACCCGAAAGGGCATCGGCGGCGTGCACGGAACCGACCGTTGGTCTTTGGTCGTTGGTCGTTGGTGCAGCAGCGCCGTTCAAATCGCCCACACCTTCAGGTCCCGGCTGCAACGTTCGCGGACGCAGGTTCTCGAACAGCAGCTGCTGCTGTCCGGTCAGGAAACGCAGGTGCAGCCAGCGGAAGATGTAATCCATGATCGACTTGGCGTAGCCGATGTCGGGATTTTGTGTCCATCCCTGGGGCTCGAAGCGGGTGTGCTCGAATTTCTCGCACAGCAGCTTAAGCGGCACGCCGTGCTGCAGCGCGACGGAGACGGCCAGCGCAAGGCTGTCCATCAGACCGCTCACCGTCGAACCTTCCTTGGCCATCTTGATGAAGATCTCGCCGGGCTCTCCGCTGGGGAACAGGCCGACCGTGATGTAGCCCTCGTGTCCGGCGATGGAGAACTTGTGCGTCACCGCCATGCGCTCTTCTTTCAGCCTGTGACGCACGGCTCGCGGCGGAGCGTTGAGGTCTTCCTCCGCGAGCGCAGGCGTGGATGCCGGCGAGACGCCGGCGCTACCCGATAACGCGGTCTTGGAGCCCGCCGCGCTAAGAGGCTGGGACTTCTTGCAGCCGTCGCGGTAAATGGCAACTGCTTTCAACCCCAGCTTCCAGGACTGGATGTACGCCTCCATGATCTCCTCGACCGAGGCCTGCTCGGGCAGGTTCACGGTCTTTGAGATGGCGCCCGAGATGAACGGCTGCGTCGCCGCCATCATGCGCAGATGTCCCATGTAGTGGATGAAGCGCGTGCCCTTGGCCGGCTTGAAGGAGCAATCGAAGACGGCGAGGTGCTCGTCCTTGACGTGCGGCGCGCCTTCGATGGTGCCGGTCGCGTCAATGTAGCTGACGATCGCGTCGGTCTGCTCGTGCGTGTAGCCGAGCTTGAACAGCGAGGTTGGCACCGTCTGGTTGACGATCTTGATCATACCGCCGCCCACCAGCTTCTTGTACTTGACCAGCGCCAGGTCAGGCTCGATGCCGGTCGTGTCGCAGTCCATCATGAAGCCGATGGTGCCGGTTGGCGCGAGCACCGTGACCTGCGAGTTGCGGTAGCCGAACTTCTCGCCGTGTGCGAGCGCTTCGTCCCAGCACTGCTTCGAGGCTTCATAAACAGCCGCAGGCACGTTGGCCTTGTTGATGTTGTTTACCGAGGCGCGATGCATGCGGATGACATCGAGAAACGGCTCGCGGTTGATGTACCAGCCCGGACAAGCAGCGCCAGGCATAGCTGCCGAGCTTCGCTCGGCCTGGCGGACGGGGACGTCCGCCGCTCCGTGGGCAATGCCGGAACCAAGATTCGTCTCGGCGAGGCTCTTCCTTGCCGCCTCCGTCGCGGGTACCAGCGGTTCGCACAGTTCGGCGATCCGCGAGGACTGCAGGTACGCCTGCCCACACATGATGGCGGTTACGCAGGCTGCGTAGTCGCGTCCGGCATCGGAATCGTACGGCAGACCCGATGCCATGAGCAGCGCGCCAAGGTTGGCGTAGCCGAGGCCGAGCGGACGGTAATCGTGCGAGTTCTTCGCGATCATCTCCGTCGGATAGCCGGCGTTGTCCACCAGGATTTCCTGCGCGGTGATAACGATGTCCGCCGCGTGCCGATACGATTCGACGTCGAACGTGCCGTTGGGCGCGAACTTCAGCAGGTTCAGGCTGGCCAGGTTGCAGGCCGAGTCGTCGAGGAACATGTACTCAGAGCAGGGGTTGCTGGCGTTAATGCGTGCCGCGTTCTTCGAGGTGTGCCAGCGATTCACGGTGGTGTCGAACTGCATGCCTGGATCGCCGCACTGCCACGTGGCTTCGGCGATCTTCTTCAGCATGTCCTTGGCCTTGTAGGTCGTGACCACGCGGCCGTCGCGAATGGCCTTGGTCGAGAACTCCGTGTCGCGGATCACCGCGTACATGAAGTCATCGGTCACGCGCACTGAGTTGTTGGCATTCTGGAAGAAGATGGACGAGTAGGCATCCGAGTCGGGATGCGAGCCGTCGTAGCCCATCGCGACCAGCGCGTGCGCCTTGGCCTCTTCCTTGGCCTTGCAGTCGATGAAGTCCACGATGTCGGGATGGTCAATGTTGAGGATGACCATCTTGGCAGCGCGCCGCGTCTTGCCACCGGACTTGATGACGCCGGCGAAGGCGTCAAAGCCCTTCATGAAGCTGAGCGGACCGCTGGCCGTGCCGCCGCCGCTCAGGCCTTCCGTCGAAGACCGCAGCGGAGAGAGGTTCGTGCCCGTACCCGATCCCCACTTGAAGAGCATGCCTTCGGTTTTGGCAAGAGTCAGGATGGAGTCGAGCGAGTCTTTTACCGAGTTGATGAAGCACGCCGAGCACTGCGGCGTCCGGTAGCCGGTGACACTGAACTCGACGCGGCTAGCCTGCGGATTCCAGTGCCAGTTCTGCGCGTCGGAGTTGGGCTCAATGCGGTCGCAGCCCACGTTGAACCAGACCGGCGAGTTGAATGCCGCATACTGACGGACCAGGATGTGCACGAGTTCGTCGTGGAACGTGGCGCCGTCTTCGGGAGTGCGGAAGTAGCCCTGTGCCATTCCCCAGTCGCGAATCGTCTCCGCCACGCGGCTTACCAGCTGGCGAACCCCAGTCTCGCGCTCCGGCGTGCCCAACGGGCCATGTAGGTATTTGCTGGCCACGATATTGGTGGCGGTCATGGACCAGTCTTTGGGAACTTCGACGTCCTTCTGCTCGAAGATCACGTTGCCTTGGGCGTCGGTGATCTGCGCGGTTCGCTTCTCCCACTCGACCGAGTCGTATGGACTTATGCCCGGTACAGTAAAGAAGCGGCGGAAGCTGAGACCAGGTGCCTTCTTCTTCTCGGTTGTGGTGGTCGCCGTCGGGGGGACGGAGGTTTGAGTGGGGCTCGCTTTTTCTCGCAGTTCGGACATGACTCACTCCTGAATAATCCAGAGTCTTTTTTCGGGTGCTCTGTTCATCGTTCCCCCGTGTTTCCGCCTGCCTTCAGTCTATCTAGAAGCCAGCCGGAAATGGCGCGGGAGGCATACCTTCCTCACTTTGGGCCTGGCTATCGGTTTCATTGTGGGCCGTTTGTGCTGTCTGACCGCTGAACTCGCTGGTGACGCCAAAGGCTGTTTCCGCCGAAGACGCCAGCCAGCGCTGGAAGGACGCATAGGCCGAATGACGATTGGCTTCGTCGTCAATCACCGTGTAACGGGCAAACACGCGTCCATCGTCGATCTGGTCCCGAAGCGGACTCGCTGGAGCGAACAGGCGGCTCATCGCGATGGGCAGATCCTCGGCCTGCGCTATCTCAAACACCGCCAGCATGCGTTTGCCGCCAGCCACCGGCATCTCGCCCGGCGCCACGATTTCCTCGCCCAGGGCAAAAAGGCCCGGCTTACTGGGAACGAGCAAGAGGTCGAAGCTGGTCTCGCAACGGAACCACCGCGACCAGTGCAGGCGGCGGTGATCCATTGGGGGCTCAAAACCATGACGCGCCATCGATTCCTCGACCAGTCGGGTCAAACTTTCCATGGGAGAACTCCTTCAGCCGACGCGGCCAGCCGCAGCTGGACCCGCGAATGTTGTCATGGTTTGTCGTCCCCCGAGGGGATGCCCATGATGGGACCGGGGAACGGCCACCGCTCTCTTCAGGCTCTAGGCTCTCGGCTCTGGGCTTTCGGACCTAGATCCATTGAAGCTCCGGTTACCAACCAGGCATAACCTGAGCTTGAGTTGCATTGACGGGGCGGTGCGGGGTCATGCCCAAGGCATCCGCCCCGATTTTCCCTCCCGATTTGCCCACTTGCTCCGGGCAAAATTGCTCGCTATGGACGGCACAGTACTCCCGTATGTAGCGTCTGTCAAGGGGGTACCACAACATATTGTATTTTACCCCCAAATCAGGCCCGATGCACGGCCGCAGAACGAGAAATTTGCCGGCCACGCAAGAATTCCCTTGGGGAAAGGCGCGGCTGAGACGCGCCAGATCCTTCGCGGAGCGGTAGCCGCTTGATGACGACATCCTCATGGGGCGAGCCATGGTTGCGAGGCGTCACTTCAGGCAAAGAACGCCCGGCCGACCAGGGGCCGGCGACGGCCTAGTTCGGGAAGCGGTCTGCGATTCACCGGGGACGGCCAGCTCTCACGGTCGGCCGGTCCCATCGCCACATAAATGTCTTCGAAGATGTCCTTGGGCGCAATGCGCTGGCTGCCATCGGAGGACTCGACCAGATAGTCGCCTTTGTCGCCCTGGTGTTCGCGGCCGAGCGCATCAGTGAAGACCATGGGTTCACTCAATTGCCTGGCTCTCACCAGAAATCGTGTGCGATAAACCTGCCAATTAGTGGAAGCCTTCCTCACTTTTTCCAATCTTGGGGGAGGGAGTACGTCTTGGGATTTACGAGCGTAAGAATGCATTTTAATTTTCCTAGATTTCCGACGCAGGTGGCGCTCTCAGAACTGCTAATCACCAAAAATTTTACAAAGGGTGACGAGAATGTACCCGCACGAGGTGACAAGGTCAATTCCATAACTTTGGTGCAGCGGGTACAAAAAGGGGAAGCAGATCGGAATGCGATTCGGCGCATCAGTCCAAGCCTGAATAAATGCTCATAAGCCGCGAAGGAACTTACCTTTTCGATGAGTACGAGAAGGGAGAAAAAATCTGCTACACTCGCCGGCCGAGTTTTTTCCACAACCGGCGCACAGGAAAAGAACAGCTGCCGTTAGTCAGTACCGAGTCAGTTCTCAGTTCTCGCTTCTCAGTTTGTCTCAAGTTGGAGAGTTTCAAGTTTTAGAAAGTTCAGGTAAGGAGGCCGTCGTGCGATTTCGGATTGATCTTGTGTTGTTGAGTTTGCTGACGGGAGTGGTTGCAGGACAGGGGCAGCCCCTGCCGACCACCTACATCCAGTGCGGATCTTTGATCGACGGCAAATCAGATCAGGCGCGAAAGAACGTCGTCATCGCGATTGAGGGCGAGAAGATCAAAGCGGTAGGAACCGCGAGAGCAGGAGGCGAGGTCATCGATTTGTCGCGCGAGACCTGCCTTCCGGGGCTGATCGACACGCATACGCACGTGTTCCTGCAGGGCGACATCACGGCGGCGGACTACGATGTCCAATTGCTGAAGCAATCGCCGGAGTATCGCACGATCCTGGCGACTGTGAACGCGAGGCGTGCTCTGGAATATGGCTTCACTGCCATTCGCGATGTCGAAACCGAAGGCGCGGGCTATGCCGATGTGGACCTCCGCAACGCGATCAATCGCGGCGTGATTCCCGGGCCGCGCATGCAGGTTGCGACTCGCGCGCTGGATGTGACCGGCGCTTATCCGCTGCTGGGTTACGCGCCGAATGTGCCATTGCCGCACGGAGTCCAGGTGGTAGACGGACCGGAAGAAGCGCGCAAGGCAGTACGTGAGCAGATCATGTACGGAGCGGACTGGATCAAAGTCTATTCGGACCGGAGCTACCGGGTGCGATCCGATGGCGTGCTCGATGACATTCCTACCTTCACGATGGAAGAGTTGCGAGCCATCGTGGATGAGGCCCATCGCGAGCGGCACAGAGTCGCTTCTCATGCCATGGCGCTTAACGGAGTGCACAATTCGATCGAAGCCGGCGTGGATTCCATTGAGCATGGGAACTACATCCTAGACGCCGATCTGAAGACCATGGCAAGCAAGGGCATCTACTATGTCCCGACGATTTTGGTCGGTGAGTATGTGGCGCAAGGACGAGCCGCGGAGGGCGCTACGGTTTGGCCTCAGATGCTGAAAATTCATGAAGACACATTCCGCCGGGCGCTGAAGGCAGGTGTGAAGATCGCGTTTGGGACCGACGCCGGCGGATTTGCCTGGACCGAGAATCCGGCCAAGGAGTTTGGCTACATGGTGAGGTGGGGCATGACTCCGGCGCAGGCAATTCGCTCAGCAACTTCAGTCGCCTCGGAATTGATGGACATGCAGGACACGGTCGGGAGTATCGAGGCAGGCAAGTATGCGGACATCGTGGCCGTACCGGGAGATCCGCTCGCGGACATTACCCTGTTGGAGAAACTAGATTTCGTCATGAAGAATGGAGTCATTCACAAGCGTCCTTGAGCATGAATAGGCAGCACCCCAGACTTGCCCCGGGCTCAGAAGGGAATTTTACCGAGGGAATTCTTCCGTTCACGACTGCGTAACCAGCTTGCAAGCTGTTCGGGAACAATGTCTTGCGACGTAAAACGGGTGCTCTTCCAATCGATGCTCTCCCCCTTGTAACTCGGGTAAACACCCGACGCGACGGCTGCGGAAATTCCTTTAACATGTGCGTGAAATCATGCAACTTAAGCGACCCGCCATTGAACCGCAGACGCGCAAAGCATCCATGGACGCCTTAGCGTCCCTAGCTAAGACGCTGCAGAAAGACCGCGACACTCTGGGCGTTCTGCGGCAGGTCACAGACCAGCTCAAGCAGGAACACGCCCTATTGGTGTCGGTGCTGCAACATCTGCCTTGCGGCGTGCTGATTGCTTCGGCTCCTGAAGGAAGACTGATCATGAGCAACCGGGTCATGGAGCAAATCTTCCAGCAGTCATTCGCGACCTCGAAGGACGTGCTCAAGCATCGCGAATGGAAACTATTCCATCCCAACGGACAACCCTGCGATCCCAACGAAGGGCCCATCCATCGCGCCATCTTTTATGGCGAGATCGTGACTGGGGAGCTGTTTAAGATTGAGCGCGCGAACCGGAGCCATGGGTACGTCGTCGCCAATGCCGCGCCTCTGCATGACCACAGGGGGCGGATCATTGCGGGCATGCTGACCATGACGGAGATTTCCGGACCGCCTCTGGGGCGATTCGCGAATAGCAAAGAAGACTCTTAGCGAACGCCCACCTCACGTGGCATAGCGCAATTCCCCCGCCAATCATCCTGTCATTTTGGTTCAGGATGACGATAACCATCTCCTTTCCAGTTGAGGCGGCATGGCCGCAAAAAAAGACCCAAACCGTATCGGTTTGGGTCTTTGTGAATGAAAAAGGAGTGCTAGCCTACTTAGACACGATGTGACTTCAAGGAACGTGATAGCCACAGGCCGGTGCCCAGGAACGCTAATCCAAGCAAACTTACAGCCGGAAGAGGCGAGGCGGTCGCCGGCAGTTTGCCCTTGTCGCCACCCTTCTTGGCGCTGGTTCCGCTGGTGGAAGCGCTCTTGTCCGTGCTCGTCTGGTCATTGCTGCTGGTAGCCGACGAATTGGACTTGTCGCTGGGGCTGGTGCTGCTCGTGCTCGGCTGCGAACTTTGTGACGAACTCGGCTGCGAGCTCTGTGACGAAGTCGCTTGCGAGCCGGATGAGTTCGCCGAGCCGCTCTGGCTATTGTCGTTGCTCTGGGTCTGGGCCGCTGCCCAAAGAGCGCAGCTCAGCAGGACTGCTAGCATTGTCATTTTTGTTCTCATGGATACCTCCGCGCGATGGTTCGCGATTCTTGAGAATTTAGTGTCAAGGCTCGCAAGCCAGGAGGAAATCGGGGATACAGGTTAGGGGGCGGCGTAGATTTATGTATAGAACTTTGCTTCCCAGGGTAATTAGGGCAGAAGTCTGAACAAGAACGTCCGATTGAACAAAAGTTTAGGCTAGTAGAGTTTCTGGCTATGATTTTCGAGAGAGGGGGGCGGCAAGAATCCCGGTAAACCGCTTCTTACCGGCTCGCCGAACGTAAATTGAAAAGGCGCCGGACACCGAACTTGCACGGCTCCAGCGCCTTTTCTTGTACCACAGGTCTTTCGGTACGGACAGCATTATCGTCCATGTTGTAACCCCGCTGTCAAGTCGGGTTCTTACTGTAGCTTTCTTGCAAGCCGGAATACCCAACTATGCCGCCAGGGGCCGGCGCCCGAACCTGCGCGCGCGTTCCAGGGCGCTCGGTTTGGCCACCGGAAGAATAGCTGGCCAAGGCTCTTCCACTCCCATGAGGGCGGCGGCTCCTCCTAACCAAGCCATGTTCTTGGTGAAATTGATCATGTCGTTCATCCGCTGGTTGGGGTCTTCCATGCGCCAGAAGTCATGCATAATGGGTGAGACTCCAGCCAGGAAGCCGATCATCGCCGCCGCGCCCAGCTTGGGGTTTGATGCCCAGCAGAATGCTGGTTCCGCCTGTCAGCATGGCGATGAACGGTGGCGGTCACCGCGAGATCTGGTTTTGGCACGTTCTTAGCCCCGGCGTATTGCGAAAGTGAGCTGCGGTTTCTGACGTGATTGATTCCGTTGTAGCGAAAATAGCCGCCAAATAGAATTCGGCCGATCAGAAACGGAGCTTTCATCGGTGTCCCCCGAAAGAACCGGGGATGCTTCGATTCACGGGGAAAGCACAGCGTTGTCCTTTGTGGGGTCGGCTGTTTGAAAATGCACGCGTAACCTTTTGGCGCGGTCGTCAGTTTATATAGGTGAGTGGGGATGATGCCCGTCGGAAAGCCGGCAACGAGGGGGGCACGAAAGGAGACGCAGGAGCGTCTGCTGGTCGAGGCTGCGCAGAAGGATCCGTCGCGGTTTGCCGAGCTTTACGAGTACAACTTCGAGCGGGTATACGTATTTGTCTCGCGAAGAGTGCACGAACGGCAGGTCGCCGAAGACCTGACCGCCGACGTTTTCCACAAGGCGCTGGCCAACCTCCCCGGCTTCGACTGGCGTGGCGTCCCTTTTGCCGCTTGGCTGCTGCGCATCGCAGCCAATGTCATTAATGACCATTGGAAACGAAGTGCAAGAGAAGAATTGCTTGAGGATCCGCCCGAGGCAAGCAACGACGTAACTATCGAGGAGGTCGAACGGCGGGCGCAGCTCTTTCGCATGGTGGAAGACCTTCCGCCGGAGCAGCGGCGCGTGATTGGAATGCGTTTCGCCGAGGGAAAGACGATTCGCGAGATCGCGAGTGAACTCGGGCGCAGTGAGGGCGCGATCAAGCAACTCCAGTTTCGCGGTCTGGAGACGTTACGAACGCAGTTAGGTGAGAAAAATGGCTAGGCAGAGCCTGATCGAACAACTCGATAAGGCGGTGCAGGCGATTCTGGACAAGCCTGACGCACTAGGGCCTCAGAGCGATGCGCGACTGGCCGCCCTGGTGCGCGTCGCCGACGAGTTGCGCGATCTTCCGCGCCCGGAATTCAAGGTACGTTTGAAAACAGAGCTGGAGAGGAGAACTGGCATGGCAAATCAGAACGCTGTCGCTGAGCAAGAGCAGAAAAAAGTCAGCCCTGTCCCGAAGGGCTACCACACCATCACACCTTACCTGGTCGCTCAGGATGCGCCAGCCCTGATCGACTTCATGAAAAAGACCTTCGGCGCCGAGCAGAGTTTCCAGGCGATTGGCTCGGCAGGAGGAATTCACGCCGAAGTTCGCCTCGGCGATTCCATGTTGATGGTTGGCGGGGGCGGTCCCGGGCTCTCCTGGCGCGGAGAATCGATGGTCACGGGACTTCACGTCTACGTGCAGGACACGAATGCAGTGTATCAACGCGCCCTGGAGGCAGGCGGAGTTTCTATCGACAAGCCGACAGACCACGACTACGGCGAGCGCGGCGCCAGCGTTAAAGATCAGGCCGGTAATCACTGGTATATCGCGACTGCGAAGGGGAAGAAGTACATCCCCGAAGGTCTGCGGAACGTCAATGTGTACCTGCATCCGAGGAAAGCCGAGCCCCTCATCGATTTCCTGAAGCGCGCCTTTGGTGCGGAGGAGATCGCAAAGTACGCATCACCGGACGGAGTCATTAATCACGCCGCGGTCAAAATTGGCGACTCCATCCTGGAGATGGGCGAAGCTCACGGACCCTACCAGCCGATGCCGACCATGTTTTACCTGTATGTTCCGAATGTCGATGAGCTGTACCGCCGCGCCATCGAAGCGGGAGGAACTTTGATCGGCGAGCCGACGGATCATCCCTATGGCGATCGCAGCGGCGGGGTCAAGGACGCATTCGGCAACCAGTGGTATATCGCAACCCACATTAAGGACGTTTAGCACTGGAAAACGCCACCTGATCTTGTCACTCCGAACGGGTTTTCAGCGGGTGAGGAATCTGCTGTTTTGTCGCGAATACAAGGAAAGCAGATTCCTCGCGCCGAGACCGGGCCCTCGGAGTGACAAGGGAGAGGGGTTCGGAACGCCGACCCTGACTACGGAGTGTGGGGCGGTGATTGCGGATTTCGATGAGAAACGGGCTGGTGAAGCTTATCGAAATCGCGCATGAAAGCGCGTAATCCGAAGTGAGGAGCTGCTGTCAAACTGCTAGTTAAGCCGCCTCCTGCGAGCCCTGAGTCAATTCTTCTTCGCGTGGCGTAATGGCGCTGACGAGAGCAAAGCGCGCAATGTCGTCCTTGCGCATGAAAACCACGCCTGGACGCCTCTGCGCGTAAATGATGAGCTCTTCCAGCACCTTGGCATGCGCAGGCCGACCTGCACTGGGATCGCGGGCGCTGATGGACATCATGCGCCGCCGGCCTTCCCCCTCGGTGTATAGCATCTCGAACTCGTTTCTAAGCTCGCTCGCGTATTGCTCACTGGTGAAAGAGTGGGGTGGGTAGGCGGCCAAATCGTTCATGCCCGGCGTGCAGGGCATTACAACGAAGGGCTTGCTCTGCACGGACACAAGGAAAGGCTCATCCCGGCTCACATCATCCACATGGTAGAGGAAACCGAACTCCTGCAGGATTTTGAGAGTGTGCGGCGTCGCTTGCCGCCCCAAGGTGTGGAACCCGATCGGACGAGTGCCCGTTACGCGCTTGATCCTTTCAACGTTCTCCGCATAACAAGCGCGTTCTTTTTCCGTCGTAATGGATTGCTCGCTTACGCCGCCGTGAGCCGCTGCCTCATGGCCGCGCTCCACGATTTCTCGGGCTAGTTCCGGATTGCGTTCCACCGCTCTAGTCTCCATGTGCGAGGTCACCTGCACTCGTCGCCTCTGAAACACATCGAGCAAGCGTGGAATGCCTTCCTTGAATTCGTATTCGTACAGCCTTTCCCTGGACAAGTCGGAATTCCCGGCTCCGCTTTGAGAAAACGCGTTACCGGCGCGCCGCCCAGGTGCTTCGCCGGATTCGAATTGCAACGATATCGAAACAACCAGCTTGGCTCCGTCAGGCCAGAACTCGCGTGACCCACGCCCTCCCGCCCAGTTTCGGGCTCCTGGCAGGGCCTGGCTTAGGCGTTGGAGGTACCTTGCCGGTCCAAGCGACGACGGTCGATTTTCGAATGGTCGATAGCTCATCCGAAGGGGCTCCGCGGGCGTGCAACTATCTGTTTTTTCAACATCGTGGCATGAATTTTCATCATGTCGGAACGTTTGCTTCCGGAAAGCACTCTGAGATGCACTTTCCTGCGTGCGCGGCCGTTTCGGACCCCTTGAGTTACTTGGCGCCAGCTTACTTCCGTACATTGACCCAATGGTCAACGAGGATTAAGTTTCCAATAGTCCACGACTTTTGCAGCAAGTCATGCGGCTTTGAGCCCCCCTGTGGACGCCTTCGAGGCTTTCGTCCGGTAGACCGCTAGAAACGACCTATGAAAAGCGAGAGTAGCGCGTTGGCACGGGAACTGCATGAGCTCTCCGAGCGGCTGCGGGTCCTGGAAAGCAAACTGACATCGCCCGCGACAGAGCTGGCCGGTGGCCAGTACTACTTGGACGGCCAGCCCGTCTCGATGGAAGTGCTTTCCGAGTTCAAGTCGTCCTTGGACCACAGCCGGGACTCGGTATGGGCACTGCTGGACGTAGCGGCTGGCTACTCCGGACATACAATCGAAGAGACTCTGCAGAATCACCGGATGCAGCGCGCCAGCGAACTTCTGCACGTTCTTCGACACGAGGTGGAGTTCCCGACGAGACCTCAGTCCGCGGCTTCACGCCTTTTTCTCGAGGAAGTGCAAGTAGTAGCTGACCTGGTCCTGCGACGCCATACCAATTCGCGCCATAAGTGAACTCTTCCGAACCGTCCGTCACCACCCCGGGTTTTGTAAACTAGCCGCGCGTTCTGCGATCGATGGAGCGATCATCTACCCTGAGCAGCATTTTTCGGCAACTGTGTCCTGGCTGCCGCATGGGCAAAATTTTTCGCTCCTCGATCTTTCGCGGTTTCCCGAAAATGTTCGAGCGCTGTCGGATCTGCGATCTCAAGTTTGAACCTGAAGAAGGCTACTCTCTTGGAGCCATGTACATCAGCTACGGGTTGGCGCGCGTAACAATTGCCGTCCTCGTGGCTCTGTTGCGATTTTTTACAAACTGGTCGATCGTGAAAGATATTGTTTTGGCAATCGTCCTGTTCCTGCCCATGGCGCCAACACTGACACTGCTGTCGCGTGTGTTGTGGATCTATCTCGATCAGGCGATTGATCCTCAAGAGCTCCAATAAAACTACGCAGGTCACTGTTCCGCTGGATCGATGCGATGTTGGTAGGCGGGCGAACCAAGTCCAGCTCTCCCGACATCTAATGAACGGTGATGCGGGGTCACCGGTCGGAATTCAGGCCGGGAAAATTGTTTGCGGCCTGGGGCAAAATCCTTAGCGGCAGACTGCCCATGCTGTCCATCGAGATTACGCGGGAGTGTCCGCTGCGCTGTCCGGGATGCTATGCGTATGGCGACATGCACCTGGGAGGCGACACCACCCTGCGCCAGCTCAGCGACTTGCGCGGGCAGGCGCTGCTTGACGGCGTGCTGGAACTCGTTCGCAAGCATCGTCCCTTACAAGTCTCGCTGGTCGGTGGAGAGCCTTTGGTTCGTCACCGCGAGTTGAATCAGATTCTTCCCCGTCTCAGTCAGATGGGCGTGTTCACCATGGTGGTGACCAGCGCGGTTATTCCCATTCCGAAAGAGTGGATGGAAGTTCCACGCCTCATCGTGGCGGTCTCCGTAGATGGCCTGCCGGAGCATCACGACGAGCGTCGCAAGCCCTCCACCTTACGAACGCATTCTGAAGAACATGGCCGATCGCCGCCTGAATATTCACTGGACTGTCACTCGGCCTATGCTGGCGCGCGCGGGATACATCGGGGAGTACGTCGCGTTTTGGAACGCGCGGCCCGAGGTGGATCGCATCTGGGTGAGCCTGTACAGCCCGCAGGTTGACGAATGCAGCGTAGAGATGCTCACTGCGGAAGATCGTCGTAACTTGCTCGATCAGTTGGTGCCACTGCGACATCGATTTGCGAAATTGCTCATCAACCAGGGAATCGCGCAAGCTCTGGAACGTCCGCCCGAGAATCCGGATGCCTGCTTGTTTTCGAAAATGTCGGTGAACTACTCGGCCGACTTGCAGACGCGCGTGGAGCCGTGCGTGTTTGGCGGCGCTCCCGATTGCAGCCCGTGTGGCTGCGCAATCAGCAGCGGCTTGCATTGGTTAAAGTCGATTTCTGTGGCGGGCCCACTGAAGGTCGATCACTTGGTGCGAGGCTCGATGGCAGCTGGTTCGATCGTGAACCGTTGGCAAACGAAAGCGCCACCACCTTCGCGCTGGGACCGCGGCTCAAGAGTCCAAGAGCAAGAGCCGGCTCTGGTAGAGATCAGCGGTGATTGAAAACGCCCGATCTGTACTTGTAAAGGCGCGCAGCCGATGTGGTTAGTAAAAACTGCAGCGACACACCTGCAGCGCCAGCGGTAGGAATTTATTGCTCCTAATCGTTGAAGACTCCCCAGCATATGGGTTGCGCTTCTCTCGTAACCCTATATCCTTCAAAAACTCGCGTTGTTGGCATCGGACCTGCATACATTTCCTTTGACTCATACGACACCGAAACCAGAGAAGCCAAACATTATTGGCGGTTGGCATAACAAGGGAGAGCAGGTCAGCATGGATGATACGAGATGGCGAAATCTTTGCGCCCTGATCATGGATGAGAAAAATCCGGATAAGGTGTGGGACCTGGTAGACCAGTTGAATAAGGCCTTGGACGAAAGGGAGAGGACATTGCGGGGCGGCGAAGCGGCAAAGGGAGTGAGTCGGGCCGCGGGCAGGCATGCTCCGGAGGACTCAACCTAGCCCGCCGAGTTGCAAAACACGTGTGCTCAACGTACTTTGTTGGTTCGCGTGTCAATCCGTCAAATCACGATTGTCGGTACCGGTCTGATTGGTGGCTCTCTCGGACTGGCGCTGAAGGCACGTGGCTTTCCGGGAAAGATCGTGGGTTGCGATCGCGCTGTCAACCTGGAGCGCGCCCGGAAAAAGGCTGCGATTGATCAATGTCACCCTGATCCCAGGGACGCCGTGCGCGGCAGCCAGATCGTGGTGCTTGCCACTCCCGTAGGTGCAATCATTGATCTCATCGACATGCTGGGCCGGTCGCTTCCGCCCAAAACCCTGCTTACCGATGTGGGTAGTACGAAGACGGAAATTGTCGCACGAGCGCGTGCCGTCTTTGGCAAGACGGCTAATAAACGCTTTCTCGCCGGCCACCCCATGGCGGGCAAAGAGCAATGCGGCGTGGAGTTTGCTGACGCAAATCTTTTTCACGGTGCAGCCTGGCTGATCACACCTCTACCGGGTCAGAATGTAGATGATGGACTTTGCGGCGATTTTCTAGAATGGGTGGAAAAGATCGGCGCTAAAATCGCCGCGCTGGAGCCGCAAAAACACGATCGCCTGTGCGCCTGGATCAGTCATCTGCCGCAGATGGTCTCCACGGCTCTCGCTGCGTCTCTGGTGGATGAGTTCGGAGAAGACGCTCCACTGCTGGCGGCCGGAGGACGTGCCCTGGGCGAAATGACACGCATCTCGGCGAGTCCGTACTCGATGTGGCGCGACATCGCCCTCACCAACAAGAAGAACATCCAGGAAGCTCTCCTCAAACTGGAACAACGGCTGGCTCACATTCGTGAGAATCTCGACACGCGCCAACTTGCGGAAGAGTTTGAGCGCGCACATCACTTGAAGAAATCGTAGCGTCGATTGCGATAGAATCCCCAGTTCGGAATTCGACGGCGAAGCTTCTGGGAGAAGCTGGTCATGAACAAGGTCGTGCGCAATGCAGACGAGGCGGTCCGCGACATCCCTGATGGCGCAAGCATCATGGTGGGCGGCTTCGGGTTGTGCGGGAATCCGGAGAACTTGATTCGCGCTTTGGTGAAGAAGGGCGTCAAGAACCTAACCACCATCAGCAATAATGCGGGCGTCGACGGATTCGGCATCGGACTGTTGCTTTCGAACGGGCAGATCAGGAAGCACATTGGCACCTACGTCGGCGAGAATAAGTTGCTCGAGGAGATGGTTCTCAAAGGGCAGATGGAGTTGCAACTGGTCCCGCAGGGCACTTTCTCGGAACGCATCCGCGCGGGGGGCGCGGGCATCCCCGCATTTTTCACGCCGACGGGGGTGGGAACCGTGGTGGCTGAAGACAAAGAGACCCGGGAGTTCGACGGGCGCCTCTACCTGATGGAACATGCGCTGAGGGCGGATTTTGCCCTCATTAAAGCGTGGAAGGGCGACAAATGGGGCAATCTGGTTTACCGCAAGACGGCGCGCAACTTTAATCCCATGATGGCGACCGCGGCTAAGATGACCATTGCCGAGGTAGAACACCTCGTTGCACCGGGCGAGCTTGATCCCGACATGGTGCATACCCCCAGCGTCTTCGTGAAGCGTATCTTTCAGGGCGAGCTGTATGAGAAGCGAATTGAGAAACGGACAGTCAGGAAAGCAAGCTAGCGAGCACTTGGCATTTAGCACTTAGCATTTCGTGGCGAAATGCAGTGGCACTGTTGTTCAGGGGCCAAATGCTAATTGCCAAGCGCTAAGTGCTGCTAGGAATTGAGAACTATCATGGCGACAATATCCAAAGTCGGTAAGGACGTTGAAAAACGCGAACGGATCGTGAAGCGCATCGCGCGCGAGTTGCGGGATGGCTTCTATGTCAATCTGGGCATCGGCATGCCTACTCTGGTGGCCAATCATGTGCCGCCGGGAATGGATGTCATCCTGCAGAGCGAAAACGGCATGTTGGGGATCGGCCCTTATCCGATCGAAGGGCAGGAGGACGCCGACCTGATTAATGCCGGCAAAGAAACGGTCACGGAACTGCCGGGCACGGCTTATTTCTCCAGCGCCGATTCGTTCGGGATGATTCGTGGTGGGCACATTGACCTGAGCGTTCTCGGAGCCATGGAAGTGGATGAGGAAGGCAACATTGCCAATTGGATGATTCCCGGGAAGATGGTGAAAGGGATGGGCGGCGCGATGGACCTGGTGGCTGGCGCGCGCCGTGTGATCATCGCCATGGAGCACAGCACGCGCGAGGGTCAGCCCAAAATTCTCAAGAAGTGCACACTGCCGCTGACCGGTTTGAAAGTTGTGGATACGATTGTCACCGAGATGGCTTACATCCGGGTGTCACCCACGGGCTTGGTGCTGGAAGAAGTTGCGCCTGGGTTGACCGCCCATGACGTGCAACCTGCCACCGAAGCGAAGCTGATCATTAGTCCGAAGTTGAAGACCATGGAAGGGTGAGAGAGGTCGTTGGTCGTCCTTCTTTGGTCGTTGGCCAGACCTAGCTAACCACTGATCACTGGACACTGGCCACTTATAGCCTGAACGGCGCTGCCAGCAGCCGCGCCGGAAGCATCACCGCCGCCCACACCAGCGCGAGCACGCCGTGCACGGCAATGCCCACAATTCGAAACGGCAAAAGCAGCAACCAGACAAACGGATAAAGAATTAAGGCCAGCAGGGCCACCGGCCAGCACAGCACAAACAGAAGGCACCAGAGCACGAATGTGAGCATGAGGACCTCCTGAGCTCCTGCTATAGATTACGCACGCTGTGTTCGGAAAGTTCCCAGAGCCCAGGGCCTAGAGCCGAGAGCCTGGCGCAGACTGCGCCAGCCGAAGCAGAGACTCTATATACGGCGCACGTGCGATCCCCCGTTCGGTGATGATCGCGGACACGTATTGCGCGGGAGTCACATCAAACGCAGGATTCTCCACCTTCACTCCCTCCGGCACCATTTGCCTTCCGCCGATGTGGGTTACTTCGCGTGGATTGCGCTGCTCGATAGGAATCTTGCTGCCATCTGGAGTTTCCATATCTATGGTTGAGGAGGGTGCTGCCACGTAGAAGGGAATACCGTGCTCTTTGGCCAGCACAGCCACGGTGTAGGTGCCGATCTTATTGGCAACGTCGCCGTTAGCCGCGATCCGGTCAGCGCCCACTACGATCGCGCCGATCTTGCCCTGCTTCATCATGGCGCCGGCCATGTTGTCGGAGATGACGGTGGTCGGGATGCCGTCTTTCATCAACTCCCATGCTGTCAGGCGAGAGCCCTGCAGGAAAGGTCGAGTTTCGTCGGCGTAGACCTGAATTGTTTTGCCCTGCTCCACCGCAGCGCGAATTACGCCTAAAGCTGTTCCGTAGCCACAGGTGGCCAGTGCGCCGGCGTTGCAATGGGTGAGCACTCCGCCGGTTGCGGGCATTAAGGTTGCGCCGTGACGGCCCATCGCCTTGTTCGCCGCGATATCCTCCGCATGCATGCGTTGAGCTTCTTCGATCAACGCCCGCTTGATCTGCGGAATTGGCCGCACGCGTAAGTGCTCGAAGTTCTCCGACATGCGGCGGATCGCCCAGAACAGGTTGACAGCAGTGGGCCGGGTTTGGCGGATCGCCTCGCAGATCTGGTCGAACTCTTTTTTCAGTTCGCCGACATTTTCAGCTTTGGAATTTTGTACGCCGAGAGCGATCCCCATAGCCGCGGCAACCCCGATCGCCGGTGCCCCCCGCACTACCATGTTGCGGATAGCGTCCGCCACCTGCTGATAGGTCGTGCACGTGACATAGGTTTCCTCCGTGGGCAACTTCGTCTGATCGAGGAAGCGTACGCCGGAGTCGGTCCATTCCAGAGTTTGGATCAAGGTGTCAGTTCCCAGGTCTCAGTTTTGTCATTCTGCGTAGGGACGGGTCTTTGACCCGTCCAAGGCGGGTCGGCGACCCGCCTTCACATGAACGCCTTCGCTCAGCACGACAACTTAGATTTGATGCGCGGCACAGCGGTTTCGCGGCACATTGGTCACGGCAGGCCGCCCACATAACTCGCAACTCGCCGCGACAGCGAATATCGGCGGAGCAGCGCCGGACGGATGCTTCAAGTGCTCTTGCCGTACGTCGCCGGCCTGAAAGATCGCGATGAAAGGCGCAGGCGCGGCTGCTTTCTCGACATTGGCACGGCCTTTCGCCTCTTCGCGTTCTACCAGACACATCACGCCGATGACTTCGAATCCAAACTCACGCGCCGCCTCGATGGCCTGAACGGTGGAAGCGCCGGTCGTGCAAACATCGTCGACAACGACGACCCGGGCCCCTTTCTCCCGAAAGCCTTCGATCCGCTGGCCCGTGCCATGCTGCTTCTCGGCCTTCCTGACCAGAAATCCGTGCAACTCTCCACTTACAACCGAAACGGCTACAACGATCGGGTCGGCACCCATCGTGAGACCGCCAATCGCCTGCGGCTTCCAGTTGCGGGAGCGAATCTCGTCGAGAAACACCTGTCCGGTCAATCCAGAGCCCTTTGCATCCAGCGTAGTAGTCCGACAGTCGATGTAGTAGTCGGCGGTCGCGCCCGAAGAAAGTCTGAACTCACCCAGGCGAAAAGATTTTTGAGCGAGCAGGGCGAGTAATGCTTGGCGCGGCGACATGAAAATCTACGATATCACGTAGTCGTCAGTAGTCAGGAGCCGGTAGTCAGCGGGAACTCCCGACAACTGACTACTGATTCAACCGCTCCAGGTGCCTGAAGCCGCCTGTGACCACGAACATCAACAGCGAAAGCGTTCCGTTGTAGCCCACGTGCAGGAGAAAGCAGGCAGCAACAGACTTGGTAACCGCACGTACGATGGTAAGGGCCAAGCCCACGAGAAAGATGATCAGCACGGCCCAGGAGTATTTCAGTTGAGCGCCGTGCAGGACGGCGAAAGCGGCGGACGTGAGAAAAATTCCCGAGCCAACCCCCAAACGCCGCGCCAGCACCGGGTAGAGGAAACCTCGAAAGAAAAGTTCCTCCATCAGTGGGGCCAGGGTCACGGCGAAGATAGACATAAGGGTGGCCTGCCGGGCATTCTCAAAAAAGCGGTCAATCGGAAGGTGCTTGGGAATCGGCAGCAATTGCCCAATTCCGGCCAACACGAAGTACAGGACCGCGCCGGCCAGGAGAAAACCGCTCCAGGAACGCCCTGGCCAGTTCCAGCGCAGGGGTTGCCAGAATTCGTTGGTGCGAATTTCGACCACGCGATACATAACCGAAAAAACCACTACATAGGTGAGGAACTCGGCAAGGAGAGCGAGTTCAGGCATCCGCGCCAGGTCTGCGAGCGATAGCGACTTGTATAGCAGGAGCTTTGCCAGCCCGATCACCGCGGTTCCAAGAACGAAACTCGCACCTATGGTCGCGCCTATGATCAGCAGCACGTCCCAGCCGCTCCATGGAGGATCATCGACCTTGGGGACTGGCGGCGGAGTCGGCGGAATTACTGGGGGACCTAAGGGTTCTACCTGAGTCTGGTTCTCCAGCGGATTGTGCGGTGAAGACAAGCGGTTCCCGTACCTCCATTGAATTTACACGATGGGGACGGATTCGGGGAACCGACGCGGGTCAAGAAAAAAGGGGCGGAACCAGTCCCGCCCCTTCTGGCACTTTTTAATGTTGAATCACCGCCCGGCAGTGCAGGCATGTTGGGAGTTGTCGTACTCCAACTGTGCCGCGTATTGATGATCATCAAGCGTTATTGTGGACGGATCGAAGTAATGTGGGATGATGAACGAACACTCATCCCCGATTTCTTGCTGGTAAAGGCCGTTATCCATGCTATTCCACCAGCCTTTCCCGTCGGGATCGGTGAGAATCTCGAACAGCTCGTGGGAAAGAACATTGTTAGTAGAGTCCGCAAGCTGGCCGTTGGGAGTTCCCGGCCGCACCTGGCAACCGCGGACGTTCTGGTAAGGCTCAACGGAGTACAGGACGTGCCCGATGTCGGTGAAGTCCACGCTCCCGTGGTAAGCGCAGAAGTAGTAGCTACTCCGATTATCCGGAGAGTAGCAGACCGTGAAAGTAGAATCGAGACACTCATCGGTGCCGGGCGGGAGAAACACGTGATAGATGTGTTGGTATCCAGTCTCGTCGCTGGCAGAGGCAACGGCGTGTACCACGGCAAGCATGTCGTCATCCGTAAAGGGAGCACTCGCGAAAGGACCACTCGGAGGGTTTGGCTGGAAGTTGATTCTTGTCCTTCGACCAACGGTGTAGCGGTTATTTGCGCTCAGTCCGACGTACTGATCGACCAGGTGGATGAAACCGCTCTGCCCCAGGTCACGGAGAAAGCCTTCCGGATTTCCCCAGCAGCTGGCGATAGTGCAACTCCCGTTTGGGTTGAGATAAATAGCATGTGATTCGGTGAAATCCACGACCGCCCCGCCGTGGTAGCTCAGATCACCGGGATAGCGCACCAAAGGGGGCCCGGCGGGTGCGGCAGCAGGCGCGGTTGCCGATGCTGGGTGCGAAGGCAACGTCCCGGCTATTCTCGGAGCCGCATCAAGGTGCGCCGGCCTTGCGTGGCGGCTCAAATGCGTAGCATGTCGGGCTGCTGCCCAGTCGGCGGCCGACGGCGTGACGGCCAGGTCATTCGAGCTTTGAGCATGGGATGGCGTCAGTGCAAAAGCGGCAAGAAATGCAGAGGACAGCGCGATTGCTACGGCGCGACAGAGAATGGAAACTGCCAACATACGGCTGCTCCTTTTTTATTTTTTTACTTTTTTGGTCTGGACAGAACCGATGTCTGCGAGGCTTTAGCCGTGTCGAAAGGGCGGCAAACCGGGCCTTCATCGCAAGTGCCCGGAGGAAATAACTTTCACACGCCTGGCTTCGCGCTCGCAGTAGTTCTCAGGTTTCAGGCACCCACAAAAAAGCGTTGGCATTGTGTGCTGCAGGAATCTGCCTGTCAAGCTGTGAAACACTGTAGATTTCAAGGTGAAAACTTACAACTCTGGGCCACAGGCGGGCGATTCAGAAGATTGCCAGCTTGGGCATGTGAGTCAAGATGGACTAGTAGAAAAAGGGAATGTAGTGAGAATTGTACAGGCTACACGCTCGCGGGACTCTTGGCCGCATCGGCGTGCGTACCATTGGCGAAGAAGTGAGCTAAGGCCTGTCCTGTGTAGGATTTCTTGACGCGAGCCACCTGTTCCGGAGTGCCCTGGGCAACGACCCGACCACCTTCCTCTCCGCCCTCCGGGCCCAAATCAATAATCCAATCGGCGTTGCGGATTACGTCCATATTGTGCTCGATGATGATGATCGTGTTGCCCAGGTCGGTGAGACGGTGCAGTACTTGGAGCAATTTCTTGACGTCGTCAAAGTGCAAGCCGGTCGTGGGCTCATCGAGGAGATAGAGAGTCTTGCCGGTCTGCCGCTTGCTCAGTTCCCGGGCCAACTTGATGCGCTGGGCCTCCCCTCCGGAAAGAGTGACAGCGGACTGGCCCAGTTCGATATAACCGAGTCCAACATCGACAAGCGTCTGCAGTTTCTGCTTCACCTGCGGGATGTTCTCGAGGATTGGCAAGGCATCGGCCACGGGCGTTTCTAGCAGGTCGGCAATGGAGTAGTCCTTGTACTTCACCGCAAGTGTCTCGTGGTTGTAGCGTTTCCCGCCGCACACCTCGCAGAGCACGTACACGTCTGGCAGGAAGTTCATCTCGATGCGCCGTTGGCCTTCCCCTTGACAGGCTTCGCAGCGTCCGCCGGAAACGTTGAACGAGAAACGTCCGGGCTTGTATCCGCGCTCGCGCGATTCAGGAAGCATGGCATACAAATCGCGGATCTGCGTAAACACACCCGTATAGGTCGCGGGATTGGAGCGCGGAGTGCGCCCGATAGGCGACTGGTCGATGCGGATTACCTTGTCAATATTCTCGGCGCCGGAGATTGCCTTGTGCGCTCCCGGTTCCTCGCGTGAGCGATAGAGTTGCTGGGCGAGCGCGCGGTAGAGAATGTCGTTCACCAGAGTCGATTTTCCGGACCCGGACACGCCGGTGATGACAGTCATCACTCCCAACGGAAACGGGACATCAATGTTCTTGAGATTGTTTTCTCGCGCACCGAGCACGGCGATGGCATTGCCATTGGTGTGCCTTCGCTCGGGGCGCATCTCAATCTGCAATTTACCCGACATGTAACCGCCGGTCAGCGATTCGGGGACTTTCACGATCTGATCCGGCGTTCCCGACGCAACCAGATTGCCGCCGTGTCGTCCAGCGCCCGGGCCGAGATCAATCACATAATCGGCCCGGCGAATGGTTTCTTCGTCGTGCTCAACCACAAGGACGGTATTGCCTAAGTCGCGCAGCGACTCGAGCGCCGTCAGCAAGCGATGATTGTCGCGGTGGTGCAGGCCGATCGACGGCTCATCCAGGACGTAGAGCACGCCGCGCAGTTTCGATCCAATCTGAGTGGCGAGACGAATCCGCTGTCCTTCACCTCCAGAGAGTGTGGCCGCCGAACGATCCAGTGAGATGTAACCCAGCCCCACCGCATTGAGAAATTGCAATCGCTCAACAATCTCGTGCACCACACGGCCAGCGATGATCTGTTCCCGGCCCGCCAGCTTGATCTTGCCGCCGACTTCCAGAGCGCGCGAGACCGGTAGTCTAGTGAAGTCGGCAATGGACATGGCGTTGACCGTCACCGCCAGACTCTCTGGCCGCAAGCGTCGGCCGTGGCAAGCGGGGCATTCGGTGGCAGACATGTAGTCGAGCAGGTACTCTCGGTATGTGTCCGAAGTGGACTCCTCGAGGTTCTGTTTCAGCTGGGCAATGATCCCGCGAAAACCAGTCTTGCCGCCTCTCTCCGATTCACCATACAAGAGCAGCGTCTGGATTCTGTCCGGCAGCTTCTCGAACGGCGTACTCAGGTCGAATCCATGGGCCGCCGCCGTGATCTGAAGCATGTGCACCAGGTTGGAAGATGCGGAGCCGGGGCCAAGGCCGCCATCCAGCAGGGGCTTCGACCATTCCACAATGATCTTGGCGGGATCGAAATCATAGCGGCTGCCCAGGCCGTGACACTCCGGGCAAGCGCCATACGCGCTGTTGAATGAGAACGAGCGTGGTTCCAGTTGGGGGACGTTGATTCCGCAATCCGGGCAAGCGAGATTGGCGGAGTACATCTGCTCTTCGCCGCCCACTACTGCCACCTGCACCAGGCCCCCCGCTAGCTTCATGGCAAGGCCAATAGAAAGTTCAAGCCGATGCTCGATTCCCGGCTTCACCAGCAGACGGTCAATCACGACCTCGATCGTGTGGTTCTTTCGCTTATCCAGGCGAATCTCGTCTTCCAGGTTCACCAGCTCGCCATCAATGCGAGCGCGGGTGAAGCCGTGCTGCATTAACTTCTCCATCTCTTTCTTGAACTCGCCCTTGCGGCCGCGAACGATCGGAGCTAACACCATCACGCGATCTTCGGGCGTCAGCGACATCACACGCTGGACAATTTGCTCGGCCGACTGGCGTGTAATAGCGCGGCCACACTCCGGACAATGGGGAATGCCGATGGAGGCGAATAGAAGACGAAGATAATCGTAAATCTCAGTGATTGTACCTACGGTTGAGCGGGGGCTGCGGATGGTGGTCTTCTGCTCAATCGAGATTGAGGGGCTAAGTCCATCAATAGCATCCACATCCGGCCGTTCCATCTGGTCCAGAAATTGGCGGGCATAGGCCGACAAAGTCTCTACATAGCGGCGCTGGCCTTCTGCGTAAATCGTGTCAAAAGCCAGGGAAGATTTACCCGAACCGCTTAGGCCTGTTATCACGGTTAGAGTGTTCCGGGGGATGACAACATCAATGTTTTTAAGGTTATGCTGGCGCGCGCCCCGTACCGTGATGTTGGTAATGGCCATGCTAGTTGAGCGATGTCCTTCCGTACTGTGGACGGATCCCCAGAAACGTTGGAAAGTGGGACTACGCAGCTCTACTCCGTATCTTATTTGTAAACAGCTGCTACCGTCAACGCGCGTACAGTGAAAGCGTGCGCCCCGTACGGTCAAAATCGGAGAAGCGGGCACGGACCGAAGCAGGGCGTGCAGCATCTCAGAAGTGGAACAGAAGGTGGGCCGAACGTGAACGCTTGGATGATTTCCATGGTGCTTTCTTTTACGGTTCTAATGTCTTTTAGTATCGGTGTGATTGCCGCCTACGCCCTGATGAGCGTCATCCTCCACGCGTTCCGCAGCGTGCAGACTCCGCCCGAAGAAGCAAAGCCGGTACTGCTGGCCCGCAACGCCCAGGCAGGCGCCGACTAAGCTACCCGTCTGGCTCGGGCACTCTTGTCAGCGCGCTCGTTCAGCGTGTCCCATCCGGATTTCCACAAGTACAAGCGAGATGCAGGATACCGATTTCGCGGGCGAGGGCGCCCGCGCCACACTTAATACCCTTAATAAAAGGAACCCAGAGGCGCGGACAAGAATGTCCGCGCCACACGGCGCTATTGAGGTTTCGGTCGTGAATCGGGCGGAGGAGTGGGAGTAACCACTTGCGGCTGCTGCTGGCCTGGCTGTTGTTGCTGCTGCGTCATCTGCTGCTGACGCTGCAATTCCTGCAGTAATTGCTCCGGCGTTTTCACGGTGGGCTGATTGGGATTCTGCCCGTCGGTTCCCTGACCTTGCTCGGGCGCGCCTTGGTCGACAGCGTTGTCAGCGTTAGTGTCCTGGGACGTGTCTTCCTCATCCATGCCATCTGAAGACGCAGGCTGCTCCTCGACCGGCGTCTGGCTCTGCATCTGCGGCTGCTGGGGATAGGGTTGCGGAGGCACTCCCGGCCGTATCGGCATGCCTGCTTGACCTGCTTGGACTGTGACCGGGGTCTCGCCACCGGCCCGCGGTGTCAGAATCACCTGGGCCACCGCGTTGGGATCCGCTACCGTGCCTACCATGACATAGTTGAAGTGCGAGCCATTGAGTAGGGAAGTGAGAACATCACGTGCCGGCCCCGGGCCAAAACTGCTGACCACGCGCTCATTGGCCCCAGGTGGGATATCGATATCGGCACCGGTCTTGTTGCGCACCGCGTGCAGAATGTCGCTCAGCGTCGAATTCGGCGCCACGATTGCCAATTGGCCGTTCTGGTAGGTGACAGTCGGGGGCTGAGACGGCATCTGCTCCGGAGTAGGCGGAGGTGGGGCCGCCGGCATGGAGGCTTGCTCTTCCGCTTTTTTCTGAGGGGCTTTACTGCCAGCCGCCGGCTTTCCTTTACGCGGCGATATTTTCCTGCTCGGTTGCTCGGGCTCTTTTGGCTGTTCGGACGTCTGTGCAGAACCGGGAAGCGGCAGGCACAATCCCGCCGTGAGAATTAGAATAACCGCGAATTGGAATCGGATAAAACGCATGTAACCACATTACCTAGTACGGGAGTATCTTGATAGGTTGCGAAGGTAATTGTAGCACCGTCCCGGAGCCCCTTTTGGCCGTCTTGCGTGATGATAATAAGGAACTTACCGTACAGCCCCCACATCGTGAGCAGCATCGTACGATGTGGGAGAAGAAAGAGGGTTGCCTCGCGTATGAGTTCAAGAATTAGTCCTGCATTGGCGAAAGAAGACCCGCTCCGGTGCCTGCGTCTCGGGGCAGTTGCATGCTGTCTCGCCTTCCTTTTATTACTAATAGATGCATCCGCGGTTCAGGCGCAGAGTTGCCTGTCAGCGTCGGATATGGATGCCGCGGCGCGCTCGGGTTTGGAGAATACCGCTCACCGCTATTTCGATATGGCTTCCAAAGGTGATGTGTTCTCCCTGAAACAGAACTCGATCCCCAGTGTGGCGTCCAATTTCGCCGGCATCGAGTCCGCGGTAGTGGATAACAAACCAGCGTTTCAAGGCGCCCAGGCCACGCCACGCCCCCCCTTCTTATTGCAGGCGCAGGGCAATGCCCCGATCGAGCGCGCTGAATTTCTATGCGGCGTCTTTGGGACTCAGGGCCAGACGCGTGACAGCGCCGTCTTCGTACTCCCCAATCTGCCGCCGGGAAACTACGGCGTTGTGATCATGGATGTGAGCGGGGCGAAAGGACCGTACACGCTCTCCCTCGTCCTACAGCAGACCGGGAATGACTGGAAGCTGGGCGGTTTCTACGCCAAGTCGGCTCAGGTATCCGGTCACGATGCGCCGTGGTATTTGGATCGCGCCCGCCAATACAAAGCCAAGGGCCAAGTCCACAATGCGTGGCTGTATTTCCAGGAAGGCAGGTCCCTGTTGTCGCCGCTCGATTTCATGAGTACGCTGCAGACGGACAAACTGTACGACGAAGCGCAATCTGTGCTGCCGTCTGACTTTCCTGCTAATGGCAACACGGTCGATCTGGTGGCAGGCGCAAACACTTACAAGCTGACGCAGATTTTCCCGCTGGGAGTCGGCAATGATCTTGACCTGGTAGTGAAATACCAATCCAGAGACGTCTCCAACAGCACTCAGACCTTTCAGGACAACGTGGCGGTCATCAAGGCGCTGGTCGCGAAACATCCGGAACTGCGTGATGCCTTCAGCGCAGTGGTGGCACGCGCAGTCGAACCGTCTGGCCGGGACTACGGGTCGTTGCTGGCGATGAAAGACATAAAGTAGGTAAACAGTGATCGTGGCTGGTGGCTGGAAGGAAGTTCTTCGCTAATCACGATCCACTATTCACTAGCAACTAGCCACTGACCGCTTCTTCTTCAAACGTACACTCCTTCGGGCTCTTGTCTTCGCGCAATCCCACGAACACGGGCGCACGCAACTTCAGGCCGCCTTCTGTGGTCTCGTGCGTCCATTCCGAGAATTTGATTTCCGCGACCAGCTCGGGCTTTACCCAATGAACTTTCTTGAGTGCTTCGACCGGTCCATAGAAGGGATTGCTTTTCGTCTCCAGCTTCTTCAGCAGATTCCAGACAGCTTCCAGAGTCTTGCGGTCAAAGCCGCTGCCGGCCTGGCCCACGTGAATCAGGCGGCCCTGCTTGTCGTAGAGCCCTAGCACAATCGAACCGAAATAATCGCGGCTGCCCTCCGGCTCTGTATGGCCGCCAATCACCGCTTCGATCGTTTTGGTAATCTTGATCTTTAACCACTCGCGCGTGCGTTTCTCCTCGTAACAACTCTTACGGCGCTTGCCTACAATGCCCTCCAGTCCCTGCTCTGCTGCAACCTGGTAAAGGGCTGTGCCTCTTCCAACCTGATGGTCCGAATAGCGGAGGCTGCCGCCGGGGATGATCACATCAGCCAGCAGCCGCTTGCGGTCCTCCAGGTTCACCTTGTGCAGGTCATGGCCGTCGACGTAAATGAGATCGAAGCCGTAATAGAGCACCGGAACATCGGAGCGCCCCGGGGCGCGGAAGCGTCCGTGTCGGATACCGGTCCGCTGTTGCATGAGACTGAACGATGGGCGGCCTTGCTCGTCCACTGCTACGACTTCGCCATCCAGGATGGCACTCTTGGCCCGCACAAATCTTGGCAGGTTGCCCAGTTCCGGATACTGCGCTGTCAGATTGTTCTGATTGCGCGAGACAAGGCGGAGTTTGCCGTCCTCAATGAACGACACGACACGATAACCATCCCACTTGATTTCAAACAGCCAGTCGTCGGAGTCGAAGGGCTGTTCGATCGCCACCGCCAGCATGGGATGTACAACGGATGGCATCGGTCTGGCCGCGGCGCCTTTTAATGAGCTCACCGCGGAATTCGCCGAGGAAGAATCCTTATCTTCTTGATCCTCTTGCGCCGGAAGTTTTTTTTTAGATCGCGTGCCTGCTCTTTCGGTTTTCTTCTTTGTGGTCTCGGCGCTCTCGGCGGCGTGTTTTTTCTTCTCAGCCTTGGCCAAAGCTTCTGCCAGCCAGGGAGCCTTCAGCCTGCCGCGCGATAGAGGCCGGCTGCTCTTCCACTGGTCCGACTCCTGATCTCCACCAATCTGCGCCATCGTGCGTCCGGTCAGGACCGACGCGTCGTATTGATTGATGTCGAAGCCCGGCACCTCATATTCATCATGCTTTTTGAGCAGCAGCCATTCGGTTCCCTTAGTGCCCGGCCGGCGGGAACGGATACGCACCAGTGCAAAGTCCCCATTAAGGCGCTTGCCATTAAGCCGAAACTTCAGATCGCCTTTCTCCAGCATCTCGCCTGCCTCGGCATCAGTTCCAGGCACGTACTTCCCGTTCACAGGCTTGGGCGAGAGCGGTTGCCATGTCCCCACGTCCCAGACCATAACCGAGCCCGCGCCGTAATTGCCTTCCGGAATGATTCCCTCGAAATCAAAATAGGACACGGGATGATCTTCCACGTGCATGGCCAGGCGCTTGTCGCCGGGATCAAGCGATGGGCCTTTAGGGATCGCCCATGACTTCAGTACGCCATCGAGTTCCAGCCGGAAGTCATAATGCAGGCGCGTGGCACGGTGCTTCTGAACAACAAAGCGATGGCCCGCCTTCTTCTCCACTTTGGGGGGAGGCTCGGGAGTCTCTTCGAAACGGCGTTTACGCTTGTACTCTTCCAGGGCCATGATGGCAGTCATTGTAAGACTTCTTTATGCGTGTGCGTTTCAGCGTCCTCTCGGATCTCAGCGGTTAAATCCTCTTTCAGCAGCATGAGTCTCGTGTACCCCGCGCGAGATCCTTCGGGACCTACTGGCCCCTCAGGATGACAACAAATTCAGATGCTGAGATGCGAATCGAATGGAGTGGCCGTCTTTCGAAGAGAAAGAAAGGCCCCGGCGGAGACAGCCGGGGCTGGAGTTCAGGCCGCCCGCCCGGCGGCAATACGATGGGTAGTGGAAGTATCCACGTTATAGGTCTCCACCTTGGGGGTGGTTTTCAGCAACGGTTTCAGCATGTCCGCGATCTGGTTGAAGTGCTCGCGATGGTAGCGCTCAGCCTCTTCCCGGGAGTTCCAGAAACTGATGGAAACCGTCCGCTCCTGGTTGCTGTCGTGCTGCAGCCCGATCAGTTCTACAAACCCGGGCTGCCTCTGGAGGATGGGGAGCACATCCGTGCGAATTTTGTTGCTGAGTTCTTGTCTTTTGTCCGGTTTCACTTGGCATTCCACAATGCGTGTGAACATAGAGACTCCTTTCGCAATTGTTGGAAGGTGAAAGATTCGGCCCGCTGTTCATCAGGTCGAGGAACTGCCAGCACAGCGGGGAGAAGGTTAGTTGGCTTTTCTATTTTACTGCCGAACGAAGGCCACAATTATAAGACTTTTACGTTAAACGGTTTTGCACAGATGTCCGATTTCCTGCTTCATTGCCAGCCATCTTTCTTTAGAATCCAATAGATGCGCACGATACTTTTTTCGCGACTCTATGATTTCTTCGCCTTCGTTGCGGGCAAGTATGCTCTATGACCATTAAGCGTGAGTACCCGGAAACTCCGCTCATCGGCGCAGGCGCGATTATCGTCGAGGACGGACGCGTCGTGTTGATCAAGCGTGGGCATCCGCCGCTCCTCGGTGAATGGTCCATTCCAGGCGGCGTACTCGAAATCGGCGAGATGCTGCGCGAAGCCGCCGTTCGCGAGGCTCAGGAAGAAACCGGCCTTACGGTTGAAGCAGGCGAAATCCTGGGCGTGTACGATCGCATTTTGCGCGACGGTGACCGGCTCCAATATCACTACGTGCTGATTGATTTTCTCTGTCGGCGTGTGTCTGGTGAAATACGGCCGGGGAGCGATGCCGACGAGGTGCGCTGGTTCAAGCGCGACGAAATTGATGCCCTGAAGCTCGCGCCGGAGACGGCAGAAGTCATACGCAAAGGCTTGAACGCCGCAACCATGTCGTCAATCTGAGGGACCGGCAGTGTCCCGAAGAATCTGGAAGGCAACGGCGAGGCTGATTACTGGTTGCTGATCTACGAAAGTCCTTCGCAGACTACGTGTGCTCAGGATGATGACATTCAGAGTCTTACTTGCCGGCGGCGTGCACTCTGCTCTTGGCGGCACGCACTTTTTTCACCAGCGCAAAATAGGCCGACCGAGCCGTGCCTGGTTGCTCCAGGTGGAGCAGGAACAGTCCCTTGAGGAACCGCCGAGTCACGCGGCCTTCCAGGTAGGCGTCATAAAGATCGCTGCCCAGCATGTAACCCAGTTGTTGGGTAAGGTAGTCGAGCTTTTCTCCTTCGCAGCGCAGGCCTTCCTGTATTGGCTTTGGCGGTTGAGGATAGCGCCGCGCATTGCGTTCGAAGCCGCGGTGCAGCGCCAGAAAATCCACCATGCGTATGAATTCCTGGAACTCGAACGAAGTCTGCTGTTCCACATCTTCCCGGGTTTGGTCGTACAGTTCGTATAACTCGGACTCGCGGGCCGGCGGGCGGGCCGGGTACAAAACGCGCGAACCAAAATATGCGAGGGCGTTTTCCAGGGCACGCGTGTAGAACGCATCCTCGTGAGCCTCGGCGGCGGAGCCGTTTCCATTCGTGCGCAGCGGCAATCCCCGGCAGGCATGATGCAGGAAGCGGGCTGCTTCTTCCGCAGCATGCATCATCTGGAACTCGCAAATATAGAACGCGTTCACGCGTGGCAGGTAAACGCTCCCGCTCGCTTCCACTCTGGCCAGCATGGTTTTCTTTTCGTGCTCTGTCACCCCCTTGCGCGAAAGCAGCTTGCGCAGAAGAGCGTCGGAATTGCGGCAGTAGACTTCCGGCAGCGAGTCAACCAGGAACTTGGGCTGGGTCGTGTTGTGCGATGAATAAAGATTGACTCCCAGGAATCGAAGCAGCCCATCAATGAGGTTGTAAATAGTTGGACTCAGGTCGGGTGCACCCGTACCTTCGCGGCTCCAGCGGTCGAGGCAGAACCGGTAGCTCTCGTATTTCTCCAGAGGTGTGGCATTGAAGACGCAGACTACGTCGTCGGTCACGCGCACCGCTTCTACGCGGTCACAGCTTTCTCCGGCAGCCTTCCAGTAGAGCGCATCGACATTCTGCAACACCGTCAGCAAGCCCTCGTCCGGTAACCGCTCATGGATCAGCCGCGGCAAGTGTTTCGGTGCAAGGTGCGATTCACCAAAGAGAATGAGAATGCGGGCGTCGGGATGGCGCTGGCGGACCTCGGCGATCTTGGCGGCCGCATGGCGATCACGCGCGCTGATTTTGCGCAGATCCTGGCGCGGCATGCAATCCAGCCCATAAATCGCCTTCGCATGTTGCCGCGCGTTGCGCAGAAGGGCAGAGAAGGGCTCCCACTCGTAGCCCCAGTCGAGGTCAAACCGGATGCGTTCGCGCAGTTCCTGTTCGTCAATTTCGTCGCACAGCCACTCATCGAGGATGTGCTGGTCGCGGGAAAATACCGTCTCCAACCCGAGCACAACCGGTCTCTCTGTATTGTGTGCCGCCTGTTCGATAAGCGAACCGGCGAAGCGCTGAGAGGCAGGTAACGCATGATAGTCTCCGATCAGAATGATATCGGACTCTTGCAGCAGCTCAGACAGCTGTTCGGAAGCCAGCACGGAATCGTAGGAACGGAAAGCCTGGCTGAAGTCGAGCAGATACTTGCGGCGGCCGTTGTGGTCGTTGGCGCGGATCTCGCGTTCCACCCCGGCGAGCGCGTGCAGTTGCGCGGCACTGCGTCGCGATCGCAAGCTGGCGGTGCTGGCCATTTTTGGCGTCCCTCTATTTGATGCCGCAGAGCGCTGTACTTACTCCGAACTACCGGATTCCACCGGCCGCTCTCCTTGACTTGCCCGAGCCCGGCTCCCCATGCTCAAGGCGCAAATTCAGGTACTACGGAGCCAACGGTTGCGCGAGCGGGAACATCCAAGCTCTCTGCTCTGTAGATCAGTTCCCCAGGACCTCACTCGGCGACTTCCCGCGTTCTACAATCGCCCCACCAGTTCCGGGATGATGGCACGCGAATTCGCTTACCCGCGTGCTGTCCCATATCGGTTTGCCTCAGCCGGACGCATATCGCTGGAAGGGCTGATTCGCGGTAGCGATTCCTCGGGGGAGACTCCCAGTTTAGAAACCGGAAGTACAGCGATCCAGATTCCTAGGGACCATGACCTTTGGGGGAGAAAGCAGATTCCTGGGTGCTAAAGCACCTCGGAATGACAAGAGAATCGAAAATCGACAATTCAACAATTCCTGTTGATTCTCCCGATACACACCTTCGTGCCAGTTGCGCCCGAGTCGCTTGTGTAATAAAGTGGCTCTACACCGGAAAGGAGGTGGTCCGATGGCAAAAAGTTCTGACTGTAGTGGCAAACGTTTAGGTGAGGTGGCTGAGACTTAGAGCGGTCGCTCTAAACCTCGCACGACTACCGGTGATTTGGGTCCGATCCGCCCGGCGTAAGCTGCGCCGGGTCCCGGAGTTTGCCGCTGGGGCCACTTACGAGTGACCACCTCCGAGTCAATCCCAACAGTCTACCGGCGACCCGCAGACTTCCAGTTTGCGGGTCGTTTTATTTTTGAATTGATTCCTGATAGCTAGGAAGGCCGTCTGCGAACTACGGAGTTAACCAGGCCATTGGCCTCCGCGTTGTCTTCGCGCGGGACGTGCGAAATGGAGAAATCCAGGGAGCGCGCCAGCTTGCGGCAAATCCAGTTCAGCGAATAAAGGCGCGAGCTGCGGCATTTGTACTCGCCTTTCATCTGGCGAACCATCACTTCCGAATCGGAGTAGACATGCAGCGCCTTTGCCTTGCGGGATAGCGCGTATTGCAAGGCTTCGAGCAACGCCACGTATTCGGCAACGTTGTTGTCCTGGTGTCCGATGGATTTCGCGATTCGAACCCGCTGGCCTTCCGGGTGGTCGATGATGATGCCAATAGCCGCCGGCCCAGGATTTCCCCGCGATCCGCCGTCTACATAGGCCACGAGATGGGACATTCTAGCTGCTCGTTCACAACATGCGTCAGGAACATTCCCGCCGTCAAGATGTTTATCTGGTTCCGTTACAACGCGATTTGCGTCCTCCACGCAGTTGTGGATTAGCAGTGGACGCAGCGTGCAAAAAATCCAACAGCAAGGTTGCACCTGGTGCAACTTAAGCGGGTTCAATCGGTTGCAAGCAGTGCTCAAGGTCACTTTGGATGCCACAAGAAAGTTGCTATTGCACCGATCTGCGGCGTTGACATTTGTCGTCGTCGCGTTTAACGTCAGCACCGTCGACGGCTGAAAGGGTTGGCTAAAAATAAAAAGTTGGCCAGTCCGAAGTAGGCTGGGTGATCCGATCCGACGAGGCAACTCACCGGACGACCAAACCCGAAAAAACCGACTGACTCTGCGAGGAGCAGTTGGGGTTTGGAACTGCGAAAGCAGTGATTACATCAGGGGCTGTGACGGTACATGCCTCCACGCTGTTGGCTCCCTCGCAGGAGCTGGCGGCTAGAGCATAACCAATGTCACGGCCCTTATAATTTTTTTGGCGACTGCCTCAGGTCCCTTCTCACAAACAACCCCGAAAACCTGGGCACCCTCCTTTGTCGCGGGCTGTTGACATCGTTGGTTCTCGCGTGAACGCCTTAGCGCGATCGTGTGATGCATGCCCACGCATGTGCCATTTACTCGCTCAGGCTCTGACTCTATGTTGAGCAGGAGCAGTTCTGGGGGAGGGCTGTTCGGCAGGCGCCCAGGTTCGGAAGCGAATCTGGGCGCTTTGCGCGTAGGAAATACTCCAAACCTAGGATGGGAGACATCATGACTAGAGAACGCCGCCAGAATCATCGCGTACTGAATCAACAAGTGGTCTCGCTTGTTCTGCCCAACACCAACAACGAGGACGAGTGCACAGCGATTGCGCAGAACGTTTCTGTTGATGGCGCGTTCCTTGTCTGTGATCGCCATATCACACCCGGATCCAGGCTGGATGCATCCCTTGTACTTCCAGCAGAGGTCACCCTCACGGAAAGCAAACGCGTGTGTTGTGAGATTAGGGTCCTTCGTGTAATCGAAGAGTTGCCGGATGGGAACTTTTTGACGGCGGTGGAATTCGAGCAATATCGCCTGCCCTAAACAAAAAATCTAAATCGCAGACGCCTTTAATTAACGACTCCATCGGGGTCTGCGAAGGCGTCTGTCTGCCCATTCAAGTGGCACGCTGAAGCGTGAGGCACGTCACCGTATTCCACCTCGAAGTGGCATTGAATAATATTGATTGGTGTCAGCTATCTGACCTGCGTCGCGAGCCGGTACCGACGCAAAGGAGGTTCGTGTGCCCATCATCACGATATCCAGAGGCTCCTTCAGCGGGGGCAAGATGTTGGCCGAAACCGTCGCCCAAGAGCTGGGTTACCGCTGCGTTGACCGTGAGCAGATCATTGAGAAAGCCGCGATCTGGAGCGTTTCACAAAGTGACCTCCGAACGGCAATCGAAAGGCCACCCAGTTTTCTGGGACAGTCCCAGCACGCGAAATACATCTATCTCGCCTTTATTCAGGCGGCACTAACTGAGAAAGTCAGGACGGGGGTCGCGATTTACCACGGCCTGGCGGGGCACCTGCTGCTCGGCAAGGGGCCGCACGTCCTGCGCATCCGCGTCATTGCTCCTTTGGAGTTCCGCATCAGCATGCTGCGGAACCGGCGGGCTTGCACTCGCAGGGATGCCATCGCCTACATCGAAAAGATGGACGAGGACCGTCGCAAGTGGACGCAGTTTCTCTATGGTGTCGATTGGCAAGACGCATCACTCTACGACCTTGTGCTCAACCTGGAGCAAATGACTCTGGAACAAGCATCGGAGGTTATCTGCTGCGCGGCACGACTGAAGTGCTTTGAGTTCACGCCCGAGAGCCGTAAAGCCATCGACAACCTCGCCCTCTCCAGCCATGTCAAGGCGAAGCTCGCCATGGATTCAGCCACCTCCAACTTGCAGTTCGAAGTCACGGCGGAAGCCGGTTTCGTATCGGTGAAGGGAGGCATTCTTAGCCCAGCACAGGCTAAGAAGATCGCCAGTATTGTCAAGGCTGTGCCTGGTGTCGGAGAAGTTCATCTTGGCGAACTGGCGCTCGCTACTCGATTCTGAGAGCTGGATCGGTGATGGTTTGGATCCTAGGCCTCGCCCCGCCTCACGCCGAGTGTCAGAGCCTCAGATAAGGCTTGCTGCGTTCCTACGCACGTGGTGTACTACTAACTCACTCTCGCCCAAGCGGGGTTTCCATGAGTCTCATTGTTATGAAGTTCGGAGGAACTTCTGTCGGCAATGCCGAGCGCATTCGCCAGGCCGCCGCGATCGTCAAGCAGCATGCGCATTCCGGCAATGATGTGGTGGTGGTGGTTTCCGCGCTCTCGCAAGTTACCGACCTGATCCTGAAAGTCTTGAACGCCGCTCGCTTGGGTAATGCAGAAGAAGTCGATGAGGGGATGCGACAGCTCAGCCGCCGGCATGAAGAAGTGCTCTGCCAGTTGTTTGAGGGGGAGAATCTAAAAGGGGTGTCGGCAGCGGTCGAGGTAACTTTGAAACGGCTGCGCGAGTTCTGCTCGGCGCTCGTATTGCTGGGTTCGGCAACTACCCAGGTGATGGACATGGTGCTGCCCCTGGGAGAGCAGATGTCGGCGCGAATGTTTGCTGCCTGTCTCGATCAAATGGGCGCTAAGGCCAGTTTTGTGGATTCCGGCCAGATTCTGATTACCGATGAGGACTTCGGTGATGCCAGCCCGGATATGGAGTCCACGAGACACCACTCCCGCGACGTGCTCTTGCCGCTCCTGAAGCAAGGCCGCATACCGGTGGTCATGGGTTACAGCGGCGCCACCCGCACTGGACTGGTTACGACCCTGGGGCGCGGTGGATCGGACTCCTCCGCAACTATTCTGGGCGCAGCCCTCGATGCCGATGAGGTTTGGATCTGGACCGACGTGGATGGCGTCCTCACCGCGGACCCTCGCATTTGTCCGGACGCGGTCACTCTGCCGGAGATCACTTTTGCGGAGGCGATCGAGCTTTCCTACTACGGCGCCAAAGTCATCCACCGGAAAGCGATCCGGCCAGCGATGGAGCGTGGAATTCCAGTGTGGATCAAGAATTCCTTCAAGCCGCGTCTTCCGGGAACGAAAATCGTGGAGGCCGTTCCGGCCAGTAGTCACCCGGTAAAGGCAGTGACAGCTGTGACCCAGGCGTCTCTGGTGACCCTTACTACGCGCCGGGACGTTCATTTCGCCGAGATCTTTGGGCGCTTGTTCCTGCGTCTGGGACACGAGCGTATCGATGTCCTGTTCTCGACGCAATCGTCTTCCGAAGATTCCCTGGGACTGGTGCTTCGCGAACAGGATACCGAGCACGTCGTTCACGGCATCCAGCGGCTGTTTCGCACCGAGCTTAAACATGGAGTTCTGAATCCGGTGTCCGTGCACCGGGACATTGCCGTCATTGCGGTCTTGGGCTCCGGTATGAAGGGCACGTGCGGCATTCTGGGACGCCTGTTTTCGGTAGTCGCTCGGAACAATGTGAGTGTGATTGCCGTGGCTCAAGGCGCCAGCGAACTGAACATTTGCTTTGCCGTTACCGCGACCAGGGTCAACGATGTACTACGAGCCATCCACCAGGAATTTCTGAGCCCAGCCGGAGAAGGCGCGCAAAGACAGGCGGCAACGCAAATCCACTGATGGAGTACCTTTCTCAGAACCTATGAGGCAAGTCCGTGTCGGTATAGTTGGCTTCGGGACCGTCGGCCGCGCCAGCGCAGACATTATTTCCAAGCACGCCGACCTCATCGAGCAGCGAAGCGGCCTCAAGCTCGAAGTGACGGCGGTGTGCCGGCGCTCGGGCGTAAAGCCCGAGCACACCCCGGCCGGCGCACGCGTGGTCTCCAACTGGAAAGAGATTGTCCAGGCTGAAGACGTGGACGTCGTAGTGGAAACTGCGGGAGGCACTGATCAGCCTCTTCAGCTCGTGCGTGCTGCGCTTGAAAAAGGCAAGCCCGTAGTCACCGCTAATAAGAACCTGCTGGCAGAACACGGCGACGAACTTTTCGCCCTGGCTGCGTGCCGGAATCTCCCGATCGGTTTTGAAGCCAGCGTCGCGGGCGGCATCCCGATTCTGCGCGTCATCCACGAATCCACGGCCGGGGATCGGCTGCGGGCGGTTCATGGAATTTTGAACGGTACCGCGAACTACATCCTCACCCAGATGGAGAGCCGCGGCATCGAGTTCGATGAGGCGTTACAAGAGGCGCAGAAAGCAGGCTATGCAGAGGCAGATCCGTCTCTGGACATCGACGGTTTTGATGCCCGGGACAAGCTCTGCATTCTCGCTCGCATGGCTTTTGGGGGACGCCTCAAGGTGTCCAACATTCCCACCTACGGCATTCGCCAGGTTCGCGCGATTGATATTCACTCCGCTCAGCGCCTTGACAGCACGATTCGCCTGGTGGGCTCAGCCGAGCAGACCGAGACCGGCCTGGAAGTCTCGGTGCGGCCCTGGCTGGTGGGTTGCCGTTCCATGTTGGCCAAGGTGGAAGGCGTAAATAATGCGGTGTTTCTGCTGGGCGACAGGATCGGAATGCAGATGTTCTATGGGCGTGGCGCAGGTGGCGATGCCACCGGCGCGGCCGTGGTTTCCGATCTCATTGAGATTGCTCGTGACCTGGCGGCAGGCCAGTTGAGCGCCAAGAAGGTTTCAGGGTTCCTGGATTCCCATGATGTAGGCATCTGCCAGAAGCCACGCCCGGTGAGTTGGTATCTCCGGCTCACGGTGAAAGACCAGCGTGGCATCGTGGCGCGCGTGGCGGAGGTCATCGCGCACCACGACATCAATATCGATTCTCTCGAGCAGGAGCCACACCTGCCCAAAGAGCGGCTGTCCTTTGTGATTACCGTCGAACCGGTTTCCGAGCCCATCATTCAACGTGCGGTGGAGGCAATTAACGCGTTCGAGTTTATGCTCGAACCCGTGCTCCTGTTGCGCATGGAATGATGTGGCTTAGCGACCTCACTGTCATCGGAGTGCAAGCTTCGAGCGGGCGCGCCAGTTTCGGCGGAGCTTGAGATGCAGCCCGAAAAGCGCGACTACTGGATCGAGCTGGCAGTATTGGAGAAAACCGTGTTGGCGCTGGAGCCGATTAGCCGAATTGTCCCAACCACGATCACCAGGATGACAGCCAACATAACCGCGTACTCGGCGATATCCTGACCCGATTCTTCTGACCAGAGTCTCCTGAAAACGTCCTTCATAACCTCTCCTTGGTGCCTTAAGTCAAATGATAAACCCTTTCCACCATGGCCCGTCAGTAATCGTGACTAGAACACCGGCCGAAACAAAAATTGCAGAGCGGTGGAATTCCCTGCGTCCAACCGACTGTTTCTAATCGCGATGACCCACCCTACTGCAAAAAAGCAGAGAAGTCTTGGCCAGATTACGAGTGAGTGATTACTTTGGTCACAGGGCGAGGATGTACGCGCGGCCCATCCTCCAACTGCCGACAGGAATCTGGACTACGCTCCCGCATGTCGTAGTTCCCTGGCTGCGTTGTGCTTCTAAGCCTGGGCAGTTCGGCCAGGATGTTTATCGCAAGAGTGCCTATCGCAGGCGTGCTTGTCGAAGCCCTCTTGTGCAACGCGGTTGAAGGCCAGCACCGCGACCGTGCTTTCCAGACGAGGGGCGGTAACTCCCCACTCACATAACGAGCAGCACCAGCCAGTGAAGGTATCACCGTCGATCCAGATCATCCGCTTTGGGGTAGCTGTATTCATTGGTTGTCCTAAAGAAGCGGTTTGCTGATAGTGACGCCGCGAGCGACTGCCAACAGGTGGAGGCCAGTCCGTGCTTCTAATCTCGCACGGTAGCACGCTCCCCGCAAAGTAACAAGCGTGCTACACCCCTCGGACAATGCCCAATCTCCAGGCTGCGGGAGCAGGCGCGGAAGCGGTTTGCTAGACTGAAGCGTCCTTCCAATTGCCCAAGTCTCACAGGAGAAGGCTCTTGCGGGTTCTGGTTGTTGGCGGTGCGGGATACATCGGCAGCCACGCCACGCGCGCTCTGCGCCGCCACGGCTACGAAGTCGTCATTTATGACAACCTTTCGACCGGCCATAAATTTTTGGCCGATGGCTTCGAATTGATTGCCGGCGACATCGCCGACCCGGCAAAGCTTGCACAGGTAATGAGGCAGTCGGATGCAGTGATGCATTTTGCGGCGTACGCCTACGTTGGCGAATCGGTCGAGAACCCGAGGAAATATTTCCAAAATAACGTCGAAGCCGCGCTGACCCTGCTGAACACCGCGCTGGACGCTGGCGTGCGGAGGTTCGTCTTTTCTTCCAGCTGCGCCGTGTACGGAGTCCCGGTGACAGTTCCCATCCCCGAGAGCAATCCTCGGCGGCCGGTAAACCCGTATGGCGTATCCAAGCTATTCGTCGAGAACGCGTTGGAAGCCTACGATCACGCCTATGGTATGCGCTTCGCGAACTTGCGCTACTTCAATGCCGCCGGAGCCGATGAGAGCGGAGAGATCGGCGAACTGCACAACCCAGAAACGCACCTGATTCCGCTGGCGTTGGCCGCGGCGGCGGGTAAGGGCGCCAAGCTGCAAGTCTTTGGCACGGACTATCCAACGCCGGACGGAACCTGTGTCCGCGACTACATCCATGTTAACGACCTGGCCGAAGCCCACGTGCTGGCGCTGGAACAGGTGATGAAGAAGAACGAATCGGTCGCGTTGAACCTCGGGACCGGGCAGGGTTACTCCGTGATGGAAGTCATCAACACGGTCGAACGGGTTACGGGGCGCGCCGTGCCTCGGGTCGTCGGACCGCGTCGACCGGGCGATCCTCCAGCCCTGGTTGCAGATTCCAAGCGCGCCCAGCAAGTGCTAGGGTGGCGCCCCAGCCGTTCTCTGGAAGAGATCGTGTCCACGGCGTGGAAATGGATGCAGCGGAGAATGTAATTCTGGGCTGGCAAACCTAAGAAGCCCGATAGGAGTATGCTTAAACAATCATAGCCCGCACATCTCCGCCGTTCTGAGTAAGCGAACCCGGGTGACGGTCCTTTGCGCACTATGCGGAAGAACGTGTCTCATGCCTGCCAACGGCAGAAGACCCACTATTGAAGAACTTCTCGCCCGTGGTTGGAAAGCAATTGACGGGGGCCGGGATTATCTCAACGAATTTCTCGCCAGAATGAACAATCTTGAGAAGCTGCAGGATGAGTTTGAACGTACGCTGCCTTGCTGGCAACTGCCCGAGAGCATCAACTTGGCAGGTAATTTCAAACTCGCCCTGGGCGGACGCTTTGCCGGGAGACGTCGTGGGCATTTCAGACATCGTTGAGCCTCGAGAGCCCCGAGCGACTCGGTTGCACCCACGACGAACTTGAATTAGCCTAATCTCACCAATCGTTTAACCATCCTTCGCCGGGATGGCGGAACTGGCAGACGCAGCGGACTCAAAAAACTTTGGTCGGATTTCCATTTTTCCAATCTTATTGTAGAAACTAGGACTTAGGTCTAAGCGCCCCGTTTGGCTTGTGCGGTTCTGGCACGTGTTTTCGCAGGGTGTCAGCCACAGTTCAGCCACAGTGGCTTTAGCCAGTGATCGGCTCGTCCAGCCACACCAAGAGCCACCTTTACCATCGAAATCCTCACCGTGCCAAAAGCGGCAGGAGATCGCGAAGTGGATGGAAAAGGAAATTGAAAGTTAAGCTCGGAGAGGCGACCTACTGGCCCGCGCAGAAGTTCAACATCTGGGAATTCGCCGCTGCGTAAGCGATCCGCCCAGCAATCGGGGAAGGCTAACGGTTTGGGAGAGTCACGATCTCGCCCAAGTCCAGCAGATTCTCATCTGCTGTAACTAGTGTCAGATCGAGGACCTTTGCCGTTGCCGCCAAGAACCAGTCTGCTGGGTCAGCGTGGGGAAGGCCCAATGCCAAGCCTAACTCGACCATCTCGGCCGTCAAGGGTGCCTCTCTCAACTGCTCTCTAGCCCGCTTCACCCAGCCAAACGGATTCTCAACCTGAACTCGGCCCTTCTGCATCAACACCAGTGCCTCCCACACACTCACTGAGGACAGCCAGAGTTCATTGTTCACGTTGGAAAGTTCGTTGTTCACCCGCCGTCCCAAGCGCTTCGGCTCCAACTTGCTCCAGAGCCAAATATGCGTATCTAGAAGAAGCCTCAATCCCGGTACGCCTCCATGTCCTTAACATCGAGAACATGCCCCACGATGTCGCCGACAATCTTCCCCGTGCCAACCAGATCACCCACGAATTTACGTGTGTGATCAGGACCGGCTGGAATCACTTCCGCCACAGGTTTTCCACGACGCGTAATGCGCAGAGGTTGGCGCGTCTTCTGAACCTCGTCGATCAGGCCAAGGCACTTAGCCTTAAATTCCGAAATGGAGATTTCCTTCATAGATTCGAATCTCTCAGATGACCTTTATTATAACCATAGTCATCTATTGAGTCAACTGCTTTTAGGCTGCCTTTAGGCCGGCGTTGCGCGGTCGTCAACAAACTCTCCAACGATGGATTACCCTTTTTGGCTAGAACTGCCTGAGCGGCGGCGGAGAACCACTCGGGTTGTGATGTGCGGTGCAAGGCCATCAAGGTATACCAAGATGGCCTTGCACCGCGGGAGATCGCCGACTGTGACGAGATATTTTGTTGGGCTATTGACACTAAATATGTCGCTTTTTAGCTATGTATTTAACGGGTATGGTACAATCAACACTATAAATGTCTCTTGTCGCCGATGACTCTTGCTGAACGTTTGAAAAACTTCCAAGACCGAGGGTTCCGAGCTGAAACAGCCGCCGTGGTGGTGCTCATCGAGGAGGCACTGCACAGCCTTTTCACCAGTTTTACGGACACGTTTGTGCTTTTCGGTGGGGCGACTCTCGTCTTGTTTTATGGAAGTCAGAGGCATTCCGGGGACATCGATCTCTTACCCAACTGTGATGAAACCCCGAAAGCTGAGAGGATCATCGATTCGATATCGCCCGCGCTTGGCGAAGTGGCACAGGCGTTAGGACTGGCTCCCTTGGCAATCAGTGCTATTGCCGATAGCGAGTATCTTCTCAAAATCAAAGTGGAATCGAAAGATCAGCGAACCCTGTTCACGATTGATGTCTCGCGGACTTCGGCAGTCATAAAAAGCGAACTCGTTGAGCGGCCGATCCTCACGGACGACGCTATCGTCAAATACCCAACCCGGAATTTGCTTCTGTTACACAAAGCCGAGGCCTTCCTGGGCAGGAAGAACGTTAAGTGTAGAGACGCTTTTGACATCAAGGTTCTGAAGGATTCAGGGGCAGAATTGGATGGGAACCTCAAATTCCATCTAGAAGACGGAGTTGTGTCGGACCGGCTCGAAGATCCGGACTCTATTAACCAACGGATTGCCGCGGTGACGCCTAAACGCCGCGAGTCTGAGCTCCGCGAATATCTTCCCGAAGACGTGTATCGACAGCTTGCAGAAAACGAATTCGACCCACTGCGGCAATCCCTGCGCGATCTATTCGCGGAGTGGCTAGAACAATGAAAACGTCACGCATCGATTGGGCGAAGTTCGTATCGGAAGAAGCTAAGGTCTCTCCACTATTGAAGTCGGATGAGATCGCCCGCCGTTTAGGAATGTCTGAGCTAGTTGTCCGCAGATCGTTTCTCAGACTTGCGAAGAGGGGTATGATCGAACACTTTGCGAAGAAGTGGTTCATCAACCTGCTTGCACGAGACTTCTCGGGCCGTGAGCTCGTGAATCTTCTCCGGCCTCGATCATACGTCTCGCTTCAAACGGTCCTACGAGAGGCAGGCATAAGCTCGCAGACGCCAGTATCGATCACGGGCGTTACTACGGGCGAACCGGCATCATTCAGTTCGGGGACGGTTTCCATAACGTTTAGACATATAAAACCGAATCTCTATTGGGGGTTCCAAGCACGTAGAACACTCTATGGGACGTACAACGTTGCAGAACCGGAGAAGGCACTGTTGGACTGGTTTTACCTGGAACGAAAGCGGGGATCTGAGCCCAACACTGACGAGTTCGACTTCCGCAAGCTAGATCGACAGAAGCTTCTGTTGTACGTGCAAAAATATCCACGACCTGTAAAGTTCGAACTGCTTGAGTCGTTGGCTCGTACTGGTGCTGTTCTTCCGAATGGGAAATCATCCACTTTGCATGAAATCAAAAGCTAGCAGCGCTGGCGCTACATGGCTGGTAGAATGTCGCGCACGGGTGCCCTGATAGGACTTGGCCGAGAGGCATCTTGGCCAGAGAAGGGCTGCGAAGCACTTCTTGGGCAAATGACAGTGACCTGTGCAAATCCCCGAATCCTTTCACACTTTCTTGCACAGTTTCACACTCGTTGTGACGCAGCGGACTCAAAAAGCTTAGAGCGTTGCCACTGCCGGCCGGCGAAGTGCCTTCTTACCTTTATTTTCCAGCACATGCATATCAAGGTGGGCAGCTCACAGGTTAGGTCCGGTGAGGTCCCGGAGGGTGCTGTTATGACGTGATGGTTACAGTTTGGCTACGGGTCCAAAGTCGGGAGCCTGGAACCCCGGCGAGGATAAGTCGTCATACATACTGATCGAGGAAAATCCGATCCGCGGTTTTCAATCACCCCGAACAAGTCGGCACTAGGCCTTCCTTGCGGGCTGTTAGAAGCTCAGCTTCAGACCAAACTGGATGACGCGGTTAGGTTCACCAATCGCGATCACCGTTGCGGAACTTGGCAATGACGATGACACGCAGCAGGTCTGGCCGAAGGAGTTGCTGAGGAGACTGGGCGAACCGGAAGTCGCATTTCGCGGGTTCTCGAAGTTAGGGTGATTCAGAATATTGAAGAACTCGGCGCGGAACTGCAAGTTAAACCGCTCTGTCAGCGCGAAATTCTTAGTGAGTCCCGAATCCAGATTCCAGAAGTTGGCGCCCTGGACAAAGTTGCGTCCCTGACCGTTTTGTCCTGGCTGCGGGATGCAGAAGTAGGTTGGCGTGTTGAGCACGTATCCTGCAGTTGAAATGCGGGTCGGAGGTATTGGCAATCAACGGGCCAACCTGATACATGACTGGCCCTTCCACGCCGCTGACGTGCTGCAGGGTTCCCTGATTGAAGGGCCCCTGGACCATGGCCGAGCTGACGTGACCCCCATTCGCGGTGCGCACGCCGCTAGTGATGGTGTAGGGTTCGCCGCTCTGATAATTGAAGATGCCAGTGAAAGCCCAGCCCCCTAGAATGTGGTTGAGCCATCCGGGCGCGCCATTCGCCAGAGGCTTTCCCCGGCCGAAGGGTAGCTCGTACAGCATGTTCGCCAGCAAGATGTGCGTGTTGTTGAAGTCCGACAGCGCGCGATCGAGCCGGAAATTGTGAATGTCGGTCGGCGTGCGGCTGTTGGTGGTGCTCAGGCCGCCGCCGGTGGCGGCGCCTGTCGGATCGACTGACATGTCATCAATGGATTTACTGAAGGTGTACGACAGGCCAAAGTCGAGTCCGCCTTCAAACCGGCGGCGCATGGCCAGGAACAGGCCGTGGTAATACGAATCGCCTCCGGAGTCCTGATAGAAGATCTGGGTGTATTGCGGATTAGGCCGGAAGTAGTTGGCCGCGAAGCCGTTGGCCACGATGTTGGTTCGATCGGCGCGGGTAGCGAAATCGCCCACATCGCCATTGGTGAGGTCTGTCGACGAGCTGCTGGTAGTCAAGAATGAACTGCCTAGCATCTGGATCAGCAGGGTCGGAGTCTGCCCCGTCACCCCCGCAGGACACCCTGTACCGTCGGCCTTGCAACCGGCAAAGAGATTCTGGCGGGCTACATTGAAGGCAGCCAGGAATGCCGCGTTGATTTTGATTTGGTTCAGGTCGTACGCGCGATACAGGTGTGTGCCGCGTTTGCCCACATAGCCCAGCTCTCCGACAACGCGCCACGGGAGTTCGCGCTGGACGGTCAGCGACCACTCATGCACGGATGGATTCTTGAGGTTGGGATCGAAGGCTCCGACATTCGGCGCTGCACCGTTTACCTGCGCAGGCTGAAGCAGTGCGGCCGAAGGCGTCGCGGTCGGCGCCGGCACGGTGGTTGGGAATCCGCCCGCGATCGTATTAGTAGTGCCGGACGGCGCCACGCAGCCGGCGGATACCGACGACACCACGCCACCGGTCCCGAGGTTGGTCACGCACTCCAGAGCGAAACCAGGCACCTTGCCGGCCATAGCGGTCACCTGGAATGTGGAGATGGTATCGAACAGCCAGGCATACCCTACGCGAACCGAGGTTTTGTTGTCGGGTGAATACGCCAATCCGATGCGCGGCCCGATGGAGCCGAGATTGGACTTCTTGAACCAGCCGTCAGCGCGGACAAAGGTAACCGGACCCTGTGATCCGTCCATGGGCTTGTCGGGCAGGAGGGTGATCTTAGCGTCGAATGGCGGTGGGTTGTATTCCCAGCGAACGCCAGCGTTCAGCGTCAGATTCTTCTTTAAGTGCCATTCATCCTGCAGGTAGAGGTCATACTGGTGAGCGCGCGTGTAAACCGTTGCGTAACGGGACGCGGTGTATGTATTGCTGGCAAAATCGGCCGCGAAGCCTTGCTCGATGACAGCCGGCATGCTGAACATAGTCACAATCGCTTCCTGCAACGCATTCGTGTCTGTCCCGCTTGGTTTAGTGGCGCCTGACCCGCTGGGAAAATTCAGAAAACCGCTCGGGCGGATCGACCGCCGGAACAGGATGCCCGGCGCCATGATCTGGCTGCCGAAGAATCCGCGGCTGTCGTTATGTATATAGAACCGGAAATTCAGTCCGGCACGGATGGTGTGCGCGCCGCGCGACCAGCTCACATTGTCCACGAACTGTGGCGTGGTAATCGCCCGCTGGGTGTGCGGTGACGCGCACAGGGGTGCGTCCATTCCTTCTGTGGTGCTCACACCCATCGAGCCGAAAATGCAATCGTCGAACCACGGCGGATTCTTCGCCAGGTCGCCAAAATTCGGGTTGGACTCGCCGAAAGTGAAGTTAAACCTGAACCGGTTGAAGCCAAAGGTGAATTCATTGACCAGACTAGGATTGAAGGTGTGCCGCCAGCTCACGGCCAGATTCCGCCCAATGCGACCCACTTCGCCGAGCGGCGGGAATCCGGGGTAAACCTTGGGGCGCGCGTTCAAGAAATCGCCCTGTTCCGTGTTGTAGTAGCTCTGGAGATAGCGACCGAAGATATTGTCGCTGGAGCTGAAAGTGTGGTCGATGCGAACCAGGTATCCCGGACCGATGAACTTGGCCGGAGGGTTCCAATTGAAAACAGCGCGGTTGAAGCCATCGCCGACGTTGTATCCATTCGGAGCTGGCAAGGCTTTCAGGGCAGCCATAATGGTGGGATCCGGCCCGGTAACACCGGCAGGAAAGTTCGCGGGATCAAAAATGTTGTAACTGTCGACGCAATTGCCCGTTACGGAGCCTCCGCAAAGCGGAACTCCGGGCAGCTGATTGCCTGTCGAATCCACCAGCCCGGGGCTGTTCTGCGTGTAGGTCCTGCCATTGAATGTGACCGCACCGCGCACGAAGCGAAAAATTCCGGTGTTCAGCAGCGTGGGCGTGTACCGGACAGGCGCGCCGAGCAGGCCGACGTTGGTGGCAGAAATAGGCTCGGTCTGAAAAATCTGGCTGCGCTGATAGCTGAAGAAGAAGAAGGTCTTATCCTTGATGATCGGGCCACCGACATCGCCGCCGAATTGATGCAGACGCAGCGCGGGTTTGGCCTGGCCAGCATAGTTATTGAACCATTCATTGGCATTGAGCACCGTGTTGCGATGGAACCAGTAGGCGTCGCCATGAAACGCGTTGCTGCCCGGCCTGGTCGCCACCATGACATTGGCGCCGCTGTTCCGCCCTAGTTCAGCCGTAGCATCGAGGGTGACGGTTCGGAATTCCTGCACGTTGTCCGGCGTCAGGCGCTGGATGTTGCTCTGCGGGTTGGGCACGGTGGATTCGTTGGCGTCAATGCCATCGATGGTCACGTTGTGCGCGCGGTCTCGTGAGCCGAACACATGCGTATCCGAGCCCGCGGAGTTATTGGTGCGCTGCACGACGCCTGGCTCCAGGGTGAGAAGCGTCAGGGGATTGCGGCCGTTCAGCGGCAGGTTCCTAACTTCTTTTTCCGGAACGATGTCGCTGACCTGCGCGCTCGTAGTTTCTATACGTTCATACGAGGATTGCACCTCGATCGTTTCTGATCCAGTGCCGATTTGTAGCCTTGCATCCACTACCAGCGGTACCGCTACAGTCAGCACGTTGCGGACGCTGGTAAAGTTCTTGAACCCAGCCTTGGAGACTGTAATGGTGTACTGCCCCGGGATAACGGAGCTGAAGGCGTAGTTGCCGCCAGACGTGGAATTCATCTGGTAAGTCACGCCCGTGGCTTCATTCTTGGCCGTGACCTTGGCCCCCGGTACGGCCGCGCCGCTCGGGTCCGTCACCATCCCCGTTATCGTCGAAGTGCTGACTTGAGCGAAGAGTTGTGCACTCGCCACCACTATGATTAGCGAACACAACACCCAAGAAGGTCTCGGCTTCATATGTGCCCCTTAGGAAGCTCTGGTTCAGTGCCAGGACGTGCACGTGGATTGGGTTTTCGCTGCTCTTCCCGCCGTGCCGGCGGTCTTCGAACGGATTCCGACAGACTGGTCCGCGACACCCATTCTGTTCGCCTACTGGTGCCTCGATCTGCGGCAATGGCTTGCACGCCCCACAGCATCCACCCTTGGGGAGCGTGTATATCCCAGGACTTCATAAGGTGTCAAGCAGTGACGCGACAATAACTCGTTGGGCGATGTATATTGCCGGCGTTACTCTCTCTGGTTGCGGCGAACCATGCGACAGTTACGGAGCGACTATCGTGAAACGGACGGTCCGGATTCTCCTGCTGCTGATACCTTGGACACTTTTGGGACAGCAATACGACGTTTTGATCCGCAACGGCCGAGTCGTAGACGGAACCGGCAACCCCTGGGTTTACGCGGATGTGGGCGTCACCCGCGACCGAATTACGCTGGTCGGCCGCGCGCCCGTCAATGCCACAGCCAAGCGCGTCATTGATGCCAAAGGTATGGTCGTCGCCCCAGGATTCATTGACATGCTGGAGCAATCCGAGTGGAACCTGCTGATCGACAAGGAGGCATTTAGCAAGCTGACGCAGGGCATCACGACAGGAATTACTGGAGAGGGGGGATCCATTGCACCGCAGAACGAGCAGACTCAGGCTGATCGTCGCGATTTTCTCGAACACTATCATCTCACCGTGGACTGGCACGATCTCGACGGGTATTTCAGCCGGCTGGAGAGGCAGGGCGCCGGCATTAATCTGGGAACCTACGTGGGAGCAACCCAGGTTCGAAAATACGTTCTGGGCAGCGTCGACCACCCGCCCACGGCGGAAGAACTAGCGCGCATGCAACAACTCGTGGATGACGCCATGCGCCAGGGCGCGATGGGGGTTTCGACCTCCTTGATCTACGCGCCCGCCTTTTACGCCAAAACCGATGAATTGATTGCACTGGCAAAGATTGCCTCGAAGTACGGCGGCATTTACGCATCGCATATCCGCAACGAGGGCGATCGCGAGATGCAAGCCTTGGACGAAGCCTTTCGCATTGGCCGCGAAGCCAACATTCCAGTAGAGATATGGCACTTGAAGGTCAGCGGCCGACAGAACTGGGGCAAGATGCGCGATGTCATTGCCGCCATTGAAGGCGCGCGCGCCTCTGGTTTGGATGTCACGGCAGACCAATATCCTTACATCGCCTCCGGCACCTCGCTCGGTGCAACCATTCCTCCCAAGTACCACGAAGGCGGATCGGATGCGTTTGTCAACCGTTTGAAGGATCCGCAAGTCCGCGCGGCCATCCGGCAGGAGCTCGCCGGTCACGATGGCAAGATGGAGAACATGTGGCGGGGCACAGGCGGGCCGCAGGGCATTCTGGTCGCTTCTGTGCTTGATCCCGCGCTGAAGCATTACGAGGGTCAAACGATTGCGCAGATTGCTGCCGATGAACACAAGGACCCCCTTGATGCATTGCTGGAACTGGTAATCGCAGGCAAGGACCACGTGGGAGGTGTGTACTTCACGATGAACGAAGACGATGTGAGGTACGCCATGCAGCAGCAGTTCGTAAGCGTGGGAACCGACGCCGGGGCAGTCAATGTTCAAGGGCCGCTGAGCGAATCGAAGACGCATCCGCGGGCCTACGGCAGTTTTGCGCGCATTCTCGGCCGCTATGTGCGCGACCAGCATCTGTTGACGTTGGAACAGGCGATTCGGAAATTTACCAGCCTGCCGGCACAGCGACTGGGTTTGCGCGACCGCGGCATACTGCGTCCCAGCGCATTCGCCGACATCACGATCTTCGACCCAGCCACGGTCAACGACACAGCTACCTTTGAAGACCCTCACCGCGCCTCGATCGGGATCGAATACGTGTTCGTCAACGGTGTTCTTTCTTTGGAGCACGGCAAGGTCACCGGCCAGCTTGGAGGACGACCTTTGCGAGGGCCCGGGTACAAAGCAAGTCAAGATAAGATCCCTTGCAGCACGGCTCGCCGGGGCGACGATTTGGGGGGCAGTTGCTGGAGTCCTATTGGGTTCCGTCATCCCATTCACGTTGATTCTGGTCCTACAACAATTACGGGGAGCTCGAACTGAACGAGAGGAAAGAGCAACCAGAGTACGCGCCCAGACTGCCAGCCCGGCGCGTCAATCACGCGCAGCGGACTTTTGGTCCGCCGTGCTCTTCCACAAGCTCAGTGACAAGTGAACTCCACCGCAAGAACGCCCAATTTTCGGGGTTCCTAAGCATTCGGGCCGCTGCCTGCGCGCGCGTTTATGCAGGATTGGGTTGAAGTATCGGTTACAGTGGAGCGCAAACTGCACACAGGCTGGTGCACATTGCAAAGTGGCAATCTTGCGATTAACCTAGCTGTATCAGCTAGGTACGTCCTATTGCCGGGATGGCGGAACTGGCAGACGCAGCGGACTCAAAATCCGCCGGTACTTGGTACCTTGGGGGTTCGACTCCCCCTCCCGGCACCACTCCTAAGGTCTTGTGATGCTCTCGCTTAGCGGCCTTCTTCGTGCCGCGGTGCAATCGCAACGTAGGCGTCTCCACACCCCTGACGTGATGTAAACGTGATGTGACTGGAGCACTCGATGTGCTCCGCTCTGTGTCGCTTGGGGCGGAAATCGACTGTTGTTCCGGAGCGTTCCACCGCGGTCCTCAGCATGTCTTCGAATCGTTGGCGTTGCTCATCCTGACTTCTCTCCAGCATATCCATTGCATCTGCCACATCCTGGTTGTCCACGATCGCATAGCGGTGAAACACGGAAGTGGTCTGCCAACCTTCCACCTCCATAGCGACCTTCTCCGAGACATGCCCGCGACGCATGTTTCGGGCGGCCGTTCGACGGAGGTCGTGAAACTGCAATCCCGGCAAATCTGTCTCATTGCAAACCCGCTCCCAACTGCCACGAAAGTCTTTCACCGGTTTCCCGTTTGCGCGGCTGAATAAGTAATCGTCGGGCTGCTTGCCTTGGATCCACTGCAGCAACAATTCCCGTACGCGGCGCGGCAGCGTAATCTCAAGGCCCTTCTTGTTCTTGGTCATTCCAGGTTCTAGGCGAATGACATTGGCATTGGGATCGACTTGCTTCCGCATTTTCAGCACAGACGCGTGTCGCCAACCGTACGTACAACCGACCTCAAGTATCGCCAGCATCCACAGGCCGATTCCGGCGCAAGCCTTTTCTGGGCGAATTCGAGGTCCGGTCTCGACAAAGCCCGTTCGCACGTTGTTTTCTTTGAGCATGGGAATGTACGGAACGAACTGCACCTTCGGGGGTGTGCATTCCGTGGCCAGATGGAACATGCGCTTAAGAGCGGCCAGGGTGCGATTGATGGTTGCGTCAGCTACGCAGCTACGCCGGACTCCTGCCGCCAAACTATGTAAGCCTGCAAAGGTCCGTCGTGACTTCCGCTGCAGCCGAAGAAGGGTTGCAGGTGCTTGACCCAGCCATCTGCAAGATCATCGATCGAGGCATGGTGGCTTGCTGCAGGAGACTTGGCCGCGTGGTCAGGCGGTTTCGTCCAAGCCCCATCAAACCCTCATCAAAGTCCCGCCGGAGGGCTGGCCAGTCGCCCGCCCGATCGCCAGCGCGTACAATCCCACCTGGCGCTTGTAGTGCTCAAGATCTTTCTCAAACTCTCGGTCTGTCTTGAAGTCCACCACCGTCCAAGCGTCTTTCTCGAGGAAGGCCAGGTCCAGCACTCCCTCGACAAGCGTCCCGTCGCCAAGCGTGAGCGTGATCGGAGTCTCGCGGCGGCACTGGCCTTGGGCCAGGGCATCACGTGCACGCACCATAAGCGGATGGGCTAAGGCGGATTGAATGGCCGCTGCCGCCGCGGAAGTTTCCCGCTCATCCGCTCCAAGTACCCGGGCGTAAAGAGCGGCTACCTGCTGCACTTGATCGGCGCTCGCGTCGAGAGGGACGGCCGCCAGTGTTGCGTGCACCAGGGCTCCAAAGCGGGCACCGGCCGGACGCTCGAAGTCGCGTGGGAGCTCGACTACCTGGACGTCGGGGTAGGGAACAGCGATGTCGGATTCGTTCCGGGCCTGGGCTGTGGCAGTGCGGAAGATTACCTCCGGCTCCGCGGCTCGTTGCCTGACGCTGTCCCACAGTGTCTGCCAGTTTCTGTAATTCTCCAGGTCTTTCTTCAAAACTTGGGGATCATCGGATTCCTTTAGTAGTTCCTCCTGCCTTATGCCAAATGACTGCGGGACGTTCAGCGTCAGTGCCCTCGGATCCCACCAGACCACTCCGTAGCCTTTGTCCCTGGTTCCAGATTTTTGGAATCGATGCAATCCCGGCCAAACGGTGTCCTTCTCATCTACCGTCAGGTCCGGCGGCCGGACGAGAACGGTGTCATTCCCAAACTGCGGATATGCGGGAGGCTCTTCCGGTTTCTGGCGCTTGCCTGATTCGGGATAAACGGCGTCGTAAAGTGGTCTGACCCACCAGTTCTCGACCGAGTCCCATGACTGACGCGGATCGTCGCCGATCGTTGGAACGACCAGGAGGTCGCGTGCCCGGGTGGCCGCCACGTAGGCCAACCGGACACCCTCAGCGCGGTCTCGCTCAAGTTCGAGTTCGGCATGCTGGCGGAGATCAATTGGTTCGCAGCCGGTGAGCGGAATGGCACACAACCCAGACCGGCCGTCGATGCGGCGGCTAGGATACTGGCGGCATATCTTCGCGGTAATGTCAGCCAAGATCACAACGGGAAACTCCAATCCCTTGGCCTTGTGGACCGACATCATGCGGATGCCCTCGCTGCCTTCTTCGAAAATGGGTGCCTCAGCGGTTTCTGCAGCGTCAGCGCCCGAGCGCAACTCTTGCACGAAGCCCCGGAAGGACAGACCCCCGGAGGCTTCGTATTTCCTAGCCAGCTCCGCAATATGCAGCACGTTGGCCAGCACCTGCTCGCCCGAGGGGCGCAGCGCGAAAGCCAGATGTGTCCGGGTTTCCCGCAGCAACCAGTCGAGGGTTTCCGCCACCGGACGGTAATTACGATCGCGATGCAGTTTGGCTAATATGCGCAGGCTCTCGACGACCTCCTGGAGTTCATCGGAAAGGGGATCGGAGGGCAGGCGGAAAGGATGGAAATGACCAACCCGATGCCGGTATTCGAGCAACACGTCATCCCGGATCGCGAATAACGACCCCTTTAGGGTGGCAAAGACCGAGAGGTCGTCGTCGGGCCACTCAATTGCGGTGAGGGCGGTCCGAACTGTTTGTACCTCCTCGCGATCATGGAACGATTTTCCTCCAACCAGTAGATGCGGGAGATTCCGCGCTTCGAACGCGCGGATATACGGACGCGCCATGTCGTCGTCACGATTGATGAAGCGGCGGAAGAGCAGGCAGATGTGATTGGGCCCCAGCAGGATACGTTGGCTGGGATTGTCTGGTTTGGGAACTGTCCAGCCGCTTTTCTCGACCAGCCACGAAATGAAAGCGGCGATTGCATCCGGAAGCGAGGCATCCACGGCCTCTTGCGAGAACTTGTACTTGTAGGGTTTCGGCACAGGCAGAGCGACGATGGACGGCTGCTCCTTATATTCTTGTCGGAATGGCGACAGTGGAACATAACCTGCTTGTAGCTTCTCTTGGTCTCCATCCATATAGGGCGCGAAGGCCTGATTGACGAGGGACTGAATTGACGGTAGAGACCGGAAGCTTGTCGTCAATTGCAGAAGCTCTGCGCCGTTCCTGAGCAGCAACTGTTTAACTTCTTCGTAGGTTCCGACATCGGCGCGACGGAACCGGTAAATAGCCTGTTTCGGATCGCCCACGATGAACAACTTCCCAGGATATGGCTGAACCGCTCGCCAGTCCGTCGCTTCGGGAGTATCTGCCGACAGCAGCACGAGAATCTCTGCCTGCAGCGGGTCGGTATCCTGGAACTCATCGACGAACAGGTGAGTGAAGCGTTCCTGGAAGTGTTCCCGCACGCTCCGCGACTGTATGAGGAGGTCCCGAGCACGTATGAGGAGGTCGAGGAAATCGAGTCTTCCCGTGCGCTCCTTGAGCCTTTGGTATTCGACCACGGTCTCGCCAAGCTCAGCCTGCAGGAGCGGGGCGAGGTCGGAGCCAGCATCCTCGGCGAATGAGTTGATAGCAGCTATCAGCTCGCCATGAAGAGCGAGGATATCGTCGCGTTTAACCTGCTCGTTGTACTGTGCTTTGCCTTTGCGGGGACTGAGAAACCGCTCGAACAACTTGCGGTCTGATGCGATGGAGCCGAAAATTGCCTCAAGTCCGTCGTAGTCCCGCGGTCCCGCCCTTTCCAGAGTGCGAATGTCCTCGCTGCGCGCGCGGGCCGGGGCCGTATCCAGAAAGAGGTTATTTTTTTCATCGGAAGGGTCAGCCGTGAGTTTCGCGAGAAGATGGATCTTTTCGACAATCGAATCGATTACCGCCACGCGGTCAAATTGTGGGCGTTGCCACGGAGCAGCGAAGTCCCGCCAGTTCACCAGTTCCCAACCCGCAGCGATGAGATTCTCGGTCGGACCACTCCGCGTTCTGCGGCGGAGGATTCGCCGCGTCCCCTCGGGCAGATCCTCCAACTTGCGTTGGAACCAACTGTGGAACGCTTCGCGATACAGTTCCCGGCTCTGAGTCTCTGTCATCACCTCGAACTTGGGGTCGATCTTCGCCTCAACCGGGCGCTCTCGGAGCATATCGCCACAGAAGGAATGAATGGTGCTGAGGCGAGCCTCCTCCAGGTATGCAAGCGCCCGCTCTAGATTCCTGCGACTCTCCTTGTTCTTTTCCGCGCGACGCGCTTTCTCGAGCTCTGAACGCATTCGCAGCTTCAGTTCTCCGGCGGCCTTTTCGGTGAAGGTGACACCGGCGATACGGTCGATGGTGGTCCTACCGGCCGAAAGCACGGCCACCATGCGCTCTACGAGTTCGGTGGTTTTTCCCGTCCCCGCTGCGGCTTCGACCACAAGGGTCTTATCAAGAGCGGTGCGAATAGCTTCGCGTGCTTTGTGGTCTAGGAGAGGCATCAGGCCAGCTCCCTCATGGTTTTCAGTTGCACCAGCTGGGAAATCTCCTTCTTCCTCGCGAGGCGTATCTCCTCGTAGGGTCCGCACACTTCTTGGAAGTCGCAGTAGTCACAAGCATCCTCTCGTGGCGCAGGAACCAGGAATGGAGCAGCGATCCCGTTATCGATCGTGCGCAGCACGGCGTCCGCGCTATTCCTTGCGGTTCCATCCAACGGGATCGAGTGCTGGTTGAATCCGCCGGCCGCGGTGCAGTAGAAGAACCGCCCTTCCAGAACAGGCCGGCCCAGAGCCGTTTCGACTGCCAGACCGTAGAGCACCGGCTGCAGATATTCTCCTTTGCCCACAACCAGGCCCTTCTTCGTGAGGTCTTTTCCCGTCTTGTGGTCCGTTACGCGCAGGCTCTTACCGTCGTCGCTGCGATCGATTAGATCGACCACCCCATGAAGCCTCGCTCCGCCGGCTAACGCCACCGGATCAGGATGACTCGCAGGATCACGCTCGTCGTTCGCAGCAAAGCCGAACCCGAATTCGAAATGGATCGGTACCCACCCATCCTGTTCGGCCACCTTCTGAAGCCAGACGCGCAGGTCGGACCGCATGGATTCAACTCCGTCTTGCCACACGCGGTCGATCGCCGGCGCAAGCTCTTCGTAGGCCTGTTTTGCCACGCTGTCGAGGATCCCATCGAGCAGCTTCAGAGCTTTTGGCAACTGTGCAGTTTTGACCGGAAGTAAACCCCTATCTTGCAGCTCCCGCTGCAATTGCGCCTGCACTCGGTGGAAGAGCTTTCCCCTTGTGAGCGGGTCCACCTCTTCCAGGGGTGCCGGCTCTTCCCGTGGTTCGAGCCGATAGATTCCAGAGAGCAGGAAGCGATACGGGCAAGCCGCGAACTTCTGGAGGGCAGAGACTGAGTAAGCGCGGGCATTGAGGCGCTGCGCTTCCAGGATCTCAGCAACCGATTTGCGCTTCGTAAACAGGCCGTCGTGCTCGGACCATTTCTCCTGCCAACGCGCCCAGCGACTGCGCAATGAACGTGCGAGGTGAGAATTAAGCTTCATAACATAGGCGAGGCGTCCCGCCCGCGGAGCGTCTGTGTTAAGCAGAGGCCACACGGTTGCTAAATCGTACTCGGAATCATCGATCGCTCGTAATGGGTCGCGGGGCGCTGGCCAAGCCAGTCTGCTGCCTCCGGACAATTCGGCCTCACGGGCGAGCACCTCATAGTCGGGGACGGAGCCTGTGATCGACCGTGCGACATCCAGCGCATAGAACGACGGCACGCGGGGTCGAGCCTCGGCAACTTCTAGGCGAGGATAGGAAAGGTACAACCGGTGTCGTGCTGCACCCACTGCGATCTGCAGCAGTAGGCGCTCGTGTTGGCTGCGGTCCGCCAGCACGGGCAGGTCGGAAGAGAGTTGCTTTCTCAGCTTGTCAAGCAACAGAGGGTCCTCCCGGAGCTTCTGCGGGAACATCCGCTCGGCTAACGCCGGAACGAATACGACGTCGAAAGAGCGTCCCCGCACCTGCTCTGGCGTTGCTACCAGCACACGGCCGTACCGACTCTCGGGAGGTTCCTGCTGCAGGTTGGCCAGCCAGTGCTGCAATACGATCCGGACTTCGTCCATTGGGACCGAGTCGACCGGCGCCATAGGCTTCATGTCAGCCAGAACAGCCAGTACCCTTTCTGGCTGACGCAAGACCTTGGGCACAAGCTGCCCCAGGGCAGCGATCCATTCTCCCCAGGTCGCTGATTCGGGCAGTGAGGCCAGGTCACCGATGACGGGAAGAGCAAATGCTCGGAGATGCCGCAGGTTCCTCAGGTTGCGCTCAACGGCTTGGATGTGCGGCGACTCGGGTTCGTCCTCGGCAATTGCCTCGAGCTCCAGGCGGAACTGGTTTTCAAGCCCATCAAGTCGTTGGGCCCAGCGCTGGGTGCCGCCGATCACGGCGGCCTCGACGATCAGCTCCTCCCACTTCCAGGGAGCGCGGAGAGTACCTTCCAGTTCCGGCTTGTCTTGATCGTCCGAATGGTTGTGGCTCTCGGTCAGTGACCCATCTTGGATCGCACCGATCAGAGCTGCTGTCACCGAGCCAAGAGCATCATCCTCCGGGGGGACAAAGTCCGGCTTCTCATTGGGAGGCGTACCATCTTGTGCGAGGGTTGGGACCTGCGCGAAAGAGAGATACTCGGCAAAACGGCGTGCAGATAAACCCTCGGCAGCGCATGCCAGCAGTGCCAGTAGCGCCCGTCCAGAAGGGTCAGGCCGGCGGCTGCCACGCGCAAAGTAAGCCGGGATCCCAGCGCGCCTCAGTGCGGCTTCCATCAAGCTTGTGTAGTTCTCCGGTGCGCGGAGGAGTATGGCTATCTGGTCGAACCGAATGCCGGTTTTCGCTTCGGACAGCACTCGGCGCACAATCTCGACACATTCCCGCTCCTCCCCTGGAGCCGAGAAGAACACGACGTCATCATCAGCCTTGCCCTCGGGCGGAACTGCCTCTGAAAAGAGATAGAACCCAAGCCGCGCAAGGCTAGAATCGTCTGGCGACGGTATAGGTCCGCTCTCCGTCGCACACAGGCTCCTGAGGTTATCGATAGTGCGGAGGTCTCCCGGCGGGCAAGTGATCAACACTTCTTTGGAAGCGGCCGCAAGGGCTCCCACGAACTTTTTCTCAATCGAGGAGTGGATCGGGACATCGAGGAACAGCAATGGATGTTTGGCGAGTTCGGCTCCGTCCTGGACTTCCTCCAATGCCGACTGAAGGAGGCGGGTGCGATCAGCGACGGAAGCCTCTCTCATCTGCTGCTCAAAGCCCCGGAGGAGCGCCGCATTATCCGGGCCAGATTCGCCCAGTTGCTCGAGGCTGCTTGGCGTCACGCCCGCAGCGCTCAGTTCACTGAGCGTCGAAGCGGTAGCGCGAGCGAAGCCGGGAAAGCTTGCGACCTGAGCGAAGTACTCTAGCTCATGGCGAGACCGAGCTTCGTAGGCAGCGCGCACGGAGATTGCTTCTGCACCGATTACTGTGCCCGGGACGATGCCTCTCGCCGCCAGCTTTCCCGTGGCAAGCCGAGCTGCAAGCTGGGTGAGGCTGAGACGATGTAGTCCGAAGGTAGCCTGCACCGACCGGGTGAGCGCGCGGACGAAATCGTCGACAGCGTCCCGCGAAGCGCCGATGATGAGCAGTCGGGTCGCCGGCTGGAAGGAACGGACGAATTCACTTGCGGCCGCAATTCGTTCGGCTGCCGAGTGTGCCTTCAGGACCCGAAACATGCCAAATGCAAACTACGCCTCGAGTCGCGAGTGCGTCAAACGAGAAGGAAACCAGAGGGGACCGGCAATGTGGCGGATCTCGATCGCCGTCGGGTTCAGGCAGTGCTGGCCGACGCCCGCGCAAACAAAGTCAAATCGAAAATCTCGATACTGGCGCGAAGCGCTGAACCACTTCACGATTTTGTGGCCGGAGCGGATGCCAGCCCTGGAGAGAGTTGCCCAACGAAAACCGCGTTCTGTTTCTACAGAGATAGGCTGGGGACGGGGAACTGCCCCCTTCCCCAGACCCAAAGTCTTGACACACCTAACCCGGCCCGATTTTTTCGTCCAGCTTCCGGCTGGACGACAAGGAGAGACATCCCGACTGACACCTACTATCTATTTTTGAATCAGGGACCCTTGAGCCCTAGTACTGCCTTTCGTCTTTCATCCTGCTCGGTAAACTTGTTCAGGTAGTAGTCGACCAGGTCACTCGCCGCGTTTCAACTGAGCCCGCAATCAGCAGGGTCAGAGACGGCGCCTTCCGCGTGATCGTAGCGGAAGCGGAGCGCGCTGTGTCGGTTAACAACCCGGAATACGTCAATTACTCCGACATATGAGTCGTTCTCGATCTTCATAACTTTAACCGCTTCACGGCGAGTCAATGTGCAACGTGGTATCGACGCGCGTTAATTGTCCGCAGTCCCTGAGCAGAACGAGAGGGATTGCCCTTCCGCGCTTGTGGCGATGTCTGCGCTGTCATCTTCGATCAGTCCTATGACCAGGCGCAGTGCCTCTGTTTCCTTGCGCAGGCGGGCAACTTCTACATACTTTTCGTATGGATCCTTCATTCAATTTCCCCCGATGATATGGCGCCCTAACGCTTGCCGAGCAGCAACAAAACCCCAACCTCGGACCTAACGGTGCGGCGCCTGCGCTTGTTGCTGCTTGGGATAAGGCCCTGGCTTTGGGCCACGTTTCGGATTAAGAGGTTCGCGCGCATAAACCGCATCAAGATACTCTCCTCTCAGAGAGCAGTTTTGTCAAGAATGATGACAAATGATGACAAATGAATGATGACAAATGAACCAATGTAAATTTGCTGTAAAGTCGGGGACTGATTATTTTTTCCACAGTGGCACGAATTGCGCAGGAATTCAAAAATGACAGTGCATTATCAACAAGTTCGCCGAAGGTCGGCGGCGCACGCGGGATCCCCTCGCAGCTAGCGGCCGCTCCGGATAGCGACATCTCCTCGGCACGGAGAACGTTTGTTTGATCGCCGGAGTGAACATGCACGGACAGAAGCGTTCCTGACAAAAAAACGCCGGCTAGGGTGGCCCGCTCCACAGGAAAAGCGCGGACAAGAGTGTCCGCGCCACACAAAAAACCTCGCCATGCAGGCTACCGCAATCCAGCCGTTTGCAGGGCGCGTGTAGTGGTAAATTCCTTCCACGCGGAAAAATCGCGATTGAGAATCACTTCGAGTTCCTCGACCTCGGGGCGAAACAGTTCGTACAGCCGGGCTAAGGCCTCTTGCGCGAGTTCTGTGAAGGGCTGGCCTCCGCCGAGAAAGAGCTGGCGCAACGGTGAATTTCTGAGCACTGCAACCAGTTTGTCGAAGCGGCGTGCCTTAAACCAGTCGGCTACCCAGGTGGCGCCGCGCGTGCCCGCGTAACTGCGGGGATGGGTCAGGCTTTCGGCGGAGTGAATGGACCTGCGCTGCGAGGGATGCAGCTCGAAACGGGGCACGCCGATGAAGTCGACTAGCGTATCCAGATAGGACTGAGGATCGTCTCGCAGGTCATCGTAGACAGTTGCCAGGACCTGGTCCGTCCCGAACGCGTTTCGCCAGGCTTTCAAGTTACTCGCGTATTTGCTGGTTTCCGTCAACTCGGGATCGCGAACGATAGCCTGTTCGAAGGCCCACGGGATCATGCCGTAAGCGCGCTTGAGGCGGTAAAGCGAAAGAACGCGCTCGACGGGGTTGCGAAAAATGCACACCACTCGGGCGTGGGGGATGAGGCGTGCGATGCGCTCGCGGGCCTGGTCGGAAGCAAAGTAGGTGGGCGCGACCTCTCCCATGGGCCGCTCGTCAATCGGCCTCGGATAGTGCGCCTGGTACCATTCAAATCCACGATGGAAATGAGTGTCGAAAAAACGAGTCTCCTTGGTCGGGCTGGGAAGAATGGTACGTTCGCGCAGGACCTCGTGGAGCCAGCTGGTTCCAGTCCGGGGAGGGCCAATCACGAAAAACGAAGGAAGAAGGGAAACTTCGGCTCGCTTGCACACGCCCATTTGTTCTTTCTTTGCCTTGCTGCCACGGCGCTGTTACCTAAGCGCCTTCCAGCGATTAGTTTTTTTGTAAGTCACACTCGGCTCGGTCCGAAACCCCACACCCGGGGCGTTGGCTGTAGGTTCCGGCTGCTTGGATGGGAGTTGTTCCGGGTGAGGTTGTTTTCTGGCGGGAGACAATCTCCCAAGGAGATGGAAGTTTCTGGGGTTCTGGAGCGTGGGTTGGGCTCATGTCGGTTGGGCTCATCAGGGTGCAAAAGAGGCGCCTTTTTTAGGTTTGAGCGAACACAACAGAACAAAACTGCAAAAAAAGCCCCGCGATCATTCGCGGGGCGGAAACGATTCTCTAGCAGCGTTCTACTTGTTCGAAGGAGAGGACGTGCAAGTGTCCGAGACTTTGCTGACCTTGCTCACGCTGAACTGAGTTGCTGCCGAGCTGCTGCCCGACGAGCTGGACGTGCCCGTGGAAGCGCTGCTGGAGGGATTACTTCCAGAGCTGCTGGAAGACGGGCTCATCCCGGAATTGCTGCCGGACGATTGGCTCGAGCTGGAAGGCGAGCCGGCACTGGCCGAGGATCCCGATTCGGTTCCCTTTACCTTCACCTGGTGCCCAACTTCTTTTTCCAGCTTGGAAGTGTCGCCTTGCAGCTGATAAGTCTTCCCAGAGTTATCGCTCAAGGTGAAGTTGCCGCTAGATCCGGACAGGCAACCCTCGATCGTGGTTTCATTGCCGCTGCTGCTGGACTGAGAAGAAGAATTGTAACCGCCTGACTGAGAAGTGCTTTGCGCAACTACCCAAGCCGACGACAGCAGAAGGGCAGCTGTCAACATACATAGCTTTTTCATAGTATCTGTCTCCAGGGTCTTTAAGATTTGAAGTGGTGTGTGATAGATGAAACGGCGGTTTGGCAAGGTTGCCTGAAGCCCGCGCCCAAAGCAGAGTTGCTCGATTTGCACAATGTTTGACGGAGAGGCCCGAGCAGGGGGAGGTTGGGCTCCCTCGGCTGGTCAAGCGGAGATCGATTCGCCGGGTGACAAGGGATTCGGGCGAATGACGACTTCGGCTGCGTCCAAGAGTTAATCCGGCAAAAAGCTGCTCAGAGATGCGAAACACGTGATATCTTCCCTGCACAGTTCTAATCGGTGTACCAAAGCCGGCGCTCCCCCGGCAGATCGTTTCGCAAGAACTTCGACATCGCAAGAGGCGTCCCATGCATGTGAACGTGTTTGACTTCTCGCAATTGATGGCACGATCCACCGAGCACTACCTGGAATTTGTGCGCGTCTCCTCCTTTAGTGTCGGAATTTACGTGCTCGAGGAGGGAGATACGGACCACCAGAAACCGCACTCAATAGACGAGGTCTACTACGTCGCAAGCGGGAAGGCGAAAATGAAGGTCGGAGCCGACGGAGACGGGCGGGATTTCCACGTCTCTCCTGGCACGATCATTTACGTGCCGGCGAGAGTGCATCATTCGTTCTACGACATCACGGAGCGGCTCGCGGTTCTGGTGTTCTTCGCGGGAGCCGAAAGTTCCGCTCACCGTGGCGCGGCCCACTGAGCCTGCTGCGCAGCGAAGAATCCCTACTGCTCGGCCAGCGCTTCTGACAGGGCCTTCCGAAGCCGTTCCTGGTGGGCAGGAGTCAGCTTAGCACCCCCGGACGTCAGATAGAAGACGTCAATCGCTGTCTGGCCCTCGGTGTCGATCAGGGCAATCTCGATATTGCATTTCTGGTAGGACAAAGTTGAGCTGATCCGGTGCAGCAGGCCTGGGCGGTCCTGCGCAATCACCTGAACCAGCGTGCTGTGGGCGGAAGACTTGTCATCGAATTCGATCTGCGTCTCAACCTTCACTTTGGCAACGCCATTCTTGTCCGCCCGCGTGCGATCCCGCATGAGGCGATCCAGGTCAGCCTCGCCGCAGACAACGTCGCTGATGCTGCGCTTAAAACGCTCCCATTCGGGCAGATTCAATTCCAGGGTGCGGAACCGGTCGGTGAAGTAGAACGTGTCTATGATTACCCCGGCGCTATTGGAGACTGCGTTCGCTTTGACGATGTTCATGCCCCAGGCGGCGAGCCCGCCCGCCACCTTGGCAAAAAGCGCAGGCTTGTCGGACGTGACCAGCGTTAGCTCAAACCAGTGCCGGCCTCGCTTGAGATCGAGTTGCACCGGGTCGACCCCCAGCCCGTTAGCCATCTCGACGTGGCTGAGAATGGCTTCTGCCGCGTAAGTCTTCAGGTAGCGCTGAGGCAATCCTTCCAAGAAACTCTTGAGCTTTTTTCCCAGCGTAGGCGCGAGCGCGCGGACGCGAGCTAAGTTTTCGTCTTCTCTATCGGAGTGAACTCTATCCTGGTCGACACTGCGATTTAGCTGATTGGTGGCTGCGATGTAGAGCTGCCAGATATTTTCGGCTTTCCAGGGCGTCAAAGCCTCCGGATTGACCGACTTGATGTCGGCGTAGGTAAGCAGACTCAGCATTTTCAATCGCTCCGGCGTACCCACTTTGTCTGCGAAAGCACGAATCGTGCCCGGGTCGAAAATGTCTTTGCGAAGCGCCGAGGAAACTTCCAGATGATTGGCAATCAGGAAGTACACCGTCTCTCGATCGGCGGGCGCCAGTTCGAGCCTTGCCAGGCATTTCCACGCAACCTCAAGGCTGCCTTGCACGTGGTCCGTACCGGGCATTCCTTTGCCGACGTCATGCAGCAGGAGGGCCATAAACAGGAGTTCGGGTTGCTCAAGCTCGCTCAGGAGTTCTCCGAAACGGCGCTCCCAGTCGGATTGGGGCCTGTGCAAGCGATGCAGGCTGTCGATGGCGAGGAAGGAGTGTTCGTCGACGGTAAAACGATGGTAGTAATCGCGAATCACTAACGAATCAATCGGGCGCAGCTCCGGCAAGAAAAGCGTCAAGAGCTGCAGGTAATGCATGGCCCGCAGAGCATCGGCAGCATAGGGGGCGGCGAGCAGCTCACAGAGATGCTTCCAGATTTCGCTTCCCTTGGGAACATGCGAAGCGATAACGGGATTCGCCTGTTCGATCCTTTGTTCGGTTGCCGTACTGAGCTTTAGTCCGTGTTGTGCCATAAAGTGAAACATACTCAACAGCAGGTCAGGGTCCTTCACTCCTCCTGGCTGCTGCAGCAGGATGAACCCATTCACCACGGAGAAATTGGAGTTGGAGAGACGCGAGCGCCAGTTCTGGAACTCCCGGTAAAGCGAGGAGCGCGCGGCGGGAATCTCCTCCAGCAACCGAGTCGCGATCTTATGGATCGACCGGGCATGACGGAAGTAGATTCGCATCCACTCCTCAGGTTTCTTGGCTTCGGCATTCTCGATGCCAATGGCACGGGCGGCGGCCTCGGCCTGCGCCTCCCAGGAAAGCGTGTTGTCATCCCGGCCGTGGCGGAAATGCAGGAAGCAGCGCACTGAGAGGAGATAATCGAGCGCGGAATCAAACTGGGCCCGCAACGAGGATGAAATCAGCGATTCCTGATTCGGCCAGTCGCGCTGTTTTTCCAGTGCAGACACCAGCGACAGCCAGTGCACTACGTTGTAGTCGCGCAATCCGCCGGGGCTATCTTTGATATTCGGCTCAAGATGAAAAATCGTATTGCCGTACTTAGCATGGCGCGCCTGCGTAACCTCCGCGAGCCGCTGCACGATGAGTTGAGACTCACGCATGACCAGGCGCGGAACCGCGGAGTCGTGGAGGCGCGTGAACAATTCGCGGTCTCCTGCCAGGTATCGGCAGTCGAGCAGGGAAATCGTGAACTCGAGGTTATCGGGATCCAGCCGGTCGCATTCCGAGACCGTGCGCTGCTGCGGGCTCAGGCGCAGCTTGAGGTCCCACATCTCCTGCGAAAAGCGCCGCACCGCGTCCTTGAGCTTTTTCTCGGCTCCAGTACCGTCGTAAAGAAACAGGATGTCAATATCGGAATGCGGGAACAGCATTCCCCGCCCGTATCCCCCGATAGCAACCAGGGCTAATTTGGTGGGACCGTCAAGGTCGGGAGAAATGAATTCTTTCCAGAGCCGCAGGGCGATGGTGTCGACGAGTTCCGTGCGCTGTTTTACCGCCGAGCGCCCGTGAATTACGCTGCCGAAACCCTGTTGGATACGGGCCAGTGCATCCGCCTGCAACTCACGTAATTCCGTGGTGATCGAAGGGGCCGCCATACTTTAAGTCCCGGTTGCACTGCTCAGGCTATCAATCCAACGAGGCATGCCCCGCTAAGATGCTGATCTCTGCTCACCCGGCGCATCGTTCTACCTACAACGCGGCATCACCCCGCTCGTCATTGCGAATACGGATGGCATCATCGACGCGGGACAAGAAAATTTTCCCGTCCCCGATCTTTCCCGTGCGCGCCGCCTCGGTGATGGCGTGTACCGCCTTCTCGACTAACTCATCAGCTAGAACCATCTCCAGCTTGATTTTGGGTAACAGGTCAACGGTATATTCGCGGCCGCGATAGAACTCGGTGTGGCCCTTCTGGCGGCCATGTCCGCGAACCTCGATGACGGTCATGCCCTCCACGCCAATATCGTGGAGAGCGGCCTTAACCGCATCCAATCGCGAGGTTTGAATTACTGCCTCAATTTTCGTCATCGTATTTCAAGCAGTTTCGAGCATCCAGTTTCAAGTTTCCAGTGTGAACGGTTCGACCCCGTGAATTCCCGAAACTTGAAACTCGAAACTAGAGACTGCTTTCAGGAGGCTGAGGCTTCCCAGTAATAACCTTCCTCTCCGTGCTGCGAGAGATCCAGTCCCTGGATTTCATGGTCGTCGGGTACACGAAGCCCGATCACGAGATCGACCAGTCTCAAAATAATCAGAGTCCCTACAATCGCGAGCAGCCACGCCACGATGATGCCGACCAGTTGATTCACGAGCTGACGGCCATTCCCATCCATCAGCCCAGAAGGCAGTGCGTTGCCCTGGGAGTCCTTGAATATGGGATTGATGACACTCGCGGCAAACACCCCGGTCAGCAGCGCGCCGATCGTGCCGCCGGCCCCGTGAACGCCGAAGGCGTCCAGAGAATCGTCGTATCCAAAGCGGGCTTTCACTTTGGCTACCATCATGTAACAGAGGACGCCGGCAACTGCTCCGATGACCAATGCTGACATTGGACCGACGAATCCTGCTGCCGGCGTAATGGCCACGAGTCCCGCCACCGCGCCCGAGATCGCTCCCAGCGCACTCGGCTTGCCGTTGCGGAGCCACTCCGCCGCGCTCCAGCCCAGGGCCGCTGCGGCGGCGCCGAAATGGGTTGCCACAAAGGCGCTGGTGGCAAGAGTGCCTGCCGCCAGTGCGCTGCCGGCATTGAAACCAAACCATCCGACCCAGAGCAGGCAGGCGCCGATGAAACTCAGAACGACGCTATGCGGCGGCATCGGCTCATGCGGATACCCCAACCGCTTGCCGAGATACAAGGCGCAGACCAGCGCCGAGACACCCGAGGTGATGTGAACCACCGTTCCGCCGGCAAAATCGAGGGTAGGGAACCGGCCGCCCAGCGCGGCATTCAGCAGGCCTCCTTTGCCCCAAACCATATGGGCCATGGGTGCGTAAACCAGGACAGACCAGAGCACCATGAACAGCGCCATGGCACTGAATTTCATGCGTTCCGCAAATGCCCCAGTGATCAGGGCCGGCGTGATGATGGCAAACATCAGCTGATAGACCATGAAGGTCTGCTGCGGAATGGTCGCGGCATAATCGGCATCGGGCTGCGATCCAACACCCCGAAGAAACAGATGATGAAGCCCGCCAATGAAACTGTTGCCCGAGCCGAACGCCAGGCTGTATTCCAGGAGTCCCCAGAGCACGGTCACGATGGCCATCATCGCGAAGCTTTGCATCATGGTGGCCAGCACGTTCTTCTTGCGAACCAGGCCGCCGTAGAAGAGGGCCAGGCCGGGACCGGTCATCATCAGCACAAGAGCCGAGCTCACCAGCATCCAGGCGTTGTCGGCAGATCCCTTGGCCTCGGCCACCTGTTGCTCAAGTCTTGCAATTCGCGCGTCGGCAGCCGAAGAGACTGGGGTTCCCGTCTGCGCCGCAGCCCAATTCGCCGCCAAACCGACAAGGCACCACGTGAGAAGAATCTTGGACAAGAATCTTTCCATCAGAATGACCTGCTGGGAGACAGGCAAACTACTCTATCGAGGGCAGACAGGCGGGGGGAAATCGAAACTATTTATGAAGCCCATTAGGAATTGTTATTGCGACGCAAGCCAATCAAAAACCCCGCCCTCATCAAGAGCGGGGTTGTCTTCCCACAACTTCGACCGTTTGAAACTAAATCGAGAATTTTGGAGGCAGCAGGCCCACTTGTCCAGCCGACGCCTGGGAAGACAAAGGTTCTGGCCTCCGGAACCGCTTTCTTCAGGTCACGCCCTGTAATCGTCGAAAATTGCAGGTGCCTGGGGGATGGACGGCACATTTTGTGCTGGCGAAGCGAGTTCGAAAATGGCACAACGGTGAGGCGGGAATTGCGCTTCTAGGCATAATCCGGCCACGAAGGTCCCCCGCTTCCCGGTGGTAAAATGAAGTGTTCATAGCAGTCGTTCTATATCCGACTAGAGATCTCCCCGAGGTGCACTGATGGCGACCCTACAAGCTCCTGCTCGTCCTGATACTGGTCTGCACAAAGGACCTTTCGTCAACGAACCGTTGACCGATTTCAGCAAAGAAGAAAATGCACGTAAAATGCGGGCGGCGATAGAAAAAGTTCGCGGCCAGCTCTCCCGTGAGTATGACCTGATTGTTGGCGGGAAGCACGTCAAGACTCAGGACAAGCTGAAGTCCATTAACCCGGCGAAGCCGTCGCAGTTGGTTGGCCTGCATCAGAAGGCGGGCAAGGACCAAGTTGAGCCCGCGATGAACGCGGCATTGAAGGCGTTCGAGACCTGGAGCCGAACTCCTGTGGAGGAGCGCGCCGCGCTTGTGTCCCGCGTGGGCGACTTGCTGCGCGAGCGCAAGTTCGAATTCTGTGCCTGGCTGGTCTTTGAAGTCAGCAAAAATTGGGCCGAAGCCGATGCCGATATCGCAGAGACCATTGATTTTTGCGAGTTCTACAGCCGCGAGGCGCTGCGCCTGTCGAAAGTGGAGCCGCCAGTACAACTACCCGGAGAGCGCGACTATCTCTTCTACATCCCGCTGGGCGTGGGCGCGGTAATTCCTCCGTGGAACTTTCCGGCTGCGATCATGGCGGGCATGACCCTGGCTTCGATCGTCGCGGGGAACACGGTGATTTTGAAGCCGTCGAGCGACTCGCCCACGATCGCGGCGAAGTTCGTCGAATTGCTGGAAGAAGCGGGCATGCCTGGGGGCGTCGTGAACTTCTGCCCTGGCGCGGGCGCGAGTTTTGGCGATGCCGTCGTGGCGCATCCCAAGACGCGCTACATAGCATTTACTGGTTCGCGCGAAGTGGGTTTGCGCATCAACAAGGTTGCTGCCGATCAGGCTCCCGGCCAGATCTGGATCAAGCGCACGATCCTCGAGATGGGCGGCAAGGACGCGATTGTGGTGGACGCAGACGCCGATCTCGATTCTGCCGTAGAAGGTGTTGCAGCTTCCGCTTTTGGCTTTCAGGGTCAGAAATGCTCGGCTTGTTCCCGCGCCATCATCGATGAGCGCATCTACGACAAGTTTCTCGAGAAGCTCAAAGCGCGGGTCGAAAGAATTACCGTGGGGGATCCCGCGGAGAACACGAACATGGGCGCCGTAATCAACCAAGGCTCGATGAAATCGATTCTTGATTACATCGAGAGCGGCAAGAAAGATGGCCGTCTGCTCACTGGCGGCAAGGCTGCGAAGAACGCTGGAGAAGGCTATTTTATCGAGCCGACGGTCATCGCCGACATCGCACCAAAATCAAAGCTCGAGCAAGAAGAAATCTTTGGACCGGTGCTGGTGGTGATCAAGTCGAGGAATTACGACCACGCGCTGGAAATTGCCAATGATACGGAGTTCGGCTTGACGGGTGCGGTGTACACCAAGTCGCGCGACAAGATCGAGCGCGCCATGCGCGAGTTCCATGTCGGCAATCTGTACGTCAATCGCAAGTGCACTGGCGCCATCGTGGGTGCGCATCCGTTTGGGGGGTTCAACATGTCCGGCACCGATTCCAAGGCCGGAGGTCCGGATTATCTGTACCTGTTCACACAGGGCAAGTCGGTGGGAGAGAAGATTATTTAGAACTGCTTCTCGGCAGGGAAGGCAATTCGTTTTGTTCGATGAGCCGGAGGCGCCTGCTTCCGGCTTTCTTACGTGCGCAGGCTTCCTGATCCGCTGAAAACAAACGCGGCACGGCTCGACCCAGATGCTTCCGCCTTTTCTGAACAACCGGGTTCGCGGGGAGTTCATCTCAGGGTGACCCGGCGCCGGCCTGGCCCTAGCGGATTTCCGGGATATGAATCCCCATTTCGTCAGAAGGAGCAACATGCGAACCCACTACAAGACCGCAGGACTCATATTCGCGCTGGCGCTAGCAATTACCCTGATGGCGGCGGCTCAGACCTCAAGTTCCCAATCATCTAGCCAGGGGCAGGCGACTCGACCATCGCAGAGTACGCCTTCCACTCAGCCAGGGACTCAGCCGCAAGCGTCTCCACAAGCTCCTGCAGGCTCGCAGTCGCAAACTGCGCCTGAGGGGCAAGCCGGCTCTCAGACCTCGATGCCCTCGCAGGGCCAGGCGGGATCCACTGGAACTGGTGGGCAGAGCCAATCTGCTGCACAGGGATCCTCTACTGAGGATGAGTTGCAGTTGACGAACGACCAGAAAGCGAAATTGCAGCCCATCATCCAGGAAGAGATGGTTCAGATGGACGCTGTGCGTACCGATAACTCGCTCACCATGGCGCAAAAACAAGCGAAGGTCGCGCAGATCAAGAGAGACCACTTTCCGAAAATCGAGGCCATCCTGACCCCTGAGCAACGGAAGAAACTCGCAGACATGCAGGAAAAGGCCAAACAGCAGCGTCCGGCTCCGGGCAGCCAAAGCAATCCGCAACAGCCGCCGCAGTAAGGGCGTCGCTCTTAGAGCAGGCAAACAAAAGGGCCGCCCACAGCCACAGGGCGGCCCTCTGAATAATCTAGGAGTCTAAGACGTCGCTCCCGCACCGGCCGTGGGCTGCGTCATGGTCGTTGCCGCTGCCGCTTCGTTCAGGATGCGGTGATGGATAGTGAATAACGCCAGCTCGAGCCGGTCGGAGACGCCGATCTTGTCGTATACATTGCGCAGGTAGTTCTTGATCACCTGCTCGGTCGTCCCGAGTTGCGAGGCGATCTCCTTGTTCTTGTAGCCCTGCACGATCAGAGCAACGATCCGTAGTTCCTTAGCAGTCAGACGGTCCCGCACTCGCAAGCCGACCATATCATTTTCAGTCAACTCGCTGGGGACGGCGATGTCCTGGATCCACGTGTCGCCCCGAGCCACCTTGCGAACGCAGTCCACCAGGGAGGAGCTGGTCACGTTGCGATACACGACGCCATTCGCTCCGGTGTTCATATAGCGTTGGGCGCTTTCGCCGGTGTCGGCCAGAACTACGACTCGCGTCTTCGCCTTGGCGGCGGTTTGAACAATGGAATTGAAATCCGAATGAAATCCCCCCGCCACGATGAGGACGGCGGCACGAAACTTGTCCAGCGCCATCATCATCTGTTCGGGAGTCTGGGCTTGCGCTACGATGCGCATTTCGTCTTCTACCGCCAGCACCTTTGCGATTCCCGCGCGAAAGATTGCCTGATTATCGGCCAAAATCAGTTTAAGCATGATGTGAGCACTCCCGTCTACGTATTACGTACGAATTCATAGGAGTCAATAACGCAGGCCACACCCCTGGCCTCCGACGGCTTGCTTCCTGATGCCGGCTCGTCGGTGCGAACCACCCGGCCGCGGCATTGAATCACTACGTTTTCTTTTGCTCCGGTCATCTCGGGAGGGAGTGCAATTTCGAATTCGACCGGCGTGCCGACTTCCAATGCGGCATCGGCGCGAATGTATACCCCGGCCGCACTCAAATTGCCCGTTACTCCGCTGGATTCTCCGCCGGAATCTTGCTTGTGAATCTTGATCGGCAGTTCCAACGGGAACCTTTTTCCGGTACGTGCTTCGGACACAATATCTCCTCCGTCCTGGCCTTCTCTGCGGGCAGAAGCCAGATCCATACCACTTCTCCTGGGCGGAGCCTGATTATATCTGCTCAGGGGCGGTTATATCACGGATGACACCCCCAACGAAAGCAGGATTACTGATTTGTAAGGGTGCACCCCCAAGTCCAAGCCTCTTTCGGGAAGACGGCCGTAACGCCCGGTGGGCGGCCCAAAGCGGTCACTCCGGCAGGTCCGCGTCAGTTGCCCTGCCGGTTATTTTGCAGACCAGTTGGCCGGACGGGTTGGCTTGCGGCGCCGGTGTGCAGCCGTGTGCGCTGTCGCTTTGCCGCCCTGGCGCAGCTTGTGCAAGCCCGCCTGGGGCTTGGACGAAGTGACGTCGCTGGCGACCGTAGGCTTGCTCGCGACTGCACTCGCCTGGGCGGCGTTGACGGAAGGTACTGGCACGTGCTTCGAAGAGTCGTGCATTCCCATCTGTAAGAACAGGAAGAGCAGGATGACAAACAACACGGCCCACACCGGGGCGTCTCGGCGCAGCCAATTCAGGTCAAGCATGGATCCGAAGCTGGACACCAGTTGCTTGCCTACAGTTTTCCAGTTCGGCAACGAAGACGAGGGCCGCCAACGATAGAGATCGTCGGTCCATCTGCGAACAGGGAGCGGCTTGGGCTGGCATTGAGCATTCCGGCGAAGTTGAATGCGGACACTCTGCCAAGCGCCTAGAAGTAAAGATTGAGCTTGGAGAACATATCGGCGAACCGTCGAGTGCGAATCATGTCGAGGCCGGTGCTCGACAAGCCCGGACTGGCCGGAGACCTGTTCCGCGTGCGGAGCAACAACCTCGTGCCGCGTATTCCCACTGAGGTTTCTCAGGCCGTTCAAACTGCGTGATGCCGCGTCCTTAACGCGTTCGGACATTCCCGAGAGGTGGTGACGACCGCCTTGTGTGAGCTGTCGCGCGTTTTCGCGAAGCTCAGGCCAGAACGTGGAAGGTTCGGAAACGTCGCCTCCCAAGGCGGCACGTACGCCAATTCCGGGAACGTATACGTCATCCATAGCCTGGGGACAGTCTGCCGCACGGCGACTGGCCTCCTGGCGCAACTGCTGAAGGAAGCAGGTTGCGGCCAGAAATTGCTCAAAGGATTGACGGTCAACCATGGCTCTTTGGCTCATAACCAAGTCCTCTCACCAATGAGGTAAGGAAGGACTGCGATAAGAAACGACGCGGCCCTGCGACGGAGACTCGCAAGCAGCGATTTAGATAGGCCTTGGGCTAGTCCGTGTTGCCTGGCGAAAATCTGCTTTCTGGGACGCCTCAGAGAATCGACCTATTTACCTTTCGGTTACTTGTAGCCGCCCCGGGGCTGAAGTACGCTATGCCGCGCTCTGCGATGTTTTCGTTCCACAATTTTTCTTGCCACCTGCTCCGTCTCGCCGCCACCAGTCGGATTAGTTGCGCGGAGGCTTTCTGAGCAATGTCCTGAAGCGACATGGCTGCGGCCCTGCTGTTTGCCGAATGGAGAGTTTGTCCGCCGAAGGGTGCCCGCGATGCTGTGGCCGCCCGCGCCACGCAGGCGATAAGAGTCTAGCCCTTCTTAGGGAGGTGTTCTGGGTTCGGCTAGCAAATTCAGAATACATAGGAGAGAAGCATGTTCCAGCGAACACGCGCAAGGAAGGTTCTGGTCCTGGTTGGACTCTCGGTACTCTTCACGCTGCCTTTGCTCGCGCAGTCCCGGATGACAGTGAGGCGAGAGGAGCGCCATGACGTTTCTCCTCCGCTGCGCGACATGATTGCGCAGGCACCCAGGCAAGTCTTGACCAGGCACGAAGCCGAACCGGCACGGCGCATTCCCCTGCCTCCCGGGTTGGTGACGCTGCCGGACGATCCGGTTCGGCAGAGGACAGCCGCTTCTATCGCTGCGTTTGCTCCGGTGGTCAGCCTGGGTTTTGAAGGGTTGGGCAATGGGCAGTACGGCTTCTCTGTCACCGGCGCTCCTCCCGACACCAACGGCGCGGTTGGTGCGACTCAGTATGTGCAATGGGTCAATACTTCCTTCGCCATATTCAACAAATCGACCGGCGCCTTGATTTCCGGACCGACGGCGGGCAACAGCTTGTGGTCGGGATTCGGTGGAGGCTGCCAGAGCAACAACGATGGCGATCCTATCGTTTTGTACGACAAGCTGGCCAATCGCTGGGTGTTCAGCCAGTTTTCCGTGACCACCACACCTTACCGGCAGTGCATTGCAGTGTCCACGAGCTCAGACGCAACGGGCACCTACAACCGCTATTCCTTTCAGTACAACAATTTTGACGATTACCCGAAAATGGGAATCTGGCCGGATGGGTATTACGAGACTTTCAACATGTTCAACGGGAACACCTTCGTCGGATCAGATGCCTGTGCTTACGACCGCACGGCCATGTTGAATGGCACGGCGGCTACGCAAGTCTGTTTCCAGCAAAACTCCTCGGTAGGTGGGCTATTGCCTTCTGATCTAGACGGTACGACTGCAGCGCCCGCCGGCTCGCCCAACTACATGCTGTTCTACGGCACCAATAATCTGAACCTCTACAAGTTCCACGTGGACTTCACCACGCCGACGAATTCCACGTTTACCGGGCCGACCGTGATCCCGGTGGCTGCCTTCTCACCCCTTTGCGGTGGCGGGACCTGCGTTCCCCAGCCTGGCACAACCAACCGGTTGGATTCGCTTGCCGACCGGCTCATGTACCGCCTGGCTTATCGCAACCTGGGGACGCATGAATCTTTGGTAGTGAACCACTCGGTGACGGCTGGCTCCGGCGGCGGCGTTCGCTGGTATGAAATTCAAAATCCCAGCGGCACTCCCGTTCTCGCGCAACAGGGAACCTTTGCTCCGGATTCCAATTATCGCTGGATGGGCAGCATCGCGATGGACAAGTCTGGTGACATTGCCCTGGGCTACAGCATCTCCAGCGGCGCACTAGATCCCTCAATTGCGTTTACGGGACGTATTCCAACCGATCCGGCGAATACTCTGCAAGCGGAGACGCGTGTGGTGACCGGTACCGGCGTTCAGACCGGCAATCTCACCCGCTGGGGCGACTATAGCGAAATGACTATCGACCCGGTGGATGACTGCACCTTCTGGTTCACGACCGAGTACATGAAGACGACGGGCAGTTTCAACTGGAACACGCGGATCGCCAACTTTAAGTTCCCCAACTGCGGCAGCACCGGCACCGGTCCCTCGGCATCGCTCAGTCCAACCAGCTTAACCTTCGCCAGTCAGAACCTGGGAACGACCAGCGCGGCGCAAGCAGTGACGCTAACCAATAGTGGTCCGGGCACTCTCGGTATCACCAGTATTGCTGCGAGTGGCGATTACGCGCAGACCAACAATTGCGGAACATCGCTTGCGGTAAACGCCAGCTGCACCATCAACGTCACATTCACGCCTACGGTGGCCGGCACACGTACCGGCACGCTGACCGTCACGGACAATGCCAGCAACGGTTCGCAAACCGCGAGCCTCACGGGCACCGGCGTGACCCCTGGCGGCGGCTGTACGCCCAACACGCTATCCAATGGTGGCTTCGAAACCGGCGACGTGGGTTGCTGGACGACTGGTGGAGTCATGGTCCCCACGGCGTCGACCGTGCAGAAGCACACAGGCAGTTACAGTGCTCTGCTGGGGGGATCGGCCGCGCCGGAGCCCAACGGTGACTCGTCGATCTACCAAACGGTGAGCATTCCGGCCAATGTCACCAAGGCCACTTTGACCTACTGGTATTGGCCGTTCTCGACGGACACGATTACTTACGACTGGCAGGAGGCGCAGATCCGCAACAGCAGCGGGACACTGCTGGCGCAGATCATGAAAATTTGTTCCAACACCCGGGCCTGGACGCAGGTGACCTTCGATCTGACTCCCTATAAGGGTCAGACTGTGCAGCTTTACTTCAACGCGCACGGCGATGGATACGGCGATCTCACCTACATGTACCTGGACGACGTGGCCGTAACTACCAGCACCGACAGCACAGCTCCGACCACCCAAGTCACCGCCCCTGCCAATGGCGTGACCGTGACGGGCACAACCACCATTGTGGCTACGGGCTCGGACGTGGATAATCCGACACTGAGCAGGATGGAAATCTACATCGACAACGCGCTTAAGTCTTCGAACACGAATGCGAATTCCATCAGCTACGCGTGGGATTCGACCACGGTAGCGAACGGGTCGCATACTATCTATTCCAAGGCCTATGACGCGGCCGGCAATGTGGGTACCTCAGCGACTGTCACCGTGACTGTCAGCAATACCACGACGCAGTTGATCCAGAATGGCGGATTCGAATCCGGGAGTTTGGCCAGCTGGACTGCCGGCGGCGTGTTTCCGCCGACTGCGGTGACCGGTCACGCCCATACCGGAAGCTGGAGCGCGCAAGTGGGTGCCAGCTCAGGCGCTGAGCCGAATGGCGACTCGCCGCTCTACCAGACGATCACGATACCGAGTACAGCGACCACTGCCACGTTAAGCTTCTGGTACTGGCCGTTCACGACTGACACGATCACTTACGACTGGCAGGAGGCGCAGGTGCGGAACAGCTCCGGCGGCCTGTTGGCGCAGATCATGAGAGTCTGCTCCAACTCGCGCGCATGGACGCAGGTGACCTACGACTTGATTGCCTACAAGGGGCAGACTATCCGCATCTACTTCAACACGCACCAGGACGGCTATGGCGACCTGACTTACATGTACTTGGACGACGTCACCGTGACGATAAGGTAGCCGAAGTCAAACCTGAAGTTAAACCTCTGGATACCGGCGCTGCACCCGTTGTGGCGCCGGTTTTTCTTTGTATCTGGTACATATGCTTGGGGAAAGCGACGGTGTCCAAATTCGAAACGGGGGTCTCTGGGGCATCTGCAGTGACTTCCGACTATACCGTCGTAAGTGGCAAAGTGACCGCAGAACACCTTCGTAATTTGAAGGGGACCAGTACGGGAACTAAGATTCGAGGCAACACGCGCCACTAGGGTGGACAACATGCCTCCCCATCAGAAAACTCGCCGCTGGAGGCGACTCCAAGTCGACCTTCCCATCCAACTCTACGTTCGAAACGGCAGCTCGCAGATCGTGGTCCCGGGGCGCGCCATGGAAATCAGCGAAGGCGGCATGGGCTTCTGCGCCGGGATTGACCTCAAGCCCGGCGATCTGTTGGAAGTGCAGTTCGAGGAGCCCGGTACTCGCGTGATGGGCGTGATCCGCAGCCGTACCGCGTACTCGTTTGGGTTGGAATTTCTCTCGCCGCTAGCGGTTTGAGGAAAGTTTATTGAGTGTGGAGCTAGGCGGGTCAGAGACCCCGCCTCCACACCAGCTTCAGAGACCCGCTGCCACCCAAGCTAGAATGCACTCCCCCCTCCGCCGCCGAATCCGCCACCTGAGAAACCACCACCACCGCCGCTCCAACCTGAGCCTGCCGAACTTGCCCGCGGAGCGGACACGAATACCTGATGCATGTCGTTCGACATACTATGCATGTTGTTCGAGAACAGAATGGGATTGAACATCATTCCATTTGGCGACACATACCACTGCGGCGGATTCTGCATAATCCCGGCGAATTTTTGCGCCCACGTGTGCTCGACACCCAAGGCCATCGCATAGGGCAGGTATTTTTCGAAAGTATCCGGCGGCATGCGTTTGAGCCGGTCGGCATCGACGCGGTTCATGAATTCCTGGAAGCCGAGCAACGCAACCCGGGTGCGGCCGCCGCGAATTGTCTTCGCAGTCATCTGGCGGGCAAAGAGCCACCAGATCGCCGCCGAAATAAGCACGGCTCCGATCAGGGTAGGGATGGAATTGAAGAAGTCGGCATAGCCGGTGAACTGGGCGATCGCGAATGGAAGGAGAGTCAGCACCGCTGCGACGATACTGTAACCATTGGCGGATTCAGGATCGAGCAGATACATGCCTTTGCTGCGCAGTTGCGAGAAGATGTCATTCCGGATTACGGGGATGGCAGTGTAGAAATGGTTCTTCAGGCTTGATAGGCGGGTCACTGTCCCGCCATCTGCGTAAATGTTTTCCAACATGACGCGTTCATGCGGCTGCAAGTCCTTCCATTGCTCGCGCGGCTTCAATAGATGGAAAAGATAATCTTTGTGGTGAAAAATCAGTCCCTGGTCGACCGTCTCCTCAATCTTCACGTAGCCACGCACCGCGAGGTCCACGAGCGTGCAGGTGATATCTCGCGGGTGAATCGTGTCATCGATCAAAGTACCGGCTTCCGCGGGTGAAATCTCCTTGGGCGGCTCGTACATGGGCGCGACGGACTGGCCGGGATCGGGGTCGCGGCCTTTGTACCACCAAAAAGCGAACATCACGCCAAAGGTCACGAAGGGCAGAAAGATGATGGGATTGTTGCCGATAAACCATCCAAAACGCGTAAGGGCAGAGGGTTCTTGGAGAATCCCTTTCGGAATGTAAACATCAATCGTCAGGCCGCCACGCATGGGCAAAGGATTGGTCGTTTCGAAGGAAATGTCCGAGCCTTTAACTTCCGCGGTTGCTTCATGACCTGTCGACCCGTAGGCCCCCGTGAAGGCCTGCGCGCGCAGGGAGCCGGCAGCATTGTCGGGGAAGTGCACGAACGCGCCGGCATGATCGATAGGAACCGGCCAGTCGTTGCCGGTTACGTTCCAATAGAATTCGTCGTAGCTGTCGAAGTAACGAATGCCGTTGCGCACCGCGTAGCCGATCTGGACGGTCTTAGTCGTGTCAACCGCATCGGGAATATAGATCTTCAGATCCCGGTAACCGCGGGAAGTGTGCGACTCGTACTTCAACTTGTTGCCATTGCCGTCGGTGATGCTGGTGACGTCAACAAACAAGGTGTAGTTCGTGCCGTGCGGGCCGGGGTATTCGATAGGGATGGTGCGATGGATGCCGTGCCATTCGCCTATGAACACCAAGGTGATGCGCTCGCTGACAGCCGCCTTTCCATTCTGGCTGATGCCGATCGTGTCCTGGTACTCAGCAATGCGCCAGCTCTTGGCATGCGAAGGAACAGCCAGCAGCAGGACGGAAAACAGCAACCCAGCGTGGTAGAGACGCGGCGCACGGCACAGATACGGGGCAAGCCACGTCTCTACCGAGGACTTTGGGACCTGCGCCATTTTCAGAACTTCACGGCGACTGGTTCGCGATCAGCAGCTTGCACCTCGAAGAATTGACGCTGCTGGAAACCGAACATTCCGGCGATGAGATTGGTCGGGAAGGACTGAATCTTCGTGTTCAGGTCGCGCACGACCGCGTTGTAATAGCGGCGCGAATTCTGGATCGTGTCTTCAACCTCGCTCAATGAGCCCTGTAACTGCGTGAACTCTTCGGAGGCCTTCAATTGAGGATAGTTCTCCGCAACTGCGAACAGGCTCTTGAGCGCGCCTGTTAGCTGGTTCTCTGCGGCAGCTTTGTCGGTCGGAGACGTTGCCTGCATCGCCTGCGAACGGAACTTGGCGATGTTTTCAAACGTGCCCTTCTCGTGGGCAGCATACCCTTTGACAGTTTCCACGAGGTTAGGGATGAGGTCGTGACGGCGCTTCAACTGGACATCAATATCGGACCAGGACGAATCACAGCGCACGCGCAGTTGCACCAGGCTGTTGTACATCCCAATCAGAAAAATCACGATCAGGACAAGAAGAACGAGGACAATTATTCCTGTCATGAGCAGCTCCGCATTGTGGAGTGGGATTCAATCGGACGGTAACACAGCATAGCCGCGGGTGCAACCGCCGGCCAACAAGAGGTGAGCGGCAGCTTGGGAAAAAATGCGACGTGAGGCGGCTCGAATTAATCTGCATTTTATACAGGAGGAAAATATGGAAGAGCGGATTCACTATTCGAAGATCTCTCCCGGCGCCTACCATGCCATGCTCGGTCTCGAACACTACCTTCATGAGTGCGGACTCGAAGAATCGCTGATTCATCTTATCAAACTGCGAACTTCACAAATCAATGGCTGCGCTTATTGCCTGGACATGCACTGGAAGGACCTGAGGGCCATCGGCGACAGTGAGCAGCGGCTGTATTCTCTAGACGCCTGGAAGGAAAGCCCGTTCTACAGCGATCGGGAGCGCGCCGCCCTGGCTTGGACCGAGGCGGTGACCCGGGTTGCAGATACGCACGTGCCGGATGACGTCTACGAACTGGCCCGAAAACAATTCAGCGAAAAAGAATTGGCCGACCTGACCCTGGCTATTGCGACCATCAATGCCTGGAACCGCTTGAGCATTGCCGCCCGGACCACGCCGGGCACATATCAGCCGGTCAAACGTGAATTGAAAAAGCCAGCGTAAGCTTGAGGTATGGCGCCTACTGGCGGGGCGCGTAGTAGCCTTTGCGGGCGCGGACTTGCAGGTCTTTCTTAAGAGCCGTGATTTCTATGCTGCGGTAGCGGCCGTCAGCGTCGAAATCAGATGGCTTGTAGGAAACAACGTACTGGCTGCGCAATTCGTCCTCGATGGCTGAAAACGAGTGCGTGATGTCTTTCATCTTGTATGGGAAGAAAGCGCGACCGCCAGTAGCGTCGGCCAGTTGTTCAAGGATCTTGTCGCCGCGCAGAATCAGGCCGCTATCGTCGGTAGAGATTGCATAAATCAGAACCTGTGCGCGCTGGGCCATTTCGATGGCCTGTGTCTTGGTCACTTCGCTTTGGTTATCCTCACCATCGCTCAGCACGATCAGCGCCTTGCGAATGGGGCGATCCGAGTTCTCCTTCATCAGTTTGTCTTTACAGGCGTGATAGATCGCATCGTACAACGCAGTACCCCCGCCATTATGCAGCCGCCTGACACCTGCTGAGAGCAGCGAGACTTTGTCGGTGAAATCCTGAGTGACTTGTCCATGAGCGTTGAAGCCAAGCACAAACGCCTTATCGTAACCGGGGCGAATCACATGCTGCAGAAAACCAGTGGCGGCTTCCTGCTCGAAATCGAAACGGCTATGCACCGATCCGCTAACGTCGACGAGCAGTCCCATTTCCAAAGGAAGATCGGTCTGCCCTTTGAAAGCAAGGATCGTCTGCGGCGGCTTGTGATCGTCAAGAATATGGAAGTCGCGCTCGTTCAGATTGCGCACAAACTTGCCATGCCTGTCCGTGGCAATAAAAAGGACGTTGACCTCGTCCACTCGTTTCTTGATAGTGAGGACAGAATTTTGGTCGTCGATCGGGACCAAGGTGCTGCCGCCAACGTCAGAGTAAAGAGAACTGCTGGAAGCAGTTACGAGGGGGTAGTGCGCCTGTGCAGAGGCCAGCGTGGCAGCCAAAATCAGCGCCGCCAGACCGAAAACCGACTTCGTGTACTTCATTCCAAAGGAGTCCAATATTTTCACTGCCAACCACGGCCAAAGGCCTTCCCAAGCATATAGATGCACGTTTAATGCCGAAAGACCCGGCGAGTTGCCCTATTCCGTGTCTTGCGCGACTGTAGGTCAGGCTGTGCCCAATGCCAAGTTACAAAAGGAGCACGCGTTTGGTTATGGCTGTTAACCGCTGAACCCATGACACTTATCTTTGCACGCTTGAAATGCCGTGAACGAAACCACGCAGCCGTGTTCCTCAATAGCGCCGGTAGTTTTCAAGGCACGCAGTCGGTAATGGAGATTCTGGACCGATTCGCCACCTTGTCCCACTGGGCCGTGCACATAAACAGTCCTATGCGCCACAATGAGTCCGCCTCGGTTAAGATGTTGGTGTTTTCTGGAGGACAGCGATGAAGAAACTGCTCGCACTAGGTTTGCTAGCGCTGCTGCCCCTCGTTGCCTGGGCCGAGGAGAAGGAAAAGAACGAGAAGGAAGAAGACCGGGTCAAAGAAGCCGGGGAAGTGCTCAAGGAAATCATTAATATTCCCGACGACATCCCTAAAGACCTAGTCGACAAAGCGGAATGCGTCATTGTCCTGCCCTCAGTGAAGAAATTGGCGTTTGGAATTGGCGCCAGTTATGGGCGCGGTGTTATGACGTGCCGCTCGGGCCAGCACTTCACGGGTTCCTGGACGGCGCCGGCTATGTACGCGCTCGAAGGCGGCAACATCGGATTTCAGCTTGGAGGTCAGGCCACAGACTTCGTAATTCTGGTAATGAATCCGCGGGGCGCCCAGTCCCTGATGGGCAGCAAGGTCAAACTGGGAGCTGATGCGTCGGCTGCGGCCGGACCGAAGGGCCGCAGCGCCGAGAGCGCCACTGACGTCGTGATGCGCGCTGAAATGCTTTCCTACTCGCGCTCGCGAGGTTTGTTTGCGGGGGTCTCGCTCGAGGGTTCTACCTTGCGGTCCGACAATCGCGCTAACCGCAAATTATACGGACGCGAGGTGAGCGCGAAGCAAATTCTGCGGGAAGGCAAGGTGGGAGCTCCTGCGGCTGCCCACGAACTGTTGGCCGAGTTGAACAAGTATTCGCCCAAGAACAAATCGGAGCCGAAGTCGCTGCAGTGATCCCCGTGACGGATGAAACAGCCGGATTTAGTGCCTTGTGCGTGGGCACGAAGTCCGTTGTCCATTCCCTATCACGACCGGGAATGGGGGGTGCCGCAGCACGATGATAAGCTCCTCTTTGAGTTCCTAATCCTGAAAGGAGCGCAGGCGGGCCTAAGTTGGGAGACGATCCTTGCCAAGCGTGAGAACTTCCGCGCTGCTTTTGCGCAGTTCGACCCCGCGGTGGTGGCGCAGTATGACAGGCGAAAAGTTCGAGGCCTTTTGAGCAATTCCGGCGCCTGAAGATCGAACCCGCGGTCCAGAACGCTAAGGCCTTTCTTGCCATGGAAGAGCAGTTCGGCACCTTCGACCACTACATCTGGCAGACTGTTGGAGGGCAACCACGTCTCAATTCTTGGCGCAGTTTGAAACAAGTTCCGGCTCGAAGCGCTGAGTCTGACGCCATGAGCAAGGACTTGAGACGGCGTGGCTTCAATTTTGTGGGATCCACGCTTTGCTATGCGTTTATGCAGCCGTGGCTGGTCAACGATCACCTGGTCAGTTGCTTCCGCTGGAAAACGGACGCGGACGACGGAGAAGGTGAACGCTCCCCCAAAGCGCCTCGCCAGTGCACGCGGGACTCTTCGGAACCTGGCGGCGGTTCCTCAGAATGACGCCATGTTACCAACCGATATCAGTCAGGCATCCATACCTGCAATGGCAGTATCATACGCGGGGACTGGCCAAGTGACATTCGATATCGGATGAGGAACTTATGTACTTCGAGCAGTTTTACCTCGGTTGTCTGGCACATGCGTCGTACATGCTAGGTTCTGGTGGCGAGGCGCTAGTTGTCGATCCGCAGCGCGACGTTGACCTCTACCTGAAGGCTGCCGACGAGCACGGGCTGAAAATCAGCCATATTTTTGAAACCCACCTGCACGCCGATTTCGTTTCTGGACATAAAGAACTCGCTGCCCGCACCGGCGCCCGCATCTACATCGGCGAAAAAGCAGGGGCGACTTATCCCCATGTGGACGCGCACGATGGATACGAGTTGCAGGTCGGACAGTGCCGGATCTCCGTACTCGAAACTCCCGGCCATACGCCGGAAAGCGTTTGTCTCGTCGTCACTGACTTGGAGAAATCCCAGAAGCCCTGGGCAGTGCTGACGGGCGATACCTTATTTATTGGGGATGTTGGCCGCCCCGATCTCTCCGAAAGTCATACTCCCGAAGAGCTCGCAGGCCTGCTTTATGACAGCCTGCACAAAAAGTTGATGAAGTTGCCGAATGAAGTGCTGGTCTATCCCGCCCACGGCGCGGGATCCCTGTGCGGACGCAACATGCGCGCCGAGCGCTCCTCAACCATTGGGACCGAACGCCTCACCAACTATGCCCTGCAAATCCGGAGCCGCAGCGAATTTGTGCACCAGCTGACGTCGAATCTTCCGGCGCGCCCTGATTATTTCCAGCAGGACGCCGAAATCAATCGCGAAGGCGCCGCTTCTTTGGATGAACTGCCAGAGCTACCGCTGATCCCCGCTGCGAAGCTGAGCGCGATGATGGACGACGGCACTCCCGCATTGGATGTGCGACCCCCGGAAGAATTTGCTGCGGGGCATGTCCCGGGTTCAATCAACATCGGGCTTTCTGGACAATTCGCTTCTTGGGCGGGCGCGCTCCTGGGTCTGGAATCGCGTCCGGTGTTGATTGCAGATTCACAAGCGAGAATCGATGAAGCGCGCATGCGGCTGGCGCGAGTCGGCATCGAGGAGTTGAGTGGCTATCTGGAAAGTGGGGTTTCTGGGTGGACGCAAGCGGGATTTTCCCTTGCGCACCTTCCGCAAATTACCGCCCAGGATCTGAACCAGCGCCGGCGTGATCCTGGTCTGCATGTGCTGGACGTGCGCCGTGCCGGAGAGTGGGAGGCGGGACACGTCGCAGAAGCGCACCTCTGGCCATTGGACAGATTCAAAGAGGCACTGCCGCTGGTGGATAAGACGATGCCCATGGCCGTCCACTGCAAGAGTGGATACCGCAGCACCATTGCCTGCAGTCTACTGATGCGGGCCGGGTATCGGAATGTAATTAATGTCGTGGGCGGATTTGATGCATGGCAGACTGCGCAGCTACTGGTCACGAAGGATGCGACAATTGCGGTTTAGATGGGGCGAGTCAGAGACTCGCCCCCGCACGAACTAACCTCTTTCTACGATCGAAACACACTCTTCGAGTACGTCCATAGCAACGTCGGCTTCCTCGCGTGTGACTATCAAGGGCGGCGACAGCCGGATTGAATTCGGTCCTGCGCCCAGAAACAAGATTCCACGCTCGAAAGCCAGTTGCACGATCTGGTCGCGCAGCTCCGGCGCCGGAGTCTTGGCTTCCTTATCTTTAACGATCTCGACACCAAGCATCAGGCCGCGCCCGCGGACATCACCGACGATCGCGTGTTTCTCCGGCCACGTGCTCAGCCGTTTCATCATGTAGGCGCCAACCTCCGCCGCATTCTTCATGCCTTCGCGCTGAATAACATCAAGCGTCGCCAGCGCGGCGGCTATGCAGACCGGGTTGCCACCAAAGGTGGAAGCATGCGAGCCCGGCACCCAATCCATGATTTCGGCTTTGGTGACGACCACGCTTAACGGCATGCCCGAAGCAATGCCCTTGGCGCTGCACACGATGTCCGGTTGAACGCCAGTGTGCTCGATGGCCCACCACTTGCCGGTGCGGCCCATCCCGGCCTGAACTTCATCGTCGACCAGCAGGATGCCATGCTGGTCACAAATCCGGCGGAGTTCTTGCACAAACTCGGCAGGAGCCACGATGTAGCCACCTTCGCCCTGTATCGGTTCGAGGAAGATCGCGGCAACTTCCTCGGGAGCCGTCGTTGACGTAAAGACCCTCTCCTCAATGAAGCGTGCGCAGTCGATCGCGTACTGCCTTGCATCCGAGCCTTTGGGTCGACGGTACAGATTGGGATACGGTACGTGCGTGACGCCAGGCACGAGCGGCGCGAAACGCCGCCGTTGTTGCGGTTTCGAAGCCGTCAGCGAAAGCGCGCCCATGGTGCGCCCGTGGAACGCGCCGTAAAACGCGATGACCTGCTGCCGCTCGGTGTGATAGCGGGAGAGCTTCAGCGCACATTCGACGGCTTCGGCGCCGGAATTGCCGTAGTAAAAACGATGGGGGCCCGGCATGGGCGCAATCTTGGTCAGGCGCTCTGCCAACTCCAGCATGTTCTCGTAATAAAAATCAGTGCCGGACATGTGAATGAGTTGTCCAGCCTGCTTCTGAATAGCAGCGACCACGTCTGGATGACAGTGTCCGGTGGAAACCACGGCTATGCCGGCGGAAAAATCAAAGAACTCATTGCCATCCACATCCTCGATGACGACGCCGTGACCGCGCTTGGCCACCAGTGGATACGAGCGAGTGTAAGACGGAGATATGAGGCGATTGTCAGCCTCGAGAATGCGCTGGGCATTAGGCCCGGGGAGCGCTGTTTTGATGTGCGGGCCGACTGCAGTCATGGTCTTATTCATGGGATCCTCCAAAATCAGTTTTGAGTTCTCGGTTCGCGGCTGTCAGGCGGATTGGGCCTGATGAGTCGATTGCGCTGGGAGGATCGGGAACTAGTCGCTGCCGAAGAGGCTGGGGCGCGCTTGCGACGGTAGCACTGCCAGATAGCGCCGCGGGCACACCAGGAACTGCAGCCAGCAGGCCGGGAGATGCAGGTTCGGATTTTGCAAGGCACACATTGCAGCAACTCTACTTACATTATAGCTTCGCCCGGCGTCGGCGTAACCCCTTATCTACTCATTCGTGGGTGGCCGTTGGTCATCAATTAAGGCAGTGACTACGTTTAATTTCAGAATCTTGTAGGGACTTTCGGCCGTCTGATCTTGTAGCTTCCAGCTAATCGAATGACCGACGCCCAGCGCCAGCACCGGTGGAGGGTGATTCTCAACTTCGGGCTGGTTTATCTGTTCTGGGGCTCGACTTATCTTGGAATCCGCATTGGCGTCGAGCACATTCCGCCAGCGTTGATGTGTGGCGCGCGATTCATCACGGCGGGGACTTTGCTCCTTCTCTACTGCGGGGTCAGCGGTCGGACCATCCGCTACAGCCCGCGGGAGCTTGGCCGCATGGCAATCATCGGGCTTCTACTACTGATGGGCGGTAATCTGACGCTCTCCTATGCAGAGCTGATTGTGCCCTCAGGACTGGCCGCGCTGCTGGTATCCGTGACGCCATTATGGTTTCTGGTCCTCGATTCGCTGCTACTCGGGCATCATCGCATTTCCAGGCGCGGACTGATCGGGTTGGCTCTGGGCATTGCGGGAATGGTTGTGCTGTTATGGCCTGATCTGAGGGCCACCGGTGCTTTGGGCCGCAGAGAATTGTGGGCAGCGTTGACGCTTCCCCTAGGCTCATTCAGCTGGGCACTCGGGTCCGTGCTCTCCAAGCGCTGGGAATCGGGGGCGGACCGCTTGAGTTCTACCGCCTGGCAAATGGCCTTTGCGGGCGTGGGCAATCTGCTGCTGGCCGTGGTCATCGGAGATTTTTCGCGGGCGGTGTGGACGACGCGAGGCATTGGCGCAGTGCTCTATTTAATCGTGTGCGGATCCTGGATCGGATACACCGCGTACATATGGCTGCTGGGACATGTGCCGACGTCAAAGGTGTCGACTTATGCCTATGTGAACCCTCTAGTGGCTGTATTTTTGGGGTGGGCCATCGAGCATGAGGTCGTGAATCAATTCATTCTTGCCGGCAGCGCGATCGTCATTGCTTCCGTGATCCTGGTCACGTCGGCCAAAGTCAAAGAGCGTGCTGAGGTGGAAGAGCTCGTCGAGACGGTGGGAGATTAGCGGCGAATGAAATTGTGTGGGCGCGGGTCTTTGACCCTTTGACCCGCGCTGGAAGGGTTGGAGACCCGTTCCCACGTGACCAGTCCCGCCACAAGCTTCACTTCTCCAGTTCCGCGTAAACCTCGCGCGCGGAGCTCAGCTCTTTCAGGACTGATTCCTTTTCCGCTGGCGTATTCCAATCGTTATTGGCTTGCACGGCGGAGATCAGACGCTCAATCCAGACAACAAAATATTCCGCGTCCTTCTTCGAATGCGACGGCGCGCCCGCAATCGCGATGTAGATGGGGCTGGTCGTGGCATAGGGATATGCGTCGAGAATGGGATCTTCGGCTTTATCGCTCCAGGCACGCAGCAAGCACCAGCCGCTCTCGGATACAGGCAAGGTCCCACTCACGTCGGCTTTGTCCCGGGCCCCATCTAAGCTTAACTCACGCACGACTTGTCCATTGCAGACGACTTGCAAATGGTCAACCGGCACGATCGAACGCAGCCATGCCGTGAATTTCAGTTGGTGTTTACCCGCAGGAATTTTGATTGCGTCTCCGACTTGATGCCCATCGAGAGTGAACCCCAGCAAGGGGCCGTTCGTGGCGACGGTTCTGCCTTTTTTCAGAGAATTGAGCCAAGGGGTAATGTCGAGCGGTCCAGAAGGTACTAGCGCGTACACGCGGTTCAATCCCACCGGTCCTCGCAGTGAGGCAAAGTTCGCCATAGCATCGGTGCCTGCGGCTGCAGGCAAGTGAAATCCTGAGTTGAGAAGCCGATACCAGACGTTGGCGGTTGACTTGTGATCGCTGAAACCAACCACCTCGATGTAGTCGACCTTGGCCAGGGCAACATCCACGGGCAACTCATCCGTGAGCAATTCATCTTTGGCGGGGTCAGGAATGACATCGAACGGGTGAGCGTAGCCCACGAGGGCATGCTGTTGGTGTGCCATATCGGCGACGTCGGCGTTGGTAGGCACCAGGCTAACAGCGGCAGTACCGGGATATGCGGCGTAATCGGGAAGAATGAAGTTGCGTGTCAGGTTCAGCAGTCCGAGATGACCCCAGTAGCTGGTGTGAAATTCCTGACTGTGCAGCAGCAAATTCGTAGAAGTTGAGGCCGGGTCAGGCGTGGTCCGGAAGTAGGCAATGTCTGGTATGCGTTGCTCCTTGTTAACGATGAGGTCCTCGACAATCGGGAGATTTTCTGCCGCGGCCTGCTCGATCATGTGTTTCGGTGTGTTCGAGTAGGAGCCACCGTAGTTCATGTGCACGTGAACATCGCCGCTGACCCAATGCGAGTTTGAGCTCTGCGGGATTTGCAGCGGCTCCAGACGAACGGTCACATCTGCCTTCTGATTGGGCACAACCTGCAAGGTTCGGCGTTCGATGCGATGTTCAAGGCCTTTCATCACTTCGATTTCGACGCGGCCTGCCGGAACCGCTATCTGAGATTTACCCTGTGAGTGGAAGTAATGCGCTTCAAAAGGATGTCTGGCACGATCGAAGCTGTCGTCGGCGTGCATCCAGGTGTCTTCCGGAGCGTAAGCCCGGCCATCTTCGCCCGTAACCGAAATGCGCGCGGCGGTTTGGTGACCGGCATCGTCGAGAACCGTTATGGCAACCGTGCCCATAGGTTTTTTGTAGCGCTTTTGCCTGTGCACAACCTGGGTCTGAGCTCCTCCAGGAAACTGCTGCACCCACAGAGAAGGGTTGCCGTGGCGATTGGAGATGAAGGCGATCTGCTTGCCGTCTGGCGACCAGCGAGGGTTCGTGTTGTCGAAGTCACCGTAAGAAATAGGCAACGCGTCGCCGCCAGCCGAAGGCATCATCCAGAGCTGATTCCAGGCCTGTCCCAGATATGAGCTGTACACGATGCGCTTGCCATCGGGAGTGAAATCGGGGCGAGCTCTCCAGGTAGTTTCTTCGTAGTGAATTTCGCGCGCTTGGGCTCCTGGTTCGGCTTTCATGCGCCAGAAGCCGCCGGTGCCATAAATGTGTCCCCGATTGGAAACGAAAATGATTTCAGTTCCGTCCGGCGACCATGCCGGACTGATCTCGTGATCGAATTGGCTGTAGTAATAGCGCGGCAAGGTGCTACGAGTCTCGCCTGTGAGTCGTTGCACGTCGCTGAGTTCGCCGTTTCGGAACTGCCCGACAAAAATATGAAAGCGTCGGTTGAAGGAGGTTGAGACGAACACGATGCGCCTGCCATCTGGCGAGAAGCGCGGTTCCAGGTTGACCGCACCTCCATGAGTGAGCTGCCGGACTTGGCCGCTCTGCAAATCGAGAGACCAGAGTTCCAAGGCGTCCTTGTAATAGGAGGCGTAGACGATCCAGCGCCCGTCGGAGGAGCAGTCGGGCTGATAGTCGTAGCCCGGACCGGAAGTCAGTTGCTCTGCGATTTCCGAGTTCACCTTCTGGCGCCATAGAGACCCTGCCATTGAATAAACCAGCGACTGGGAATCGGATAGCCACGCGGCCGCACTCGGGCCAAGGGTCAGTTGAGGCAGATACATCTCGCGATAGTAATAAGGATGGGGCGCGGCGATCTGCTTGAGCACGGGTTCGCGCTGAGCAAACAAGGATGTGGCCGAGATCAGCAATCCCAGCCAGATTCGCGCCCAGTGATGGGTTCGCAAACGCGCCTCCCAATGAGGTCCGCCGTCTTGACCAGGCGGGAATTATACCGAACAGCCTAGGCGTCTGATTTTTGTCGTACTAACAGCCAGTTGAGAAATGCAACCACTACGGTTGTTATGAGGATGAGAGACTTTCCGAAATCCACTTGAGTTAAGAGTACGGCACAAACGATCACCCCGGCCACAGAAAACACTGGACCGCCAGGGAGTCGAAACAGGGCTGACCCCGGCCGCCTCCTGCGAAGCACCGGGAGTGCCGCGCATCCGACGCCGTAATAGACAAGCCGCGCTACTGCCGACAGGGTGAGGTTCCATCTGAAGCTCCCCAACTGAGCCAGCAACCAGGTCAGGACGGCAAACACCAGAATTGAGAAATACGGAGTGCGGTAGCGGGAGTGTACTGCAGCAAATATTTTTGGGAAGTCCCCTCGTTCTGCAAGGGCATAGGTTACTCGGGGGACACCAACGATTTTAGCGCTAAGGTATCCATAAAACGAAATCAAAGCGCCGACGGTTACGATCACAGCGCCGCTCTCGCCAATGGCGAGCCGAGCGACATCGGCCAGCGGGCGTTGAGAGTTGCTGGCATTGGGTAGCACTCCGACCGAAACCCACTGAATCAAGGTGTAGACCAAGGTGCAGATCACCAAAGCCGCGAGCAGTCCGAAAGCCGCATCGCGCTGAGGATTTTTCGCTTCGCTCATCGGAGTGAGCGCGCTCTCAAAACCGCCATAGGCGAAGACCAGCAACAAGATTGTTTTCAGCCATTCCCCTAGCCCGGCCGTGGGCATAGCAGCCGTTGCCGCGGCGCGCATTGTGAACATGCAGGCGGCGCCCATGATAATCACTAAGCCGAGCGGCAACAGCTTTGCGATTGTGAAGAAGTTGCTTACCTGGGTGCCGCTGCGCACGCCGCGGTAATTGATGACGGCCAGAATGCCCACAAGGAGTGTAAGTATGAGGAAACGCGGAACGGGGTCATTGGCACGAGGCCAGAATTCGGCCAGGTATATAACGAAAAGATTAGCGTTCGCCGCGGGGGCACTCAACTGCGAGAGCCACAACATCCAGCCCATCTCGATGCCCATCAGGCGGCCAAAGGCAACACGCGCGTAGAGATATGGGCCTCCTGCCTCGGTGAAATAGGAAGCCACTTCGGCAAAGCAGCACATGATGACCCCGATTACCGCCCCTGCCAGCAACACGGCCAACGGGCTGTATTTCCCGACAAGTCCTGCAAGTTGTGAGGGCAGGCCAAAAATTCCACTGCCGATGATGGAGTTCACCACCAGCGCCACCATGCTCCAGCGTCCGATAGCCCGCACCAGGGCAGTTGAGCTCGCTTCAGTCACAAAGACGCTTGTAACAGATAGGCGGAATCGTTCACAAAGAAAAAGTCCTTATTGCGGGAATGAGACTAACGCTTGGCTGCAAACTGGGCGGCATAATCGTCTACGGAGTGAAGGCGCACACCATAACGCGTCGCGTTATCCCGGCCCATGGGAATGACCTCACCAGCCGCGTAACCCAGCATCAGCGCACCAAACGTCTTCTGCAACGGATCGGTGGAACGATGTTGCTCCTGCAAAGCGTCCACTGGGACATGCTGCAAAGAAAATTTCTTGTGAAGTTCGTTTTCGAAGATGCGAACCGCTTGCAGCTGCGAGACCGGCTCCGGTCCGCCGAGTTCGAGAACTTGATTGCCCGTGTCGCTTGCCAAGGCAGTTGCCACGGCAAAATCTGCGACATCAAAAGCGGAGATGTAGCTCGCCGGCGCTTCTCCTGAACCATAGATCCGCGCGGTACCGTTAGCGGGATCAAAACCCAACATCGCGCTGAGCCACATTTCCATGAAGTAGGTTGGGCGAAGGATTATCGCTTGCATCTGGCTGGCCAGGAGGCGTCGCTCGCAGTCCCGCTTCGCCGTCTCCAGAGGCGAGTCGAACTTTTTGTTTCCTGAATAAGAGAGGTAAACGAACTTCTTGACCCCGGCTTGCTCGGCAGCGGCGATCAGGCCGAGCACGCCGTCACGGTCGACGCGCTTCAGTCCATCATCTTTAGCCTCGGGCATCGAGGTGGCGGTGCACACGATCGTTTGAACTCCGGCGCAGGCGCTGGCCAGAGTTTCCGGCCGGGTGAGATCTCCATCCACTACTTCCGCTTCCGCATCGAGAAGTGCCTTTGCTTCTGCGCGACTAGCACCACCGCGAACCAGCGCGCGTACCGCTGCCCCTTTCTTGCGCAGCCGCAGCGCAATCTGTTTGCCGACAAGTCCGGTTGCCCCTACTACCAGGAGCAAATTCGCCATGGATACCTCCCGGGTCGACCCGAGATTATAGAATGAAGCCGCTACTCGGCGTGCAATCCAGCACTACAGGAAAAGAGATGAAACGGACTTCTTGCCTACTGATCGTTCTTACCGTTTTGTTACCTCTTTGTGCACCGGCGCAGGTTCCCGAAGCATCGTGGCAGCCACTCGCAGCGCTCGCGCGAGTTGAAAAGCTGCCCAATGGCGTTGAATTAAGGACGGGGAAGTCGGCGGTGCGCGTGGTTGCAGTCAACGACGCAGTCGTGCGGGTCCGCGTGGCAAAGGACGGAACTTTCCCTGCCGATCATTCCTGGGCCGTTCTGCCGGAAGCAGTTCAGTCTGCGCCCAAAGTGCAGGTCTCCGATTCTTCCGCTGCCGTGGAATTCGCGATTGGCGCCGGGCGAGTCCGCGTGCAGAAATCGCCGCTACAAATCGTCTTCCTGGACGCAAGCGAAAAGGTTGTGCTGTCGGACGCACGCCCGATGGCCTTCAGCGGCAGCTCTTTCCTTGTCTGGAAGGCCATGCCCGACGATGAACATTTTTACGGGTTGGGTGATAAGCCAGGCTCCGTGGATCATCGCGGACAGGCCTACGGCATGTGGAATACCGATGCCTATGGCTGGCAGGAATCGACCGATCCTCTCTATAAGGACATCCCGTTCTTTCTCGCGCTACGCCAGGGTGTGTCTTACGGCATTTTTCTCGACAACACATATCGCAGCAGCTTCGACCTGGGTCGGGTCGAACGCAATGTGTATTCGTTTGGAGCGGAAGGCGGCGAACTGAATTACTACTTCCTGTTTGGTCCCGATCCTAAGAAAGTGCTCGAGTCCTACACGGCGCTGGTAGGGCATAGTCCGTTGCCGCCGCTGTGGGCGCTGGGATTCCAGCAATCCCGATACAGCTACTACCCCGAAGCGCGGGTACGCGAAATTGCTCGCACCTTCCGTGAGCACAAGATTCCTTGCGACGTGATTTACCTGGATATCGACTACCAGCAGGGCAATGCCCCATTCACCGTGGACCGCGAGAAGTTCCCGAATTTTGCAGGCATGATTCGTGATCTGGGCAAGCAAGGTTTCAAAGTCATTCTCATCACTGATCTGCACATCAAGAAGCAACCCGGTTACAAACCCTATGACGAAGGAATTGCGGGCGACAATTTCGTTAAGAACCCGGATGGCTCGGTCTACGTGGGAAAAGTGTGGCCCGGCGACAGCGTTTTCCCCGACTTCACGCTGGAGAGAGTTCGGCGCTGGTGGGGAAGTCTGTACAAGGACTTTGTGGATACGGGCGTGGCCGGCTTCTGGAACGATATGAATGAACCGTCGGTCTTCTTTCGTCCCGATAAGACTATGCCGCTGGACGTCGTCCATCGCGTGGATTGGGGTGGAACTGAAACTCATCGGGCCATTCACAATGTCTACGGCATGCAGAACGCTCGCGCCACCTATGAAGGTCTGCTTCGTTTACGTCCCGATCAGCGTCCATTTGTTTTGACGCGCGCGGCTTACGCGGGTGCGCAACGTTATGCCGCCTCCTGGACGGGCGACAACACCAGTTCATGGAATCACCTGCGCATGATGACGTCCTCATTGGAAAGCCTTGGCCTGTCAGGTTACCCCTTGGTCGGAGCCGATATCGGCGGTTTTGCCGGAACGCCAACACCTGATCTGCTCACCCGCTGGATCGAAGTTGGAACCTTCACGCCGATTTTTCGGGATCACACCACGAAGGGCACCGCTGACCAGGAGCCCTGGGTACACGGCCCTGAGCAGGAAGCCATTCGCCGCCGCTACATCGAACTGCGCTACCGGCTTCTGCCTTACATCTACACCAGCGTGGAAGAGACCGTGAGGACTGGTTTGCCGCTGGAACGGCCGTTGTTTCTCGAGTACCCGAATGACGAGAGATTCTACGAAGAAGTAGACAGCGGTTTCCTGCCTGAGTACCTATTCGGCCGCGACCTTCTTATTGCTCCGAAAGTAGTGGAGATGTTGGATCCCCTGCAGGTCGAATTGCCGCACGGCACATGGTACGACTTCTGGACTGGCCAGAAGCTGCAAGGGGGAACCGATATCCGCTTGGAGCCTCTGCTCGATGCGCTTCCGGTCTATGTTCGCGCTGGAGCCATCCTTCCCCAGCAGCCCCTGGTCCAGTACACAGGACAAAAGCCCGATGGCCCATTAACACTGCAGGTCTACCCCGGAGAGGACTGTCATGGGTCGCTTTATCTGGATGATGGCATCAGTTTCGCTTACCAGAAGGGTGAGTACTTGCGCGTGAACTATACCTGTGAAGTATCGCCCGGTTTGATTCGGGTGATGATCTCGCCGGCACAGGGGTCGTTTTCTCCCTGGTGGAACCAGGTGAAGCTGGAAGTCTTTGGCATTCTAAGACAACCCAGGCAGGTTTCGGCCAGCGGTACTCCCCTTACAGGGTGGAGCTACGATCCGGCGAGCGAGCAGGTGATTGCGACAATTCCCGACCCGGTGAAAGGCGCTGAGATCGTGGTGAGCTATACGCAAGAATAGTGAAAGACATTTCGATGGGTCGCACAGAATCGACGCAGGCGGTCCCGCGTCAGCCGGCACCTGGCGCGTGAAAAACCGTATGTGCTGGCCTTTCACACCAAGGTAATGTGAATTACCAAAGCTCATGCACAGCGGACATCTGTTCGCTTGCTCCTTCGAGTGAGATGTTGAAATGTCAGAATCGCACGCGAGATGAACACGAACGACTACATGGACGACATCGATCTGCGAATCCTGCGAGTCACGGAAGATCTGCGTGCCATTCAGCGAGAACTGAACTGCGCCGCCATGCAAGCGCCGGCCGATCCCGAGTTAATGGAATCGCTCAGCCAGCTAACTGAGATGGAATCGATTCAAACTCTCAAGTCGGCGCTTGACCAGATGCGGCACTTCCTGTGGTTCTATATGCAGATTGTCACCAGTGAATCCGAGATGGATGAAAAGCTGCGACAGACTCTGCGTCAGAATGTCTCTGAAGATACACTGCCCGCTCGCGAAGTAAGCCTGTTCGACAAGATCAAGCAGGCTACAGATACCGCCATGATGCGGTATCTGATGGACGGAAAAGTTCGCAAGCCGAATTAGTTTCTTCACTACTCTATTCCACCGTCACTGACTTAGTCAGATTCCTGGGCCGATCGACATCCAGCCCGCGGTGTACTGCCATGTAGTAAGCGAACAATTGCAAGGGCACGATCTCCAGGATTGGAGAAAGCAATTCTGGAGCGGCAGGCACAAAAATCGTGTGGTCGGCGAGGCTGGAGACCTCTGTGTCTCCTTCAGATGCAACAGCGATAACTTGGCCGCCCTGCTTCTTGAACCCTCTTATGTTGGCCAGCGTCTTTCCGTAACGCAACCGCGAGCCGGGATCGCTAGGATCACAAGCGGCAAGAGTGACAACCGGCAGATTCTCGTCGATCAGTGCATTGGGACCGTGCTTGGTTTCTCCGGTGGGATAACCCTCGGCATGAACATACGACACTTCTTTCAACTTTAACGCGCCGTCCATGGCGATCGGATAATGCACCGCACGGCCTAAGAAGAGAAAATCCTCCACCTTGTGATATTTGTCCGCCAGAGCTTCGCACTGGCTCGCTCCTTCCAGCACCCGCTCGGTCTTGGTGGGAAGATCGAGAAGTTCCCGGATGTGCTGCCGCATTTTCTCTTGATTCAACCTGCCACGAGCGTGGGCGAGGTAAAGCGCGAACAGATACAAGACGGCCATCTGAGCGCTGAACGCCTTGGTGGAGGCAATACTGATCTCCGGCCCGGCAAGCGTGTAGATAACGCCATCTGCCTCGCGGGCAATGGTGGAGCCAATCACGTTGGAGATGGCGATCGTGCGCGCACCTTTGGCCTTTGCCTCACGCAAAGCGCCGGTAGTGTCGGCGGTTTCGCCCGACTGCGTGATGAGAATAGCTAATTCACCCGGGCCGGTCAGCGGATTGCGGTATTCAAACTCACTGGCATAATCCACGTCCACCGGGACACCGCTTAGTTCCTGGATCATGAATTGCCCCGTCATTCCAGCGTGACGGCTGGTTCCCGAAGCGACAATGTTGATGCGGTGCAGCCCGCGCAACTCGTCGACGCTGAGATGAACGTTCTCCAGCCGTACCAGCCCATCGGCGAGCGACACCCGAGGCGCAATGGTGTCGCGCAGGCTGCGAGGCTGCTCGAATATCTCCTTGATCATGTGATGGCGGAATTGGCGCTCACCACTCATGCCGTTTCTCCCCGTTGTTCGATTTTAGACACCCAGCCCGCGCACGATCGTTCGGATAACTTCATGTCGCTGATTCAACACGACGAAATCAGCGTCAGCACCGGGAGCCAGACCCCCCTGCTGCCCGGAGATCCCCACAACGTACGCAGGATTCAGAGTTGCGGTGCGCAAAGCTTGTTGCAGATTCAGATTGGCAAATTTCATGACATTGCGCAGCGCGCGATCCATGGTCAGCACGCTGCCCGCCAGCTTGTCGCCCAGAATACACTTGCCGTTCTTCACCTCAAGCTCGAAGGCGCCCAGGCGATAGCGTCCGTCGGGCATGCCGGTCGCGGAGGTGGCATCGGTTATCAGGACCGCCCGCTCGGGCCCCTTCAACTTGACAAAAAGCTCAACTACCGCGGGATCTACATGGATCCCGTCAGCGATGATATCTGCGCTCATATTCGTATTCGCCAGCACGAGGCCGAGAATACCGGGATCACGATGGCTGAGCGGGCGCATCGCGTTAAAGGTGTGAGTTGCATGACGCGCACCTGCCGCCATCGCCGCACGGGCAGTACCTAGATCCGCGTCGGAGTGTCCAAGACTCACACATACTCCTCGCTGGCTGGCCTCCCGGATGATTTCCTGTGCACCTTCCACTTCGGGCGCGATGGTTATCATTTTGAGGTGCCCGCGAGAAGCCTGCCAAAAACGCTCGAACAGAGGGAGCGTCGGCTTCAGCAGGTGTTCCGGGGGATGCACGCCGCGGCGCGTGTGGCTGATGAAGGGCCCCTCAAGGTGAATGCCAAGCGGACGCGCCCGCCGGCAGTCTCCATTCGTCTTCCTTTCGATCGTCCGGGCAAGCCGGTCCAAGGCACCGAATGTGACCTCGAGAGGAGCGGTAACCGTAGTTGGAAAATAGCTGGTTACGCCATGTTTGAGTAGGAGCGCTTCGACGCAGGGCAGGGCTTCGGGATCAGATTCCATCACATCGTGCCCCGCTCCGCCGTGAATGTGAATATCAATGAACCCGGGCGCTAAAACAGAATCGCCAAAATCCACTAGCCGGGCTTTGGAAGGAACCGGGCGCCGGGCGCGGGATGTCACATCCACGATCACACCATCGTCGATCACCAACAGGGGCCGCTCAATGCGCTCCAGTGGCGTGTACAGCATGGCGGCAGTGCAAGCTAACATGGTGACGGAAAGGGAAAGAAGATCATTCTATCGGAAACAGCGAGCCTGTCGAATTAATTGAGAAAGTGATCCTTGCCTTGCTCAGCGGAGGTCACATCCTGGTGGCGGATGTGTCCGGGGGTACACTTGCCAGGGCCGCCGACAGCCAGGCGCTCCGGCTGTGCCCAAGCGAACTCTTCGCGTTTAGCGGAGGATGTCGATGCGTGTCACGGGATGAATTTCATTCCATCCGCGATCACGGTCGGTGACGTAGGCGCCCGTCACGCGGACACGATCGCCGGCATTGGGAATCCTGATCTGCGGATGAAAAGCGCCGCATGCGTCTTTGTTGGCGGCATCGGCTGGAGTGTGCTCGCAGATTACTTCCACCACAAGCTTGCCACCTGCGTGCATCACATTCATCAGATTTAGTATCGATTGGTGTTCGGGATCGAGGGCGATATGCAGATCGCCGTCCGATGCTGGGTGCAGCGAGACCACTCGACCCTCGACCGCGGTACACGCCTCAACTATCTCCAGCCTTTCTTTGTCATGGACATGCTTCCACAGGCCAGGATCACAGTTTTCAGCCGCCAACTTGACGAGCGCCTTTCCTGCATAGCGAAGTCTCGCAAACACAAGTAAAGCGGTCAGCGCTATCAGCACGGCCAGCGTGATTCGTACGGTTCGGCTCAAAGCAGGCTTCCTGCGGGTTCTCTCCTGTGTTTCTCTTCTCTCCTAGGCGAAAAGTGCCTCGGCGCTGAATGCTAGTCAAAGACCACGGTCTTGTTCCGGTAGAGCAGGACGCGGTTCTCGATGTGCCAGCGGACAGCGCGGGAGAGGACCATCTTTTCCAAGTCGCGGCCTTTCTGCAACAGGTCGTCGAGGGCATCGCGGTGGGAGATGCGCACGACATCCTGCTCAATGATGGGACCGTCATCGAGGACTTCGGTGACGTAATGGCTGGTGGCGCCGATGAGCTTTACGCCTCGCTGAAATGCCTGGTGGTACGGCTTGGCGCCTACGAAGGCCGGCAGGAAAGAGTGGTGGATGTTGATGATGCGGTGCGGGTACCGGTTGACGAATTCCTCGGAAAGGATCTGCATGTAGCGAGCGAGCACGATCAAGTCAGGACGGTGCTGTCCGAGTAAAGCGAGGATCTCCTGCTCGGCTGCTTGCTTGTTGTCCTTAGGAACGGGAATAAGCTCATACGGAATGCGATAAAAATCTGCGATCGGTTTGTTGTCCGGATGATTGGAAATGATAATTGGGATTTCGCAGTGGAGTTCTCCACTGTGTTGCCGGTAGAGCAAGTCCGCCAGGCAGTGATCGTATTTTGAGACCAGAATCGCCATCTTGGGGCGGTAGGCGGAGCGGGCCAGGCGCCATGTCATCTCGAACTTTTCAGCGACTGGCGCGAAATGCTCGGCAAAGCTAAGGAGATCGAAGTCGAAGTCGGCGGGATCAAATTCGACTCGGGTCAGGAACAGACTGGATTCTTCGTCGAAATGCTCATCGGCGTGCAGGATGTTGCCGTTGTGTTGGAAGACGAAGTTAGCAATGCTGGCGACGATTCCTTTGCGGTCGGGACAGCTGACGAGGAGAATGGCGGTATTTTTCATGAGCGTCAAATCCTCATGCCAGCACTGACCTTCTGCAGCGCCACGCAATCCGTCCGTGAAACCAGATCCCGCTCCCGCAAGTGAACCACCGACACCGGCGTCAAGACGCTGGCGCGGCGCTTTGCCTATCATGGCCGGCGAGCGTGAATGCGGCCGCGCCAATGTACAGAATCGCGCCGAGCGGAACCGAAAAAGCAACCTGCGTTGAACCGGACCAGTCGGCGACCAATCCCATGATCGGCGGAACAAAAGCGCCGCCCACAATCGCCGTCACCATCAAGCCCGAAACCGCGTTTGCCTGCTCCGGTATACGATCAACGACCATCGAAAAAATCAGTGGGAAGATGTTGGCAAAGCCCAATCCAACCAGAAAGAAGCTGGCCGTGGCTGCGGTGCGGCTGGGCACCAGCACGCCCAAAATGCCGAGAACCGAGAGAGCGCATGTGACTCGGAAAAACGTCGGTGCCTTGATCCAGTTCAGGATCACACCACCCGAAAAACGGCCAATCGTCAGCCCGAGGAAGAATAGGCCGGTCCTAAGGAGCCCGACGCGAGTGATATCCAGTCCGAAGCGGTCTTTCAAAAACAGAGCAATACCAGAGCTGACGGAAACCTCCGCGCCGACATACAGGAAAATCCCCAATACCAGGCTTGCGACATATCTGGTGTGCAGCAGTGCGAAGGCAGAACGAAAGGTCGCGGGTTTCTGAGTGGGCAATCTGTGCTCTTCTATCCGTAGCGGCCAAAGCGCCAAAACGGTGATCAGGATGAACCTGCTGTAAATAGGAAAAATGACGGACCAACCCCCGTCCAGCGCGCGCGCTGCAATAACCGGGATGAGCGGACCGGACAGTGAACCAATGGCTTTGACAAACTGCCCGAACGAGAGATTGCGAGAATACGTTCCTTCTGGCGAGACATCGCGCATGATCGGGTTTCCGGCGACCTGAAGCGTCGTCGCGCCGGCGCCGAGCAAGAGAATGGTGACCAGGAACACAGGAAACGTCGACAGGCCCGCCAGTGCCGGGACCAGGAGGCCTATCAACATGATCAACAGGCCGAGCACCAGAACGAACTTCTTCCCCTTTTTGTCCTGGAAAATACCCATCGGAATCGCCAGAATCCCAAACATTGCGAATCCGACGAAAGGAATCAACTGGGCGGTGAGGTTCGACACCTGGAACTTCTCCCCGGCCAGTCCGACGAACGGGCCGACCGCATCGCCGAAACCCATTGCGAGAAACGCCAGGAAGACCGGTACTGTCGACCGGTAGTTCATTTGGTCTGGGTGAGAGTCGCGACCGCGGAGGACGCCGCCTGAGCCCTCACTAGAGCCGCGGCGCCCGCGATACCGGCATCCTCGCCGTACCGCGCCAAGACGATCGGAATGTGTTGGGCGGATGGATTCACGCAGGCACCGCGCAACCGTCGCCGGATATCGTCCAACAGGTCTCGAAACATGTTGGCGACTCCGCCTCCGAGGACGATGATGTCCGGATCGAGAAGATCGATGATGTTGCCGAGCCAGTAAGCGAGCGCCCGTAAGGTTTCCTGCATAACTTCTGTGGCAACGACATCGCCTGAACGGTATGCCTGGCTGACCATTTCGCTCGTGACATCTTCCGAATTGCCATGTGAGAGTTCCAACAACTTTGAATTGCGACCATCCATCAGCTTCTTGCGTGCCCGCTTGGCGATTGCCGGGCCTGAGGCTAGAACCTCGATACAGCCGCGCTTGCCGCATGGGCAGGTAGGGCCGTTTATATCGATCCCCATGTGCCCGCCCTCGCCAGCAGCGCCAGTTGCTCCTTCGTAGATCCTGCCGTCGAGAACAATGCCAGTGCCGATTCCAGTCCCGATCGTGCCATAGAAGACATGGCGATAACCTGAAGCCGCACCCCATAGAGTCTCGGCCAGAGCTGCAGCGTTGGCATCGTTATCGACCGCCACTGGAATTCCGAAGGTCTGCGCGATCGCATCGGCGAGAGGAAACTGACGCCAGCAAGTAAGATTCGGCGGATTAATGACGACGCCCGTCTTGGGATCAAGCGGGCCAGGGCAACAAACGCCAATGGCAGAGACCTGAGGGTCGCGGGCATTTCGTAAAATGTCGCGAACCGCCCTCGTCACAGCCGCTAAACCAGTTGCCGCATCTCCCGTGGAGACCATTGGCACGCGCGCTTGTTGCAGGATTTCACCCTGTGCACTGACCAGTCCTGCAGCGACCTTGGTCCCCCCGATATCTACGCCAATCACGAGTTTCCCGCTCATGGATTCAGCCTGCATAGATGTAGGTCTGGTTCAGAAACCGTATTCTGCCTTTATCGTGCCGCCAGTCTTGCTGATCAACGCTAAGGCCGCGTGTTGTGCTGGAAGGCGCAACGTCGGCGCCCACCGCCGAGCTTGTCCCGAAGATCGAGATTCACATCCTTGGCAGTTTCGGAGGTTATCACATAAAGAATTGCATCCTGCAATACCCTGGGATAAATCATCACGCCGGGTGAGGAGTTGCCCGCCATCTCGAACGGGGCACCAACCCCAGCCCGGTTGAGGACATAGCGATACACACTGGCTGCCGCATTCAGATCTCCTGCCAGCTTTACTAGGTATGCCGTCCAGCAAACCCTCAACTCGCTTTGTGCAAACTGTCGGGCGAGACCTCACGATTCGTACACCCATTTGCCATCGACCATGGTGCGCTCGACCGTCGCTTTCATCAGCGCCAATGGGTCAGTCTTGAATGGGTCTTGTCGTAGCACTACGAGATCGGCGAGTTTACCTGCGGTGATTGACCCTTTGATGCCGTCTTCAAACGATGCGTAGGCTCCATTCAAGGTTCCGCATCGAATCGCTTCCTCCAGTGTGATGCGCTGGTTTGCACCCCAGACGTTTCCTTTCGGATCGGTGCGCGTTAGCTGGGACTGCAGCCACATCATGGGATCGGATGGGCTGGCCGTGTAATCGGAAGCATCCGTCGGCTGCAGTCCCGCGTCGATAAATGAGCGCATGGCAAACATGTTTCTCGTCCGCTGTTCCCCATAGAAGTGCATGACATCACCGTGAAAGTACACATAGCAGGAAAATGGGGCGGGAATCACTTTTAACGCCGACATCCGCCGAATAAGCGACGGGTTGATCAGAGTGCAGTGCTCAACGCGGAAGCGTGGATCCCGGCGCGGCGTTTCTTTCTGCACCTGTTCATAGACACCGAGAACTTCATCGATAGCTAGGTCGCCGTTGGCATGGGTGGCGAGTTGCCATCCTGCAGCGTGGGCCCTGCGTGACGTCTCCAGCAACTCTTCACCCGAGGTGACTTGCAGTCCCGTGTAGTTCGGAATACCGACATACGGTTGTGACAACCACGCCGTACGCTCAGAAATAGAGCCGTCGGCATACTGCTTGACACCCCCGATGCGCAGCCAATCGTCGCCGAAGCCGGAGTGAATACCCGCCTGCATGAAGTGCGGCAGGTCGGCTAGGTGAATCAAGCAATAGGTGCGAAAGCGCAAGTCGCCGGCATCGCGCGCGTCTTGATAACCCTGTACTGCATCGGAGCCAGCGTCGGCATCGCACGCAGACGTCACACCCTTACTGATGAACATCTTCGAGATCAGAGCGGCGCCCTGGCGCAGGTCGTCGCGCGTGACTTTTTGGGGAATCAGCTTGTAGAAGTCCTTGGTCGCGCTGTCCGCGACAAATCCTGTTAATTTTCCCGAACTGTCCCTCCCATAACGGCCTCCTGCCGGATCTTGCGTTTTCTCCTCGACACCAGCCAGCTTTAGCGCCTCGGAATTGACAAAGATCGTGTGTCCGCCACGATGGGTGATCAGCACGGGATGATCGGGAACAGCCACATCGAGGTCGTGGCGATTGATGGGCCGTGGCGTTTTGCCGTCGTCGTAGAGGAACCCGGCGACCCACTCGCCGGGTACAGTCTTCTGCGCACGTTCGCGAAGCGCTGCCTGGATGGCTTCGATGGAATCCTTATCACAGGGCACTTTCTTCAGATGATCGACTCCGGAGTAGATCGGATGCGCGTGCGCATCGTTGAAACCCGGTAGGACCGTTTTCCAACCAAGGTCCACCTTGCGCGTAAGTGCTGATGCCAGCGGCAGGACCTCATCGTTGGAGCCGACAGCGAAGATGCGGCCTCCGCTGATCGCGACGGCCTCGGCGCGTGGCAACTGACCGTCCACCGTCCAGATGTTCGCGTTGTACAAAACGGTTTCCGGTTCTATTCTTGTTCGCGGGAGCAACTTTAGTGCGGCAATCGCACTGAGAGCTCCGAGAAATGACCGGCGGGTGCTTGCCATGCTGTTATGCGCGCTGCGAATAGTACAAGAAAGGCCTGCTTTCGACCAGCCTTGTATACAAGACCTTGTATACAACACCACCGATGAAACAATGAAAACGACATTCACACTGCAGATGGGGAATAGTTACTCACCGAGGAGCTACACATGCGGCGAATTCGCGCCTTCACATTAGCGACACTCTTGACACCGACATGCGCCTTTACCCAATCGCCGCTTGATCAAGTCTGGCAGACGGTCACGAGACCAAGGAACAATTCCACAACCGCCGCTCTCAGCAACGATAAGATCACCGCGGGCTTGAAAGAGGCCCTGAAGGTGAGTACCGGCAGAGCAGTGGCTTCTACTGGCAGACGCGACGGTTTCCTGAAGAACGAGGCCATCAAGATCCTATTGCCCGAGAAGCTGCGCACTGCGGGCAAAGGAATGCGACTGCTAGGCATGGGACCGCAATTGGACGATCTTGAAATTGGAATGAATCGAGCGGCGGAGCAGGCCACTCCCCTGGCAAAACAGATTTTCCTCAATGCACTGGTCAAAATGAGCATTGATGATGCGCGAAACATCCTTACCGGCGGTGACAACACAGCGACAGTGTATTTTCGGCGGCAGAGTTCGGGGCAACTCACGATGGCTTTCCGACCAATCGTTCATCAAGCCATGCAACAGGTAGGCGTGACCAGCCAGTATAACCAGTTGATGCAAAACTCGATGGCCGCTCCGTTGCTACGAACTCAAGGCCTTGACCTCGATGGCTACGTCGTCGGCAAGACTCTGGACGGTTTGTTCTACATGTTGGGCCAGGAGGAAAAACAAATCCGCAACGATCCCGCGGCGCGAACCACCGCGTTGCTTCGCCAGGTGTTCGGCGCACGGCCGTAGCCATACCAGGTTTTGCAGGGGCTGATCGGGCGTTCCTCAGCCCGTATTGTGCAGTCCGGCCGCGATACCGTTGATGGTTGCTCCTAATACATAATTCAGCGCCTCGCTCTCCATTCCGGCTCGCTTGCGGCGCAGCAGGTCTACTTGGATCAGGCTCAGCGGATCGACATAGGGATTGCGCAGCCGGATCGATCTCGAGAGCACAGGGTTACTCTCCAGCAAATCTGTCTGACCTGTGATGGCGAGGATCACGCCCCGCGTGCGGCGAAACTCATCCTCCAGCATTCCGAAAACGGACTCGCGAATGCGGAGATCAGAGACCAGCCCGGCGTACAAGCGCGCGATGGTGAAGTCAGCCTTGGCCATGGCGAGCTCGACGTTGCGGATCATGTCCGCAAAAAGAGGGAAGTGGTGCATCATCTCGCGCAAGAATTGATCATTTGCAGGCTTTTTGGCGAACTGTTCGAGGGCGTACCCCACTCCGAACCAGGCAGGCACCGCGTGCCGACTTTGCATCCAGCCAAAAACCCAGGGAATGGCGCGCAGTTCCTCCAGCGTGCGGCTCTGTCCGCGACGGGGCGGCCGCGACCCAATCTGGGCGTGCTGTAACTCGTTGACCGGCGTCGCCTGATCGAAGTAGGTGAGCACGTTGGAATTCTCCGCTATGTTACGGCGGTAGAAACCAAATGCCTCTTTCGACATCGCTTCCATCGCTTCACACCAGCAAGCGTCGCCGCCGGGCTGCGGCCCCTCGGGGCGAGTCAGAGCTTCCAGCGATGCGGCAATCATCAACTCAAGATTCCACTCGGCCAGGACCGGGTCCGAGTACTTCCAATTGAGGACTTCCCCCTGCTCGGTAATGCGAATCTCCCCGGTAAAATCTCCTGCAGGCTGTGCCAAAATCGCCGAGTGCGTGGGTCCGCCTCCACGGCCCACTGTGCCGCCGCGGCCGTGGAATAAGCGTAACTTCACATTGCACGCCCTCGCGACACGATGCAGTTCGCGATGTGCCTTGTGCAGTTCCCATGTGCTGGTTAGCATGCCGCCATCTTTGTTGGAATCGGAGTATCCCAGCATCACTTCCTGGCAGCGCCCCCAGGAGTCGAGAAGTTGCTGATACTCGGGAGCGCGCCAAACTTTCTCCATAACCAGCGCCGCCCGGCGCAGCGCGTCGATGGATTCGAACAGGGGAACCGGCATCAGCCCAGGATCACCTTCAGTACCGGCAATTCTGACTCCTGACAGCGCAGCTAATCGGATGACTGCGAAAACGTCGTTTTCTGACTCCGCGTTGCTGATGATGAAGTGGCGAACTGCCTCCGGCGGATACACCTTCTTCAATTGCGCCACAGTACGAAACGTTTCTAACAGTTCCTCGGTTTCCCCTGACAGATTGGGCGGCAGCTCCACGGCTGATCCGGCGTTGGACACAGCCGTATTCATTTCCTGCAAAGCCTGCGCGTGAACGCGGGCATGCTGGCGGATGTCGAGGGAATGAAGATGAAACCCGAAGGTGTGGACTTTTCGGAGCAAGGGATCGAGGAGCAGCGATGCCAATCGCTGCCCGCAATTGGTGCACAAGCTGTCTCGCACCACAGTAAGATCGGATTCCAGTTCGGCCGCCGAACAGTATGCGGGGGGTTGATCGGTCGCCTGTCGCGTGTGGCGCAGCCGCGTCTGAACACAGTCGAGAAACACGCGGTAGATTTCGCTAGGAGAAATTCGATGCGCATGTTCTGAGCCAAGACCTCTCTCGTATTCTTGCGCGCGTCTGCGGAGCGGCTCAGAGACCGCCACCTGCCGTGACGACGAGCTCAGATTCTCCAGCACGCGGCCGACTTCAGACAGATAGTCATCGATGATCACATTCCGCGCCATCTGCAATGCATCGCCGGTGCAGGCGTGGGTTACGTAAGGGTTCCCATCGCGGTCGCCGCCAATCCATGATCCGAACCTTAGAACGCACGGCACCTGCACATCGTCGAGACAAAGTCCGTACACATGCGAAATCGATTCGGCGATCTCCGCATACAACTTTGGGAGCGTCTCGAATAAAACCATGGGGTAATAGTCCAGCCCCATGCGAATCTCGTCCGTTACCGCGGGCTTGCTCAGACGTACTTCATCGGTCTGCCATAACGCAGTAATCTCGCCGAGAACGCGGGATTCGATCTCTGCGACTTCACTATTCGCGATGGGGAAGCGATCGAATTCCTGGAGATGCTGGGCAATGCGACGTCGCTTCATAAGTACGGTGCGGCGAGCGACTTCTGTCGGATGAGCGGTGAATACGGGTGTGACGCAGACCTTCGAGAGTGCCGTCAGTGCCTGCTCAGCGCCCAGGCCGGCCGATTTCATCCGCTCTAGCGTGCCCCGCAACGAGCCTCGTAAAGATGCTTGATTCGGATGCAATCGCGCCGCCCGCCGGCGCCGCTTTCGGTGGTTGGTCTCGGCGAGATTCGTTAGCTCAAAGTAGATAGCGAATGCCTTGGTTAGCTTGTGCAAGTCTTCGACGGGGAGGCCGCTGATGATCTCCCCCGCCTGGGACATCGGCCCGTCTCGGAGATCGGCGGGAGAAGGCTCTTGCTTCCGGTACTGAATAAGAAGCCGGCGCAGATGTTCGACTACATCGAGCAAGGCCGCGCCGCCTTGTTCCACGAGAACCCTGCCGAGAAGCATCCCAAGCGACCGCACATCACGGCGCAAGGGTACCTCTTTCGAGGCGTCGGTCGTCTCGGCAGTCGATTCAGCGAGGCGGGCCTGGTAGTCTTCTCCACCCCATAGCGGCATCTCCGGCATGGTCATCCATGATAAATGCAGCCTAGCCTGGAAA